>Ga0315273_10011533_pt1 | contig 11311 bp, 11 predicted proteins | sample YL17G02_0_MG_FD_205753 | JGI IMG/M metagenome (GOLD analysis project Ga0315273, IMG submission 205753) | Sediment microbial communities from Yellowstone Lake, YNP, Wyoming, USA - YL17G02_0 | ecosystem: Environmental > Aquatic > Freshwater > Lake > Sediment | place: USA: Wyoming | collected...
CGAAGGCCAGTGCCCGCACATGATCCGCGACGATGCGCGCGTCCCGCCGCTCGATCGCAGTCGGCGTGCGGGCCGAGAATTCTTCACGGGCCGCGAGCACCGCGCTCACCAGCGGCTCGAACAAATCGGTCTCAAAGATGGTGCTCTTGCCCTGCACGATCAGCGCGAGGCGCTCGATGCCCATGCCGGTGTCGATACCCGGGCGTGGCAGCGGCGTGAGCGTGCCGTCCGGTTGCGCGTCGAACTGCGGGAACACGAGATTCCAGAACTCCATGTAGCGGTCCCCTGGATCGCCGGGACGTTCGCCCCAGAAGGCGCCCGGCGGCAGATAATCCGGGCGCGCTTCGCCGAGATCGAAGTAGATCTCGCTGCACGGTCCACATGCCCCCTGTCCGCCGGCGGGGCCCCAGAAGTTGTCCTTGCGCCCGAGCGGGACGATGCGGCTCTCGGGGAGGCCGATCTTCTTCCACAGCGCAATCGCCTCGTCGTCGCGCGGAAGTGCGCCCTCACCTTCGAAGACCGAGGCGTAGAGCCGCTCCTTCGGCAGCCCCAGCACCTTCGTCACGAACTCCCACGCGAAGGCGATCGCCTCCTGCTTGAAGTAGGCGCCTTTGTCCTGCGGTCCGAACGAAAAGTTCCCGAGCATCTCGAAGAACGTGTCGTGGCGTGGCGTGAGCCCGACGTTCTCGAGGTCGGTGAGGCGCAGGCACTTCTGCACCGAGACCGCGCGCGTGTAGGGAACATCGTCGCCCGCCACGTAGAAGCGCTTGAACTGCACCATGCCCGCGGTGGCGAACAGCAGGGACGGATCGTCCACTGGAACCAGCGGCGAGGACGGCACCACCGTGTGGCCGTTGCGTGCGAAGTAGTCGAGGAACGCGCGGCGCAGATCGGCGGCGGTGTTGAGATGTTGCGATGTCGGCGATGCGCTCATCCGGACTCCACAAGGGTGCCGCGCCGAACCGTTGGGGATGGCGCAGTGGGTGTCGGTCGAAGACGGCAGAAGATAGCCGAACGCGCCGGATCGTGCAGGCGACCCGCCGACATTTCTGAAGAAGCAGAGCGAGGGGAGCTTCGGGCCGCTACGAACTCTCGGCGTCCGGCAGAGCGAGCGCCCTGCGGATCACGTCTCCGTCGAACCCGCGGCGCTGCAGAAGCGCATAGAGCCGCTGCCGGCGCAGGCGCGGATCAAGCCGTGCATAGCGGCGCTCGGCCTGCTCGATCACCCGGCGTGCGGAGCTGACTTCGTCGACCGCACCAATGTCGGCTTCGAGTGAGAGGCGGGCGCTGGCGATGTCGTCCGCCGCGATCCCACGGCCGCGCAGATCCTGTTCGAGCCGCCGCCACCCGGCGGCGCGACGTCCCCAGCGCCCGCGCAGGAATGCGCGCGCGTATTCGACATCGTCCACGAGCCCGACCGCGGCAAGCCGGTCCAGGATTTCATCGACGACGGGTGCGGCATAGCCCTTGTCGTGCAGACGCTTGGTGAGGTCCGAGCGCGTGCGGCGCAGACGCTCGATCAGCTTGAGCGCTGCCTCGCGCACCGCCGCCGGGTCGCAGGCACGGTCCGCGGCGAGTGCTGCGGAAACACCGAATCTCCGAGCCATCGGAACTCGTGAAGGCACCCAACGGTGACGGCAGAGCCGCCACCGTTGGGTCGCACTTCGCTAGCGCTTGCCGCCGTTGGCGCCGGCCATCACCGGCGGACGCACGGGTGGTGCAACTGGACGCGCGGGTGGGACCGGAGGCTTCGCGGCGCCGTCGGGGCGCAGGGCATCGGCCACCTTCGCGACCTCGGCAGGCTTCGAATCCTTCGCGTCCCTGACGTCCTTCACGTATGCCACAGCGCCGTTCTCATCCTCGGGTGCCTTGAGTCCGATCAGCGGCAGCAACTTCGCCTCGATCTGGCGCGTGACGTCCTTGTGCTCCTTCAGGAACATGCGCGCGTTCTCGCGGCCCTGGCCGAGGCGCTCCTCGCCGAAGCTGAACCACGTGCCGGCCTTGGTGATGACCATCTTGTCGACCGCGTAGTCGATCAACTCACCCTCGCGCGAGATCCCCTCGTTGTAGAGGATGTCGAACTCGGCCTCGCGGAACGGGGCGGCAACCTTGTTCTTCACCACCTTCACCTTGGTGCGGTTGCCGACCGCGTTGTCGCCTTCTTTGAGCGTGGCAATACGGCGGATGTCGAGGCGTATCGACGCGTAGAACTTGAGCGCGCGGCCGCCGGCCGTGGTTTCTGGCGATCCGAACATTACGCCTATCATCATGCGGATCTGGTTGATGAAGATTACGGTCGTGTTGCTCTTGCTGATCGAGCCGGTGAGCTTGCGCAGCGCCTGCGACATCAGGCGCGCCTGGAGGCCGACGTGCGAGTCGCCCATCTCACCTTCGATTTCGGCGCGCGGCACGAGTGCGGCGACCGAGTCGATCACGACGATGTCGACCGCACCCGAACGCACCAGATGATCGGTGATCTCGAGCGCCTCTTCACCGGTGTCGGGCTGGGCGACGTGCAGGTTCGCGATGTCCACGCCGAGCTTCTGGGCGTAGCCGGAATCGAGCGCGTGCTCGGCGTCGATGAACACGGCGTTGCCCCCGCCGCGCTGCGCGTTGGCGATGATCGTGAGCGCGAGCGTGGTCTTGCCCGACGACTCGGGACCGTAGATCTCGACGATGCGTCCGCGCGGCACACCGCCCACGCCGAGCGCCATGTCGAGGCCGATCGAACCGGTCGAGATCACTTCGATGCCGGCCGGGGAAACACCCTCGCCGAGCTTCATGATGGCGCCTTTGCCGAACTGCTTTTCGATCGTCTGCAGCGCGAGATCGAGTGCCTTGGTCTTTTCCTTGGCCGACGGCGGGTTCGTAAACATGTTCTGCGTCTCCTTCGCAGGGGCGTGACTTGGGGCGTCGGATTCAGCGCGTAAACGGCCTCGACCGGACGCCCGCCGGAACGAATGGGGGCATACTACACATTTGAGCACCCGGAGGGAAGCAACATCTTAATATGCGCCCCCCCCTCACTCCCCTCTCAAACGCGCATCCTCCAGCATGTCGTAGATCGAACCACGCGGCGACAGCGTGCTGCGCACGACCTGGATTCCTTGAACCCTGAACCGCGCCGCCGGATCGTGCGCCGGGTGAGCATCCGCCAGCGCCCGGGTCCAGTCCCGATCGGGTTCGCGCACCCGACCCAGCGTGAGATGCGGGCTGAACCGGTGCCGCTCGCGCTCGAAGCCACGGCGGGCGAGTGCGCGCTCGAGATCGCGCGCGACGGCGACGAGCGCCTCGGCGCCGCTCTCAAGCCCGATCCAGATCACGCGCGCCCGCGTGGCGTCGGGGAATGCGCCGAGCCCACCGAGGGCGACGTCGAACGCCGCGTGACCCGCCGCGGCCTCGAGCGCCGCCTCGCGCACTCGCCGTACTCCGTCCGCGCCGATTTCGCCCACGAATCGCAGCGTGAAGTGTAGGTTCTCGCTTTTCACCCACGACACCCGGTCGTTCGGACGGCGCAGCGCTTCGATCGCCGCGTGCGCGAACGCCTGTGCCGCGGGCGGCGGGAACACCGCGACGAAGATTCGCATGCCGCGCGACGCGTTATCGGGGGTCAACGCGCCCGCCACGGCCGTCCGGTGCGCGCCTCACTCCAGCGTGGTCTCGAGCGGCAGGCCGCGCAGATGGCGCCGCAGCAGATCGAGCGCGATCTGTGCGGCACGCTCGCGGACCGTGTTGCGGGTTCCGACGAAATGGTACTCGCGCACCGCGGTGCCGCGCGCGCCGTAGACGGCGATGAACACCGTGCCCAGCGGCTTTTCGTCGCTGCCGCCCTCGGGGCCCGCGACACCGGTGACGCCAACCGCGGCCTCCACGCCGGCACGCTTCGCCGCACCCGCCGCCATCTGCTCGGCGATCGGCGCACTCACCGCACCATGCGCTTCGAGATCCGCTGCCTTCACGCCGAGCAGCTGGACCTTGGACACATTCGAATAGGTCACGAACCCGCGCTCGAAATAGCGGGACGAGCCAGGCGTGTCGGTGAGCCGCTTCGCCACCAGTCCTCCAGTGCACGACTCCGCGGTCGCGACGCGTGCCCCAAGCTCCATCAACGTCTCACCGACGACCTGCTCGATGGGCGTGGCACCCTCGGCATACATCACGGGGCTCGCGACGGCACGCAACTGGTCGTACGCCTTCGCGGTCACGAGCTCGACGCGCTCGGGATCGTCGCCGGTCACGGTCACGCGCAAGTCCACACCGAAGTAGCTCGGCAGGTAGGCGAGCAGGGCACCCGGCCAACTCTGGGGCAAGAGTGCGATCTTCTCCTGCAGCATGCTCTCCGACACGCCGGCCGTGCGCAGCGTGAACGATTCGACGCGCCGCCCGGTGCGTGCGCGCAGGTAGGGAACCGCGAATTCCTTGGCGAGCGCTTCCATCTCGTAAGGAACGCCGGGCAAGAGGATCACCGGGGTGCCGTCGTGCATCAGCAGCAGGCCGGGCGCGGTGCCGAGACGGTTGTGCCACGTCTGGGCCCCGACCGGGATCAGCGCCTGGCTCTCGACCGACGACGGCAGCAAGCGACCGAGCTTGCGCGCGCGCTCGCGGATCGCGGCGAGCACGTCCTCGTCGAGTCGTAGCGAGCGACCGAGCACGTTGGCCACCGCCTTGCGCGTCATGTCGTCGGGCGTGGGGCCGAGGCCACCGGTCATGACGACCGCATCCGCGCGCTCGAGGGCACGGATCAGCGCCTCAGCAATTCGCTCGCCGGAATCGCCGGCCGTGCTGTGCCAGGCGACCTGCACGCTCGCTTCTTCGAGCGCACGTGCGAGCCACGCGAAATTCGTGTCGACGGTGCGACCCGACAGAATTTCGTTGCCGATGGTGACGATCTCGATCTGCACCGACGTATGTTAGACATCGCGCCGCCATCACGCTAGCGTGCGTGATCCGAGCCGCCATGCCTTCCATTCCGCGCGAACGCGCGCCTTCCCGTACGCACGACGCACCGCGCCCGGTCTCCGTCTCCGCCGGCGGCTCGAGCGACGGCTCCCCGGAGCCGCTTCGCCCGCGACCGCTGCTGCGCGATCCATGGGCGCTCGCGTGCGTGGCGGCGGTGCTGGTGCTGGTCGCACGTGCGTGGGGTGCTCCGCTCGGCGAGCCTGTCGCCGAGGATTTCGACTTCCTCCAGCGCGCGTTGTTCGGCCCGTTCACGCTGCTCGACGGCGGCGGCTCGACCGCGTTCTGGCGCCCGATTCCGCATCAACTCTACTACCTCGCGTGCGCACGACTGATGCTCGGCGCGCCGGCGGTGCTTGCGGGGCTGCACGTGGGCGTACTCGCGCTCGCCACCCTCCTGTTGTACCGCGCGTTCGCGACCGCGCGCCCCGGACTAAGGGCCGCCATCGTCGCGACTGCCCCGCTGTTCTCAGAATCCACCCGCATGATGATCGCGTGGCCGTCCGATTTCGTGGACCTCGGCGTTTGGCTGTTCGTGGCGCTCGCCGCGCACGAGACCGCCAGGCGCCGCATGCCGAGCGCCCTGGTCGCACTCGGGGCGGCACTGTTGTGCAAGGAAGTCGCGGTGATCGCCGCGGTGCTGCTGCCGCTGCTGCCCGGCATCGGTCCGCGCGACGACCGCGCGCGGCTGCGCTGGCTCGCAGCGTTCGTGGCGCTCGTGGCGGTCTGGGGCATCGCCTGCCTCGCCGTGCGCCAGCACGCCCATTTGAGTTTGCCGCACCATCTGGAGCAGACGCTCGCGACCGCGACCTGGTGGGACCGGCTCGGGTGGGCACTCGCGAACAGCCTGCGCGCGACGGTCAGCCTGCCGCCGGCGGAGGCGGCCTACGATCGCGCAGTGGGATCGTTGCTGGCGCTGCTGTTGTTCGTTGGCGCGGCGATCGCGCTGCGATCGGGCACTCAGCGATCGCGCTGGCGCGCCGCGCGGCCGTGGGTGCTGTGGGGCGTTGCGTGGTTCCTCGCTTCGTCCGCAGCGCTGATCGTGGTCTATCCCTACTGGTCGCCGGTCCGTGCCGCGTTCGGCGCGCTCGGACTGGTTGTGGTGGCCGCCGAGATCGCCTGGATGATCCATCCCGCGCTGCTGGTCGGACTCGTGGTAGTGCGGCTTGTGGCGTTCGCATTCGCACCCGCGCCCCCGACACGCATCGCGTGGGTGGCTCCGGCCACCGGAGCGTTCGTGGATTTCGAGCGTCTCACGCGCCTTCAGCATCTGATGCGCTCGACGCGGCTCGCGCTGATGGCGCGTGTGCCGCGCGCCACACCGGGCATGCGCATCGGGACCACGTCGCCGCCGCAATCGGCCGAGTATGCGTTCGGCGGCTCACACGCAATACGGGCATGGTATCGCGATCCCACGCTCGAGTGGGTGCCGTTCGAACGCGTGCGCGCGCATCCTGACTCAGGCTTGGCGGCGATCGTCGAGTTCGAGCCCGACGGCCCACGCCCGGTCGCGATTGTGGAAACCCAGGCGATGCGCGCCTACCTATCGGCACTCGAGCGAGCGCGGGCGGGCGACCCGCGAGTGGCGCGCGAGTTGCTCGACCGCGCCGCCGCGCTCCAACTCGACGACGCGGCACTCGTGTTCCGCAAACGCGTGGCCCGCGAGCGCAGGAGCCTGGTGCGGCTCTCCTCGCCAGCGGAGCCCGCACGATTCATGAACCGACCGGCGGTGATCAACCGGCGAGACGTTGCCCCGGCGCGGGCCCGAACAGCGCCTTGATGCGGGTCTTCATGTCGGGGTGGGCGCGCTTGGCCGGCTTGCGTACTGAGGAAGTCTGCACCGGCTCGGGCTTCTCGACGAACCACGACGGCATATTGCTGGCGACCGCCACCAGCAGCAACACCGCCACGGCCAGCCACACGCCGCGACGCAGCGAGATCCCCCGGCGGACCGGTGTGACGTCCCGAGCAGATCGCCGCGGCTGAGCACGTCCGTGAGAAAACGAATTGGAGTTGAGCTGCATGTCAGAGCTCCTTCCACACCAGCGTGCGAGCGAGCGGTTGGTCGGCGACGAACAGGTTGATGGACGGGTAGAACGGCGGCACGACCCCGCGGCGGTCGTAGTGGAAATCGCGAGCATAGCCGCTCAGGATTTCGCCGCTCGAATTGAATGTGTAGAACGCGCCGTAGTAGCGCGAAACCATGCCCCCGCGCAGGTGAAACGTTCCGCGCGGTGAACCAGAACTGTAGTTGTCGACCTTGAAGACACCCTGGGATCCGATCGCCATGACGAACGCATCGAGGTAGAGATCGTCCGGCGCCGAGGTGTGGATGCGGACGTTGCCACCGATCGAGTAGATCCCGAGCACGTTGTTGCCGGTGTCGAATTCCTCGCAGGTGACGTCGCGCTTGATCAGGATATCGCCCGTCGCCGTGATGAGCAGCTGCGTCTGGCTCGCGATCGCCGGCGGCGGAACCAGCGCACCGTTACGCTCCGGCCCGCGCAGGTCCGAAACCGTGCCGTTCACGAACAAGGCACCCGACGGCGCACCGGCGAAGGTCGTGGTCGTGACGCCGTCCGTGACGGTCGTCACGGATGACGTGGAATCCACGGTGATCACCCGGTGCGTCGCGCCCTGGACCATGTCGTAGATCTGCCGCCCGAGTGAATCCACCGACAGCGCGCACTGGTCGAGCGTGCCCTGCACGTAGATTCCGCCGGTGACCGCCCCGCCCGAGTTCACAACGTAGATTCCATTGGGCGGTGTGCCGGAGCCGCCGACGCCAATCTGCGCGTTGATCGCAGCATTCGTCGGCACACCCGCGGTGGTCGGCAACCCGAGTGCGGCGTTCTTCTGAATGTTCGAGTTGGCGGGCAGGTCGACATGCGGCGCGTTGAGCTGAAAGCCGCCGTAGAAATTCGGCACGTCGATCGTGCCGTTGTGGTCGGAGGCGAGATCCTTCGGGCTGCCGCGATTGTAGTAGGTCGCCTTCAAATTCGCGCTGGTGACGTGGTCGTAGAACGACGGAGCGTAGGCGAAGCGGAACTTGCCGTTGGAATGCACGCGTCCATCGAACGTGCCGCTCGACGAGAACCAGATCGTTCCGCCGTCGGAAAAGGTTTGGATGTCGGTGAACATCAGGAAGTCCGCGAACGTTCCGTGCGATGCGCTCACCCGCAGCACGCCCTGGCTCTGCACGCGCCGCGCTCCGAAGCCACCGAACCCGCCGCTCGCGACAATGCTGTAGTTGTAGTTGTAAACCTGCGCCGTGTCGGCGATGACGCTGTCGGCGAACGTGATCTGAGCCGTGCTCGTGAAACGCGGCGACGCGCACGTGATGACCACGTTGCCAGCCGGGAACAACCCCTGCGGATTGGGGATCACCGGTCCGTTGCCCGGCCAGAAGTTGATCAGGCTGTCGAGCTTGGCCTGCGCCATGTTCGCCAGGGACTGCTGCGACATGCGTACGCCGGCGTCGGCAGCAAACAGCGCGTTGCGCGCAATGTGCACGTTGGAGGTGAGCGACCGCTCGCCCACCGTGGTGATCATGAACGTTCCGGCCAGCGCGAAGGCGACGACCAGGGCGAGCAGGGCAGCGACGAGCGCGATCCCTCGCTGATTCGGCGCGCACCCGTCGGTTGCGATGCGCAAGTGAACCTCCCCTAAAACGTTCGCGGACGGATCTCCGCCCAGCACGAATCCACCCACGCCACGTGCGTCGGTGAATCGATACGCATCACGAGCGCCGGCCGGATGCGATCGATGAACGCGACACTCGACGGATTTCGCGTCCAACTGCCATCCTGCATCCGGTACTGCACCGTGAACTGTTTGACATCCCACGCTGCGACCTGCGGGGACTTTCCGAATTCCTGCCGCACCAGGCACGGGCGGCGGAAGTTGACGGCATCGAGCCGGTAGATCACGCGGTCGATCTTGAACACCGACGCGCCCGTCCCGTAGCCCCCCGACGGCCAGTTCGAGAATCCGCCGGGCACATTGAGCGGAGAGGACGGATTGTGCTGCAAATCACCCGGCGGCTGGCTGACATGCGTGACCTGGAACAGATGAGCACTCGCGCCGTTGGTGATCACGCACAGGTCGTTGTCCTTGAAACCGTTCACATCCGCCGCTTTGATGATCGCACTGGCGTTGGGCATCGAACTGCGCAGCGCCGTCGCGTTCGACCACGCGCCGATGATCTCGATCGAATCGCTGCCGGCGACCGCCCCAGAACCCGGATTGATTCCGTACAATTCGAGCGGCGTACCGTTGGACGATGAGACGACCCGCGCCCGCCCCCACCCCGAACCCGCCATGCGCACATCGCGCTCCAGCAACTGGACCGCGAGCCGGGCGTTCTGGCGCGATTCGACGATCCCCGACACGCGCCGCGATTCATCGGAAGTCCGAAACAGCAATCCGAACACCGCGACCATGACGACTCCGATCAGCACCACGGCGACGAGCAACTCCACCAACCCGGACCCTCGCTGTGAAGTACGGGTGCGCAACGCGGTGCCGGTCATGTCAGCCTCCCGTCCGGGGAACGACGATCACGACACTCGACAGCGCCGGCGCGACGGCCGATCGCGCCGACGCCCGCACCACGATCCGCTTGCAGCCCGTGATGGGCTGATCGTCCTGGACGACCCAGGTCAGCCAGTACTGGCCCTCGATCGGATTCTCGTCGTCCGAATGGCTGCCGGGATCGAGATCGTTGTCCGCGAACGGCGTGATGAGCAGCCGCTCCGCGCGCGACGAAGCGAGCTGCGATGCGCGGGAACGCTGGGTCGTGTTCGCGATCTGTCGCGTGCCGAGCGGGATCAGCCCGACCAGCGCCATGAGCCCCACCGAGATGATGACGAGCGCCACCATCACCTCGATCAACGTGAAGCCGCCATTGCTCGAACGCCGCTCTGCCATGGGAATTGCGCAGGTTGCGGTCATGGGTGGTAGACCATGCCGACCGGCGTCACCACGAGCGTGTCCGGGCCACCGCGCGTGGCGAGCACGAGTTGTCCGCCCGAGCTTCCCGGCCACAATGTTCCATTGATGTCGAAGATCAGCGAATCGACCGGCGCGAGCGCGATCTGACCCAGCAGCACTCCCTGGGGCAGAGTGCGCAACACCTGTCGCTCGGTGGACTGAGCGATGCGATCGCCGTTGGTGTCTTCGTGGATCGTGTAGTTGTCGACGCTCGTGGTCGCCACCCCGTCACCGAATCGAACGATGACCGGACAGTGCCGCGTGATCGCCAGCTGGCGAGCGGCGCGCAGGTGCTGGATGATCTGTTCGCGTCCCTGCGCGTCGCGATAGATGCGCATCGATCTCACGAAGCCGGGAACACTGCTGGCGATGAGGATCCCGGCAATGGCGAACGTCACCAGCAACTCCACCAGCGTGAACCCACGTCTGCTGACCACGCGTTCTCCGTTCTCGCCGGGTAGGCTATTCACTTACGTAGGGCAAGGCGGAGGCCGCGTGTCGAGCGCGGTGGCTGCTATGGGCCGCAACGGGTTGCGGCACCGTTGCGGGGTCGCTCTGGTCTGAACGCTGCGTTCTGCGCGTGCACCGCGTGCGAATTACCTGTCGCGCTCTATCGCTCGCGGCGGGCGTTGCGGTCGTCAGCTACCGAGGTGGATCGCCCGGGCTCCCAGGTGAAACGCGCCGCATGCGACGATTCCCGCGATGACATCGTCGGCGACGATGCCGAGCCCACCGGGGAGCTTCTGCGCCTGATTGGCGCCGAGCGGTTTCCACACGTCGAACACGCGGAACAGCACGAACGCGGCGGCGAACGCCCACCACACGTGCGGCACGAACAGCAGTGCGATGCTCTGGCCGATCGCCTCGTCGACCACGATCGGCTTCGCGTCGTGGCCGAATTCCTTCTCCGCCTCACCCGCGATCCACACCGCGAGCGCGGTGGCGGCGACGAGCAGCACGAGTGTGATCGCCACGGGCGGGACCGGCACGAACCACCCGATCAGGGTGATCAGGGCACTGCCCGCGGTCGCGGGCGCGATCGGGACGAATCCGGCGGGCCCGAGCGTGGCGAGCGCGCGGACGAGCGGATTCACGTCACGCGGCGCGCGGCGCGCGAGCGCGAAGCGCGTCGCCGCAGGCGCACAACGCTTGCCGGCGCATCGGGACGGGCGATCGGCGGCGGCGCAACGGCCGCCGGTGCTGTAACGACCGCCTGCGCGGCAACGACCGCCGGCGCCGCAACGACCGCCGCTGTGGCGGCGAGCACCGGAATGCCGGTGACGTTCACCTGGGCGATCACACCCTTGCAGATCGCGCGCAATGTCTCTGAGACCCCGCGGCCCTCGGAAGCGACGGCCTCGAA
>Ga0315273_10011534_pt1 | contig 11311 bp, 5 predicted proteins | sample YL17G02_0_MG_FD_205753 | JGI IMG/M metagenome (GOLD analysis project Ga0315273, IMG submission 205753) | Sediment microbial communities from Yellowstone Lake, YNP, Wyoming, USA - YL17G02_0 | ecosystem: Environmental > Aquatic > Freshwater > Lake > Sediment | place: USA: Wyoming | collected...
GCCTGGACGGCCAGTTCGAGCAGCCGAGCGATGTCGCGGTGGACTCGTCCGGCAATATCTATGTGGCTGACTGGGGGAACCACCGAGTTCAGAAGTTCGGGCCCTCGGGCAGCTTCGTCTGGAGCGTCGGGTCGTTTGCCGGCGAGCCGGTTACTTTCTGCCACCCGAGGGGTATCTGTGTCGATTCCAGCGGAAACGTGCTGGTGGCGGACACCGAGAACAACCGTGTCCAGGTTCTGAACCCGAGCGGGGCGCTGATTGGCAGTTTCGGGGCGATGGGATCAGACGACGGGCAGTTCAGACAGCCGTGGGATGTGGTGGTCGGCCCGTCCGGGAGCGTCTACGTGACGGATCGGTCGAACGCAAGGGTGCAGAGGTTTACCTACACGCCGTAGTTGGGGAGAGAGCCGAAATGCCGAAGAGAACTGTCCTATCCGTCCTATTCGTCCTATCCGTCCTATCGACGTCTCTCCCCGCATCGGCGGAGTCGCCGTACATCTACGGCACGCACTTCTGGCGCGAGGGGGAAAACCTCGACTGCTTCAACGGCAAAGTCGGCTGGATCACCGAGCTCAAGACAGCTCCGGAGTACGCGGCCATCGATCAGACCGCGTGGAAGAGGATCGTTGACGAAGGGCACACGATCATACTCAGGGTGGACTATGACGGCGACAACACCTGGGCGCCGAGTCCCGATCTGAACGAGACCTATGCCTCGCGCTATGCCCACTGGGCCGAGCGGTTCAAGGACTACTGCCACATCTACATCATCGGCAACGAGGACGGGGTCAACTACGACTGCTTCAAGGCTGTCCGCAACGCGATCCACGCCGTCCAGCCGGAGGCGATCCTGTGTCCCGGAGCCCCAGGGGACCACTTGCAGCCCACGATCGATCTCAAGGACTACATCGACGGGTACGTGGTCCACGGGGTCAGCACCGGGTGGATACCCGGTGTGGACGCCGCGTGGCCGTCAGCCAAGACCAAGCCGATCTACGTGACCGAGACGGCCGGCGATCCGCCGATGCCCGCGGACCGAATGCGCACACAGCTTGCCGAGATCAACGCATGGAACACGACGCACGCCCACAAGGTGCAGGCGGTGTGCAAGTTCGTCTACTACGAATATGGCCAGGAGTACTCGTCTCAGCAGATGGAGCCGATGCAGAGCGACGACTTCCGCGAGGCGACCGCGACGACGAGCTATCTGAACTCATACGCCAACCCGTATATCGGCGTCACGAACGTCTCCGTGAGCTGCAACACGGAAACCAGCGCGACGATAGCGTGGGACACGAACGCGTCGGCGACCGCTCAGATCGAGTACTGGCGCGACGGGGAGCGGACGCAGAACTGGTCCTCTTTCCAGAGCAGCTACACGACCTCGCACTCGATCGCGCTGACCGGTCTGACTCCCGGGGTGAGCTACTCCTACATGATCAAGTCGTGGGCGACTGACCGGCCCCTGAGCCTGGCGGATGTGCGCGGTTTCGTCCAGATCGGACCTGGCACCGGTACCATTAGCGGCGCCGTGCGCGACAGGGCGGGCAAGCCTATCGACGGCGCGAGGGTGGTGCGAAACCCGGGCGGCTATGCGTACTACTCGGATGCCGGTGGGAGTTATGTGATCCGGGGCGTCCCGGCTGGGAGCTACAGCCTGCAGTTCTTCAGCAGCGAGGTCGGGCAGAGGTCGATCGCAGGGGTGAGCGTGTCCTCGGGCGCGACGTCCGCTCTGGATGCAGCGCTGTCGCAGAAGACCAACCACCTGACCAACACGGGTTTTGAGAGCGGGACCACCGGATGGACCGCCTACAGTGCCGGGCTGGGGTCGCAGAGTGGGTCCTGGTTCGGCGGGATCACGGCGCACACGGGAAGCGCGTTCGTCGGGACTGCTACAAACGGGCCGGGTTCGTCCGGCGGAGTCTATCAGCGCGTGGCTGTGCCGAATGCGTCGGGCTACGCTGCGCGCGTGTATAGCTGCATATATCGCGGCGACTGCCCCTACATCGAGGTGAAATCAAGGGTAGGCATCGACCCCACCGGCGGCACAAACCCGGGCGCGGGGAGCGTCGTGTGGTCATCCTATGACTACGGCTTCACGCCGTGGGACTGGCTCTGGAAAGAGCTTGTCACCCCGAGCGTGACGGTCTCAGGCGGGTACGCCACCGTCTTCCTGGACTACGCGCAACTCGTGTCGCCTGGCTGGCACATAGACTGCTTCGATGACGCGGGGCTGTATGGGCCGGCTCTGCAGACGCAGGCCGTGGCCACGGTCTCCGATCTCAAGCAGGTAGAGGACGGCGTGCCGGTCAGCGTGAGCGGGCGCATCGCGACGACCAACCGCACCGACTTCGGTGACCGCATCTACATCGAGGACCCCGACAGGGTCGCGGGCATTGTGGTCTACTTCACGGGCTCGCCGTCGGTGTCGGAAGGGAATGCGGTGAGCGTCACGGGCACGATGACGACTGTGAACGGGGAGAGGGCGATCACGCAGGCGACGGTCACGGCGTCCTCCGGCACGGCGGTCGGCCCGCTTGGGATTGTGAACAGGGCTGTCGGGGGCGGCGCGGGCGGAGGCTACAACGCCGGGCCTCCGGCGGTCGGGCAGCGGGGCGTTCTCGGGGGTGTCGGGCTCAATGATGTCGGCCTGCTTGTGCGAGTGTTCGGGACCGTGCAGAGCCACGGAACCGGTTACGTGATGCTCACGGACGGCTCCGGCGCCGCGATCAAGATCGACACCTCTCACGTGTCTCCGCAGCCGGGTGACGGGCAGTTCATCGCCGCGACCGGGGTGGTGTCGGTGGAGACATCCGGCGCGGACCTGGCGCCGGTCGTGCGGGCGAGACGGTCTTCGGACGTGCAGCCTTTGTAGGAGGGGTTCACGGCAGGATCGAGACTGAGGTTGGGGTGAGCAGTCGCTCGCCGGTGGTCGGGGCCGAGATCGTGCCGAGGATGTTTGCGTGGTCGCCCACGTTGACAGTTCCGCTCCAAGTCACCCCAATCCCCGCGTAGCGGCCTGACTGCTGCACGTGGAACCGATCCCCGAACACCGCGGAGACGATCCCGCCGGTGACGAATGCCGTGACGCCGTTGGGCTGGGATTTGGCCTGGGCTATGCTCATCTCGGGGGCGCTGCTGGTATAACCCTGGTCGTAGGGGCTGTAGCCGCTCTGTCCGCCGGAGTTGCGGGCCTTTAGCCAATACCAGTATGAGGTTCCACGCGTAGCCGTCGTGTCGTCGAACGTGCGCGCGGACTGCCAGGGGGATATCTGGGTCTTGCCGCCGGTGATGCTGCCTGCCCGGAAGACGGCGTATTCGGTCGCGGCGAATGACTCGTTCCAGGCTATCCGGACCCGATCTCCCCACGTGCCGCGCGAGGCGGCAATGCCGGTCGGAGGGTCCGGTGCGGGCATCGGCGTCGTCGAGAGCGCGGCCGCCCACTGCTGGTAGACGGCCGTGTAGTCCGCCCAGTCGTAGGCGTGGTTGAAGGGGTCGATGCCGAATATGTCGTCGCCGTCGCCGTTGTCAGCCACCATCAGGCCCCAGTTCATGTAGCCTCTCGCTCCGCGGCCCACCCACTTGGCGATGTCGGCGTTGGTGGCGGCGGGCCGGTCGGGATTGTCGGTGTCGAAGCCGGCTTCCGAGACCAAAAGCGGCTTGCGGAGCTGGTTGGCGAGGCCCGAGTCGTCCAGACCCTCGTCGCCGTTGTAGACGTGGATGGTGAGGAAGTCGTAGTCCGCGTAGAGCACGGTGGCCTGGCTCGTGGAAAGGCCCGAGAATGCCCGGCCCGCCGTGCCGAATGAGACCATGTGGTTCTCGTCGATGGCGCGGATCGAGACGGCGACCGAGTGGCTGAACGGAAGGATCTGGCCCGGGTTCCACGGGCATTTGAGCTCGTTACCGACCTGCCACGCGAAGACCGTGGGATCGTCCTTGAACCTGGTCACCAGGGTCTGCACGAGCGGCAGGTAGTTGACCTGGTAGCCCGAGCTGAAGAATGATTGGTTCAGCAGTCCGTCGGTGTAATAGATGTAGTCGCCGGGCGGGTAGAAGTTGGGGTTGTAGTACTCGTCCGTGAGGGCTACTATGAGCCGGATGTTGTGCTGCGAGGCGACCTGCAGGGCCGCGTCCAGCCCGTCGCTGATCGCCTGAGTGGTGGCGAACCTGTATGCCACGAAGATCCTCGCGACCTTTGCCCCCACGCTCTCCATGTAGGCGAGGTTCGTCTCGCGATCGGACGCCTGCGAGTCGCCGAAGAAGTACCCCGCGCCATAGTGGGCGAGGCCGCGGACGTTGTAGCCGACGAACCTCGTGGGTTGGCCGTTCACCCAGAAGTGCTGGAGCCGCGACCGGACGAAGTCGTCCGGGTTCGTCGAGTATCTCGGTATGGCGGCGAGCGCACAGGTCTGCGTCACAAAGAACGACAGAGCGCAAAGCGTCAATGCGAGACTGCTCATATCTGCATTATGCGACGCGTTGGCCGTATTGTCAATGACGAAGTATACCGGTTTACCTGAGGATGATCGGGACGAACAGCCCCGGGTACTTGCCGTGAGCGATGCCGCCCGCCCAAGCGAGGGTGTAGCGGCGGCCGTCCTCGAAGTTGTTGACGAGGATATCGAAACCGAAGCGCGCGCCGGGCTTAGGGGGGCGGGATTCCAAATCTCGCCCCATCAGGCCAATCGCGGTCCACGGGACCATCGCTTCGTAGGTCGTGATTGCTCCCTGGCGGCGAACGGCGAGGTGGGCTCCGGCGAGGGGACCGCGCGGAACGTCCTTAGGGGCGGTGACGGCGGTGATCTCGGGGCCTTTCGACGTGAGGGCGAGGGCGATCTCATAGTCATCGGGCCGGTAGCCCTCGGACATGTCGGCGTCCAGGAGCGGGTCGAGGCCGATCTGGACGCTGTCCTCGCGCCAGACGTCAGCGCCGGAGTAGCGTTGGCTAAACGTCCGATCCTCGACCATCGCGGCAAGGTAGAGGCCGGCGTCGTCCCAGGCCAGCGCGGCGTTCGCTCCGAACGTGAAGGTCTCGGGTTTGGCGGATGACGCGGCCGGTTGGCCGGGCTTGGGGAACGGGTCGTCCGCGGGCCTTGCATGCGCGCTGACGCTGTCGATGAACCGGATCGCGCCGGCCGCGACCTGATCGCGGGGCCAGTCGGACAAATCGCCGTCGATCGTGGGGGCCGACTTCGCCCTTGGACAGGGTAGGGGAACGACGATCAAGGCCGTCTTTTCAACGCCCTTGATCGGCTCGAAGCGGCTCAGGCCCGGCTCGGGCTTCGCGGGTTTGATCGTCACGTCGAACCGCGCTTCCTCGCCGGTGTTCAGCTCGAGCTTCTTGACGGATGGGACGGCGGTGAAGCCGGCGCCGGCATGACGATCCGGCTCGCAGACCACACTTGACCGCTTGTTGTTGCGGACCTTGACGGTCAGCTTCTTCTCGGCAGGGCCGTCGAGGACGATGCGATAGGGATCGACGGACACGGCTATCGGCTCTCTGATCTCGGTGCGGACGATGTCGTCGCTGACGTGCTTCTCCCCATCATAGGTGTAATCGAGTTCGAGCGCCCACCTGATTCTGCGCGGCTTGCCGCTGTCCACGCGCACCCGAAACGCGGGCCGCCACACCTCGCCCGGGGCGAGGGAGGCGAGGGTGCTCTCGCCGACAGCTTCAGCCGAGATCTTCCCGTCGAGCTTGCCGGTTCGGTCGCGGACGCCCAGGCGCAGATCGGTGATCGGACTTGGGTTCGCGTTCACGACCGAAACGTCGATCTGACGCCACTCGCCGGCCAGCACGTAGTCGGGGCCGCCCAATGCCTGCACCCGCACCTCCGGCAGCGCGGGCGGGAAGTCGTAGAACCACTGCCCCTTGGGCCTACCGAAGAAGTCCAGGAGCCCGCCGTTGCAGAAGAAAGCCTTGAGATCATCGGCGTCGGGTCCGAACCTGAGCTCGCCGATCATCTGACCCAGAAGCTCTCCGGTCGGGCTGTAGACAGGTTTGGCCGCCTGTCTCCAATAGGTGCCGCCGACGTTGTCGTTCAAGGTGAAGTACTTCGCGCCGAGGACCCAGTCCGGGCTGAAGTCGGCGCGGGCCGTGACCAGGCATCTGTAGCCGTTCTGGAAGTACTGCCTGGTGACGTCGGCCTCCTCCGGCGAGACCGGCTCATCCCACTTGTCGCGCTTCACCTGGGGCAGGTTGCGCGTGGGCCCCCATCCCTCGCCGAGGAAGATGCGCTTCCGGCCCATCCCGAGCTCGTTCAGGAGCTCGTGGCAGGCGACAATCTCGCCCATGGCGGTTCCGGTGATGGGATCGTTACTGTATGTGTGGAGGTCCAGGACGTCGAAGTTGTCGCGGAAACCGTGCGCGTAGAACGTGCCGATGAGCTGCGGGTCGCCCGACGAGAACCTGCCCGCCACCACGACCGCGTCCGGCACGGCCTTGCGCACGGCATTGGCGCAGTGGGTGAGCTGGTTGTTGAAGTAGTCCTCCTTGTCGGTCCGGAAGAACATCTCGGGCTCGTTGTAGCCGAGCGTGAAGTGGGTTACGCCCGCCGCCGCGCATCGTTTGGCAGCCTCGGAGACGAAGCTCTCCGCGAGCCTCCAGTAGCGGTCCGGGTCGGCGGTCTTCAGCGGCTCGGCCCAATGGTTCTGCAGGTTGATGCTGCACAAGACCAGTCCGCTCTTGTAGAGGTTCTCGTTGGTCTTGAGTTGCGACCAGTCGTTAGTGGAGCTGCCCGTGCCGGGATCGGCGCTCTCGACGTCTTCCCAGGTGACCGAGACGCTGTGCAGGTCGAATCCGGCAAACTCCATCTGGGCTTTGAGAATCGGGACGGGCGGGCCCTGGTCGTCACCGCCCGGCCCGCTGGAGACCATAGTCGCCCCGAAGTACTGCCTCTGCCCGGTCCCGATGAAGAGTAGGTCGATCCAGTCCGACGCGCCGCCGCCCTCGATGCGGCAGCGAATCGTCTGGCCGGTTAGCGGGATGGCCGGGAAGAGGTTCGACCAGGGGATCGTGGTTACCCCGGCGACCGTCACCTTCCTCGTGTGCCTGCCCGAAACGACCGGAAGAGCGTCGATCGTGATCTCGACGCTGTTGGGATCGCGCGTGCGGGCGTAGAGGTTATCCCGGTCCCAGGCGAACTGGACGACGCCCTCATCGCACGCGATCTTCTCATAGCGATCCTGGGGCCACGTATCCGGCGCGCGGAGCTTCGTGCCCACCGCGCCTGTGTGCCTGGCGATCTGGGGCACTCGCAGGATGCCGGGAACCCACTCCGCGCCGGTGGGAGTGCGCAGGTCGTGGGTTACCGTGTAAGCGCCGGGCGGCAGGGAACCGACCGCTATACGCCACACGGTCGTGCCGAGCACCGTCCCCACCGCCCTGCCGTCAAGCCACTTGCCCTTGAAGGGCCCGTCATCGATCCGGCAGCGGGCGGCGTTTATGACGAGCGGCCTGGCAGTGGAGAATCGCGCAACCGGCTCGGGGTTCCAACTGGTAACGTAGCGCTGCTCGATCTCGTCGGGGGATGCACAAAGCCGCGAGCCAGCCGACGCCGCCAGCACGGAAAGGGCCGCGAGTATGAAAGCAGGTTTCAATGAAGCCTCCGGATACGCCGATCTGAGAACGTGTCGCGTAGGGTCCGATCTCCGTATCGGACCCCACGCCGGAACGGAGTCCGGCCCCTACGTGACATACCCCAGGCCGGAACGGAGTCCGGCCCCTACGTGGCATGGGATCTTACGTCTCAATGATCGCGTTCGCTGTCCGCGGGCCCCAGCCCTGCTTTTCGGGGCGGACTGTGCTACTCTTCGGAAGAGTGCATTCCGATAACAGCAAAAAGCATTGCATCCAGCAGAAAAGGGGCTTCACAACGGCTGGAGGGCATGGTACATTACGAGCAGCGTCGGCGTGTTCCGCTGTCCGGCGGACGTGGGGTTGCCGAAGGACCTGATCGATCCCGCCGGTTGGCACAAGGCCGCGATGGACAACGCGGAGATCGGGTTCGGCTAGCGGTCGGCGCGAGATCGGCCCGCGGGCTGTGTCAGATGTGTCAGGGTCTCCACAGCGTGCTCGCTGCACAAATGCGGCGGGGTGCTGTCGCCGGGCACGAAGACCGGGGGCAGAAGCCTCGGCAGCGGGCCGGCTTCCCTGTTCTCGACCTGGTCTACCACAATCTGAGCCGCCGCTTCTCCGCCTCGCACCCACGATACCCCAACCGAGGACAGCCGCTGGTAGCGGCTGTTTCCGCACACAACCGCGTCGAAGCCTATGACCGCCAGGTTTTCCGGGATGACAACGGATGGGTCGTGGAGAAACGAATTGAGCACCATGGATGTGCCGGCGTCAAGGGCGACCACGACGTCGGGCCTGCCTTCGCGGAAGAGCGTGGAGAGCTGACCGTGCGACAGGCCGCCGTTAACCATCCCGCCATTCGGTTTGAGGGCAAGCTCACACTTCCCCGGCGCAGTCCCCAGTTGCTCCCGGATCGTCGTGACGAAACCCTCTTCGCGATTTCTCAGCGCGTGGCTTATCCTCGGCACGGTGATGAATGCCGGGTTCTTTGATCCGCACTTGATGACAAGCTCGGCAGCCAACCGCCCGGCCGCCAGGTTGTCAAGATCGACGGTGTGTGGGTAGAGGTCGCCCGGCCGTCGTGGGAACAGGTTCACCACGGGAACCCCTGAGGCTCTGAGCTCCTCGGCCTTCTCGACGGCGCGCTCGTCAGCGGCCCTGAGGATGAGTCCGCCTACCTGTGCGGAAACGAGGATCTCCATGTCGTGGACTTCGTCCTCCACACTCCTCAAGCCCAGCAGCGTGAAGTAGCCGTTCTCGGCCAGCTTCCGCTGGATGCCGTAGAGCGCGGAGACCTCGAAGAACGGCGCCCACGCCCACGATACGGAATCCTCGGGCAGCACTTCCGACATGACTCCGATCCACACACGCCTGCCGGTACGCAGCGACGCCGCAATCGGGTTGCTGGAGTAACCCAAAGCAGCGGCGCAGGCCTTGATCCGGTCCCGAGTTTCAACCGGGATCCGATCGACCTGCGGTCGCGCGTTGTTCATGACGAACGAGACAGTCGTCTTGGATACGCCTGCTGCCTTCGCCACGGCTCGAATCGTGGACAACTGCGGTTCTCCCAGATAAATCAGTTTACCAAATGACTACTACAGTCTACCATGAGAATCGGTGTAGGTTCAAGGGCTCCCTGCGAACCGTATCAGTTCAGTTCTGCGCGCACGACTATGCATCGGACGGCTGTTTGCGCCGATGCATAGTCGTGCGGGAAAGGTATGCGTCGGGGCAAACAGCCTCCCGACGCATACCTTTCCCGGAGAACTGAACTCTCCCTGCGAACCACCGAGAGGCGGCCGCTCGTGGACGCTATCCTCTTGTTCTCAGTGAGCCGTCGCCGATCAGTGCGCGCAAATGTAGTCCGCCATCTCCGGCAGTGCCGTGAACCAATTGGCGCCGCCCCAGTTGCCAAGCGTCCACGAGGCTATGCCGAATACATAGTCGTCCTGCCTGCACATGTCGTCATACCAGCCCATGTCAGCCACAAACGCCGCATCACCTATGAAGCCGCCCCAGCCGGTGCGGTTGCCCAGCACGACGTGCGCGCCTATCTTGCTCGAGCTGCGCGGCAGCAGGTGGTCGGGAACGGCCGTCGATCCTCCGGGAGTCAGGACCTCGTAGTACCACGTGTGAGTCTGGTAGCCGGCCTTTGACGCGACGATGCTGTAGGTCCCCGCGGGGATGTTCGCGAACGTGTATGCGCCGTCGGCGCCGGTTCCCGCGACCGGGCCTCCGACGTTCGAGTTGTCTTCGTTCCGGCGAAGCTGGTAGTTCACGCCGGTCTGCGAGTTGGCGACCGTGACGTTGGCCGATTGCCCCACTTCGATCTGTGTCTGCGTGGCTCCCACGGCCAGACCGGCGTCGGGGAGCGGGTTTACGGTGATGGTCCTGGTCTGCGCGAGCTGGACCGAGCATCCGCCGACGCTGCGCGTGGCAAGCACGTTGAAGGTCGTGGTCGAAGTCAGGGTCCCTGTGGGCAGATCGATCGTGGCGCCTGTGCCCGCCGCCGGATTGCCCACATTCACGTTGCCGGCTGAGTTCCTGAGCTGGTAGCTGATGCCCAACTCGGTGGAGCCGACGGTGATGGCCGTCGATTGGCCGGAGCAGAGCATGCCGGCCGCCGCGCCGACCGCAAGCCCGGCGTTCGGCATCGAGCACCCGGCCGGCACGATGGCTGTTGCGGGAATATAGGCTCGGGGCCGGATGTCTTGGTGAATGCGGTGCAGGTGTTCGTCTTCGACAGGCCCTTTATGAGGACTCTGATGTACCGGCAGTCGGCGGGAGCGGTTCCGTTGAGCGGGGCGTGACCGGTGTTGGAGAGCGCGATCGGCGCCCAGACTCCCTTGTTCGCGCTCGTTACGTTGCCCGTGTCCTCGAACGCGGGGGTGCAGGGCTGCGTCAAGGCCGCATCTTGGAAGTAGTATACGGTTCCTATGCCGGTCATCCCCGACCACATGGACGGCCGGCTGCTGCAGTCCTCCTGGTCGTTGCTCTGTTCCCAGGTCAGCGTGTAAGGGCCGCCGCTGCTGATGCCGAATACCTGGCTGATCTCGGGGTAGATCTGGCAGGGCACGCCGGCGCACGCGCAGAGCCTCGTGTCGGGCCAGAACTCGTCGGCGCTGTAGTTCGTGCCGCCGCCGTTCTCCGGGGTCAGGGTCCAGCAGTAGAACGCATCGGCGTTTGTCTCGCACCGGTTCCCTGCCGGTAATGCCCGTGTCAAGGAGCCGTTGACGATGAACTCGGCGGAGAGAGCGGGCAAGTGCCACAGCAGCGCCGCAGCCATGCCTGCCAGGCTCAGCACAACAAGCCGCATTCCGGAACAACGCAGTGACGATCCCACGAGTGAACTCCGCCCTCAGAAACCCTATACTGCAAAACCGATTTGGCGCCCCTAAACAGTCAGGCCGGCGATTGTGCTTTGGTTTGGAAGTCGCTGTTAGGTGCCGATCATCCGCGGGACAGAGCCGGTCAGGATGTTTTGGTTGCGCCAGTCGCGGTGCGGCTTACGTCCACTGCCGCGAACACCCTCCAGAGCTCCATTGCGCGCTCGCACGCGGAGACGATAGGCTGGCGGCCCGTGGGCAAGCCCAACTCAGCCGATCACAGTTTGGCTGTATCACAATATTAGCCCTCTGTCAAGGGCCATTAACCGACCCAAGAGCCTCTTGCAAAACAGCAAAAGTGAGGGGATTTTAGGCACCGTCCGTCGAAGTCTGTTTTATGAAGAAACAA
>Ga0315273_10011535_pt1 | contig 11310 bp, 17 predicted proteins | sample YL17G02_0_MG_FD_205753 | JGI IMG/M metagenome (GOLD analysis project Ga0315273, IMG submission 205753) | Sediment microbial communities from Yellowstone Lake, YNP, Wyoming, USA - YL17G02_0 | ecosystem: Environmental > Aquatic > Freshwater > Lake > Sediment | place: USA: Wyoming | collected...
TAAGGATCGGCGGTGGTCGCGATCCTAAAGACGCACAGGGCGAAATGGTTAAATTTATTGGTAATAATTCTTACGGGAAAACTGTTGAACGCCTGGACGGTCTTGAGTTACTTATGGCGGCTGAACAGCCTGAAGGGTTTTCGGAATATCCAGTTGACGATACCGAAAACGATTTAATTAACTATGTCTGGTATCGGTTCGCTAAACCTGTATTGCGCGAATATCATCAGCCGCAAATAGGCGCATTCATTACCGCGCATGTTCGCATGGTAGTTCGACGTGCCGCTTTATTGAAGCCTGACGCTTGGTTATATGCCGATACAGATTGTGTAGTTTTCCGTGAAGCTGTGGAATTACATACAGACCCCGGAAAATATGGCGCCTGGAAAATCGAGGAAACCGGCGCGCAATACACAATCGCCGCGAAAAAGGTTTATTGCTCTGCCGACGGAAAAACAAAACATGCAAAAGGCTTAAATATAAAATACCTGACAGCCGAAGATTTTGAACGATGGTATCAAGGAATACCTCCGCGACAAACTCAAGTACAACGGCAAAATTTTGTTAAAGTTATTGCTGGCTTCGACATGTTTGCCGAGCGCGTAAAATGGGGCGAACAGAATTCTCACACTCAGGAAATAGAAAGAAGGGAAAAAGCAGCATGATAAAAATTCATTACAAAAATCCTAAAGTTTACGCTAGGTTGCTTTCTACGCGAACGAACTGGCGTCGTTTTACTCATATTGTTTCGCTGTCTCGCGTTCAGCGCTGCGGTAGAAAGAAAATTTTAGATAGAATAAAAAAGCGGCGTATCGGAAGGAGATAAACCGATACGCCGCTAAAGTCCGCGACACAGGGAGGGCGTGCGCGGAACAATGTAAGAACCGGCGCCGAAGCGCCGGCCAGAAACGAACTTCAAGGGGAAGGACGCTGCCCTTGCGGGAGGTCAAAACGTTTCTGTACTGGCAGTATTCTCTAGTCTCAAAACGCTGTCAAGCATGGCCGCAAATGCTTTATCCATAAAGGGTGGCGCTAGGGCCGATATCCGCGTGATCCTGGGCGCCTGCTGGCTGTACTGCAAGCTGACGCGCTGATTGATGGCGATCCTGTCAAGGATGCTGGCAAGGCTGGTTCCGGTATAAATCCGTGTTTCCGTTCGACTACCACGCGGGCCGACCCATGTGATACGAAACCAAAAAGGCTTGACCTGATTATGCATTAGCGGGAATATACGCTTTCAATTCTATCAAGGGGAATAATATGAAAATGCAATATCAATACGGTTTCGTTTTTCCGTGCCGCATTTTTTGGTTTACCGTAAGCGCTGAACGGTTTGCCAAAAAAGCGGCAGATTTTTTGCTGTTGCCTGGGCAACATGTAAATATAGCGCCGGCTGAAATTCTCGGTTTTTTCGAGTCACCTGATTTTATCTTGCGCGACGGCTGGCGCCTTTATCGCGCTATCCCAATTGAAAGGCGTGAAATTCCTTTTGAGTATGATGGGGAACAACATGGAAAAAACTAACGGCATCGAAATTGAGCGCAATGTAAAAGAATCTGATTGCTGCGCCTCATGTCCGCACTGGTTCGAGCGCATGGAAATCGGCGGCGGCGAATGCCGTTTCAATCCGCCCGTGCAATTTATTTTGCCTGTTACAACGCTCAAGGGTTCCGGTGTCGGGCTGCAATCCAGTTTTCCGCTGACGACTGGCGATGCTTGGTGCGGTAAACATCCCGAGCGCGGGGCAAGTCGCTGGCCGGGTTTACGCGATTCTAGCTAAAGCTGGCTTTCAAGGCCGTATCAAGGTATTTTGTAGGGGCGCGAAGCAATCGCGCCCTTTTTTATTTACCTTGGGGGATGTATGGAACGGCAAAAAGCTAGAACGATTGACACGGCAACCGCACTCGAAACCTTGAATGATCCGAATCGGCCCGGCGCGCCTCTCGGTAATCTGGCGTCGATTGAAGCCGGTTGGCCGCGAAATGACTTGCCTTTTGACGGCAACGCTGCCGAAGATACCGACGAGGATCGGCTGGCGTCTATTCTCGCCGAGGTTGGTCAGGGCGGCGGCGAGGGGTTTGTCTCGATTTGGAAAGTTAGCGAGCAAAGCAAGAAACTAGAATACGTTGACCGTCGCGATACCGGAGAATTTGAAGCTAACGGGTTGCCGTACCTGGCGAAACAATTTGGCGCCGGTGATTATGAATTACGGATTTACGGTAGTAACAAGCGGCTGGTAGCGCGCCCTCGCGTAACGATATCGAAAGCGGCGGCGCAAGTGAATCACGGCGCTATATCTCACGGGTCGGGGGCCGATATGGCGGGACTGGTCGCCGTCATGTCCGAGGGGTTTCAACAACTCGGAAACCTTATCGTTAAAGCGCAATCTCAAGCGCAACCCGGAAACAGCCGCACCGATATCCTCAATGAACTGCGCACCATGAAAGAGATTTTCGGTGGCAATTCGCAATCTAATCCGGTTGAAATGTTTACGCAACTGGCAACCGTTTTCAAGTCCATGCAGCCGCGTGAACCGGGCGAAGGTAGCGCTTTTCTGGATTTGATTGATCGTTTTTCGCCTATCATCATGGACGCGGTAAAAAATCAGCAAGCGCTGCCGGCGCCTGTGGTATTGCCCGCTGCCGTTCCGGCGGTATCTGCCGGTAATCCGCAACCGGCACAGGTCGCGCAACCGCAACTTACGCCTGAACAAAAGGGGGCGAAGGAAATGAGTTTTCAATTGAAAATGCAGTTGACCTATCTGTGCGCTCAAGCGAATCGCGATTCCGACCCCGGCCCGTTTGCGGAAATTATCGCGGATCAGATTGACGCGCAAATTCTTACCGGCTTGGTGAATGATCCGAACTGGCTGGACGCGCTGGCGAAATTTCATCCCGGAGTCAAACAATTCCCGGAATGGTTCGAGGAGTTGCGAACGCTGGTAATCGAAGCCATGAAACCGGAAGATTTGCAAACCAATGGCGATAGTGTTATAAACCCCGGAAATTCGCCGGGTGATTCTGAAAATGTTCTTGAGTGAAAGCACGGTATCGACAGCTATCCTGAAAAAACTTCCGCCCGGACGCGATGGCGTCCGGGCAACGCTTGAGGAAATGCGTAACCTTGTTCGCGGATATAAAAAGGATTTGAAAATACGCGAAACCGCCGGCAGTATGGTTTCTGAATTGCAGCAAAAAAATTTCTTGGGTGAAGTGAAAATACTTCATCGGTTTGTGCGCGATAATATTCGTTACCTGCGCGATATTCACGGCATAGAAACATTGCAATCACCTGTTAAAACGCTGGAATACGGCTACGGTGATTGCGATGATAAATCTACCCTGCTCGCGTCCCTGCTCGAATCAACCGGACACCCCTCGCGCTTTGTCGCTGTCGGTAAAGCGCCTGGCAAATTCAATCATGTTTACGTCGAAACGCTGGTAGGGCGTAAATGGTTTCCGCTGGAAACCACAGAGCCTGTTCCGGCGGGCTGGGCGCCACCCGGAATGCGCTCGCGCATGATTGTCCACAATTGAGGCGAATATGTACGTTACAGCGCAACATCAAGAACTTTCCGGGCTGGGTAAATTCAGTCTTAGAAAAATAGCAAGAAAAATAGCGAAACCGGTTGAAAAATTAGCGCATAAGGACCCAGTATTCCGGGCCGCTATGCGCGTTGACAAAAAAGTAAAAGCGGAAATTGCGCGCTCGAAAATAGCGAAAGGTATTATTTACGGCGCCGGAGTTATAGCGGCGCCATTTACCGGCGGCGCGTCGCTTGCCCTTGCATCTGCGGCGGTTCAATCGTCTAAAGCCAGCGCTAGCGGAAAAAGCTTCGGGGCGCAACTGGTTCAAGGTATCGGCGCCGGCGCTATCGGGTACGTCGCCGGTGTCGGGTTGGTTTACGGCGCCGGGGCTTTAGGTGTCGGATCGGCGGCGGCGCCTGGTCAAGCAGCTGGTTTTTTCACGCCGTTCGGCACGTCTGGCTTTACTGCCGCGCAAGCCGCAGCGGCGGCGAGCGATGCAGGGATGCTTTACGCACCCGCTGTCGCGAGCAGTGTTTCGCCGGCTGTTAGTGTCGCCTCAAGCACCTGGTCGGTCGGTAGTGCCCTTAAAGCCGCTGCCGGTGGCCTGAATACGGCTAAAGACGTTTTCGGGGTTGCTGCCTTGATTAAAGCCACGCGTTCGCCTAGCGGATCGGGTGGCGAACCGAGTTATTTTGAGCCTAGCATTTACAACACTGGCGGCGGCAGTGCGTCGGGCGGCGGTTCCGGTGGCGGGGGCTGGTCGGCTGAATCCGAAAGGTCGGCTGAATCCGAAAGGTCGGCTGTAACTGACGGCGGGCCGGTGGCGTTGCTACAAGGAAAAACGCCGTATTATATCGCCGGTGGCGTTTTGGTTATCCTTACGGCGGCGGTATTACTAAAGCGCCGGGGGAAAAAATGAAATTGCATTCACGGGGTTTTTACAATGGCGCGAAACGTAGCGCCGATTTAGTGCAGAAAGGGTCAATTATGAATTTATCGGAAACCGGAACGGAAACCGCAGGGCCGTCATGGAGTGCCGGGCTTTTGGATTTTGCGAAATCGGCGGCGCAACTGGTCAATCAACAGCGGGCGGCGCGTCAACAGCAAAATATCGACTATCAACAGGCGTATGTAAGGCGTGCGGCGCCTGGCGGAATGAACTTGGGAAGCATTGCCATGCTCGGGGCGGCTGGCGTGTTGGCGGTGATCCTGATCAAGCGTGTAATGCGCTAGCAGCATGGACGCCCCGCAAATCGCCTTGCGCGATACGGCGGCGGAATTTGCCCGCGTGCGCGGCGCGTTGCAATCCGCTGTTGCGTTGCCTGTCGTTGTCGCATCGCCGGTGCGCCGCGCTCGCGTTGACGCGCTTATCAAGCGCGCCGCGACGATTCAGAAAACTATAGAGGGCGCCGGTCGCATGATCGACGGTGCGCGCCGCTGGTTTTCCGACACGTTCGGGGTACAGGTTGAAGATTCTGTGCCGGCGGCAAATCCGGCAATCGCCGCGAGCATTAAAACATCAGTTGCGGCGATGAACTATTTTTTGCGCGATGCAAAAATAGAACTTGACGCGATCATAGAACGGCAACGGCAATATGAATCCATACCCGAGGAAAAACGGGCCGGCGCGCTTGCTGAATTGCGTGCGGCTGAAATGCCCGCGCCTGGCGCTACGATTGCGCCTAAATGGTTATGGCTTGGGATCGGCGCGGCGGCGTTGTTTGTATTCTTGAAAGGTGGCGATGATGAAAGCGAAACGTAAAGCAAACCCTTCCGGCGTGCGTATCGTTCACAATAAATTACTAGGCGGCTGGTACGTTGTGCGCGGGCCGCATCAAACACCCTTGAGTGGGCGATTCAATTCAAAAGAGGAAGCGCAAGCGTACTTGCGCAAGAAAAATCCCGCTCCTGAAAATTCAAAAAAATCTTTCTTTGGTATGCGTGTTAGGATTCAAAAATTTAACGCCGATACCTGGATTGAAAGTGAAGAGGCCGCGTATCCGAAAGGTGGAAAAACCCGCGACGGTGAAGCACGGGTTGATAATCCAGCGGGCCGGCTTGTGAAAATAAAGGCGGGAGTTTCCGATACTTATTTCACAATTCCCGCTACGGCTATAGAAGGAAAACAAAAAATTGCCGGCTATCTTACTGTTGATTCTGAAACATTGGTTTTTCATGGCCGTAAGAAAAATCCATTTTTTGAAAAAGGTGACATGCTCACCATAACCGGGCATAAATCCGGGCCGAGGAAAGGACTTTCATATCCTAACGGTCGCGTGATCGCTTTGGAGTCTGGCGCCGCCGGCGGTTGGGATGTTTACTACGGAAAAACAGAATCGACGGGAAAGGAAACAAGTTTTTATGGTTTTTCGGTTGGGCGAATCGTCCCGCACGGCGGGTTTTTTCGCAAGAAAAATCCCGCCAGCAAAAAATCCCGTTCGCTTTCCGTTCCCGAAACGCATCAACTCAAAATTGCCCGCGACACGCTGAAAATGCACCCAGCGGCTGTCATCGTCATGGGCGGGCCGAGTCACGCTGAAGCTCGCGCAATCATCGCCCGCTTGACGGGCAAAAGGAAATAATCATGGCCGATCGCGTAACACAAAAATGGCTGGACGCTCGCATCAAATTGCTTTCCGAATTATCAGGAATGCCGCTTTCTTTAGAATCCAACAACCCCGGCGATTATCGTCGTTACAAGGTAACGAATCCCGGCGGGTCACATAATTATTCTCCGGGATTGAAAGCCGGCGAGATTGACATTTGGTTGTCTGGCGCAATCGCCGCGTTTCGTGAACTGGTTTTTGTAGGTAGAAAATCGAATCCGAAACGGCACGGAAAAAATCCTATTAAGGGGCCGGGTAAATTCGAGGGCGAAACTTACGCCGGCAAATTCGCTTTTGAAAATCCTGACGATGAAACCGGAGAATCTGACGCGCTAGGTTGGTACGGGAAATTCTCCGGCAAGATAAAGGGCCGGGGGCCGTTTCACATTATCACAAGCGAGGATTCTCAAGGTTTTGTGCGTGCTGAATTTTTCGATACTGTCGCGCAGCTTGAAAAGGCGTGGCGCGGTATTGAAAAAGAATATGCTGAATACTACAGTGAAAACGATTTATGACCCGCAAAAAATCCCTCGCGCTGCGCGGCGCCAAGCATCGCGCATTGAAAAACGCCGCTCGCTTATATGAGGATTTTACCGGGCATGAGGGCGCGATCATTGCCCGCGTGCCGTCGCCGAAAATCCCCAAAGCGCTGGCGGTTATCGGCGAGTGTGACGGCATCATGTACACGACTGTTCGCGATGGCGAGCATGAAAAATATATCCACAAGTTTTCCAAAAAAGCGCGTCCACTGTTTTGCGTAGCGCCGGACGGGTCGCAAATTTATCTGATCGGCGGCGAATACCGTTTCACCGAGCGCGGCATCGTAGATAAATCATAAGCAGCGCGCAAGTATGTCAATCGCTCAAGAACAGATAAAACTATTCGGCTATGAGGCTGCCGGCAATATCAATCCGGTCGGTGTTTACACTTGGGATACGGGGTCACTGACCTGGATCAAACAAGTACCAATTACCAGCGGCGGGGGCGCGGTAACGATAGCTGACGGGGCCGATATTGCCGAAGGTGCGACTACTGACGCGGCGGTAACTACCGACACAACCGGGACGGTTTCCGGCAAGCTACGCGGGCTGGTGAAGTTGACGGCGGATCAAAATGCTAAATTCCCTAGCGCCGTTCTACTGGCTGACCCCGTTCCCGGCGGTAATCCGACCGTAACGCAAGTCGGTGCAAATTTACTGGTATTTAACGGGATTTCATGGAATAGGGCAAAAGGCTCTGGCGATGAAATTGACAATATAACCCCGGTAACCGTTGGCATTCAAAATACTAATGCGCGCTTGATCGGTTTTGAGCCTACTCTTAACCGTTACGATAGATTACGCGCTACTGGTGACGATGTTGACAATTATCCAGTCGGCTCGTTCGGGAAGCTTATAGTTTTGTCACGAACATATGGTTATCGCGAAGCAACAGCGACATATGACCGGATACGTTCGACGGGGGATAATGTTGACGCTGTAGCTACCGGCACTGTCGGTCGGCTTTTAGTCGCGTCTCGTCAATATGTATTTAACGGGGCTACATGGGATAGGCTTACGAATGGACAGGCAACCATGGCGGCATCGCTGCCGGTTGTAATTGCATCGAATCAAACATCGGTACCGACAACCGAAACAGCCGCGACATTAACCCAAGTCGTAACCGGCGGCGCGAACGCAATAGCTACCGCTACTTTGCCAGCCGTAGCGGGGCAGTTTCATTACATTACACACATTTCAATCAAGCGTGTCGCGACGGCATTGCTGGCCGGCGGAGCGCTGCTGACCGTGACGACAACCAACCTAGGTGGTCGCGCCTGGCGCACGGGGAATCAAGCTTCGATAACAGTTAGCCCAGCTGATCCTATGTTATTGCTTGACCAAGATTATGCTCACCCATTGAAATCAGCCGTTGTAAATACCGCGACAACGATTGTCGGCCCCGCTGCCGGTGCGGCAGTATCCTGGCAAATTGTTGTTGACTATTTCACTGCCGCATAAAGGCAAATCATGAAAACCAGAACCGTAAAAGTATTGCGCCGCTACGGGCAAAAAACAATCGAGCATATCGTTACCGAAGCTGATAAAGACTCGGAAATCAAAATCGAAATGGCGCTTGAACCGTTCGTTTATGCCGTTATCGAGCGCGTGCTTTTTACCGCGCTTGAACGGGTTGGAAATCCGCTGCTTTTGTTTTCAAGGGCCGGCTTGGAACAGAAAATAAGAACCGGCTTTGCCGACAACGTTGACGCTGCTATTGAAGCCGAAGTTTCCAGAATGAAAGAATCGACGGTTTACCGGACGGCTGAAGCCGATTGACAAGCGGCTAGTTTTCCGGTAAATAGGGTTTATCTGTTTGTTTTTCAATTATTCAGAGGTAGCCTGAAAATGAAAAAGCTGCAAAGTCTGTTGGCATTAGCGATCTGCGCTATTTTTTCTACGATCGCTTTTTCGGCTACGCCGGTCAATATCAACTGGACATATTCCAATGCTGACGTGACTACTTTCGGTGTTGACGGTTTCATCGTCGAAAGAAAATCCGAAGCGTGCGCCGACACGATCGCCGCATGGCAAGAATTAACGGTTGTGCAAAACAACCTGCGAACGTTTACCGATTCTGCGGTGATCCCCGGCGCGATATATTGTTACCGTGTTTTTTCGCGAGGGGTTGCCGGGAAAAGCGTGGCATCTAATACCGCTGAAAAAATGATCCAAGGGCCGCCACCGGCGCCGATAAACGTAACCGCCACATAGCAAATTAACTGCCGCGCCGGCAAATTCCGGCGCGTGTATTACCCGAGGGCGCCCGCGCCCGCTGGCCTTTTCATAGTGCATTCGCCAGTATGCACGTAATTATGAAAGGGCTGAAAATGGCTGGCGAATTACTGCTTATCAATCCGCGGACGCGCAAGAAGCGCTCTAGCAAATCTTCAAAGCGCCGTGCGCGTCGGCGCAATCCCGTTCGCTCAATTCGCGCCCGTTCGCGCAAACGTCATGTTGTGAGGCATCGCAATCCCTCGCGAGTCGCAAAGCGTGCTTATCGCCGGCGCCGCAATCCGCTTTCACTGGGCGGTATGCGCAGCGGCATTACAGGCAAGGTAACAGGGGCCGTGATGGGGGCCGGTGGCGCGTTGCTCAATGACGTGCTGCTGACGTATGTCCCACTGCCGCTGATGCTCAAGACGGGGCCGCTGGCTATCCTGTCAAAAGCAGTTGGCGCGTTCGCTGTCGGCTATCTGTCAAGTTTCGCGCTTGGAAAAGCGCGAGGCGCGCAGTTGGCGGAAGGTGCCTTGACCGTGCTGGCCTATCAAGTCGCAAGGCCGCTGGTCGGCACTGTGCTGCCGCTTGCCGGTGACGATATCGAGGGCATGGGGTATTACTCCCCCGGCATGATCCTGCAAGACTCGCTTTCGCCACTGACCGACCTGAACAGCGGTACGCCGTTACAGGCTTACCTGTCCGGGCTGGGCGCCAACGTGACGGCTGGACAGGGAATGCAAGACGAGGGAGATATATATACACCCAATATCTCCAATTACGATCCGACGATCAACGCTTATATCGTCTGATCCGGCTTGACCTGGAAACCAATGCAGCAATGCGCGTGAAAACGCGCCGGCCTTGAAATCGCAAGCGCGCCGGAGCTTGCACCATTAAGGAAGCATGAAAATGGCCGCAACAAACCGCAGTATCGCAATTCAATCGTCAAGCGATCTGGCAAAGTATCGCGTCAATCGCCCTGGACAACTGGAAGTCTTTCGGCAATCGCTGTATGACTATCAGGCTTATGCGCAAGCGGGACAGACTTCGCTGACGTTTTTCCAAGTCCCGGTGGGGCAATCGAGCAAGACCAAGGCTGACACGAATATGAGCCTTGCCGGTCAATTGCCGGCGGGGCAGCAATTCCTGGTTCAGTCGATGGAAATTTACTTTTTCCCTGGAACAATTGTCCCCGGTGTCGGCCCGGTGGCAAACCTGATTGACGGGTTTGTCAATGACGTGTGGGCGGTATCGAAAGGCGGCTGGCTTGAATTCACCGTTGGCAGCAAGGTGTACCTGACGGAAGCGCCGCTGATGCGCTTTCCGCCGAAAACCCGTCTTGACGGCTGGGCGTCCGAAAACGGCAATACCACGGCAGGCGCCGCACTGTATACGCGAACGTCATACGCTACTGTCGCCGGTCGTCCTTACCCGATTGACCCGTTCATCCTGCTGGAAAGCACGCAGAACTTTTCCGTGCAACTGAACTGGCCTGTCGCGGTGGCTGTCACAAACGCGGGCCGGATCGGCCTGGTACTGGACGGGCTGCTGATCCGCAATTCGCAATAAAAGATCGGGCGAAGTATGCCCGTGTGTGAAGTGCCCGCGCCGCTAAAAAGGTGGCGCGGGATTTTCAAAAATCCTTTTGCCAGATAAGGAAAGCGAAAATGAACATGCAACAATTAGCCGCTAACGCGGGGCGTGTCGGTCAGGTAATTATCAGTGACGAGTTTTTTGTCTATTCGACTGGGCGCCCTGCTGCGGCGCTTGCTGTTGGCGGTAATTCCAGCGTCAACATTCAGATTCAAGCTGACGCCGATTTTTTAATCGAGAAAATGACGGCTAACGCCGATGCAGCCGGCGCAACGCAAACCGAATCTTCGCGCTTGCTTCCGAATGTCAGTGTTTTGCTGACCAATACCGGAAGCGGCCGCCAACTCATGAATTTGCAATTTCCATTGACCGGGCTTTTCGGGTCGGGCGAGTTGCCGATGATCCTGCCGCGTCAATATCTGTTGCCGGCATCGTCAACGATGCAAATTCAACTGGTTTCTTTTGAAGCCGCCGTGACGCCGTTCATCACGCTGAATTTCATCGGTCGCAAATTGTACTGGGGGCCGGCAGGAGGATAGTAGTAAACGCTGGGGCGCGTGCCCTGGCGAGTGTAAAACATTGAACAGGTGAAAGCATGGCGATCAACCGACCAATGCGGCGCGCCGCACAGCAGTCTTATCAGCTTGGAGGTGGTAGGGGGCATGAGTTTCAGGATGACCTGGCGCATGACGTTCCCCTTTCCGCCCTATCGCAAACCCAGCGCGATATTTTTGCCAAATCAATTCGCAAGTATGGCGATACGAGCGGATCAACGCCGCTTTCGGCAATCCAGCGCAAGGCAAATTTTGTGCAAATGTCGGCGGC
>Ga0315273_10011536_pt1 | contig 11310 bp, 13 predicted proteins | sample YL17G02_0_MG_FD_205753 | JGI IMG/M metagenome (GOLD analysis project Ga0315273, IMG submission 205753) | Sediment microbial communities from Yellowstone Lake, YNP, Wyoming, USA - YL17G02_0 | ecosystem: Environmental > Aquatic > Freshwater > Lake > Sediment | place: USA: Wyoming | collected...
CGGCGGTCGACCGTCTGAACCTGGAGATCGCGCGCGGCGAGGTGTTCGGCCTGGTCGGCCCCGACGGCGCGGGCAAGACCACCACGCTGCGCATGTTCACCGGACTGCTCGACCCGACCGAGGGCCGCGCCTGGGTGGCGGGTCACGACGTGGCGCGCGAGACGCAGGCCGTGAAGGACCGTATGGGCTACATGGCGCAGCGCTTCGGCCTCTACGGCGACCTGACCGTGGAAGAGAACATGGTTTTCTACGCCGACCTGTTCGGCGTCACCGGCCGCGACCGCGACCAATTGATGGCGCAACTTCTTCGCATGACCCGCATGGAGCCGTTCCGCGACCGGCCGGCGGCGAAACTGTCCGGCGGCATGAAGCAGAAGCTGGCGCTCATGTGTACTCTGCTCCATCACCCGGAGGTTCTGTTTCTCGACGAGCCGACCAACGGCGTGGACCCGGTTTCGCGCCGCGACTTCTGGGTGATTCTCCACGACCTGGTCGCGCGCGGTCTCACCGTCTTCATCACCACCGCGTACCTGGACGAGGCCGAGCGCTGCGACCGGGTGGGATTGATGCACCGCGGCCGCCTGATCCGCTGCGACACCCCGGCCGCGCTCAAGCAGTTGGCCGGCGGAGATTCGCCCACGCTCGAAGAAGCGTTTATAGCCGAGATCCGCAAACAGGAGGCCGCCGCGCGTGTCTGAGTGCCCGTTACGAAATAACTGTTCCAACCGCTCCCTGACGGTCGCGGCTCAGAATGCGATTCCGAGCCGCGACCGTCAGGGAGCGGTCATTCCGAACTGGAATCGTTATTCCCTAACGGAAACTGAGTCCACTGTCATCACCGGCGAGCTGGGGTTGGCCGGCGGAAGCCCGCCCACGCTCGAAGAAGCGTTTATCGCCGAGATCCGTAAACAGGAGGCCGCCGCGCGTGTCTGAGCCAACTGTCGTCACCGACGGCCTGGTGAAGCGCTTCGGAGACTTCGTGGCGGTCGACCATGTGTCGCTCGAGGTCGCCCGCGGCGAGATCTTCGGCTTTCTGGGACCCAACGGGGCCGGAAAGTCCACCACCATCCGAATCCTTTGCGGGCTGCTGGCGCCCACCGGGGGGCGCGCGACGGTCAACGGCTTTGACGTCGCTCGCGATCCGGAATCGGTCAAGCGGAACATCGGCTACATGTCGCAGAAATTCTCGCTCTACGACGACCTGACGGTGGAGGAAAACATCGAGTTCTTCAGCGGCGTCTACGGCGTTCCTCGCGAGCGCCGCGCCGAGCGCCGCGACTATGCGCTGCGCATGGCGGGCCTGGAAGAGAAGCGCGACAGCATGACGCGCCTGCTGGCCGGAGGCTGGAAACAGCGGCTGGCGCTGGGTTGCGCCATCCTTCACGAACCGCCGATCCTGTTTTTGGACGAGCCCACTTCGGGCGTCGACCCCATCGCGCGGCGCATGTTCTGGGACCTGATCTACCAGCTCTCCGCCCAGGGCCACACGGTCTTCGTGAGCACGCACTACATGGACGAGGCCGAATACTGCCATCGACTGGCGCTCATGTACCACGGCAAGGTGGTGGCGCTGGGCTCGCCGGCCGAACTCAAACAGTCCGCCGGGATGGCGACCATGGAGGAAGTCTTCGTGTCCGTCATCGAGCGGGAGGAGGCGCGGCAATGATCAGCTTCCGCCGCACGCGCGCCGTCGCCCGCAAGGAGTTTCTGCACATTCTCCGCGACCGGCGCAGCTTGATCGCCGCGCTGGCGATGCCGCTGCTGCTGCTGATGCTGTTCGGCTACGCGCTGACGCTCGACGTGGACCGCATTCCGACCTGCGTCTACGATCAGGACGGCGGTCCCGCGAGCCGCGACCTGATCGGGCGGTTCCGCGGCTCGCGCTATTTCGACGTCCGCGCCCTGGCCGGCAGCCGCGCGGTAATCGAGCGGGCCATCGACCGCAACGAGGTTCTGCTGGGTGTGGTCATCGCCCCCGATTTCAGCAAGCGCCTGGCGGCCGGCCAGGAAGCCGGCGTCCAGTTGCTGGTCGACGGCAGCGACTCGAACACGGCGTCGATCGCGCTCAACTATGCCGAAGCGCTGGCGCTGGCCTGGTCGGGGGAACTGCGCTCGAAGGCCATGAACCGGCGCGGCGGCGGCGAGCTCAAGCCCCCCGTCGAGCCGCGCGTCCGGGTCTGGTACAACAGCGAGCTCAAATCGCGGAACTTCATCGTGCCCGGGCTGATCGCCGTGATCCTGATGATCATCGCGGCGCTGCTGACGTCGCTGACCATCGCGCGGGAATGGGAGTCGGGCACCATGGAGCAGCTTCTTTCGACGCCCGTGCGCCCGGTCGAGCTGCTGTTCGGCAAGCTCTCGGCCCACTTCGCGCTGGGCATGCTGGACATGGCGATCGCGCTGAGCGCGGGCATCGGGATCTTCCACGTTCCGATGCGCGGCAACGTGCTGATGCTGTTTGCCGCCAGCGCCATCTTTCTGTTCGGCGGGCTGTGCTGGGGTGTTTTCCTGTCCGCCGTGGCGCGTTCGCAATTGCTGGCCTACCAGATGGCGGTGGTCACCACGTTCCTTCCGGCCTTTCTGCTGTCGGGCTTTGTGTTCGCCATCGAAAACATGCCCTGGGTGGTGCAACTGGTGACCTACATCGTGCCGGCGCGATACTTTGTGACCATCCTGAAAGGCATCTTCCTCAAGGGCGTGGGGCTGCACGTCTTCTGGCCGGAGGTGCTGTTCCTGGTGGTGTATGCCGTGGCGCTGTTTGTGATCGCCGCGAAGAAACTGCGGCAGAAGGTGGCGTAAGCGATGTGGGAGAGAATCTGGGAGATTGTGCGGAAGGAGCTGCGGCAGACCCTGCGCGAGCCGCGCATGCGCGCGCTGCTGATCGGGCCGCCGCTCATTCAGTTGATCATCTTCGGCTACGCCGTGAACCTGGACGTTGAAAACAGCGCCATCGCCTGGATGGACCAGGACTTGACGCCGGCCAGCCGCGAGCTGCGGGCGCGTTTCACCGCCTCGCGCTATTTCCAGGTGGTCGAGGAGCCGGCCAGCGACCTGGAGGCGCAGCAGGCGCTGGATCACGGGCGCGCGCGGGCCGTGGTCCGCGTGCTGCCGGGCTTCGCGCGGGATGTCGCCCGGGGCCGCACGGCGCCGGTGCAGATCCTTCTCGACGGAACCAACTCGAACACCGCCGCCATCGTCGGCGGCCAGGCCAGCGCGATCGTCAACCGTTACTCCGCCGAACTGCTGCGCGGCCGGATGCGCGAGAAACTCGTGGCCGCCCCAGGCCCGATCACCTTCGCCATCCCCACCATCAACGTGCGCAGCCGCGTCTGGTTCAACCCGGAATTGAAGAGCCGCGTCTACTTCGTCCCCGGCATCATCGTGAACATCATCATGCTGGTGACGGTGATGCTGACGGCCATGGCCATCGTGCGCGAAAAGGAGATCGGCACCATGGAGCAGTTGATGGTGACCCCCATCCGCCCGTTCGAGCTGATCGCGGGCAAGACGCTGCCGTTCGCCGGCGTCGGCCTGATGAACATGCTCATGATCACCGTGGCGGCGCTCCTGGTCTTCAACGTCCCCTTCCGGGGGAGCGCCCTGGCCCTGCTGGTTTCCACCATCCTGTTCCTGATGACCACGCTGGGCGCCGGGCTATTCATTTCCACGATTTCGCAGACCCAGCAGCAGGCCATGCTGTCGTCGTTCTTCTTCTTCCAGCCGGCCTTCATGCTGAACGGTTTCGCGTTTCCCATCCGCAACATGCCCGAGCCGGTGCAGTGGCTGACCTGCTTGAACCCGGCGCGCTACTTCATGGAGATCGTGCGCGGCGTGTTTTTGAAGGGCACGGGCTTCACCATCCTCTGGCCTCAGATGGCGGCTTTGGCGGCCCTGGGCGTGACCATCCTGCTGCTCGCCGCGCTACGCTTCCACAAGCGCCTGGATTGAGGCGGCGGGTTGAAGTGGATTGAAAGTAATGAAGATCCAGGTGATCGTTCATCCGGCCGATGAGGGCGGCTTCTGGGCGGAGGTGCCGGCCATAGCCGGTTGCGCCTCTCAGGGCGAAACCATGGACGAGCTGCTTCACAATGTCCGCGAGGCCATCGAAGGTTGCCTGTCGGTGCGTGTGACACCATAGGCAATTACGGGGACAAGCTACGTAGAGCCCGTCCCATTTGCCGGGATTTTGGCTGGAGCGACACAGTGGACGCCATGGACATTTGCTCACTGATTCTGGGAGAGTTGCGGGTCAGTCCGCTTGGCAAACCGGGCAGCGAACATCACTTTTCAAGCTCTACTGGAGATGGGAAGAATTATAATCACACTCTTTGCCAAGAATAGGTCATTGCGTATTATTAAACCGGTTCGACAGTTGGCCTTAGCGCCCTTTACCTTATAGGACCCAGAGCAAATGGGACAGGCTCTACGTAACCTCGTAACTCAGATCGCCAGCGGATGCGACTTCGCCGGGCTGGAGTTTCGAGGTTACGCAGCCTGTGGTCATGATCGCGTCGCGCTCACCGAAGGCGATGAAAATGGTGGCCGGTGCACCCGGCCCCAGCCGGGCGCCGCCCGGGATGCGGCACCGTGTGATTTTCGAGACTGTCCCCGTAATTGGATCGGCCGCCGCGCTACGCTTCCACAAGCGGCTGGTCGTGGTGCGTCGCGCCGAGCTGCTCAGCGCTTTGCCGCGGATCCCCCAGCGTCTTGTACGTGAAGCGCCGCATCTTCCTTTTCCCGCTTCGGCAGCAGCGCAATGGAGACCGCGCTCAGCAACGCCACCACGAACACAACGCCCATCGCGATGGCGTAGCTGCCGAAGTTCTCCCGCAGCAGCGAAACGAAGTAGGGGAACCAGGTCTGCGCGATGGTGTTCACCGGCAGGATGATGGCCATGCAGCGCGCCAGCGAGTTGACGCCGAACTGCTCGGCGGCCATCAGCGGGATCAGCATGTAGTCGGCGCCCATGGCGAAGCCGAACAGCAGGGCGAAGATCCAGGGCGTGGCGGGCGGGGTGACCGTCATCAGCAGCAGCGGAATGGTCAGCGCCGACAGGAAGTAGCTGACGGTCATGACCCACTTCTTGTTGAACTTGTCGGAGAAGGCGCCGATCAACAGCCGGCCGCCGATGCTGGACGCCAGGATGATCATCGACGCCGCGCGCCAGGTGGAGTTGAGCAGCTTCTGGAGCCAGGCCAGCAACTGCTCGAGCGCCTTGCGCACGCCGTCCTGTTCAGGCTCCCCCACGCCCTGCCGCCGGGCCAGGGAGCGGAACTCCTCGGGGTTCTTGACCGCCTTGGCCAGCTCGGCCTGGTGGATGCCGGTGGAGGCGATGTAAGGGCCGAGCTGCTTCAGCTCCTCGACGGTTTTGTCCGTGGCCGGGTCCGTAAGGCCGTCCCGCGCCGCAAAGGTCCGGGCCCGCTCGGGAGTCTTCACGTTGGCGTCGAGCTGGTCCTGGAACACGAACTTCATGTGGAAATTCACCGCGCCGATGGAGCCGATCGAGCAGGCGCTGCCCGCCACCAGCAGCCAGAAGGAGTAGCGATGCACCAGGTACTTGTAGCTGTGCGAGGCGACCGAGATCTCGGCCGGCGGCGTGTCGGCGCCGTCCGGGTACTGCCCCTTCTCGGCCGGTTTGTCGCGCAGCACCAGGATGGCGAGCGGCCAGGCCAGCAGCAGCAGCGCGCCCATCACCATCAGGGCCTGCCCGGGGGTCAGGTTCTCGGTCAGCGGCTTAACCATGAAGGAGCCCGTAAACCCGATCAGGCCCACGCCGACGTACACCACCCCCATGGCCTTGCCGCGGTTCTTGCGAAACCACTGCGCAATGATGATCTGGTGGGGGATGGGCCCGGACAGGATGTAGCCCACGGTGTAGACGAACCACAGCCCCCAGTAGACGTAGATGCTGCCGGTCATGTTGCCGAAGCCCAGGAACGCCAGGCAGGTCAGCCCCGTGCCGGCCAGGATCAGCTTGCGCGGGCTGAAGCGGGGGATGACGATCGGCCCGATCCACAGTGTCAGAACCGCCGCCAGCGGGAAGCCGAAGGTGATCTGAGCCTTCGACCACCCGTAGGTCTTCTCGAAATAGTCGTAAAAGAACGAAATGTTGTAGTACGGCAGGCCTACCGACAGCCCGAAGGTGATGAACGCGGCTGCCGTAACCCACCAGCCGTAGAAGGACTTTTTCATTCCGGATCGGTCTCCTTTGGGAGTGTTGACCCTTCCCTTATATCACAGCGCGCGAACGGACCTCGGCCACCGGCTGCTAGAATGGGACTAACACTCGATGTCTTCGCCCACCGACCCCACCCGCTTGTCCTTGCGGGAATTCGCCGAGAAGTTCGCGGACCAGTTGGTTCCGCTCACCAACACGTTCTCCTACTTCTCGCTGGCCGCGCGGCTGAGCGAGGAGGATGCGCGGGAGTATCTCAACGAGCCGATCGCGGCGCTACCCCCGGTGGTGGCGGCGGCCATGCCCAAAGTGTCGATACTGCTGGCTCCGCACCTGGAGCGGTCCAACGGCAAGGAGAAGCAGGTTCAGGATTACCTGTCGGTAGAGAAACCCGCCGAGGGCCGCTCGCGGCTGTCGACCTCGATGGAGCTGGCCGGGGGCGCGGCGCTGCTGGCCTTTGCCCTCAAAGACCAGGATGTGGCCGACTACCACTACGCCTTCTATCGGGAGATTGCCGCGCTTCTGGCCGGCCGCTGGCATCAGGAACACCAGACCCAGTATTTCAGCCTGCTGCGCGAGGAACTCGGCGCCAACGTCCACGGCGAGGTGGATGAAGCAAGCTGGCACCTGAAGCAGGGGCTGCTGCGCCGCCAGACCAACCTGCGGCGCGAGACCAAGGCGTTTCGCGAGTACGCGCTTCAGTCGTTTGTCGACACCCTGACGCTGTATCTGCACGGCATTTGCTGCGACATCGACGTCGACACCGGGCCGCGGCAGCTTCCCAGCCGCTTTCTCCGCCGCCGCCTGATGCTGCTGGAATCGCTCTACCCGCCCCCCGAGGGATACGCGGTGTTTCCCGAAGAGCTGGGCGCCCCGCCCGAGCCGCGCCAGTAGCCAGTGGGACAAGCTTCAGCTTGTCCTGCTGGAGAATTGGACAAGCTGAAGCTTGTCCCACTCAATTTATCCGCATTTTCCATGGTTTCCGGCCGATAAGCCCGTTAGGAGACCACCATGAACCGCTTCGTGAGGTTTTGCGCCGCTTGGGCGGCGTTCGGGTTGTGCCCGGCAGCCATGGCGCAGACAGTGCCCGCGATCACCGCGACTCCGGCGTCGCTGTCGTTCAGCTACCAGCTCGGAGCGCTCACGCTGCCGGTGGCGCAGGCGCTGGCGATCAAACGCAGCCCGGCCGGAACGGCGCTGGACTTCACGGTCGCGGTGCCGGGCTCGGCGCCCTGGCTCATCGTGACCCCTTCCACGGGCAAGACCGGGACCTCGGTCAGCGTCCGGGTCAACCCGACGTCGCTGCCGGTGGGGGCCTACGCGGCCGATGTGACGATAAGCTCCGGCACCTCGGACCCGGCGGTAATTCCCGTGGCGCTGGCCATCAAGAACCCGCCTCCCAAGATGACCCTGGCGCCGGCCTCGCTCCCGTTCACTTATGAGACCGACCAGATCCCTCCGGTGGACCCGCAGACCATGACCGTGGCGACCGACGGCGAGCCTCTGTCGTTCACCGCCGCCGTGAGCGGCGGCACATGGCTTGCCGCCCTGCCGGCGCTGGGCATCGCCGTGGCGGGCAGTCCGGTGACGCTGACAGTTTCCGTGACCACCGCCGGCCTGCTGCCCGGTTCCTATACCGGAAAGATCACGCTGACCTCGGCCAACGCGTCCAACAAGTCGGCTTTCATCACCGTTTTGCTGACCGTGGCGCCGGGGCAGGCCGTGGTCACGTCCATTTGGCCGAGCGCCGCGCCGGTCGGTTCCAACGATCAGACCGTCACGATTCGCGGCAGCCACCTCTTCAAAGCCAGCATCGTGCAGGCCGGCACGACGACGCTGACCACCACCTGGATCTCCACGGATGCGATGCTGGCGGTCATTCCCAAAGCGTCGTTGCTGTCGGCAACCGCGCTCGGCGTGAGCGTCGCCAACGCGGGGCAGACGGCTTCCGTCCCGGACGTCAACAGCACCTTCACCGTGACGCCGCTAGGCCCTCTGATCCAGGCCGTGGGCGCGAGCGTGGGCGTGGTCAACGCCGCCAGCTTCAAAATCGACAGCCCGAAGCCCCTGATCGCGCCCCTAGAGATCCTGTCCATTTTCGGCTCCGGGCTCGGTCCCACCGTGCTGATTCAGTCCGTTCCGGCCAGCGGCGTGTTTCCGACCACGGTCGGAACGCCCCCCGCCGCCGCCAAAGTCGAGTTTGGAACGGTTTCCGGTTCTCCCGCCGTTTGCGGCACGTTGACCGCGGCGCCGATTATCTTCGCGCAAGCCAACCAGATCAACATCGTCGCTCCGTTTGCGCTGACATCGGCGACAGGCCAGTGCCTGCTCGTTACCTACAACGGCACCGCGTCGCCGCTGGCGGAGTTTGACCGCGTTGCCGCCAACCCGGGACTGTTCACCATCGACTCTTCCGGGCGCGGGCAAGCCGCGGCCTTCAATTACGACACCGTAAAGGGTTACACCCTGAACTCGGCCGCTAATCCCGCCCCCAAGGATTCAACCGTCGTGCTCTACGGCACCGGCGGCGGCGTGACCAACCCGCTGCCGACGGCCGAGGGCCAGGTCATCCCCATCACCGGCAGCGCGCCGGTGGTGGTGGCAGTGCCTACCCTCACCATCGGCGGCGAGGCCGCCAGCGTAGTGTCGATTACGGCCGTCCCGGGTTCGATTGCCGGCCTGATGCAGTTGAACGTCACGATTCCCTCGACGGTCAAAGCGGCAAAGGACGCCGCCGTGGTGCTGTCGATGGGCGGACAAACTTCCAGCGCCTTCGCGACGGTGGCCGTGAAGTGACAAGGTGGAGGCACTGGTTCACGGCCTGAAGCGTATCCTGCACCGTGCCCGGCGGAGGCGGCCAGCAGGAACATCACCACCTTCGCGCTCGCCTATAATAGGCATTCGCGAGGCCAACCATGCGCGCTCTGCTTCTACTGGCCACGACCACGATCTGCTTCGCCGCCCAGCCCTGCCGCACGGCGACGGATGCTTGTCTGGAGTTGATTCCGATTGCCGGCAACCTGAAGATCGCGGCCTATCGTTCGCATGCGCTCTCGGCGGCGCAGTCGAATCTGGAGCGCGCCGTGATTGTGGTCCACGGAACCGGTCGCGACGCCGACCGGTATTACACGGGTCTGGTCGCGGCCGCCGAAAAGGCCGGCGCGATCGAAAAGACGCTGCTGATCTCGCCTTATTTCCGCGGCAAGGACCGCGGCTGCGACGACCAGGTGGCGGCCGGCGAGCTGTACTTCACCTGCAACGGCTGGAAATACGGCGATTCGGCGCTGAACGCAAAGGACGTCTACTCGTTCACGGTCGCCGACCGCCTGGTGGAGATGCTCGCCGATCGCGCGAAGCTTCCCAAGCTCCGCACGATTGTGGTGGTGGGGCACTCGGCGGGCGGCCAGTTCCTCCAGCGCTACGCCGCCGGGACCCGGATCGACGCGCGTGTGCGCGCGAGGGTCCGCTTCGTCGTGATGAACCCGTCCTCCTACATGTATCTGGACGCCAGGCGGCTGCCGAAGGGCGCGACCTGTTCCGAAAAGGGAACCTGCACCGGGCCGTTCCAGGTCGAGGGCGCCGCCGAAGGTTGCGCCTCCTACAACCAGTACCGCTACGGCATCGAGAACCGCAACGGCTACATGGGCCAGACGGCCGGCGACCAAATCCTGAAGCGCTTCCCGAAGAAGGACGTGGTCTACCTGGTTGGCGAGAAGGACGTCGATCGGAACGATCCGAGCCTGGACAAGAGCTGCGAATCGATGAAGCAAGGCGCCTATCGCCGCGAGCGCGGAACCATTTTCTGGAGCTACATGAAGTCGCTCTACAAAGCCAGGCACGGCTTTGGGATCGCGCCGGGCTGCGCGCACAACGGCGGCTGCATGCTGGCCTCCCGACCGGGGTTGCGGGCGTTGTTTGACCGGAAAGAACAGTAGCACTTGGGCGATGCGGCGCTGCGGAAGACTGGTTCCACTATGGTGCCGATAATGGTATCATTTTGGTGGAGAATACCGTGGCGAACCTGACGATCAAAGATGTCCCTCCATCCGTGCACGATGATCTGAGACAGTTGGCGCGGGCACAGGGCAAGAGCCTGAACGCCTACATTTTGTCAGTGCTGGAGGATGACGTGGCGGAGCGCGCGCGGCGTCGCCGCATGCGCGAAACAAGGGAGGAGTTCGAGAAATTTCTGGTGACTCTTCCGCGGATGAGCGACAGCACGCAACTGATCCGCGAGGATCGCGACTGCCTGAGCCGATGAGCCGGCCATCGTTTGTCGTCGACGCGAGCGTGGCCGCGAAATGGGTACTCCCCGAACCGGGGAGCCAGCAGGCGCGGCGGCTTCTGCGACGGTATCAGGAGGAAGAGATCGATCTGGTGGCCCCACCCCTGCTCCTGGCGGAGGTTGGCAGCGTCCTGTGGAAGAGGGTGCGGAGGCAGGAACTGACGGCCTTGGACGCCCGGATCTGCTACCGCAGGCTACTCGACGACAGTCCGGTTTTGCTCGATGACCCGAATACACATACCGCCGCGCTGGAACTGGCATTGGCGCATGGCCGAACCGTGTATGACAGTCTTTACGTAGCGCTGGCGCTGGAACAACGCTGCGGCCTGGTCACCGCCGACGAGCGGCTTTACGCCGCGCTTCACCCGGCCTACTGGTGGATTGAACTGCTCTGACCGGCATCAGACCAGGTCCAGGACTTCGCGGACCGCGGCCGAGACGCGCGCCATCTGCTGTCGCGGAAGGCGTGCCAGCGGGCCTTCGACCAGACGCCGGTTGTCGATCGCCCGAAGCTGGTCGATCAGAAGGTCGGAGTTGTGGGGCAGGCGGCCGGAGGCCGCGACGCGAATGCGCAACGGTTCGGCGTCCTCGGTCAGTTTGGTGGTCAGCGGGACGATGAGCGTGGAAGGATGCCCGGCGTCCAGCAGCGCCTGGCATTGGACGATCAGGACGGGCCGCGTCTTGCCGGGTTCGGTTCCGCGCCGCGGGTTCAGGTCCGCCAGCCAGATCTCGCCGCGTTCAGGCATCGGGCGTCGCTTCGATGCGTGAGAACTCCCGGTTCACCGCCATGCTTCCGGCGCGCACGCGCCGGGACGCCTCGGCCATTCGCCGGGCGCGCATCTGGCGAAGC
>Ga0315273_10011537_pt1 | contig 11310 bp, 10 predicted proteins | sample YL17G02_0_MG_FD_205753 | JGI IMG/M metagenome (GOLD analysis project Ga0315273, IMG submission 205753) | Sediment microbial communities from Yellowstone Lake, YNP, Wyoming, USA - YL17G02_0 | ecosystem: Environmental > Aquatic > Freshwater > Lake > Sediment | place: USA: Wyoming | collected...
CAGTTTCATGGGGCGGCTATCTCCTCTCCCGGATCAGTCGCTTGTCGCTTCAACCGTCGTCGGCAGAGAGGCGCCTCCGACGTCCGGCCGGTGACGGAAGCTGACGACCATGATGTAGGTACTCACGAGGAAAACCCAGGCAGGGAAGATGAGGACCACCCAAAACGACTGGGTAAAGGCGAACAGCAACACGAGTGCGAGCGGGTAGGTAAGAAAGACGATCCAGCGGGGCATGACCTTCGTCCGTAGCCACAAGGTAGCCTGCGAAATGAGGAACACCGCCGCCATACGCATGGCGTAGATACCGAAGATCTGGGGGATGAGGTCGCGGCACAAGTAGTACGTGCTGCTGCCCGGAAAACCGTTCGGGTCACGAACAAAGCCAGTGACCATGGCGCCGGCTATCCCGGAGGCCACGAACACCATGGCAAGAAAGATCAGTCCGCTTCCCAGGAACACGGTAGAGAAGAACTGGTCTTCGAAGCGGCCGAGGCGAGCCCGGACTACGCCCATGAACCAAAGGAAGAAGATGCCGGCGAAGGGCATGAGGCCAATCGCGAACGTGACCCACCCGGCCGAGTCCTTGAGCCACTGCCCGCCGTCGTCTCGGCTCACGTCGGTCACCGAGATCTTGAGGATGATGACGCTCACCGAGAACAAGATGGCGAACAGCAGCCCCGCGATGGCGGCGGAGCGCGGGCTCCTCACTACTAGTCTCTCCTCCTGCAAGAAGCGGCTCGGTGTCTCTGAAGCCATCTCACCCCCATTCGCTCGCGATGCAACTTGCGTAGACCCTCCGCTCGCGGCTGCCACCCTGGCCGCGCCCCCGGCGGCACGTTAGGCCGTCATTTTCGTCCAGTGTTTGAGGTTCCTATAGACCGACTCGGCCCCGATCAACTCCTTGTCGTAAAGATCCCATTCGGCCGGGAAAAGCATGAATGGATGTGTCTGTTCGCCTCCAAGGCCCCCGTGATTGCCGACCAACTCTTCGAAGGCCGCGTTCTCGTTGGTATCCACCCAGTAGGTGCTCATTACCAGGAGATCGGGACAGTTGCCAAAAGAGGCAGTGCGCCTGATATGGCGGGCGGCGTTAGGACCGTAGGGAAGCAGCGGATCTTCTCCGTCAACACGGTCGTCGCCGATGTAGCGCCGACCGTCCTTGCCGACGACCACGGTGTCGCCCCCGTTGGCCGATGTCGCCACCATGACAAACCCCACTCCGGGATGGCTCACCAGCTTGTCGATGAGGTCCGGCTGATCGCGCTCGATCTCTTCGAGGGTGACCCGGTGCTTCGGCCCGGTGAAGGACACGATCCCCAGGTTCCCCGAGGCCATCACGACAAGGTCGGTCATGGACGTGGGAGCGGCGTCTCCGGCGTGAAGGCGGGCGCGGAGCCTCCTGCCGATGCGGCCCTTGGCCATCCCCGATTCTTGGGCGGCCACGTCGACCGTCGACACGTGCTCCCAGTCGCTCTGTCCCTTGGCCACCCCTGCCCCATCGCCGCTCTCGGCGTAGGTGCTGGGACCGCCGACGCTGGTGCCGGGAGAGACGGAGGTGCGGACCAATTCCTCCAGGTCGTAGCCGTAGCGCTGGAGGAAGGTAGCTCCCATAGTCTGGCCGTGGTCCGACAGGACCACGAAGCGGTAGTCGCGCGGGGCTATCTTCGCCAAGTTCTCGAGGTTGTGCATGCGGGCGTCGATCTTCCGCAGCACTGTGAGCGCGTCATGCCGGTCGAGACCGGAATGGTGGGCCACCTCGTCGTAGCCCGCGAGCGTGACGTAACAGTAGGGCGCGCCGCGCACCATGTCCCCCACCACTCCGCTCAGGCTGAGATCGCGCAACGCGACCGTCATGCCCGCTCGGATGACGGCGTACTTGAAGTGCCGGTCGATCCTGGGCTCCTCATTGCGGAGCCTTTGCGACCACTTGGCCCCGGTCTCCAGGATCATCTCCCAGAAGAACAGCATCACGGTATGGGTGAAGTTGAGCGGCGAGGCGAAGAACGACCGGTAGGTCTCGCCCTTTTCCTCCCTGACCCGGCTGGCGACGAGCATGACCTCGTCCGCGTCACCCGACAACAGACTCGCCCGGGCAGTCCCGCCGTGGGCCAGAAGACCGTTGCCGTCGGAGTGAGACTGCTCGAACGGACCAAGCACCTTGAGATTGCTCGAAACGACTACCCGGCCGAGCTCCTTGTCGAACCAGCGGAAAGCGGGGATATCGCTGTTGTTGCCATGGAGTATGCCCGCCTGAGAGGCGCTGGTCTGCGAGGAGAGGTCGGTCTCCCACGGGACCAGCACGTGTGAACCCGATTCCACCCACTTGCGCATGGTCCGCGCTTTGCCGGCGGCCATCGCTCGCTTGAGGGCGTCGTGAGAGAGACCGTCGATCTCCAGAAAGATCACGCCGGGTTTGCCGACGCTGCTCTCGTCCACCAGGCGCTTCTGCTGGCGCAGAACGATCCGTCTGAAGACCCCCGCGTCTTCAAAGGAGATGAAGCCCAGGAGTGCGGTCAGGACGATGGTCGATATAAACGCGTAGAGGATGGCCCAGCCGAAGTTCTGAACCACCAGGTTCGGGGAGATCCAGCTGGCTACCTGGACGATGAAGCCGTTGACGATAACGGTGACGAGGCCCGCCGTCCAGATGACCAGCTTGAAGAAGAAGCGGATAAAGAGAGGCCACACCACGAACATGGCGACCAGCATGGCGATAGAGACAGCCGCGATGGTCCCATATCCGGTCAGCGTGACCCCCGGCAGGATCTTGGCCACCGCCCACAGCGCCACGCCCTGGACGACGATGATGCCTATCAGCCGGCCGACGCCGATCAGCGCACGCTTCCACAGCGCGCCGGCCCGCGAGCGACGGCCCGCGACAGTCTGGGATCGAGTCATGAATCTCCCTTTTCATTCGGCAGTTCGCCTTCCGCGTCCCCTGCATCCGGAGTCCCCTCGTCGTAACCGCCCCGGCGCTTGCGCCCGATCCTACTCACGAACAGAGCCACGACGACGACCAGGTACAACTGCCCCGCGATGGCCTCGACGACCACGGCCATCTTCCCCACGTCCGTGCCCGGTGTGAAATCGCCAAAACCAACAGTCGCTAGGGCGATGAAGCTGAAGTAGATGTAGTCGAGGGATGATGGAGCGTCTGTCTGCATAAAGAAAGGCGTCCCACTCATCTCCGCGATCATCCTGTACACCATGGCGAACAACATGGCGCCGAACAGGTAAACGCAGAGTGAGCCCATGACTGTTTGCCGGGAAATCCTCGTGTGCGCGCCGAGCCGGCGGAAGATGAAGAAGACACAGGCGATGACCAGGGCGGTGGACACCAACGAAGAAAGAGCGCCGACGATGGCGCCCAACCGAGAGAGGCTCGCAATCCCGGCCACCGCGAGAACGATCGGGATGACGACCGTGAGGGTCAAAATGGTGCGCCGGGGCACCCCGGAGGTCAGCATGGTGAGGAAGAAGATGCCCAGGAAGAGAAGCGGGATGACAAAGTGTCCAACCTGCCGTCCGGACACGATCCCCATGACGATGAGCGTCACGAGGATCGCTGCTAGCACCAGGCCGTACTCGTCGTCCGAGCGGCGCAGCCGCCCCACTACGGGGCGGCGGCGCCGCGATCCGCTGTCGCTTTCCGCCTCAGGCTGACTCATCGATGACTTCGGCCCGGGACTTGGTGGCCAGCTCGCTAAGCCGCGCGATGAAGAAGATCAGCGCGTCCACGATGATCACGAGCACGGCCACCAGGACTATCGCCCAGACCGGAGGACCGCCCGACAACACGAGCGCCAGGAAGCCGATGATGAGCACGGCCAGGGCCAGCATGGTGCGATGACGTGCAAGGAACCGGCCGAACGAGCCGGAATCCCACCCGCGTTCCGCCGCCCCACCGGCAGCTCGCTCCATCGTGCCACCGCGGAAGGCCCGGACGATGTATGGATGGATGAGCAACAGCAGGCCGATGAAGAACAGGCCCCACGCGGTGGCGCGCAGCGCGATCGTCAACGCACCCCACAGGGCGCCCGCCGCGGCGGCCGTGATACCCGCGCCGGCGGTGGCATCCATGAAGAACATCCGGCCGATGGCGATGACGATGACGAAGATCGCCGTGGCTATCATCAGGCCGATGCCGACGCGCACCGCCGCCCTCTGCCGCCTCACCGCTATCGCCACCGAAGCGACCAGCAGGAGCACGGCCAGGATGGGCAGCACGATGAAGAGCTTGTTGACGAAGTTAAGAAGGCTCTTGACCTTGTCGAGCCTGGCCGCCTGGACGATCGGCACCTGACCTGTGGCAAGTATCGGTCGCTCCTGGGCGGAGATCTCGATGCCCAGCTGTGCGAGTCTGTCGACCAGGCGCGTGGACAGGGTGCTGAGGTCGAGGGTGATCATGCCGTTCTGATCGAGGTACACCTTGCCGGTCCCGTTCATGAAGCCCACGACCGCCCCGTGGACCCCTGTGATCGCCTTCGTCCATATGGTGGCGAACTCATCGGTGGCGACGAGCGCCTGCGCTCCCTGCAGCGTCCGGGCCTTCAGACGGTCCTCGACAGGCCCCGCAAGAAAGCCGAGCCTGTCGGGGAGCACGTTCTGGAGGCGTACTTCGAGGTCGAGCGCGTTGAAGATCTGATTGGTGAGCGAAGTGGCGATCTGGTCCTGGATCGCCGGATCGGAAGCGAGGGGGCCGACCATGTTGACGAAGCCATCGGTGCTGAAGATGTTCCCGCGGACCCAGCCTCCTGTCACCGCAAGGGGTACCAGGATCAGTCCGATGACCAGGAACACCCAGGCGAGCGTGCGCCTCCACACCGGTCCCTTGGGCCGGGGTCCGGGCTTCTCCTCGACGACAACGGCCGCGCCGCTCGGAATGGCCTCGCTCTGCGTGGCGTCACTGACCACAGCGTCGCTCGGCGTCTCCTCAGCGGGCACCATGTCACTCTGCGTGGTGTCGCTCACCGTCGCCCCCTCTCAACTTCGCGGCCCGATCAGGCGGCCTTTAGCTCCTTCTTCTCCTCACTCCGCACCATGAACCCAAGGATGATGCCCAGGATGCCGAGCACGATAAACCAGATGCCGATCAGCCAGGCAAGGGCCGTCAGTGACTGGAGCGGCCAGGCGACCACCACGATGCCCGCGATGACCGTGATGATGGACATGACGATAGTCCACCCCCGCGTGGGATAGGTCTTGTCGCCGACGGACATGATGAACTGGATGATGCCGTGGATTATCCAGTAGACGCCGATGATGAATCCGACGATGGCGACGGTAGCTACCACGTTGCGGATCATTATCAGGGCGACGATGATCGCGAAGATACCGAGGAAGACCGTCCATACCTTGTGCTGGTTAGCGGCCGAGAAGGACTTGACCAGCGAGTAGATGCCCATGACGAACAATTGCAGCGCGAAAAGGATGGTGAGGACCTTCAGAGTCTCCGACGGCCATACCACGACCAGAATACCTATGACCAGCGTCAAGATACCGAAGAACAACGCCCAGCCCCATGCCCGTGAAACTTGCTCCATGGCTACCCCCTCACCGATACGTGTACATAGCACCTTTTTAGTACCATTTCTGAGCAACTGGCGCAAGGTCCACACTTGGTAGCCGCGCTTGCGTTCTCCCCGCGCATTGGTATGATGCGTCGAAACGGCGACCGACAGCGGGCTGTCTGGGAGGAGCGGGTATGTACACCACATCGGGGCTGAGTTTCTTGGCCTTCTTCTTTCTGCTGGTGATCTGGATAGGGCTTTTCCTCACCTGGTCCATCTCCATTTGGGACATCTTCCGGCGGCACGATCTGGGCGGCGGCGCGAAGGCCGGCTGGTTCATCCTGGTGATCATCATCCCGTTCATCGGGACCGTGATCTACCTCCTGCGCCGTCCCAAGCAGGACACTCATGAAGTGACCGCCCTCCCCGAGGGCACGGCCGCGTCTCCGCAATCGGCGGCCCAGCAGCTCGAGACCCTCGCCCGGCTGCACGACGCCGGACACCTCACCGACGAGGAATTCGCCCGGCAGAAGGCCAAGCTGACCTAAGGCCGAGCAGTCTGGGCGGCGGTGGCCGCCCTTCGGCGGCGCGAGCGGCGCCACCGACGTGAACGAAGTGAACACGACAAGAAGGGCGGGGTCCCCGGGACCTCGCCCTTCTGCTTACCCGCTCCTCTTGCCTATCCGCAGTCGGCGCCGCTCCGTCAGTCGGCGCCGCTCCGTTCTACTGAACACCCTCGGCGTAGCCGGTCTCAGGCCATTGGGCCGCGTCGGGCTCCAGTCCGGCCTCCTCTTCCTCCGCCATCGATCCCCGCGCGTGCTTCACGGCCTCGGTCGCTCGAGTACGGACTTCCACATACACCTTCTTCGCCTCGGCCGGTACATCCGCGAACGACTCGGGGAGGCTCTTCTGAGTCTCTTGCGAGGATCGGTAGGCCAGCAGAAAGACGCCCGCCAGAACGCCCACGAAAAATGCTCCGAGAACTACACCCACGATACGCACTTCAGTCTCCTTCCAGTGGTCACTGCTCCGATTCGGCTCACTGCCGCGCGAAAGCTCCCTTCTTCCCGCCCTTGAGGAACTGCTCGGCATCGACACTTCCAAAGAGCTGGATGAGAGTCGCCACCAAGCCGGTCCAACCCGTCTGGTGGCTGGCTCCTACGCCCGCTCCGTTGTCGCCGTGGAAATACTCGTAGAAGAGGATGTTGTCGCGCCAGTGAGGATCGGTCTGGAACTTCTCACTGTCTCCGAACGCCGCCCGGCGCCCGCCTTCGTCCGACAGGAATATCCGGGTGAGGCGGCTCGCGATCTCTTTGGCGACCTCAAAGAGGTTCATCTCGTGTCCCGAGCCGGTGGGGCATTCGACTTTGAAGTCGTCACCGTAGAAACCGTAGGCGCTGAGAAGCGCGCGAATGATCACCACGTTGACCGGCATCCAGATCGGCCCGCGCCAGTTGGAGTTGCCACCGAACATCCCCGAGTCGGAATCGGCGGGCGTGTACTGGACGCGATAGTCGACTCCGCCGGCGGAGAACACGTAAGGATGCTCAAGGTGATACCGGGAGAGCGCCCGCAGGCCGTACGGGCTGAGGAATTCATTCTCATCGAGCATGCGGAAGAGGATGCGCCGCAAGCGCTCTGGGCCCACCAACGACAAGAGGCCCCGATCCGCGTAGCCCCTCCCCAAGTAGAAGTTCGCCACCAACTCCGGCATGCGGCGACGGCGCTCTTCGAACAGCCTCATCAAGCCGGGCACCTTTTCGCGATCGGACGGCTCGACAAGAGTCGTTGCCGCAAGCGGCAAGAGCCCCACCATAGACCGTACTTTGAGGCGAGTCGCACTCCCATCAGGGAGCCGCAGCACGTCGTAGAAGAAGCCGTCTTCCTCGTCCCACATACCGTCGGGGCCGACGTTGTTCATGGCATACGATATCCAGAGCACGTGATCGAGAAACTTGGCTGCGATGTCTTCGTACGTGGGATCGTAGCCGGATATCTCGACGGCGATCTCCAACATCATCTGGCTGAAAAAGGCCATCCAAGCCGTGCCGTCCGCCTGCTCGAGATAGCCTCCGGTCGGCAACGCGGACGAGCGGTCGAAGACCCCGATGTTGTCGAGGCCCAGGAAGCCGCCCTCGAAGACGTTCTTTCCGAAACGGTCCTTGCGGTTGACCCACCAGCTGAAATTGGGGAGCAGCTTGTTGAAGGACCGCTTGAGGAAGTCTACGTCTCCCTGGCCCCGCCTCGCCTGCTCGTTCCGGTAGACGAAGAGCGTGGCCCAGGGATGCACGGGCGGGTTCACATCGCTGAAGTTCCATTCGTACGCGGGGATCTGACCGTTCGGGTGCAGGTACCTCTGCCTGAGCATCAGCTCGAGTTGCTGTTGGGCGAAGTCGAGGTCGACCGCAGAAAGCGCGATCCCGTGAAAAGCCAGATCCCAGGCCGCGTACCAGGGATACTCCCACTTGTCGGGCATGGAGATCACATCGTCGTTGAACATGTGGCCCCATTCGGTATTCCGTGTAGGGCCGTGCGCGCCGGCAAGCAGAGGATCTCCACCATGCTCTCTGATCCACTTGTCGCCCTCGAAAAGATAGTACTGCTTGGACCAGAGCATGCCGGCCAGCGCCTGGCGCATGACCCGGGCTTCGTCTTCGGTGACCGACGCTGGGGTGATCCCGCTGTAGAACTCGTCTGCCTCATGCCGACGCTGCTCGAGTATGCCGTCGAAACCCTTGAAGACATCGGCCGCCGAGGCCGCGCCGAAGTCCACGAGCCGAAGGCGGAGCACCGAGGTTCCGCCCGCATCCACGGTGACCACGTGGTCCGCCGCGACCTTGGTCCCCACGCCCTCCGGGTTCACCGCCCCCGCCAAGCCGTGGACCAGATACTGGTTGATGCCGTCCTTCACGTACGGGCCGGCGTTCGCCGCGCCGAACAGGCGCTCGTTGTTCGTCTCGTTTTCTGTGAAGAGCAGCCGGGCATCCGTTTGGATGCAGAGCCGGCGGTCGCCGAGCTCCTCATGCGAAGCGGCGACGACCTTCGTTCCCTTTCTCGCCGGGATCTCCCGGATCTCGGGCTTGGGTCCCCCATCCGCCCAGCTCCAGGTGTTCCGGAACCAGAGTGTCGGCAGAAGGTGCAGCGTCGCAGCCTCCGGTCCCCGGTTCTCTACCGTGACCCGGATGAGTATGTCCTCCGGCGCCGCCTTCGCATACTCGACGAAGACGTCGAAATACCGGTCTTCGGCAAAGATGCCGGTATCGAGTAGTTCGTACTCGGGTTCTTGCTTGGAGCGGCGACTATTGGTCGCGACGATGTCGTCGTAGGGGTAGGCTTGGTGGGGGTACTTGTAGAGCCACTTCATGTAAGAGTGGGTGGGTGTCGAATCCAGATAGAAGTAGTACTCCTTGACGTCTTCCCCGTGGTTGCCCTCGGAGTTGGCGAGTCCGAACAGCCTCTCTTTGACGATCGGGTCCTGACCGTTCCAAAGCGCCAGCCCAAAACAGAGCCGCTGCTTCTCGTCGGAGAACCCGGCCAGCCCGTCCTCGCCCCAGCGGTAGGCACGGGAGCGGGCCTGGTCGTGCGTGAAGTAGTTCCAGGCATCCCCGTTGGGACTGTAGTCCTCGCGCACCGTCCCCCACTGACGCTCGCTCAGATAGGGCCCCCACATGCGCCACGGAGTACCTGCGGCGGCCTCAGCGAGACGCCGTTGCTCGGCGTTCGGCTCATTCGCTGTCATGAGACATCCCTTCGCCTTGTCGATGCCCTAGCGCAGTTCGAGGCCGGGGAAACGGGCCCCATAGCTCTCGATCACCGTGTTGAACTGGGTCACAAGGCCCTTTACCCGTAGACTCTCGAGTGCAATCGCGACCTGCTCGCGCGACAGCCCCGAGGCCGTGGAGAGTTGAGCGGCCGTCCTCGCCGCCTCCGAGGTCACGAGAACGTCGAGCACCAGTCGTTCGTGGTCGGTAAGCGCGGAAAGAGTCTGGGCCGCCTGCTGCTGGGCCGTCACCTGCTCGGGACCGTTTGCGGGAGCCCTTTTCGTGTCTTCTCGAGGCACCTGTCCGCTCCTTTCACCCTGAGGGAGTCGCCCGGCGAGCTCCATGGTGCCGGCACGACCTAAGCGCGAAACAACGGTGGCGCGTGCATGTTCAATGCTAGAGAAGAACTAGGGTAGCACGCTGCACCATCGTTGCCCCTTTATGGTACTTTCAACTTCGCCGGGCGTCTCTTAGACTGAGGCTATGAGCGCTGTACCGCTCATTTTGGTGTTCCGTCGGGTATGGAGAGGAATCGAGGTCCGCATGAGCCAGGATGACGCAGCATCCGTTGTCCCGTCTGCTGAAACGTCCTCATTGGACTCGACCGGCGCGCCTGTGAAACCGGTGGCCGTCGAGGCGAGCGCGGCGCCGACCACCGAACAGGGAGAAACAGCCGCCAAACGGGAGCCCCTCAGCGGTCCCGTTCGCCTCCTGCTTCCGCTCGCCCTAGCAGCGATCCTCATCTTCGCGATGAAGTACATGTCGGGCATCCTCAACCCGTTACTCCTCGCCCTCTTCCTTACCATGGGCGCCAGCCCGGCCCTCGCTTGGATGCGGCGCAGGGGCATGGCTCCCTGGTTGTGCATCGTCATCGTCGGGGTCGTCATGGTGGCCGCGGTGACGGTGTTCATGCTCATCATGCTTTCGGCAGTCACGCAGTTGGACGAGAAGATGCCCGTCTACCAAGAGAATATCGCCCACATGGAGGCGACTGCGACCGCCTGGTTCGCCGACCGAGGGATCGACATCAGCGGCCTGACCGGCGGTTCGCTCAGCCCGGAGGCCGCCGCCAACGCGGTCAAGGGGCTTTTGTCCTCCATAGTCGACATTATGGGCAGCATCTTCTGGATAATCCTGCTCCTTCTCTTCATGGTCGCCGAGGCGTATGCGCTCCCGAGGAGAATGACCGAAGACATCAGGATGAACGAGCGGGCCGCCCGCTCCCTCGCCAATTTCGGCGACACCGTCAAGACCTTCCTGTTCACCAAGGGGTGGCTGAGCGCGCTGGTCGCCGTCATGGTCACCTTGATCTACCTCGCTTTCGGCGTCGACTTCGCTCTGGTGTGGGGACTGTTGTTCTTCGTGCTCAGCTTCATCCCCAATATCGGCTTCATGTTGTCGGTCATACCCGTGTTCTTCATCACCCTGCTGGAGTTCGGCTTCGGCCGGGCCGCGCTCGTGGTCATCATCGTCATCGTGATCAACACCATCGTCGACAACTACTTCTCGCCCAAGATCATGGGGAAGAGCGTGGGTTTGAGCACCCTGATGGTCTTCCTTTCCGTGTTCTTCTGGGGCTGGGTACTGGGTGGACTGGGCGCACTTATGTCGGTGCCCCTCATGCTGGCCGTGAAGCTGCTCTTCTTCGATTCCTTCGAGAGCACGCAGGCGATATCCGACCTCATGGGCACATCGGTGAGGGAACTCGGCAAGGGTAAGGCGGGTAAGAAGGGCAAGGGCAAGGCCGAGCCGGCAACGGCGGAGTGACGGAGCGCCCTCGAGCGCGCCCGGCCGGCATCGCCGGCCCCGAGCAGTGCCCTTAGTGTAGAACAGCCGCCTGACGGCCCCGAACGGACCATCAGGCGGCTGTTCTTATCTCCCCACGATAGGCCGGCCTCGGTCATCCGAAGGCGGCCACCAGCGGGTACTACTTGCTGCGGGCGGGCACCCTGACGAAGGCCGTCAGCACGGCGACGTACACGACGATCATGATGATCGACCAGATCGGCGTGTAGGGGGTCGAGAAGAACTCCGACAAC
>Ga0315273_10011538_pt1 | contig 11310 bp, 13 predicted proteins | sample YL17G02_0_MG_FD_205753 | JGI IMG/M metagenome (GOLD analysis project Ga0315273, IMG submission 205753) | Sediment microbial communities from Yellowstone Lake, YNP, Wyoming, USA - YL17G02_0 | ecosystem: Environmental > Aquatic > Freshwater > Lake > Sediment | place: USA: Wyoming | collected...
GCTCGATCCATGCCAGAGAACCTCCGCCGGATCCCAGAGTTTCCCGTCCACCACGTCCCAGGCCACGTCAAACCAGTCATATTCCCCAAGGGTGTGCCGGATCGGGCTGGCCTGCCCATTGATCCAGGGTAGATGTTCCGCCCACCACTTCGCCTCGTTCGCGTCCACGTTCGCCCAGTGTCGGACCTCCCCGGCATATTTCTGGTAAGCCCGCCCCACCGCCATGACCTCATGCTTCGGCTGCCAGCTCAGATAGATCCGCAGATCCTCCTCCAGGCAGCTTCCGTCGCCGATGATGAGGATCTCCGGATAAATCGCCTTAATGTCCTTTTTTGCCGTTTTAACCCGCAGGCGCACCGCCGCCCCCCTCCGCCTTCATCCTCTGAAGCTCATGGAACCGCCTCTCATTATCCAGTTCCTGCCCCTGCACCTTGGCCGCCTGCCCGCGCATCCCGATCATTTCCGCGGGATTGGGGGCGGGAGGCGGAGCGGGAGCTGCCGGCACAGCCCCGGGTGCTCCGCCCTGTTGTTGGAGAGCAGGTGGAAGGAGAAGTTTCAGGCGTTTCTCTATCTCGTCAGCGCCGGCCCAGTTCTGGTTCTTGGCAATCAAATCACCCAGCAGCGGACCGGCTGCCGGCACCGCCTGGATAAATTGCATCATGGAATCGGAAGATTCCTCCCGTTCGGTCGTGTAACTGGGCCCAATCGAGACCACCACGTCATATTTCCCCACGGTCAGATCGAAAACCTTTTTTATCGCCTTACCATCCTCGCCCTGTTTCTCGAAAGCCTGGTTGACGGGCACGAATTCTTCGGTATTGTCCCGGCCGAGGACCCTGATGATCCGCGCCGTGTCATAGATACTCGGAATCAGGTCCAGAATCACCCGCCCGGAATATCGTAACGCCCGCGCCAGGTTATCGGCGAAGGCGAAATTGCCTATATCCCCCTCGCGCTGCCGGGCCAGGATCGCCCGCCCGCTTTTCTCGTTCCCCTGCTGGCCCAAGTTGGCTTTCTGCAGCCCGGTCGTGTCCCGAATCTCCTGGTCTGACGCCGCCACCTCCGCCTCGATCCCGGTGTTCAGGGAGATCGGCTCCGCCCTCCTGGGCATCAGAGTGGGTGCTTCCGGATCCGCCTCAAAAGGAAGGTACGGATATGACTTCTTGTGGGCGTTCTTCCAAATTTGCTGATAGTTCTGGACCATGTTGGCTGTGACCAGGAAAGGCGCCTTCGGGGCCAGACTGACCAACTCCGCACGGGTTGACCGCGCATAGTTGTACAGCCTCTGCGGGTCCTTGGCCTTGCGAATTATTCCACGATAAAAGGAATTCCCCTCGACGTTCAGCTCTTTCCCGTAAACCATCACGATGGGGATCATCCGCCCGGGCCGTTCCGAAGGCCCCTCCAGGATGTCTCCCGCGCTGGCCTTGTACCAGACCAGCTTATGGGTCTCCACTTTGCGCTCTTTTAAAACCTCCCAGGCGTTCATCGGGTCCGCGGCCAGCTTTTCCGGATCCGGCTTTTCACGGGTGATGAGGATCTCCCCCTTCTGCCCGGTTGCCCGGTCCGTCGGCTGAACCAAATAAATTATCCTGCTCGTCGCGACCTTTTTCCAGTATTCGACCACCCGGACGGTCTTATCCATCCCCCAATACTGCGCCATGTCCCGGCCGCCCTCCGCCGGCGTCGACGCCTTCCCGGGGTATTCCTCCTCAAACAGGTCCTTCGGCATCATGGTGGTCACAAAACAATACCGCGCGTCGGACTTATCCCACCGCTGCGCCGCCGGATCCCAGAAAATGGAAAGAGGATTCTTTATCCGGTTGATCCGGATATCCTGCTCAAACACATCGTCCTCGGCGTACTCCGTATCTATCCGCCAGGCTCCCACGCCGCAGGCATTCGCGCTCTCCGCCGCCGTATCGTAGGCTATCTCCCCCTCGCTCTGCACTTCGATGTTCCGGATCAGTCCCCCGATGATCTCCGCGGTTTCCGGGTCAGACTTGGAATCCACCGGCTTGATTTTGATTGACGGCTCGTTCATCCGGATGTCGCCGTTCAACTGGTCAAGATGATTGGATACCTTGTCTATCTCCAGGCAAGGCCGTCCGTCCGCCTCCCGCTCCGCACGAATGCCCTCCGGCCACTGGTTCCCCCCCTGGATAAAGCGAAGGTCGTCCAGGGCGTCGTCATAATTCCGCGATTCGGCGTCGTACGCATCCCGAAACCGCTTGCGGATCTCGATCAGAATATCTTCTTTTTTCTCCGCCATTCCTTTGCCCCTCGCCCTGCCGTGCGCCTATTACAGCATCCACCCGCCGGCCTGCCCACTCTTCCCGCCGCGCAGTCCCATCCCCACGTCCAGCTTCAAAGCCTTTCTGCCCGGAAATGCCGCATGCAACTCTTCGTGGACAATCCGCGCCATGCAGTCCAGGATGTCGTCGTGCATCCCCACGGGAAAGGCTAGAAACTCCTCCTCCACAAATTCCGAAATGAGGTCCCGCTGCGCCTTCTGGTAATCCACGAAGTGCAGATGATCCGGGATATAAAACCGCCCCTGCTCGAATATCGGGATCAACTTCCTGATCCGGTCGTTCTTGGGCATCGGCCCACCCAATTCCGTCACATGAAATCGATAGTTTTCCTTCCCCTGGATGTACTGGATATGCTCGATGTCCGAGTCCTTCCCGTATTTCTCATACCCGGTGGCCACGGGCCGGTAAGTGCGGTGAAACTCAAAAAGCTTGTTCGTCCGCTCGGTCAGGTTCAACCGGTCCCGGAACCCGTCGATCAGGTAATAGTTCTGGTCCTCGCCCAGGCCGATCACCAGGATGACCGTGTAATCGTTCTCCTTCTTCTTCTCGCCGGCGGGATCGCAAAGCAGATACCGGTTCATTCCCTCCCACTTCTCCGGCCGCCAGTTCTTTATCCATTCGGCCTTGAACCCCTGCGCCTGGTCCGCCTTGGGATCCTGCAGAATCTGGCAGCCGAATACGTACGGCCCCATGTCCCGGCGCTTCTTCTCCAGGATTTCCTGGGGCCAGAAGATGGATTTCCCGTCCACCTTCCCGGTGTCCGTCCCGGGATAGATCCTCGGCTTGGCCACGCCCCGCGCAATGATCTCCCGGTAAGGATCGTTGAAATGGTACCGCGTGCCGGCGTACCTCTCGATGTTCCCTTGCTTGTACCGCTTACAGATCTGCTGGCTGCCCAGGTTGAGGGACAGCTCCCACGCCTGGGTCACCTTGCGGATCATCTCCGGGTTGGTCACCTGGCGCTCAGTGATGATGTCGTCGTACAGTCGGATTTTGAAGTGCTTCGCGGTGGGCATGGCGTCGATCAGGCCCCAGGCCTCGATAGTGCTCTCTTTGGGGTTGGTCTGCCTCTTCACCACCAGGCCGTCATCCTCCGACCATTTGGGGGACTGCTTATGAGGATCCTGAAAGAAAATCTCCGGGAACAGGTCTTTCAGAACCTGGTTCGCCTCCATCTCCCATTTGATTTGCCTTAAAAACCCTTTGGCCGCGGGCCGGCTGAAGGCAAAAATCCCAAAGGTAATGTCCGGATCGTTCAGGATGTCCTGGATCGTCAACCCGAAGGTGATGATGGTCGTCTTATAGTGTTCCCGGGCCCAAAGGTCCAGGTACCCGTTGGGATTCTCCTGGACTTCCTTGCAACGCGCAAAAAGCCAGGGATGGCAAATGTCCCTGCGGTTCAAGATTCGATAGATCAGGAAAAAGAGATCGCGCTGGGCGAGCTCGCGCATGGCGAGACGGAGCTGGGTATCCCCCTGCTTCTCCGCTTTTTTTAAGAAGGCTGTGTAAAAGTCCTGGGCTTGCTCAATGGTTGTAAATTTCATCCAGTTTCGATTTCAGGTCCGGGGCCAGGCCGAGATTAACGCTTACCTTTCCCCCACCCAAGTTCAGGATGTTCGCTTTGTTCCGGAATTTTCCCTTCATCTCCAAGGCCGTCTCCAGGTACCGGTGGCGGGCGCCATAGTCGATAAACTCCTGTTGTTCAGAGATCTTCTCCCCCTCCGTAACTGTTATGACGGTTTTCATCTCTGTCGCCTCGAGGCCGTCGCGCAGTTTCGAGAGAAGATGCACGTCGTCGAGGCCCATTCGTTCCATGAGATCCTCGATCTTCGGATAAAGGGCTTTTATGTTGTGGATCCCGATCACGCACAAGTCGTTCCGGTTCTTGGGCTTATAGCCGGCTTTCTTGGCCGACTCCGTCTTGTTTCCCGTCTCCAGATAGTACTTTACGAACTTCTTCTGGAGCAGGGTCATCTCGTCTTTCTTCTTCTTACCCACCTGCGCCCCCGGGGAGGGCCTTCCTCCCGGCCTCCATGCAGCCTCCGGCCTTCCAGGTCTCTGGCCTGGAAGGATACATGGGATTACCTAACCCAGTACACCGGGAGATACTCCGATGGCAAGGAATCCATCCCTAACTGTGCTATTTAGTGATTTGGGGTGAATCGGGCTGGTTTTCGGAGGTTTTTACTACGTAGGGAGGACAGATCTCCTCTGACGTGTGGAAGACGATGAGGCAGGAAGAACACCGCCGCACCCGGAGGACGACCGTCTCATATCTCCGGGTGTCGATCACTTGGGATTTTTCATTGCCGCAGAGGGGGCAATTCATACCTTCTGCTCCCTCGCCCACTTCTCTATCTTCGCAATATTCAAATACCCACTCAAAAACTCTCCCCAAAACGTATCCCCCAAATTAACCAAAAAATTCCGCGCCGACTCCCTCTCCAATATCCTCTTCGTACTAGGCTTCTTACCTAAACCATTTTTCAAATCCATCACCGCCAACGCTAACTTCTCCTCTGGGTTCATCTTCACTCCTATAAAATTCTTACGGTTTGATCATTTTTTTTATCTTGTAAATGATTGTCGCACCGCTCAGACCCGACGCCGGAGCAATTTGCCCGGCCTTCTGGAGCCACTCCATGAACTCCCCGAGCTTCTTGTCGTTGACGTTAAGCGCCCCATCGTCGAGGGCCTTGGGGATCCGCTCCTGCAGGTCGTGCCGCATCTTGGCCCCGAACCCCCACTCGTTATCGCAGGAACGAACCTCGATCTCGCACCCGTTCCTCAAGGCAAATTCCTCAAACTCCCAGGGATGCAGGAAGTGCAGGTCCGTCTTGCTCATCACCGCGCCCACCAGGTCCAGCGTCATCCAGACAAACCCGCGTGGATTGATGAACCCCGGGGAGCTGGCGATCACGTCCCCGCCGTCGACCAGCAGCTTATCCATCATCCACTTCAGCTCTTTCCAGGGATCGTCCAGGTGCTCCAGGACCCCCTGCATGACCAACCGGTCGTTGATCTTGGAGTTCTCCAGCTTCCGGTAGTCCCCGCAGTGGAAACGGAGGAATTCGGATTCCCCCCACCTCGCCTTGGCCTTCGCGATCGCCGTCTCCGAGTAGTCCACCGCCCGAACCACACTGGCTCCCCCGCGCAAATCCCCTCGAGTTCCTATCACCATATCCGCCGCCAGTTGCCCTTCGCCACATCCGATCTCCAGGACCTTCAGCCCCGTCCACGGGTGGCCCATCTTCAAAATGGCCATCCGCTCCTCCGCCCCGTCGTCAAACCAGGCGTCCGGGCCCTGGGCGTGCATCCGATTGTACTTTTCTTTCAGGTCTTTATTTTTCATTTGGCCCCTTTGTAATAATTTTGAATCGCCCATAAAGCCAAAAGGCAGATGAGCATAAATCCGATCCATCCCAGAACCGGAACCCAGTGGCCAGAAGTGCTCCAATCTATCCCTTCCATCCTCTCGGTACCCCCCAATATTCGCACCGGTTGCAGCCCGGGACCATCTCCCTCTGGGCGGCCAGGTGCCAGTTGATGTATCGCTGCCGCTTCTCGCTCCGCCAGCATTTCTCCAGGCTCATGTCGGCCACGTTCCCCAGGCGGAGATCCCCATCCGGGTCAAACCGGACGCACAGGCTCACGTTCCCTCGTCGATCGATGGCAAGGTGGGTAAGGAGATCGAGACAAACCCCGATCTCTGGTTTTGTTGGGCACTTCCGGTACTCCCTGGACCCGCAGGGGCTATGCAATACACGCCGTGCAAGTAGGCCAGGAAGCCCTTCCCACCGTTCGCTCCCATCCACTTCTCCAAGAAGTCGATATATAAGTAAGGGCTTATCTGTGCCTTTTCTTTCGATGAACTTTTTAACGATTTCAAACTGTTCGTCCCCTTCCTCATCCGATTCGAAGACCGATATGGTCAGGGTTTCGAGGTTGCCGACGATCTCGCCGGCCCTCTCTAAAAGGAGTTTCCCGTTCGTGTTGAATGACCGGATTTTCCCCTTAAAAAGGAACAGGACCAAGCCCAGGTCCGGGTAAAGCAGCGGTTCCCCATTATTATGAAACTGAATAACTGTCCCGAGGGGAACCTGGTCAACTATCCCCCTCGCCATCGACAGATCCATGTCCCCCCACTCCGCCAGCTCCGGCCGCTCCTTCTCCATCCCCCGGCGCCCGCACATCCAGCAGGATTTGTTGCAACGGGAGGTTAGCTCGATGTTTAGAAAACTAGGTCCTTCCATCTCTTCCCCGCTCGTTATGCTCAGTCATTTAATTCTGCTAAAAGTCTTTCAGCTCTATCTCCCGGACACGGTCCATCCTTGGTATGCCAAGAATGCTCGATACAATAACCTCCTGGCCTAATCTCACAGTTTCCAAGATTCAAATCCAGAAGGATTTCCCGCGCCCGATTTAACAAATCATCATCGTCATTTAGACATTTGTCCGTCTCTAATAATTCCTTTTCGGTCCTTTTTTGCTTTCTCAACAGTTTAATAATCTCCTTCTGATGCATCGCCAATATCCGGCTGCTGAACTTATCCCGCTCTAATCTCTTCTTTAATTCTCGCATTTATATACCCCTCGAAGGGCCCTACCCTGCCTGGCCCCGCCTTGCCCCGCCCTACACCGCCCTGAACCCCCTGAAATTCACGCTAAACAACAGACTGGCTTTTGATCTCTTCCTCTAACATCCCTTGAGCGTCGATAATATCGTCGTTATTGTACTCTTCTCCATCCGATGTTGAAAACCAATGTCCATCCAACGCTGCCAGAACGACCCCAAGGGTTTTGGAAGAAATTAAATATTGATCTCTGCAGAGTTCGATCATACCGCCCTGAACCCCCTGAAATTCACATCCCCGTTGAGGTACAGACTCCTGGCCGCCATCGCCTGGCTCTCCCTCCTCTTCTCCACGTAGTTGTTTAAAAGCCGGATATTGGCGATGCACAGGCTCTCGTGCGCCTCCTTCAGGCTGATGTCCATGAAGTTTACGCTGATCAGATCGGAGTTTTTGTGCACCCGCTCGTAAAAATCCTCCGTTCCCGTTAGAAGTCCCTTCTCCACCGCCTCGCCGAAAAGCCGGCAGCCAGGGTAAGGCGTCACCGGCCGGATCGTTCTCAGCTCGTGCCCCGGGTCGTTATTCTTTATGAACTTCACCATCGCAAACAGGTTTTCCACCGTGTCCCCAGGGAACCCCCACAGGAAATTCAATCCCGGACTCAGGCCATATCGCACGGTATCTTCGACCCCCTGGTAAATACGGTCTAAGGTCAGGCCTTTCCCCATCTGGTTTAGGATCTTTTGATCCAAGGACTCGATCCCGTAATTCACATAGGAGCATCCAGCTTTCTTCATCGATTCCAACACCTTTGGGGTCGCATAGTTCAATCTTCCATTGCAGTCCCATTTGATCTTGAAATTCAATTTTAAGATCGCCTCGCATATCTCGGCCGTCCTTTCTTCCGACCCCATGAGCAGCTCGTCGGCAAACTGAAAATGGTTTATGGCCAGGTGTTCGTACAGCCACTTGACCTCCTCCATGATCGCCGGGACCGCCCGCTCGTGATACCCTTCCCTCATCCGGTAGCAGAACGAGCAGTTCCACTTGCACCCCCGGGAGGATAGGATCGGAAAGCACAGATCCGACCTGGAAGACGTAGGCCACCTAATCATCCGATAGATCATCAGCGGGAAAAGCGGCGATTCATATACCTCGATCGGCCCCTCGTCTTTGGTCCACGGTTCTCCCTGTATTACCCCCTTCTTCCCGTGGGCCGCGGTCCGGATCGCCTTCTCCCCATCCCCCACGATCACCGTGTCCGCTCCCATCTTCTCTAGGAAGAACTCCGGATCCGCCCCCGGACCATGCCCGCCCAGGACATACCGGAAAACACCACGCCGCTTGGCCGCATTCACCGCCTGGCTGATCTTCTTGGCCTTGGCGTACTGGTAGTACCCCCCACAGAACCCAAGCCCCACCACGTCGATCGGGTTGGTATCCAGGATCTCCGTCAAGGCCTCCTCCCTACCATGGTGAATATCCTGCAGCCAACCGGCCACCGTGTGCCCCGCCTGCTTCAGGGATGCGGCCAGGTAGGCCAGGTTGATGGGAAAGAAGGGGATGTGCGAGTCGTTGTCGTAAGAGACCAGGAGGACGTTAGCCATTTTTCTTCACCGTGCCTCCCTTTTGAATTTTGTAGGCACACATCCGCACCCCAAATCCCTTATTTTTTTCCATTCCAGTACCTCAGCTTGGCGGCGTTCGCCCTCTCCGCCGCGGTTATGATCTTCACCCCGTCCCCGATGATCGTCTTGGCGTTCCGGGCGTATTTGCAGACCAGATCGAGCCCCCGCCTCTCCAGGCTGGAGGCCTGGTCCGATCCGTACATGGACCGGTCCAGGGTGATGTGGCACTCGATCCACTCCGCCCCCAGATACGCCGCCCCGATACAACTCTCTATCCCCGGAGAATGGTTGGAGTACCCCACCTCGCACCCGAACCGATCCTTCAGCACCCGGATCATGCCCAGGTTGCAGCGATCGTCCGGAGATGGATACTCCGATACGCAGTGCAGAAGCACCACCTCGGTCCCGTGGTCCTTTAAAATCTCGACCGCCGCGGTGATCTCCTCCATCGTGCTCATCCCGGTGGAGACTAGGGTCTTCCTTCCATACCTGGCAACCGCCTCCACAAATTGCATATTGGTAAGCATCGGGGAAGCGATCTTATGCAAAGGGGGCCTAAATTTTTCAATGAAACGCAGAGACAGAACGTCCCAGCAGGAGGCAAACCAGGGGATTCCAATAGAAAATGACAGGTAGTCTATGTGAACCCAATCCGCAGGTAACATCTCCAGGGCCTTCTTCTGCGCCCTCTGCGTCTTCCCCCACGGAGATTCCCGGGGAGAATCTAAAAACTCAGGCGAATAAACCGCCTCAATGTCCCGCTTCTGAAACTTCACAAAATCCGCCCCCGCCTCCTTGGCCATCACCATCAACTGCTTGGCTACCGCCAGGTCCCCGTTATGATTGATTCCGATCTCCGCGACGATCTTCACACTCACCCTTTCCCGCCCCCTTTCTTTTCGTGGACCATCTCCACAAAGTTCCCGCTGGGGTCAACCATTATGAAAGATACCGCTTGTTCCGTTTCCCTTTGGCAGATGGCCTTCTCAGGGACACCCTCAAAATCCGTTAGGGTTATGGCCACATGCGGCTCCCAATTCCCCTGGATGATCTCCAGGACGTTACCGGCCCGGTCCTTCAATTTTAAAATGTTCAAGGTCCTTCCCATCCACTGTTCCACGGACCGCGTCCAATATTCAAACCCCAGTTTCAGATAGAACTGGAGCGTCAGGTCCAGCCGCTTCTTGTCCTTGACCACTATCCCCGCATGGCGCAACGTCCCTTTCATGAACGATCTCCTCCACCGTCTCCTCGATTATTTTTAACCCAAGCCCCAATGTCGTGGGCTCGATATTCAAGGCCGGCCCCAGCTTGATCCACTTCCGCCCCGTGTCCACCACCAGGACACCCCTGCTCTCGATCCTCTCCACCGCCCGCTTGCACTCCTCCCGGTTTTTGAACTCAATCCCCGCCATCAACCCCTTGCCGTGGACCCGGACCGCCAACTTAGCCAGCCAGTCGTGCATCATTTCCCCTTTGATCCGCGCTTCCCGAATCAACCCTTCATCTCGAATCTCATCAATCACGGCCAGGCCGACCGAGCACATCAGCGGGTTTCCCGAGTGCGTGCTGTGCAGGTGACCAAATTCCTTTACCGATTGCGACTCCATGATCTCCTTCGGCCCCAGAAGAGCGGACAGAGGCAACCCGCCTCCGGCCAGTTTCCCGATGGTCACGAAATCAGGCTTCAAATATGGTTCCTCCGGCTGCGCCAGCCGGTCCACATAGTGCTGGTGCGCCCACAGCTTCCCCGTCCGACCGAATCCACCCTGAATCTCATCGATGCACAGGGGTATTTCCGTATGAACCCTCCTAAGCTCCTGGATCCGCTTGATCGTAGGGTCAATCTTATGAAACTGCCCAGATGGAGCATGGTATGGCTCTATGATCATCCCGCCCGTATTCCCCGGGTTACCCCCAAAACGATGCGCACCCAATTCCGGGAAGTACCCGAGGTCGGGCCAGTTCATGCGGCCGGCCATAATCAACGCCCCCAAGGTCATGCCGTGCATCGCGTCCGAGCGCGTCTTTTCCTTCCCCACTTCATCCGGATCCACCAGCCCCCCCCAGATTCCCGGCCGGTTCGTGTACACCCGGCAGCATCGCCAGAATGCCTCGCAGGCCTCCGCCCCCGTAGAAAACAAGGCCACAGATTCAAAACCGGTAAATTCCTTCACCGCCTCAATGTACCGCTCGCGCCAATAATTTCCGAATTTCGGGGCGTAGGAACAGAAGTTCCTGACTCGCTTAATCGCCTCATGGATGATCTCCGATTCAGGCCCCAGGCCGGCCGCAAAAATTCCCCCGCTCGTGAAGTCAATGTACTGCCGTGGATCACTCTCTGGATCTAACATACCCGAATGCCCTCCTAGCCTTTTTTCTCTGGATCCACCACTCGGCGTATTCCAGGTCATCCTCAGTGTCGATTTCGATAGTCCTGGGGGTAATAAACCCGATGCACCTATCCCCCCAAAGCTCTTTTTCCTGCCAAGATTCCCAAACTTGACTACCCTTGACTATATCGATGTAACCGTTGCCCTTATAAGTAGGCGTAACCATTTGGTTTGGTAGGTTAGCCGTTCCCATCGAACCGGACATGGGAACCAGAAATGGACCAGGCCGGAGCGTGAAGCATTTCATGGCGCTCTCTCCCATCTCTTCCACCGATCGGAGCGAATCCGCCGAGTCTCCCGCGTCCACCATCACCTGGATCGCGCTGCTCAAAACAACATCCGACCTGAGTGGAGTAGTAGGCCTCAAATACACAAGTAAATCGCATGGATGAAATCCGAGCGC
>Ga0315273_10011539_pt1 | contig 11310 bp, 8 predicted proteins | sample YL17G02_0_MG_FD_205753 | JGI IMG/M metagenome (GOLD analysis project Ga0315273, IMG submission 205753) | Sediment microbial communities from Yellowstone Lake, YNP, Wyoming, USA - YL17G02_0 | ecosystem: Environmental > Aquatic > Freshwater > Lake > Sediment | place: USA: Wyoming | collected...
AATTCCCCAACGCACCGGAGTCGCTCCTGGTGTCGATTGAGGCAGATGTGTTCCCGCGCCACGCACCGGGCAAGTCTGACCTGATTGATGGCGCGATCGGCGAGCTGTCGATGTTCCATCAGACGTTCGGGTACTACGCGCATGGCGTCGACGACACGACGGCGACTCTGCCGGCGGGCTGGGAGGCGCGACTCGTTCCGATTCGCAACGAGAACACGGCAGGCGCCACCGGTTGGTGTCTCGAGGTCCACGACCTGGCCATCTCGAAGCTGGTGGCCGGCAGGGACAAGGATATGCACTTCCTGCGGGTTCTCTTGCGCGAGCAGATGGCAACCGCGGCCGGGATGCGTGACCGCCTGCGGACGCTTCCGATGCCTCCGGACCGCATGGAGCTTCTGGAGCAACGCCTGCTCCGCCTGGAGCCGGCTTCCCTGGGCGACGGGCCATCACAGGACGCGCTTCGGCCTGCGCGGCGCCCGGTCCGGGCTGCATTCGCGTCTTCATGACGCCTTCCTGCAGCTGGGTCGTGATGAGGTTCAGCCGCTGCGCGGTGGCGTTCAGGCCGTCCTCCTCGCGCTGCGCGCTGAACTGCAGGATCTGGTTGCGCGCCAGCACCAGCTCGCGCACCAGGTTCATCAACTTGTCGAGCAGGCCCCCGTCCACGCGGATGGTGGAGTCGGCAATGCCCCGGCCGTTGGCGGGTGGCATGGGCGCCTCGGATGCGCCCGGCTTGGGCTTGCTGGCGGGCGCCTTTGCCGCTCCCGAGGGCAGAGAGGGTTTCACGGTCACGGCCGGCAGCGCCGCAGGCGGCGCGTCATCAGAGGCCGGGCCGCTGCACTCCTGCGCGTCCGCCGGTGCGGGCGGCGTCACCACCCTTGGCTGCTCACGCTCCGCAGGCTGGGCCGCGACCGGCTCCGCCGGCCGCGGCGTCTCCAGCTCGGTGGCCGCCGCCGCAGGATTCAGCCGCGCCGGCAGGTCGCCCAGATCGGGCGTGCCCTCCGTGCCGGTGGCTTCAATGGCGGTCAGGATGCTCCTGGCGGCATTCACACTCTCGAGGATCAGCGACACGAGGGACGGCGTCAGCGGCCGCTCGCCGTTGCGCAGCCGGTTCAGGATGTTCTCGACGACGTGTGCAAGGAATTCCAGGGCGGTGAAGCGAAGAAAGCCGCACGTGCCCTTGATCGTTTCGAGACGTGCGCCCGAGGATCTGGCGCCCCGGGCATCCGCCCTTGAAATCCGCCCTTGAACTCTGCTTGACACACCCCGTGAGGCGCGTTCAAACTACCGCCAGCGCAGACCCGGCTGATGTGAGGTGTGCCCGCCGCCTGGTGGCACCCGTGCTGCAGGTTGGCGCGGGCTGCGCGGCGCCCGGTCCGGTGTCGTGGAACGGGTCTTCCGTTGACCCAGCGGGGCACGGACCGGGAGGCGCCAGGAGTTGTGGCCGTCGCCGGACCCCACGCGATTGGCTGGGGCCGGGCGGGAGGGCTTTCATATGGACCTTTGCCGCTCGTCCTCCACCCTCCCTTTGCCCTCTGCCCTTTGCCAGGCGGCTCAGGGTAGTATTTGTCCGTCGTCAACCCGACTGGAGCCTACCCATCATGAACGCTGAAACTGGTGGCACGTCCCGATCGCGCCGCCTCCCGGTCGCGCTGCTGCTGTGGTCGCTGGTGCTCGGCGCCAGCGCGGGGGCGTCACGCCCGCAACCGCAAGACCAGAAGATGGAGGGCTACCCGGCCGTCGGCGCGCCCGCCATCGTTACCCTGCTCTCGCCGGGCGCGGAACCCCGGACCCGATTGCGCTACACCGTCGCCAGCACCTACAAGGAGCACATGTCCATGAACATGCTGATGTCCATGTCCATGGAGATGGGCGGCATGGCGATGCCGGCGATGCAGATGCCCATGATGAAGATGGGCGCCGATCTGAACGTGACGAGTGTCGCGGCGTCCGGCGACATCACCTATAGCATCGCGTTCACAGGCTTCGGCGTTGACAGCACGCCGGGCGTCGATCCGGCAGTGATCGCAGCGATGGGGGGTCTGGACGCCGACATCAAGAGCCTCAAGGGCAGCAGCACCATCAGCGATCGGGGGATCGCCCGCTCCGTGAACTTCGACTTCAGCAAGGTCACCAACCCAGCGCTCAAGCAGACGATGGACTCCGTCTCGAGCAGCATACAGAACATGTCGATGCCGCTGCCCGAAGAGGCCGTGGGCGTGGGCGCGCGCTGGGAAGTCCGCCACAGCCTGGCGGCCGGCGGGATGCAGGTCTTTCAGAAGACGGTGTTTGAGTTGGTGAAACTCGACGGCAAGACCGCCACGCTGAAGCTCACCGTCGAGTCCACGGCGCCGCCGCAAGCCATCAACAACCCCGCGATGCCTCCGGGCGCCGACGTGCGCCTGCAGAAGCTCGCCGGCTCCGGCACCGGCACGATGACGGTAAATCTGGACGCGCTCGTCCCGACGAGCGAGGCCACGATGCAACAGAACATGGTGATGGCGATCAGCATGGGTGGCGACACCCAGACGATGAGCGGCGTGACGACGATGAAGATCGGAATCTCGCCAGTGAAGTAGGCGGGCGCGATCGGAGTACGTAGCGCCGAACTTCAGTTCGGCCTTGAAATCTGCTGACACGCCCCTGGAGGCGCGTTCAGACTGCCGCCAACGCAGACCCGGCTGAGCCGAGGCGTGCCCGCCCGGCCAGCGGCCCGCGTGGCTCGGCCTGCCCGGCGCCCGGTCCCGAGTCGCAGAACGGGTGATCCGTTGCCCCACGCGGGCTCGGACCGGGAGGCGCAAGGAGTTGGGGCCGTCGCCGGGTTCCACGCGAGTGGCTGGGGCCGGTCGAGAGGGCCTTTGTACGGCCGGACAGACAGGATCGTGCTGGAATCGCGCTATCACCTGCGCGTACCCAGCGAGGTAGCCAGCCATATCGCACAGCCGGCGCGTGCGTGCCGTGGTTCTGTTTCTCGCCGTGCTGGGCTTTGTCGGTATACGATCAACGCCTCTTCTCGCACGAATCGATCAGCGCAAGTTGGCCCAGATCGTCGAAGGGAAGACGACCGAAGCCCGGGTCCTCAGGCTACTTGGCGAGCCGCAGGCCCGATACGTTCACCCCGACGGCACAACAACCTATGCCTACTACCCCCGCATGTCCCGTTCCGAGTGGGTCACGATCGTCTTCGCCAAGAACGCCATAGTCACCGCCCTCCAAACCGCTGGCGAGAAGTTCAGCGGCAAAGACGTTGCGCTCGATCTTCTGCGAGTCTTCAGTCCAGGCTCCCTCGGCAGGCAACCGGACCCCGCGAAATGGGCCCGGATCCAGCCGGGGCGAACCACGGAAGCCCAGCTCATCCAGCTTCTCGGCAGGCCCCGGCTGAACGGATACGCCTCCACCGGCATCCGGACCCATGCCTACCTATATGATGGCCCCCTGACCGGCCATCAGGACCTCAGGGCGGTCGCCATTGACAGTACCGGCACCGTCCTCTCATGGACCTCCGGATCCTTCACCTTCGCGGCTCCCCGGAAGCCGGCGAAGAGACCGTTCGACAGCAACCGCCGGGCGATGATTGTCGAAGGGAAAACCACCGACAAGGAGGTCGTCGACCTGGTTGGTCCACCCACTGCCGGCATTGCCAACCCGGATGGCACGAGAACTTGCACTTACAGCTACGTCACCGGCAAGACGGATGCGTCTGAGTACTCGATCCAGCTCGATGCCGCCGGAACCGTGACGGGCCGGAACTGGTGTGCCGGAGAGATGTGGGGGCAGACGCAGGCTTCCTGTGCCGACGCAGTCCGGCAGCGCGTGCGCGATCCGATCGGCACGACACGGACAGCGTTCCTGCTCGTGGACCAGCTCCCGCCGAACGCCGCGAGAGGCTATGTGCCGGCGGATCGCGGCGGGTTCCGACGGGAGCCGACGGTGGTACCGCCGCCGGGTTCGGACGGCGGCGCGCACAGCACCGTTGGCGACCTGTTCCTCTTCGATCGGGAACTCCATTACGGCCGTCTCTTCACGGAGCGATCGCGCCGCCTGATGATGACGCCCGACTTGAACGGCTACGGGGACGGCCTGTCGATCAAGCCACCGGACGAACACGTGAGCAAGCGGACCTCGATCGGCTACACGGGCGGGCTCGCGGACCGCAGCACGGTGCTCCGCCACTTCGTGGACGACGACGTGACGCTCGTCGTGCTCACCAACCTGCCGCGGGCCGCGTTCGCGAGCCGGTCATGAGCAAGCGTGCTCGCCATCACTCCTCCCTTGCGAAGATGTCAGCCTGTGGAAACTCTGAGTCCCGCTTCAACAGGGAGATGAACGGACGGTTGCTGCCATCTCTACTCGCTGCGAACCAGATGGCGCGCGGCGACGGTCGGGCGCCGGGAGATCTCGCACGGAGTTCGACGCAACTAGAGGCCCCAGGCCCGCAGCTGGACGCGGGTGACTTCGTTGGCCTTGACCGTGACGCTTTCGAAGCGGTGTCCCTCTCGGAACTCCATCGACAGGCGGGAGGGAAGGTACTCCACGCTGCCGTTCTGGACGGTCAGCCCAGAGCCGCCCATTGTGACCTCGGCGCCCTTCTTCAGAACGTTCGTGTCAGAGGCGAGGTCCGCATCGGTGACCCACTTGTCGTCCTGCATCTTCGCTGTGAGTTCTCCCGAGCCGAGCCCGAAGGAGAACGAGAGCATGTCCCCGTCCTTGATGACCGCTGACGACTGGGCAGCGTGGCAGATCGCGTAGCTGCCGGGCGGGACGCGCGACATGGTGAAGGAGCCGTTGCTGTTCGTGACGTCGGCCAGGGCGGCCCGAACGCGGCAACTGCGCCCCTCAGCCTCGTCGATCCGGCAAAGGACCATCCTCATGCCGCCTCTGGCTGGCGCGAGAGATCCCTGGACGCCGCCGTTCGAGGCATCGACCTCAGCGACCTTCTGCCCGGTGCAGGCCACAGCGAGCACCGCCAGGACGAACGACGAAACCAGTGCAACCTCTCGGCGTATCATCATGTCCGACCTCCTCGGCCGGTAGGCCGCATAAGGGCCCTCTCGGCCGGCCCCAGCCCATCGCGTGGGGCCCGGCGACACCCCGACTCCCGGCGCCTCCCGGTCCGTGCCCCGTGGAGTTAACGGCAGATCCCCTTCTACGACTCCAGACCGGGCGCCGCGCAGGCCGAACCGCCGGCGGCACCGGCCGACAGGCACACCGCACCTCAGCCGGGCCTGCGCTGCCGGTAGTCTGGGCCCGCCTCCAGGGTATGTCAAGCAGATGTGCGGGGCGGATTTCCGGTCGGAAGGCCCGTGCATCCGATCACATCGAGTGGGAATAGCTCTTGACACGGCAGGTTGGAACCGCCTCTGCCTGTTACCGGTGTCGCATCCATCCGGAAACAACGGTTGGCCGGGATCAGCCAGATGATGGGCCGTCTTGGCGGCCCCACGCGATGCGATCGCGCTCAGCGGTCACCAGGCACAATGCACCAGGTCGCGCCAGGAACTTCCGGCCCGGGCCGGCGTCGAATGTCGTTGGACGCTCGGACCGCGTGTCGCCTCGTCTCGAGCCGGCGGCGCAGCAGCGCGCCGGCCCGCACCATGGTGAGAACCCTGCGGAACCTGCCGCGCATTCTCCTCGTTGTCGCGATCGCGCTCGGTGCCACGAGCGTGGTCCGACACTGCCGGAACGACGCGGCCTACCAGCGACGGCTCCTGGAGGCCTCGCGCGTCCGGGTCGTCGATCTCCGCGACACCGACCCGCCCGAACTGACCGTGGAGTTCGAAAACGCCGGGAATGTGACGATCGGCCGAACCCACTTCAGGCTCGGCGTGTACGTCGGCGACCGGCAGACCAGCCGGGCGGATGAGGATCACGGCGGGTTCACACCCGGACAGAAGCGCAGAATCGTCCTCCGGTCGCGGGTCACCCCCGGGTCGGGAGCGGCGATCTCGTACCCCGCCCGCGCTACGTACATGCTCGTCGTGGTCCCGGAGTGGCGGGCGCAGCTGCCGGCGATCACCCGGGAGTTCATGCTCACGCGCGGACACGCCGACCGCGACAAGAGGTGATGGACAGCCAGCCCGCCTCCGCCGGCGGTCGTTCCGTTCGCGCGTGATCGCCTTTCGATCTTCCTTCGATTCTCCGGTACCCCGCCCACGATCGTCCGAGCGATTCACTGGGTTCGCGCGGACTTCCTGCAGGCGCTTCGAGGATAGCCCGTACAAAGGCCCTCTCGGCGGGGCCCACCCACTTGTGGTGCAGTTGGGCACGACCCCGCCTGTCTGCGGGGTCGGTGCCGGCCCTTGGCTCCGGTCAACCGATCACCGGTGAGCCGGGCGTGGCCACGTCGGTCGGACGACGAACGCGGGCACCGGGACGTACGCCGTGTAGTGACGCTCTCGCGGCGCCGGCTGGCGCTCGCCCCCGGGCGACGCGGTGCGGGGCGACCGGTCCAACGGTGGCCCGGAGCTCTCTGCCTTCGAGACGTGCGCCTGAGGACCTGCCGCCCCGGGCGCCCGCCCTTGAGCGAAATCCGAGTTCCGCCACCATTCCGCCGTGATCGGGATCAACTCATTTTCCTCGGGATCAGGAGGTCTGACGTTATCGAAAGTGCCCCCAACACTCCCGTCAACCCGACCCGCTCCCGCCTCGGCACTTCCGATCAACGATAGCGCGCTTTCGTCAGCTATCCGGCGCTGACGCCTCACATGGGGTGAAGCAAGCGGGCGTTGCTCGATGCGGATTTACCGTGCGCGACTGACTTCCGATTCGACCCAGTTCTCCTAGTCAGCCGGCGATTGCTCGCGCGCTCAGATCCACCTCGGTCCAGAAGCTGAAGATGCGGAGGAACAAGATTCGGTCGGCTGCGGCCGCGAGCACATCTCCTCCGCCGGGTACTGGCCCTCGAAGGCCTGTTTCTCGTCTTCCTTGCGAAAGTGGGGCGAGGCATTGCTCGCCCCATTCCTGGCAGCTACTTTTTCGGCGGACTGCTGGCGAACACGCCGTACTGCGCATTCTTGCCGGCCAGTGCCGCGGTAAACAAGAACTGTCCGGAAGGATTGGCGATCGGCGGAGTATACAGCCTCCCGTAAGTGCCGCCCGCGCCAGGAGCGACGGCGTCGCCAGTCGCCAACTCGCGAAGAGTCCCCGCCGCATTGGCGATCACGTAGCGGACGAAGTTCGGCGCGCCCGTGACATCCGGGACATACATTACCACCTCACCCGCCTCGCTCAGTGCCAGCGCTGCAACCGCGGGGCCGGCTGAACCGCCGCCTGGCAGGGCATCGCCCTCGCGCAGCCGTGCCCGCACGTTGGAGCCATCCCACAGGAAGTAGCCGGCTGTCTGGTTGTTGTTCGCATCGGTCAGCGCCGCCCCGAATGCCACCTTGCCGCTACTGTTAAGGTCGATCGTGCCGCCGACGAACCCATTGAACGTCGCGCCGATGGAGCCGGGCGCCGAAGCCCCAGCGTACGCCAGGATCTGGGGCAGTCCGGTTCCCGGGCCTCGCCACAGTTGGAGTGTATCGTAGCCTTCCTGAAGTATCGCGGCAAAGGCAAGCTTCCCATCGCTGTTGATCTTGAGGACCGAGGACTGCTGCCAGAACGTCGCGTTCGAACCGAGCGAGTCGCCCTGCAACACAATCTTCTCGTATTCTCCCGCATCCCAAGCGAAAAGGCCGTAGAGGGCTGGGGCAGGAGAAGGCGGTTTGACCATGCCGTTGAATGCCACAAGGCCACTGTCGTTGATCACGAACTGTCCGCCGATATTCGAGAATGTCGACAGCGGCAGAATGTCAGACGCGTCCCCGTTGACAATCACGACAGTCTCCGGAGGGCTCCCCAGCGAGCCGAGGAAGATTCCTTGCGACCCGATGGCGCCATTAAGGTTTGCGAACAACGCTACCTGATCGTTGTTGTTCAACCGGTGCGTTCCAATGCTGACAAAGTTGCCACCGCCCGGCGCCGGGTCTTGCGGGCCCGCAACGAGCCTCTGCAACGCCGCGCCCGGCATGCTGATGTAAATGGCGCCGTTCCTTGGGTAGAAGCTCGAATCCACAATGCCGCCGGCCATGATTGACACCGTCCCCTTGGTGTTGATCCACGCCTCACCCAGATTCACGATCGTGCCGCCGTCAGGAGCGGTGTCCCCCTCGCCGACGATTCGGCGGATCTTCGCGGGGCCCTTGAGCCGGGCCGTAAAACAAGTCTGCGCCCCGCCCGCCCGAAAGGCCTGGAAAAGCACCTCGTCGTCGCTCGCTCTGGGTCCGTTTCCAGTGCGGATGACCACGTTCGCGCCAGAGGGAAGCGTGTCGTTCGACTTCACGATTGGCGTCAACGAGGAGCCGTCCCACAAAAGAGTGGCAGTGATGCCCGGAACCAGGATGTCGGCCGTCAACACCACGTCGTTGCCGCCATTCAACTGGAGCGCGAACGGCGCGACGGTGCGCATCATGAGCCCGGCGGTGCCGCCGAGCAAGGGATCGCCGTTAAGGGCGATCTTCGAGGGGGGCCCGGGAGCCGTCCAAAGGAACCAGCCGAGTGGCTGACCCTTCTGCAACCCCGCCAGAAAGGCCACGGCGCTAGCCCGAACGCCACATCTCCGTCGGCGTTCACGAAAGCCGTGCCTAAGCCACCCGAGAAGGTCCCTCCGCCTGGGGCTGGGTCACCCTGTTTCACGATCAGGCTGACAGTGCCGGCGGAGCTCCCGTGGAAGAATGCCCCGTACGAGAATCCCCCAGGGTCTTGAACATTGGCGAAGAAGACGACGTCTCCGCTGTCCGTCAAGCCGCGGATGGAAAAGCGGCCATACGTACCCGACGTGCCGGGCGCCGGGTCGCCGAGCAGTGCGATCTTCGTCGGGGTCCCGCCGGGCCCGCCGACAAAAATGCCTTGCTTGTTGAGGGCCGAAACTCCATAGAAGCCGACGAAGGCGACCTGATCCGTCGCATTGATTAATTGACTACCGAAACCCGTGAACTGTGTGCCCGTACCGGGCGCCAGATCCACCGTCACTGCCACCTTCTGGTAGGTGAGCCATCAAACACGAACAGGCCTCCGGAGGGATTCACGCCCTTCTGGACCCAAGCGAGAAACACGGCGGCATGTCCCGCGATGTTCACGGGGCCGATCCCCACGGTGTTCACAAGGCCCCCCGGATAGCCAGGCATCGGCTCATTCGCCTGGAGGAGCCGCGTCCGCGCCGCCCCATCCCAGCGGAAGAGGCTCAGAGCTACCCTGTGACGTGAAGAGGACATCTCCCGCGTCTGTCAGCCGCACCTGGCTTGGCGGCATGGCAAAGCGGTTGCTCAAGGTGAGTTTCGCCTGGTCGGTCACCACAGCCGTCGTCTGCGAGGTCGCCGCCGGCGGCGCCGCCAACACCGGGAATGAGTGGACCACCAGCCCTGCGCATGTCAGCAGCACTGCTGACAGGGCAGGAAGAATGAACACACTGTATCTCTGTCGCATGCTCGGAATCTCCTTTATCAAGACACAAGAACCACTCGCGTCGAGGATAGCCCGTACAAAGGCCCTCTCGGCGGGGCCCACCCACTTGTGGTGCAGTTGGGCACGACCCCGCCTGTCCGCGGGGTCGGTGCCGGCCCCTGGCTCCGGTCAACCGATCACCGGTGAGCCGGGCGTGGCCACGTCGGTCGGACGACGAACGCGGGCACCGGGACGTACGCCGTGTGGTGACGCTCTCGCGGCGCCGGCTGGCGCTCGCCCCCGGGCGACGCGTTGCGGGGCGACCGGTCCAACGGTGGCCCGGAGCTCTCTGCCTTCGAGACGTGCGCCTGAGGACCTGCCGCCCCGGGCATCCGCCCTTGAAATCCGCCCTTGAACTCTGCTACCGGCTATCCTCCGATTTCCCGGGTGCGCCCCGCGACGCCCTGCGCGGTGACGCCCGCGATGCCGACGGCGGCGAGCAGCAACCCGAAGGCGGCCGCCATGCCGACGAACACCGCGTAGAACCGCGGACCCTGCCGGCGGTTCGAGCGCGTCTCGTCGGCCCGCGTCATCGTCACCGGCAGCCGCGAATCGACCGCGGCCATGGCCCTGGCGGCGTCCCTGGCCAGCCCGGCCTGCGCCTGGCTGGTCCGGACCACCATGGTGCGGTAACGGTAGAAAAGGCTGCTGAAGGGGTTGATCGGCAGGTAAACCGGGGGCCCGGGCGCCTGCCGCTCGTTCGCTTCGCGCAGGTCGCGCACGACGCCGACGATCTGAACCGGCCACTTCCGGCCCAGCGACAGCACGATGCGGCGCCCGATCGGGTCTTCCTTCGGCCAGTAGAGCCGCGCTGCCGTCGCGTTGATCACCGCGACCTGAGGGTGGACGTTTTCCTCCTGCGCCGTCCAGACCCGTCCGCTGCGCAGCGACATGTCCACCGTCTGGAAGTAGCCCGCCGAGACGTGGCGCACCTCCGGATGCAGCTTGTCCGGGCGGCCGTCGATCGTCATGGTGAGGCCCGGCAAGACCCCCCCGAGCAGGCCCCAGTCGGACTCGCCAACCGAGACGACGCCCGGGAGCTTGCGCAGCGCCTCACTCATCCGTGGGGCCAGCGGTCCGACCTGTGTCGCCTCGGGGTACAGCGTGCGGGGCGCCATAAGGTGGGCGGTCCACAGCCGGTCCGGGGCGAACCCGAGGTCGATCGTCTTGAGCCGCACGAGCGTGTTCACCAGCAGCGCCCCGCCGGACAGCAGGACCAGCAGCACCGCGGCCTCGACGACGAGCAGGGCGCTCCCGAACGAACGCCAGCGCGGCGTGCGCGCCATCGACCGGCTGCCGGCCTTGAGCGCGCTCGACAGGTCGGCGCGCGTGGCGAGCAGCGCCGGACCGAGCCCCGACAGCAGCCCCGTGACGAGCGTGACCAGCGCGGCGATGCCAAGCATCCGCAGGTCGACGTCGAGCGTCGGGACGAGCAGCAGTCCCTTGGGCAGCAATCGGATGAACGTGTCCAGCGCGGCGGAGGTCAGGCTCACCCCGACCAGGCCGCCAATGGCGGCGAGGACCAGGTACTCGGTCAGCAACTGCCGGAAGAGCCGGAGCCGCCCGGCGCCGAGCGTCGTGCGCAGCGCCAGTTCCCGCGTGCGCGAATGGAAGTGCGACAGGAGCAGGTTGGCGGTGGCGGCGGCGCCTACTGGTGCCCGGGCCGCGGCGGCGGCGCCTACGTGCGAGCCATCGTGCCAGTGTCTCCCGGTGAAGTCTACTGGGTGGGCGTGGCTGCGGGCGGACAGGCCGGCGGCAATAGCCCCACGACGGCCGGGTCCGCGGGCGGAACGACGGCGTTCGCCTTCGTCGGTGGCACGGAACTGATGCGAG
>Ga0315273_10011540_pt1 | contig 11309 bp, 10 predicted proteins | sample YL17G02_0_MG_FD_205753 | JGI IMG/M metagenome (GOLD analysis project Ga0315273, IMG submission 205753) | Sediment microbial communities from Yellowstone Lake, YNP, Wyoming, USA - YL17G02_0 | ecosystem: Environmental > Aquatic > Freshwater > Lake > Sediment | place: USA: Wyoming | collected...
AACCCGTTTTTCGGTCCGCCCTTCATCTGCCAACCGGCGGCCCTTGCGTGCAAGCTACCCCGCATGCCGGCCAGCCACACGCGGTCGATTCTTCTGCCGTTCCTCCTCGTTGCCGTGATCGCGTCTGCCGCGCCGCAAGCGAAGCCGCCGCGCGTCGTCCTCGTGAACAACGGCGCACCCGCGTGCACCATCGTGGTTCCGTCGCCGGCCAGCGCCATCGACCGCCGCGCCGCCGAGATCCTGCAGTCGTCGGTCCGGAAGATGACCGGCGCCGTGCTGCCCATCGCAGAGATGCGCGGCCCTCGTCCGCTGACCGGCGAGACGCCGGTCCCACTGGACAGGCCGATCAATGGCGTCTCCCGTGGGACGGGCGTCCCGCCCGTCGGCACCAGCATCCGCATCGGCTTTCCCCGCGAGGCGCTGCCGACGTCCCTCGCCTCCGCCGCGAAGGGCCTCCGCGACGACGGCTTCCTCGTGGCCACGTCCGGGCGGGACCTTTACATCGTCTCGGGCGGACACAAGGGCGCCATCTACGGCGTGGTGCACCTGCTCGAAAAGCACTTCGGCTGCCGGACGTTCAGCCCGACCGTCGAGGTCTTCCCCGGCCGTGACACGCTCCGACTCGGAGCGGTGCTCGAAACCGACAACCCGGTCAACGAGTTTCGTGTGATCAACGGGGAGTTCGGGCGCGATCCGGACCACCAGGACTGGTTGCGGCTGGACCTCACCGACGAGATGTTCGGCAAGAGGTACTACGTCCACACGTTCAACCGGCTGGTGCCATGGGAGACGTACTTCGAGGCCCACCCCGAGTCCTTCGCCCTGATGAACGGCAAGCGGATCAAGGACCAGTTGTGCCTCACGCGTCCCGAAGTCCTGACGATGGCCCTCGCGCGGCTGCGCGCCGAGATGGCCGCCCAGCCGGACAAGCCGGTGTGGTCGGTCAGCCAGAACGACAACTTCTCGTACTGCCAGTGCGACGAGTGCCGGAAGATCATCGACGAGGAGGGCTCGCCGGCCGGCCCGAGCGCTGGTAGAACGGCATACCCGCCGTGCAATGGTGGCAGCGACTCGATGTCAGCAACAGCACACTTCGCGGCGCCTTTGCGAAGAGCAGCACACGAGTGTCTCGGATCTTCGCGCCCGGTTTGCAGGTTGTCGATGTTGCCCGCGTTGGGCCCGCGCGGTGAGGCAGACCGATACCGACATGAACGGCAATCAGCGCACAGACGATAGCCCCGCCGCCGCTACCGCTGCGGCGCAACGAGGACGTACAGCGACGTTTTCGCGCGGTCGAAGAAGCGCGCGAAGTCTACCGTTGCCCTCCCGGCGGCCACCGACAGACCAGCGGCAAGAGGGCCGAGCCCCGGCGGCGCATCGGATGTCGCCCGCCCGGCCGCGGCCGGAAGCACGAGCGCCGCGGTCTCGCCGGCGGCGCTGAGGAAGTCCTGGTTGCCCCGCCCCTCCAGCTTCACGCGACCGAACGACAGCGTGCGCGTGGCCTCCACCGAGACGTCCAGTTGTCCGTCGGCGCGAAGCGCGGCAACCACGCTTCCCTGCACCTGCAGGCCAACCGACGATTCCTTCTGCGCGGAGTCTGCGAGCGGCCGGCCGTCGGCTGACCACTGGAGTGCCTCGAGCCCGAACGGCATGCGCGTTCCCGACTTGCCCGCCATCTGCTGATGCACCCACCGGCGCCCGGCCGCACTCTGGTGCAGCAGCCAGACGTCTACGGTCAATGGAGCACCGGAGTCCTCCGGGATCGGCTCCGCCAGCAGGCGCAACGCGAGGTTCGCGCACGCCGACGACCTGTCCGTCACGGCGATGTAGTCCACGAGATGATATTGCCCGGCGTCGATCTTCAGAACCCGCGTGTCGCCTGCTTCAACCTGCTCCCCGCGCGATCGGCTCCAGCGCAGTTCGACGGTCGTGCCGCCGGCCGAGACGGCAAGCAGGCGGACATCGGTCTGCCACAGGTAGGACGGTCGGATCGAGGGCGGCGCTTTGTACGCCTGGGCGTCGCAGAGATCCGGCGTGCCCTCCGGTCCCGCGCCCAGGTATTGCGTCAGCGTGGCACCGACGGCCAGGGGAAGGTTGGCCCAGGCCGCTGAGGCGCTCGTCCCGTCCCGTGGCGTGCGCACGACTTCCACCCGGACGCGCGCCGCCGGCGGAGGCTGCTTGACGGCTGACGCGTCCTGTCCGCCCGATCCGGCGCGTGCGTGGAGCGCCTGGGATGCGGTGACGAACAGGAGAGACGACAGGCTGACGATCACCAGACCAAGGGTGAGCGCGAGGCCTCGGCGACCGGCCCTGGACACCGCAACAAGGACTCTGCGTGACATCTAGCGCCTCCCTGCCTCTTCCGGCGAGGACACGTCCTGCCAGCGCGCCATGCGCAGGCGGAGTAAGGGAGCCGGCGGCCCCCAGGCCCGATCCCGTCTGCCGTGGCGGGGACCTGCGGGGGGCGCGGCGACGCCGCCCGGTCCGTGACAGGAACCACGTATCCCAGGCCCAGGCCGACCACCACGAGGAGCGAGGGCTCACCCTCGGCGAACACTGGCGCCAGGAGCCCGTCGGCCTCCGCGATCGGATCGCGCGCGCTGTGCAGGCGGACCCAGCGATCGCCGCCGTCCGGCGGGCGCACGGAAACCGAGCCGTCTGGAGCGATGTGCACGCCGTCCTCGTCAGGCATCACGGAAGTTCCGTGCCACCCGCTGGTGCCGGCGGGCAGACACCTCCGCGCGGTGGACCGACCGCCCGGCCGCGTCCGCGTAGGAAACGGCCGCGAAACTCGAGCGTCCGCGGTAGACCGATGGGAGGCGGAGCAAGAGGGGTACCGGCGAGGTGCGAGCCTCAGGTGCTGCGGTGCAGCATGCGTCGTGCAGGGTGCGCGGTGCTGGGGTGCCTGGTGGGTGTGCCGTGCGGGTGCGGCGCGCGGACGACCGGGCGCGGGGCAGACGACCGGCGAGAGCCGGTCCCACAGAGACGTCGGTCCCACAGAGACGCTCTGCCGGTGCGGCCAGCGGGGCGGCCTGCGCAGCGCCCGGTCTGGAGTCGCATAAGGGGATCTTCTGTTGACCACACGGGGCACGGACCGGGAGGCGGCGCCAGCAGTTGGGGCCGTCGCCGAGCCCCACGCGATTGGTTGGGGCCGGTCGAGAGGGCCTTTGTACGGGCTATCGGCACGAACAGGTTGTCCTTGTCGATCCAGCCCCTGGCGAGGGCAGCGTCCACGCCCGCCATCAGGTCGTCGTAGTCCTTGCCGGAAGATGTCGGCGACTTCATGCCGGGGCCGCACGTGGCCGGCCGCGGCGCAGTCGCCGTCCGTGGTCGTCATGACGGGCCTCGCGTCAGTCGGGGAGCGTGGGCGTCGAGAGGATCACGCGGTCGAAGGGACTCTGGACCGCATCGAGCGTCTTGCGGGTGACGTGGAGATAGCGACTGGTGGTCGCGATCGACGCGTGGCCGAGCAGCACCTGGATGGTGCGCAGATCGACCCCGGCTTCGAGCAGGTGCGTGGCAAAGGCGTGTCGGAGCAGGTGGATGCTGCCGGGTTTGCGGATGCCGACGCGAGCCTTGGCCGCGTCGAAGATGTGTTGGGCGGTGCTCGTGCTCATCGGGTGCTGGTGACGGCGGTCGGGGAACAGCCAGACGGTGGGACCAAGGAGCCGGGCGTAGGCGTCGAGTTCGGTGAGCAGGCGTGGGGACAGGAGGGCGTAGCGGTCTTTGCGACGTTTCCCCTGCTCGACGCGGATCATCATGCGCTCGCGATCGACGTCGGTGGCCTGGAGTCGCACGACCTCGCTGACGCGAAGTCCGGCCGCGTAGGTGGTCATCAGCAGGAGTCGGTGTTTCGGCGGCCGCGGGCTGGACAGCAGGCGCCCGACCTCCTCGACGCTGAGAATGTGCGGCAGGCGGCGGGGTTTCCGACGCGGCGGAATCGCCATCGCGACCTCGGGCCGCTTCAACGTCTGCGCGTAGAAGAAGCGGATCGCACAGGCGGCGACGCCCACCGAACTCGACGCCAGCTTGCGCTCCTGGGTGAGGTAGAGCAGGTACGCCTGGACGGCCGCGCCGTCGAGGGTGTCGGGCGCGCGGTGATGGTCCCGCGCCAGGTCGGTCAGGTACGTGAGGTACAACGTCTGAGAGCCTGAGAAGATTTCGAAAGCTCAAGGTTCTTGCGCTCGTAGGTCGTTCCGGTGTCGGTTCGCGACTCGGCGATGCGGGTATTGGCGGGCGGCGCGGCGGAGGAGGTAGAGCCCGGTCACGGCCGTGGGGCGGGTGGTAGGACTTCGAGGGTCGACCTCGCGAAGGGCTCGTCCGGTGGTCCGCGGAGCGCGTCAGGGGGTTCGCGGGGAGCCGTTGTGGCGGCGCCGGCCCCACCTCCACGCGGGGCTATCAGCCACCGAGCGTGATGACGCGAAGGATGTTGTAGGTCAGCGCGAACAGGTACGCACTCCCGAGCACTCGGTCCCGGCCACGGATCGTGACCTTGTCCATGCCTCGATGTGCCTTGGCATCCGCGTTGACGGTCTCCGCGGTTGCGCCCCGCTGCCTATAGATCGTCTTCGCTTCGTCGGTCCCCATGCGCTCGCGCCACGCAGCCACGGCGTCACTGTCGTCCTCGCGGGGTGCATGAGGATCCCGTGTGTCTCCCTTGCGGGGCTTGGGCAGGGGGGCGTACACCGTCGTGCCGTCCTTGATCGAAGCGGCCTTCACCACGCGCCTGCCCCAGGTGCTGACCGAGCACTTCGTACGGCGCGACCCCGGCCCGAAGGTCGGGGTTTTCGCAGCTCCGCGATCACCCCGACCTGGAGGTTGGGGTGGCACAGGAGCGCCCGTGAGAGGTCGCGAACCGGGGCCACTGAGGGATCATGGCGCCGCTCGGCGGTCCGGGGCCGTCAGTGGGCCCCGCTGGCGCCAGACCTTCGGCCCCGGCGCACGCAGATTCGACCACCGGACCTGAAGATCCGATGGACACGGCGGACCTGAAGGTCCGCCCCATCGGAGCATCGACGACCCGGAACCACGTACCTGGAACCTGAAGCCTGGAGCCTGAAGCCCGAAGAAGCTCGGAGTCCACCTGCAGCTGCACCCGATCGACTACACCATCATCACCCTCTACTTCGTCTTCGTCATCGGCATTGGCGTCGCGCTCAAGCGCTTCGTCAAGACCGGCCTCGACTTCTTCCAGTCCGGGCGGAGCCTCGCCACCTGGATCACCGCGCTCGCATTCATCCCGGCCAACCTGGGCGCGCAGGAAGTGATCAGCATGGCCGCGCGCGGCGCCAAGTACGGCATCCTGACGAGCCACTTCTACTGGGTCGGCGCCATCCCGGCCATGGTCTTCGTCGGCGTCTTCATGATGCCCTTCTACTACGGCAGCCGCGCGCGCTCGGTGCCCGAGTACCTGCGCCTGCGCTTCGACGAGAAGACACGCGGGCTGAACGCCGTCTCGTTGACGGTAGTCCGGAAATCAGCGGAATCTCCGCTCAGCCTCAGCCCTCAGCCAGCCAGCTAGTTGACTGAATACCCGTGATGCGCAGCCACCGGTCTTCCGCCAGCCTCCGACGGTGACGCCGGGCACGCCCCGGCGCGGGCCCGGCCAACCAGCCACAGCGCAGCCCCAGGGCTGATTATGGCCATCCCCCCGGATGGGTCAAGGGGCTGACGAGCCGCTCGAGGCGCACCGGATGGGCAAACGGGCAGACCCGCGGCTGGTCTGCGCGGGCGCAGCGTTCACGCCCGGGCGTGGGCGGCAGCGCGTCGGGCGGGATCTGCACGACCTCACTTCTCCCGCGGCCCGAGCGCACCGCGCAGCTTGTCGGCCAGCGATCCGAACCCCGCCGCCGGTGCCCGATCCACACGTTCTTCGTACTCGCGCACTTCCTCCGCCTCGTGCGCGTCCAGCACCGCCTTGGCACTGAGTCGAATGCGGCGACCAGCCGGGTCGACCTCCAAAACCACGACGTCGACGTCGGCGCCAACCGGAAACGCTCGGCGGACATCCGCGTCATTGCCGATACCGGTCTCGTTCATCGGGACGAGACCCGTTCGCCCCGGCGCAAGGAACACGAACACGCCGAACCGTTCGTGACGCTCGACTGTTCCGGTCAGGCGCGCGCCCGGCACAATCTCTGTGTGAGATGGCGCCGCGCCGGCCGCACGCGCCGAGCCCTCGAGCACGAGCGCGACGCCGATTCGCTTCCTCTCGAATTCGATGCTCAGGATCTCGAACCCCCCCGTCATTCCCGGTGCGACCGCAGCGGACCATCCCCCTGATCGTCCTGTCGGTGCGAACGTCGACTCGTGGGCCAGCGCTTCGACCCCCGGCTCGAGCTCGACGAACGCGCCGAACTCCGCGACGCGCGTGACGCGCCCGATGCGCACCTGGCCGACCTCATACGTGTCCTGGACCTTGGACCACGGATCGGCCGTCAACTGCTTCAACCCCAGCGAGATCTTCCCCTTGTCATCGTCGACGCGCAGGACCTTCACGGTGATCTCGTCTCTGGGCTTGACCACCTGCGAGGGGTCCGACACACGGGACCAACCCATCTCTGATACGTGCAGCAATCCCTGCACGCCGGCACCGAGGTCGACGAACGCGCCGAACTCGCGGACCGACGCGACGCGCCCGGTCATCACCGCGCCCGCGACGATGGACCGCCGGACCTCGGCGGCCCTGGCCCGCTGCTCCTCCTCGACAAGCGCACGGCGCGACACGACGATGTTCCTGCCGCCTTCGCTGTACTCGATGATCCGGAATTGGTAGACGAGCCCTTCATGCGCCGGCGGGTCCGTTGCGGGGGTGCCGATCTGGGAGAACGGGCAGAAGGCCCGCTGGCGCCCGATGCGCACCTCGTACCCGCCTTTCACCGCCCGTTCCACCTTCCCTTCGACCGGAAGGCCGGTATGGAACGCGTCTTCGAGCTGACGGTCGGTTGCTGCCCCTCGCGCCAGCCTCCGAGAGAGTGTGAGCCCACCCGCGGTCGAGACGACAACGGCCTGAATCCGATCGCCAACCGCCACATCGAGATGGCCCTCGGGGTCCCGCAGTTCGACGAGGTCCATCGTCGCTTCGCCTTTGCTGCCGACATCGACGAACGCCACCTCCTCCCCGATCGCGACGATCGTGCCCTCGAGGGTCTGGCCCCGCTCGATGCGCTTCGCTTGGATCGAGGCCTCGAACATCTGGGCGAAGTCTTCATCGGGCTCGGTCACGGCACGCTCCTCGTGATGGCTGCTGTCATCGGGGACCAGAAGAGAGGTCCTTCCGGGATCTCCGTGGGTAACGCGAGGACGATCTGCCACGATTCCGGCTAGGCGTCCAGGGCTGCGCGCGCAGTGCGCGGCGCCGTTGGCGCCCCTGGGCCCCGCGTCGGCCTCGTGGCATGACGCGGCTATCGCCGGCCCGCAGGCGACCGCGGGGTTGCCCGCCCGCCACGATTGACGGTACAACCGACGGCCAGGAGGTCGTCGGTGCAGGATACCAGACTCTTCGATCGCGATCATGCGGAGGAGAGCACTCCGGGAGTGATGTCCTCTCTCCAGCAAACCGGGGTGGGCAAGCGGGGAACAGCCCTTGACGTAGTTATCGTGTTTCGATAACATGGAAACCGTGATCCGGTCGTTCGGCAACCGCCTGGCGGAAGACCTGTACGACGACCGCCGGAACGCAGCCGTCAAACGGCTTCCGCCCGCCTTGTACGCGGCGGCGCGCCGCAAGATCCTGTACCTCCACGACGCAGACCAGCTCCGCGACCTCCGCGTGCCGCCCGGAAACCGGCTGGAGGCGTTGAAGGGCGACCTGGCGGGTTGGCATTCGATTCGGATCAACGAGCAGTGGCGCGTGGTGTTCCGGTGGGTCGATGCCCACGCGCACGGCGTGAAGGTTCTCGACTATCACTGAGGGCAGGAAGATGCGTCCGCCAAAGAACCCGATTCACCCAGGCGAGATTCTGCTGGAGGAGTTCCTGAAGCCGGCCGGAGAGACCCAGGCGGCCTTCGCGGGGCGCATCGGGTGGACGCGCGCCCGTCTCAACGAGTTCATCCGCGGCAAGCGGGGCGCGACGGTCGAAGCCGCGCTGGACCTGGCCGAGCTTCTGGGCACGACGGCCAAGCTGTGGATGAACCTGCAGGCCACGTGGGATCTCGCTCAGGCCGCGAAACGGCGTCGCCGCGCCGCGTGACCGCCGCCCCTGGGGGCGGTCTCACCGGGCGGCGACCCGGGATCCCCGGCGACTGCGCGGATCCGGGACGCGGTTGTCCATCGACGAACAGCTCCGGCCCCTCCGACACGGCGCACGACCGCCATTCGCCATACGGCACAGCTATTGCTCCGTCGTCGGCCGCGTGGCCATCGGTTTGGCCGGGGAGCGGCACTGTGACGATCGGCTTGACGAGCGACATCCGGTCGGGGGTTCGCGCCCTTCGCGCCCGCCCCGCCACCACGGCGTTCGCCGTGGTGACGCTGGCCGTGGGGATTGCGGCCGCCACGTCGGTCTTCAGCGTGGTTCATGCCACGCTTCTGCGTCCCCTGCCGTTCCATGAACCGGACCGGCTTGTCACCCTCTACTCGACCACGAAGAGCGACCCTGCCGACAACTGGAGCGGCCCCGACTTCCTCGACCTTCGGGAACAGGCCTCGCTCCTCGAGGGCATTGCCGGCAGTCGATGGCAACGCTACGCCCTTCGCGGCGCGTCGGCGCCCGAGGAAGTGCGCGGGGTGTCGGTGACCGACAACTTCTTCGACGTCCTCGGCGTTCAGGCGCTCGTCGGCGAGAGGTTCGGTCCCGCCACGCGTCGCGCCGACCGCGCGCGGCAGGTCGTTCTTAGCTTCGGTCTCTGGCAGACCCGGTTCGGGGGCTCGCCTGCGGTCGTCGGAACGACCGTGGTCCTGAACGAGGTGCCTCACACCGTGGTGGGCGTGATGCCCCAAGGCTTTGCGCATCCAGCGGGCGCCGGCCTCTGGACCAGTTCCTCCCTCCGTGTGCCCGAGCCGCCGTTCGACTTCGGCAGCAACCCCGAGCTGCTTCGCGCAGCTCACTACTTCGACGTGTTCGCGCGCCTGAAGCCGGCGGCAACCGTCGAGCAGGCCCGTGCCCGGGCGAGGGCCATCGCGGAGAACCTGGCAAAGCGGTACCCGGCGACGAACGGAGACCGTGGCGTCCGCCTGGTCTCGATCCAGGAGGCCGAGGTTGGCGACGTCCGATCGACGATGTGGCTGCTGCTCGGCGCCGTCGGGTGCGTGCTGCTCGTCGGGTGCGCGAACGTGGCGGGCCTCCTGCTTGTGAGGGCAGCGGACCGTGACCGGGAAGTCTTCATCCGCCTGGCCGTCGGCGCGTCCATTGCCCGCCTGGCGAGGCAGTTTCTGGTCGAGAGCCTCATGCTGGGAGTGGCGGGCGGACTCCTCGGCGTGCTGGCGTCCCTGTGGCTCACCGATGCCGTGGTGGCGATGGTGCCAATCGATGTGCCGCGGTTGCAGGAGGTGAGGGTCGACGCCGTGGTTCTCGGGTTTGCGCTCGTGACGGCGCTGGCGGCCAGCGTGCTGGCTGGCATGGCGCCAGCGTCCCGCTGGTTCGCGCAGAGCAGGTTGGGGACGCTCCCGCGCTCGGGGAACGGCGTCAGCCTCGGTCGCACACGCCACCTGCTCGTCGTCGGCGAGGTGGCCGTGTCGGCCGTACTGCTCGTCGGTGCCGTGCTGATGATGCGCACGCTGGCCCATCTCGGTGCTGTCGATCCGGGATTCCGGACCGACTCCACGGTCTCTGCGCGGGTGTCGCTCCCGGCCCGGGCATACGCGGAGGACCGGCAGATCCGCGACTTCGGCCGCAACGTGCTCGATCGCCTTCGACGGACGCCTGGCATCACGACGGCGGGCACCGTCATGAGCCTGCCGATCGACGGGGGCATGTCGGCGGATCTGTCCGTCCACGTCGCGGGCCGGCCGGAGGAGGCCGGTCGGGCGCCGGTCGCAGGCTTCCAGGTGGCCAGTGCGGGCTACTTCGAGACGATGGGGATCCCGCTTCTCAACGGCCGCCTGTTCACCGAGGACGACCGGGACGGCCAGCCCCTGGTGGCGGTGGTGAGCGAGTCGTTCGCGCGCCGTTTCTTCGCGGGCCGCAGTCCCATCGGCGAGCGCCTGGCATGGTCCGACCCCAAGGCGCCCGACGTGCGGTGGCACACAATCGTGGGCGTGGTCGGAAGCACGCGGCATGGCGGCGTTCGGACCGCACCTCGCGATGAAGCCTACGTCCCCTTCGACCAGTGGCCGATGCCGTTCTTGTGGCTGGTCGCCCGCGGGGGGCTCGGGGCGGAGCGCACCTCCAACGCCATCCGTGCGGCGGTGCTCGCGGTGGATCCGGGGCGTCCCGTGACCAGGGTCGGCACGCTCGACGACCTGGTACGCAAATCTCTCGGTCAACCGCGGTTCGGCGGCGTGATGCTGACCGCCTTCGCCGTCATCGCCCAGCTGATGGCGGCCCTCGGATTGTACGGGCTGCTGGCCTACGGCGTCACCCGCCGGTCCCGTGAGATTGGGATCCGGATGGCGCTGGGCGCCCCGCGAAGCCAGGTGCTGCGGACGACGTTGCGAGAGGGCATCAGCCTCGCGGCCGTCGGAACGGGGATCGGGCTCGCTTTCGCCCTCGGGCTCTCACGAGTCATGGCCAGCCAGCTTCACGGGGTGCGGCCCACCGATCCGGTCAGCTTCGGGGCGTGTGTCGTCACGCTTGCCGCGGTGTCGGCTCTCGCCAGTCTCCTGCCGGCGCTTCGCGCCACGCGGATCGACCCCGCCGTCACGCTCCGGAGCGAGTAGGCCCGGCCGCCTCCAGGGTCATCGATCGCGGCTCTGCGCTGCCGCCCATCGACGTCTTCGAAGACACGTTCTGCTTCGACCGGCTAATGGCCTGATGACAACATCCATCTCCTGAAGAAACGCGCGCCTGTAGCGAACTGAACCGTCCAGGGTCGGGCGCGTCGGCGAGGAGCAGCAGACATGGAACAGCCCGAGAGGAACCAGACCGTTCTCGCCGGCGGGAGGAGGTTGGGAGTCGCCCTGATGATCGCGCACGGCACCGTGGCTGCGCCCGGAGCGGGGCAGGCGCCCCAACGAGACGTCTTCGCAGTCCTGCAGACGCTCGACGAGATTGGTGGACGCAAGGCGTGGCCGGGGTTTGCCCTGTCGGACTGGCCCATTGCGGTGTTCGGACGACAGTCCGGATAAAGGCCCTCTCGCCCGGGCCCAACCAATCGCGTGGGGCTTGGCGACCCCCGCCACTGCTGGTGTCTGCGGGCCGGTGGCGCGT
>Ga0315273_10011541_pt1 | contig 11308 bp, 12 predicted proteins | sample YL17G02_0_MG_FD_205753 | JGI IMG/M metagenome (GOLD analysis project Ga0315273, IMG submission 205753) | Sediment microbial communities from Yellowstone Lake, YNP, Wyoming, USA - YL17G02_0 | ecosystem: Environmental > Aquatic > Freshwater > Lake > Sediment | place: USA: Wyoming | collected...
AGAAGAGCAAGAAAAGTATATGAACTATATCTTGAAGTCGGCGCTGGACCCGCTGGATTGGAAAAGCAAGGTTGATCTGATGGGGGCACTTCTGAAGCGTCTTGAGCCTCATCTCGAGCCGGAAATTAAATCCCAGCCGCCGGAACGCTTTGCCGTACATTACGAGGACATCATAAGAGGTTACTTGCAGTCCATGGACCGACTGAATTCGCTACTTCGGTCATTATAAAAAGGGAGGTGTGGTATGAGTTCGATTAAAAATTTGCTGGAAGAGTTAGATGAAAGGACTATCGCCCAGAGAATCGGCATCCCCCATGACGAAGCCCGGATGCGTTATTCCCTGAGATCCAACACCGTCGGAAACTTCGATGAATTCACCCGGCAAATCGCTGACTACTACACCGCACACTTCACCGCCTGCATTACACACGGGGGAAGTCTATCGGCATCCGAAGCCGCTAGCAGAGCCAAGGAGCTGTTAGAAAGGGAGTACCGGCGCCGGGGTGGAGACATAGTAACTGCCTACAACGATGCTCATGATGGCACTAACGGGGGCTTGCGACTCATTCTTGACACGATCGCCGAAGGTCTGAAGGCCGAGTCGGTAGAACGGTATATTCGCGACGCGTTTGACCGGTACGTGGGGCCAAACTCGTGGGAGGGAAAAGTGGAAATCATTCGCCAATTCATAGCTCAGTGCGGGGTTCACCTGGCCTCTACGATCCGGACCGACCAGCCCGAGCGCTATGCAAGCAATTACCGGGAATTAGTCCAATCGTACGTATCAGCCCTGCAAAGAACTTCGTCCATCTTCCGGCGACTATAAGGAGAACAAGACCATGGAAACAAAATTAGACCGCCTGCTCGAGAGCATAGACCCTGATCTCACCCTGGACCAGGTATCCGCTCGTGTGGACGAAGCCCTCAATTCCTTCGGGCTGGAATCGGGAATCATTGAGGACTGGCAAGAGTTCAGGACAGTTCTAGCAGAATTCTTCCGTCACGTAGAAAACCATATCCTTCGAATACGGCCTTCATTTTCCGGGAATCCTGATATTGACTGGGGGCGTTGCTGCAACCTGTTGAGGGGACAATATGGGGCAAACGGCGAGAAAGCTGCCTTCGAAATGGCCCGGACAGGCGTAGAAGGGGGAATTTACGGTGTGTTGGAGACAGTTGCCGGACAAATGATATACGAATATGCCGGAAACGAGATCGCAGCCAAAACCGCCCATTTCTGGCAGACTCTCTCGACGGGCGAAAAGCTCGCAGTTTCCCAGGAATACTTGGACAAATACGTCCACATTCTACCACCTGAACTCACCAGTGGAAGCGCCGCAAGAATCCGGGCAGACTTTCTAAAAGTGCTTCAAGAACATCCCAATATTGTGAGGAGGCTGAGAAGAATCGGGAGGCAATAACAATTACACGACCTCCCGCGGTCGTTTGACGATTCAAAAACCATAATGCCCCGAGGAGGATTCGGCCATATCTATCCCCTTCAAAACCGAAATCGGTAACATATTTGGCAATGGCCAACAATTCCCGCCAGTACGATGTAAGAATTGCAGATGACGGCGAATGCTACGAAGATATCAAATGCATTGCGAAGACAGTGACCCCCCCAATGCGCCGGTTGCAGCCTGGTTAATCCGAAAAGCCTCTCATCAGACCCCACCAATTCTCACTAGCACCCTGGTGAAACGACCCCCATTTTTCCACCGCTTTACTGGATGAGAAAACGAAAATCCGGGGAAAGGGGGTCGTATGTCCATTGAAACCGCCTTAATCGCACAGGCGCATCCTTATATGGCCGCAGCCAAGGCAAGAGCCTTGGTTCACGGAGAGCTGGTAAAGGGATGCCAACCGGAAATTTCGCCCTTGCCGCTCGCCATCGAGCCCAATTTTCAACCCCTCTGGGATACCAGGAATGACCTGAACATCAACAGCAGGCCGCCCTGGACCATGGAGGATCCACCGCCAGGCGACGAGTTGGTCCGGCTCAGGGTATGGATCTCTCCGGAACAAAAGCTCGACTGGATTCGCTCCGAACTCTTTATCAAGCAACTTCAAACCATATCTTTCCGGGCAGGGTTTGAGGTAGCTGGCAATAGTGAAGGTATCACCATTGCCTTCCTCAGTCACCGCTCTGACCTCCCTATCATCACCGCGGCTTTTCAGGGAGAATTCGATTCCTGTGAATTGACCACCATGGACCAGCACCTTCTGTCCGGTTTATCTGAGGAGCAGTGGGGAAACGCGCTTTTCCGAGACTACTTTCCTGCTCCGCCATACTCACACCTGCTCACCCGGCCACCGGAACTCCACATCTCCCCTCTCACCTCGCTTATGGCGGTTATGTCCACAATCGAGAAGCCCGCAGTAGGGTTTTACCAGGCCCTGTTCCAGGCCGTGCGGCCGGAGAACAACTGGCACCGCAACGTCCAGATCCTGTTGGATTTCGAATACAACATAAAGTTAATGGCCGGATTCCAGTTGCCTCAAAGATACGCCCAGCAGGCCCCATCCGGCGATCTGCGGCAGATGGCCTATGAGGTGGAGAATAAGGCTCACAATGACAAACCTTTCTTCGCAATGGCGTTCCGCGTTGCCGTGATCAATGGGGACAGCAAAGGAGGCAGCCTGTTAAGTTCCATCTCAACGTTTCCCAGCCTGTTTCAGCATGGCGGCCGCCCTCTTGGATTTCTGACCGAAAAAGAGTACGAAAGGATCCTTTCACCGAAACAGATCCGCGACATGTTCCTTCTGGGATTAACCTATCGACCTGGGTTCCTCGTCAACTCCTGGGAACTTACCGGCCCAGTTCACATCCCTCCCCTGCGTATTGCCGAGCATCGACATAAACCTATGGAAGGTCTCGAAACTCTGCCCATCCGAAACCCGAAGCTGCTTTCTGGCACCTGGATCGGAACATGCTCCTACGCCGGAAAGGACCAACCTGTTTGCATACCTGCGCTTCCGAGAAAAGCGCACACTCATCTAATCGGAAAATCAGGGGTGGGAAAGAGCACCACCCAGGAACACATGGTTCTGAGTGACATCGAACAGGGTCATGGCGTGGCCGTCCTGGATCCACACGGCGACTTGGTCGAACGATTGCTTTGCCTCATTCCCGAACGGCATGTAGAGCGGACCATCTACCTCAACCCGGGTGACCCGGAATGGGTGCCCATTTGGAATCCACTCGGGTGGATTCCGGGCCAGGACATTGGTCGAATAACTGATGACATCGTGCGGGCCATCCAAAGCTTTGTCACCAGCGGAAGCTGGGGAGACCGGCTGGAACACCTTCTGCGCAATATTGTTTTTTCCTTGATGCATCTGCCCAACAGCACGTTTCTCGACATCTCGGATCTCCTCAGAAACAAATCTGTGGAGAGCGAAATACTGCGCCGCGAAATATTGAAAGTCGTTGCTAACGAGACCGCGCTGCAATTCTGGCGTTATGACTATGAAAGATATGGGAAGGATGATTTCGGCCCTCCCAAAAATAAGCTCAGTAAGCTCCTGGTGTCCGGAACGGTCTCGTTGATGCTCTCCCAGCCGGAGAGCCGGTTCAACTTCCGCCGAATCATGGACGAGGGAATGATTCTCTTGGTTAACCTCTCTACGATAGGCTCAATGGTCCGGGAAATCCTCGGATGCTTTATCCTCTCGATGCTTCATTTGACAGCGCTCAGCCGGTCCAGCACGCCCATCGCAGATAGGAAGCAGTTCCATATCCATTGCGACGAGGCCCACCGATTCCTGACTGACGCTCTGGAAGACCTCATCGCAGAAACTCGAAAGTACCATGTCAGCCTGAGTTTGGCCCACCACTACTTGAGCCAGTTCGGCCCCAAAAAAACCGATGCCCTTTCGAGTGTCGGCTCGACGATTATTTTCAACGTAGACACTAGGGACGCCCAATATCTGCTAAAGGACCTCCGGGGGCTGGTAAGTGTTGATGACCTGACATCCCTGGAAGTCTATCATGCCATCGCTCGTATAGGCACGGACATCGTTAGGATCAAAACTCGTCCTCCCTTACCGATTCCAAGCCCGAACTTCCGGGACCGCATTATCGAAGAGTCTCATAGGAAATACTACAAGCCGGTGCATGAAATACAAAAATGGATTCGGCGCCGGGGCGAGAGATGGTGTGAACCTTTCACGCCTCTCATCCCTGAGCCAAGCAAGGCCGAAGGTGGGCTTGAGGAGCTGCGCTATGACGAATTCTGAGGCTGAGCGCCGAGCAGCAGCGATCATTAAAGAGGTATTCGAATTAATTAGCGAGGAATATCTCCAACTCAAGATAGACGAACCGATCGAGAAGGCAGCCGCCAGTTTCGAGTTTGACAGGGACGCCCCGGTTACCCACCGAACCTTTACCCAAATCACCAGGGATTTCATCCGCCATGTCTACGAGAAAGCGCTATGGGGCTGGCAAAAAATGTCGGCGAGAGAGGCATCGGCCGAGTCCGTTGCAATACTGGAAGAAGGTTACCAATCTCCGCATGGCCGGGGGTACTATGTTGCTTACCTTGACGCTTCCAATCCAGAACTTGATGGCCTTGAAAACGTGTTGGCTCAGATGGCGAGACACATCACCCTAATGGCGAGAGCAAGAAACATCAGATGGGTTTGTGCGAGTCGGATAGAGCTGGCAGACTGGCCTACAAGGTGTCTGATTGCTGAAATAATACTCAAACGCTGGGAACCTTTCCTGCCTGAGAAGCTTCGCACATACCCTCCCGCACAGTTTGCCAACCACCTATCTGAACTGATCAACCTCGTACTCTCGATAGACGGAACGGTTGGCAAGATGCTGGGTGGGAACGTCCATTTCTAGCTTCTGAAACAGCCGAGCCAACAATGCCGCTAAGGGGGCAAGAGAAACAATGTATAGATCTCTCATCCCGGTTTTGGCAAAAGGGTGAGGAATCAGGAACAGAAAATGAAGGAGAGAAAGACAGAGGAGAAGGTTGCAATCTTTCGGAATTTGTTTACTGGCCTGCTCCACACCTACGGGACATACAATCCTCTATCGGGCCGCGCAAGGCAGGTGAAAGCGCCAGTTACCGACAGAGTATTCTTGGACCATCTTACAGGCCGTCAGCCTTATGGAGTATACCTACTGATCAAAGACCGGACCCGCGCTATTGCCGTAGACTTCGACTCAGAAAACCGGTTGACGGTGGCGGATTTCGTCGGCAGGGCGAAGCACTACGGTATTTCCGCATATGTCGAGCGAAGTAAATCCAAGGGGTATCATGCCTGGATCTTTTTCGAGGAACAGGGAGTACTGGCGAAAAAAGCACGCCTGGTGATGTACCACCTAATCGATGAAATCGGAAAACCCGAAGTAGAAATTTTTCCTAGACAGGACATGCAAAATCCCGGCACTCCATATGGCAATTTCATAAATGCACCGTTGTTTGGCGCCCTGGTCAAACAAAAGAAAACCGTCTTTATTGATTTGAGGTCCTTTGCCCCATACCCCGATCAGTGGTCTTTGCTCGAATCGGTAGAGAGGACAAACGAATCGGCTCTCGAGGAAATCATTGAGTCGAATGACTTGTCTTCCGCAGCCCCCCCAATGGTCTCGTGCACAAACTCCCAAAATAGCAATGGCCGGTACGGTCTTCCTATCTGCGCCCGAAAAATGCTTAGAGACGGGGTATCCCAATTTCAGCGATCCAGCTGTTTCCGATTGGCAATACACCTCAAAAGACTGGGGCTGCCGTGCGATATGGCAATATCAGCTCTCAAGACTTGGGCACTCAAGAACAGACCCATAAACGGCAGGGGAATTATCCGGGATTCAGAGATAATTTCGCAAACCTCGTACGCCTATAACCACCCCTATTCCGGATATGCCTGCCAAGATGCAGCCATAAAGCCCTTTTGTGAGCCATCCTGCCCTGTGAAACTTGGGAGGGAAAGCAACCGAACAATTCGTTTCGGAAAGATTGAGCAGAAGAAGGAAGACGCACTTCAACAGAGTAACGCCCCGGTTCAGCAGGAATATTAGCATGGAAACGTGTTTGGAAGGGCACAACCTCCTAAAGAAATGGCTGGAAGGAATACTTCTCCAGGATATTAGGCCCTCGGCGGTTACATTCTGGCTACAGGAATGAAAAAGAAATCAGAGTTACAAGGCGTTACAAAGTTGCATGGGATTATAAATCCGTTGGGGAAGCGCCCCGCGCCTTGGAAAGGGCTCCCGGGCGCTGGCGATTTGTTGAAGATCGCAAACCGCCTTCGGAACAGCGCAAGGAAGGCGGAAGATATTGCCACCTGGATGGGTAAAGCTCTCAACGTCGGAGTGAGCCAGAGCAAGAACGTCGAGGAGGGAGAAGACATCGTGCTGGGTGGTACCCTTTACGAGGTTGTCAAAGTCGCCCAAGCGGAACGAGACGCTGGCATGATCGCCGCAGACGAGGCCTTCTGCATTCTTTACCGCGTGGCCGCCCGGATGGCGGACGTCGTCATCGAACGCGACCCGAAGATACAAGAATTATCGAAAAAGGTTGAGGCCATCGCCAAGCGTGAAGGGCGAGAAGAGGATGAAACATGTGGACGGCAGCGGTAGAGATACCAGCAATAAAGTAGGGAGGCTATGGAAAAGCTCTTGACTCCATCTCAGCTTGCGGAAGCCTTGGGCGTGAAACCCGGTACCATCTACTCTTGGCTTTCCCGGGGGATCCCCCTTCCGCACGTAAAAATATCCGGGACAATTCGTTTCCGGGAAAAGGCTGTTCAAGATTGGCTTCTGGAGAAGGAGCGGGCTCGGAAGAAGCGGAATTTTGACCTTTGACGGATGGGAGCAAGGCATCATGTATGCGCTGTGATATAAAAAGAATAATTAAGTCAAATAGTTTTGAGAGAGAAAAAGGGATGTGGGGGAAATAGTGACATGAAGAAACACGCTTCCGAAGCTCATTGGAGCGGCGTTTCGGTGGGGTTTCGATTATGAGTCAAAGGAAATTTTCCAATGCTGAACTGGAGCGATTGGTTAATAAAGGTTTGGGTGTTTCGGAGATCGCCCGCCAACTCGGGGTGGCAACGGGTACGGTTTCCAATCGCCTGAAGGCTTTGAATGTAGCCATCACCAAGAATGTGACCCTCCACCCTGCCGGGGAGATCGTGGACAGGAAACTTGACGCTAACAGGGCAGCTTGATATTTTCAAGGCTCTTTACGATATGGCCGCCGCCGCTGAATTCCAAAAAGAGGTACTGGAGGCCATTGGAAATGCTTCACCAGAACTCAGAGATCAGATCATTCATAACCTACAATAAGCAAGAGCTATTCGATCAACTCTTGAATTCAATCAGCGGCCGGTTTGACCCTGGGCCGAAGATACCCCATGTCAGCCCCGACGAGCGGGCCATGCTTCAGGAGGTGGCAGTTCTCTACATGAAAGTGAAGGTGGAACGCCTAAACGCTGGCCTCCCAAAACTTGACAAGGTATCCGAAATTAGCTCCTCAGGGAACTTGCGGCACCGGTAATCTAGAAGGAGATAGAGCATTCTTCGTCGTCCGCAGATAGGCCCAGAAAAGAAACCTCAGACCACGATGATGAATTGAGTCGCAGAGATTAGAATGAGCTCCCCGATCTGTACCCGAACTCTTTTTAAATCAAGGGGCCTCCCTTCCCCCAGCCGCTGCCCGAGGTGCACGGAGGAGTTGGATGAGGAGTCAGCTTTAGAGAGGGAATCTAGCAGGGAGTATGAAAAAAAGTTTCAGAAGCTGGCCAGGCTCTTATGGTTTTTCAAGAGGCCCCTTTAAGGATCAGAAAATGTTTTGCTCGCTTTTAGGTTTTTCGATCAGCGCGGGATCTTGTAGCGCCTCAGAGAATCATCCCCTTTGCCGAAAGTGTTTAGGTCGGGGGGAGAAGACGGCCAAGCCTGAGCGCGTCAGAAGGAAAACAAGGAAGCGCTGCAGATGCGGGCGGGTTTTCTTCCCCAATTCGAATAGACAAGAGCGCTACGAACGGTGTCAGAAGTGGAACGACAACAAAAAAGCCAGGATCAGAATGGCCAAGCTTCGGAAGAAGGCTAAAACAACGTCCGTTGTTACGATTTTGGGGCAAAATAAAGAAATGAAATCAACCGATTGCAAGTGCGATTTTCGGGAACGTGCCCAATTACATTACCAAAGGGAAAAGTCTTGAATTTTGGCCCTAAAATTCCAGGGACAATGAGAGGGGCAATTAAAAAAGGGGCCGGGAGGGGGTCTCACCGGCCCCAAGTAATGGGGTAAAAGAACGCAGGAGGTAGTGGCTGCGTCTATATTTAAATATCGGCAGGAATCCATCTAACTTAAATAACGGATAAACTTCTCTCTTGGGCAGGGATAGCGTACCGGACGCGAAAAGAGGGCATCCCCAGCCTCCCTGCCCAGCCTTTCCATTCGGGGATCATTATCACTTGAGGGGGTGATCCTGCCTTAAAAGAATTTTAAAAGTTTCCGAAAAAGGCTTGACTTCATAATTCTATCATTATATAATTACTTCGTGAATAAGGGGGTGACTAATGGAAGAGAGTACAAAAACCAGTCTTATGGTACCAAAGGATATTTTGAAACAAGCGAAGATCCGGGCGGTACAGGAAGGAATAAGTTTCGGAGAACTGATAAGAAGGGCCTTAAAGGAATACCTGTCCAAGAAGGAATCTAAAAACAAAGGGGAGAAAGGGGGGATTTAAATGGCCTAGGGCAGAATTTTTAAGAAGGGCTGCACCGGCGCGCGGTGTCGGGGGAAAGTTCACTCCCGGCCTTCCCCTTGCCCTTTAAGATAAATCAGGGAGAAGGGAGGTTTAAAATGGCAGTCTACCAAAGAGGCAAAAACTGGTACATCGATTTTACTTTCCATGGGGAAAGAATCCGGGAGATGATAGGCCCTTCTCGGAAAGGTGCGGAAAAGGTCATTGCAAAGCGCAAGGCCGAAATCGCGGAGAATAAATTCCTTGACGTTCGCAAGGACCCAGACCCGATCAGCTTCTATGATTTCGCTAAAGAATACCTTCAGTGGGCAAAGGCGAATAAGAAACCTTCATCCTATATTCGGGACCTTTCCATGATGAGACAGTTGAACTCCGAATTTGAGAACAAAAATATGCAGGAAATAACGACCTGGCAGATTGAAAAGCACAAGGCCAAAAGAAGAGACCAAATCAAGCGGCCCGGGGCGGTCGTGGGGTCCTATAAAGAAAGGAACCAGGACGGGGCAGAAAAGAAAATCTGGTATGTGGACTACACCGGGGAGGGAAAAAAGCGAATCAGAAAGATTTTCGGCCCTGATCAATCGAACGCTCAAGCCTTTTTCACCAGAAGCAATGAACCCTTGAGACCTGCCTCTGTAAACCGGGAACTGGCCCTCTTGAAACACATGTATTCCAAGGCGATCGAATGGGGGAAGGCAAAGGATACACCCGTGAAAAAGGTCAAACCCCTGAAGGGGGAAGTCAAGCGCGTTAGGTTCTTATTGCCCGTGGAGATCCAGAGGCTTTTATCAAATTGCGGAGATCGCCTGAGGCCGATCGTCACCGTGGCCCTCCATACCGGAATGAGAAGTGGCGAGCTTTTGGGCCTTAGGTGGGATGAGATAAACTTTGAACAGGCAATCATCTCAATCCTGGATACCAAGAACCACGAGAGGCGAGACATCCCCATGAATGAAACGGTGAAACGTGTTCTGCAGGGCATTGAGAGGAAGGGAGAAAATGTTTTTTACAATAGGTACGGGCAGAGCTTCGCCACCGTGAGGCCGTCCTTTAATTTGGCCGTGAGGAAGTCGGGGATTACGGATTTTCGCTTTCATGACCTTCGCCATACCTTCGCCTCCAATTTAGTCATGGAAGGGGTAGACATCATGACCGTCAAGGAACTCTTGGGCCATAAGGATTTGACCATGACCCTTCGCTATGCCCACCTTGGCCCCAGCCATAAAACGAGAGCGGTAAATATCTTAGACCGGGTTATGTCGGCAAAGTCGGGGGAAAAAGAAACCTCTATGTCACTAAATCCCCCACACTCCCGGGAGGCTTCCGGCGTGATTGAGCTAACTATATGAATTTACTGATAGGATCTTTGAGGCAAGAAACATCCTACCGGGCAGTCTCCATGCTCCCAACGTTCCGTCCAACCGACAGAGAGATGCTGGTTCAAAATAGAATTCTTCGGAAATTTCCCATGTTGCCCTGGGAGGATTATTCGCTTCATTAATTCTTATAAAAATTCTTCCCTTTTTATAGACCTCACCTCTGCACCTCATTACCCTTTTCGCCACAAACGTGGAAAACTTTAGCCAAAACTTGCAAACGGTGTTAATTTTCCCAGAACAGTTCATTTCTTAAACGACCTCTGAAACCCGATCATTTGACAAAAAGACCCTTTAACAATTTGAAAACGGCCCAAAAATTTGAGATGCCAAAATTCAGGTTAAATTGACCGATTTTGCCCAACCGCACCCAAATTTTATTTCAAAAATTATCAATAGGTTCTCCCCACTTAAGAAAAACATTCGATACCAATAAGTTCTAAGCATATGAAGATAAAAGAGATCGGAATCTTCTTTATCCCTTAAACGACATAGCAATCCGGTATTGAATTGATCCCGTGTTGAAATCCTTTTTACCCTAAACTGACTTTTTAATAGTCAGCAAAGGTTATGCCACCGCTCTCTTCTTCTAACAATATAATTTCATTACTTATTACAAAACTTCGATCCATCTCTTATCTTCAAAGTTCAAGAAAATATCTATGGGTTTGATAATTTTTTGACAGAGGCGTGGTTTAAGGTCATGAGATGTGGGGATGGTGATCGAGGTTGGGCCGGCAGCTACTGATTTCAAGGTGGGCGATTGAGCGCCTGGAGGAACCGAAGGCCGGAGAGTCCTTACCTATCCTTGATCTTGGCGATCGGGGGTCTATCCTTCGTCAGATCGCCAAAGCGGCAGGGTGTGGCTAGTTATCTTATTGGCTTATTGATAGATGAAAAAGTTGGCTCGAAATTGGCCGGAGAATTTGGCACGGATGCGGCAGTGGGTGTTGAAAAAGAGAATTTGCTCGAGGTTGTAAAAAAGATGACTAAGGCGATCGGGGCCGACATGGTCGTAGAGAACAAAGGCTTACCACCCTGTAACCCGTAAGGCGCAAGTCGTAAGTCGCAAGGGGTAAACTGCCCTACCCCCTAAGCCCTTTTATCTATCTGGTCCTTTGGTCATTAACCCGCAACTCGCAACTCTCTTTTCCCTACCCCCTACGCGCTGCTTTTCTACTCATTGAATTGTCCCGTATCAATC
>Ga0315273_10011542_pt1 | contig 11307 bp, 11 predicted proteins | sample YL17G02_0_MG_FD_205753 | JGI IMG/M metagenome (GOLD analysis project Ga0315273, IMG submission 205753) | Sediment microbial communities from Yellowstone Lake, YNP, Wyoming, USA - YL17G02_0 | ecosystem: Environmental > Aquatic > Freshwater > Lake > Sediment | place: USA: Wyoming | collected...
GCTCTTTGTCTTTTGTTTCAATAGCAGGCAACTTCACAAGCAGCGTTTCCCAAATTATGCTGCTCATGTTATGGATTTCATTAGCCCACTACTTTAGACACTCCCCCGACAAACTGATAGATTACGGGGTAGTTAGTATTGGTAAAATCCTCTTCCCGTCTTTCTTCCCAAATATCCCGCGTCCACCATCTTCCTCAGCAAATACGCGGGACGATATTTATCTTCACCCAAATCGCGTTGAAGGACTTCCATCACGAATAGCACCACATCCAGCCCGATCAAGTCCGCCAGCGCGAGCGGACCCATGGGATGATTCATTCCAAGTTTCATCACCTGGTCAATTGCCTCGGGTGTGCCGACATTTTCCTGCAAGGCAAAAATCGCTTCGTTGATCATCGGACACAGGATGCGGTTGGAGATGAAGCCTGGCGAATCGTTGACTTCCACGGGTTCCTTGCCCATCACCTTGCAAAGTTCCACGATGGTTTTTGCCGTTTCATCAGACGTGCCGAGTCCGCGGATGACTTCCACCAGTTTCATCAGCGGCACGGGATTCATGAAGTGCATGCCGATGACCTTGTCCGGCCGCTTCGTGACGGCGGCGATCTTTGTGATCGAGATCGAAGAAGTGTTGGATGCAAGCATCACGCCTTCACGCGCGCCTGCATCCATATCACGGAATATCCTGAATTTCAATTCAGGGTTTTCGGTGGCGGCTTCGATCACCAAATCCGCGTCCCTGATCGTATCCATGTTGCTGACATAGCTGATCTTTTCCGCTGCAGACTTTTGTTCAGCGGTAATCGTCCCCTTTTCAAGCAGCTTGGCCGTGGACTTCTGGATGGTGGCTTTTGCTTTATCGAGCGCGGCGGGTATCACATCCATGCACGAGACAGTGTATCCGCTTGTGGCGGCAAGCTGTGCGATACCGTTGCCCATGGTCCCCGCGCCGATGACGAAAATATTTTTTATGGTCATGTTGGTCTCCTTGTCATGTCATTGCGAGTCTTCGAGAAGCAATCTCCTACTTAATTGGGGATTGCTTCTCGAAGACTCGCAATGACATGTTATCTATTTTTCCACAACTCAACATTATTCCTGATCTGCTCAATGTGAGCGGGGATATGCCCCGAATAAATATTGATCCACATCTCAAATGTATACAGCTCTTCATATTCAGGGTGCTTCACCGAATGTGTAAAGACTTCGTCGGGTTGTTTCTTCAACAACTCATAGGTTGTCTTTCGCACGAGGCGCACTGTTTCCAGCGCGTCTTCATAGCTTTGATTATGATAATTAAGTTCGTCTGCCCATTTGGCCTGATCATAGCCCATCAACACACCGCCCGGTTCGACGATAAGTTTACGCGCCCGTAACGCGGCATTGGATTCGGAGTCCGCAAGATGGATGATGATCTCGTGGACGCTCCATTCCGTGGGCGCGGGCTTAAACTTCCACACCTCTTTCGGTACCTCGGCCAGCGCGGCGGTCAACAGATCGAATCCACGCCCGTATAGTTCGATCTTTTTGTTACGTTCTTTTATGTCCATTTTTATATTTCCTCGGTGGTTGAGTAGGCGGTGCTTTTCCGCCGTACACTTGCACCAGCACGCAAGTGTACGCCCCTCAAAGAACATTCGGGGCTACTCAACCACCAATTTATTATTCGATCTCCACCGCCATCGCTACTGCTTCACCGCCGCCCAGGCACAGTGAAGCGATGCCGCGTTTGAGTCCGCGATCTTTCAGGGCGAAGATCAAAGTAGTCAGCACGCGCGCACCGCTCGCCCCAAGCGGATGACCCAGCGCAATCGCGCCGCCATTTACGTTGACCTTATTCCAATCCCAGCCTTGATCGGAAAGCATATACCCGTCCGCTAATACTTGCGCGGCAAAGGCCTCGTTGACTTCAATGAGATCAACATCGCTTAATTTCCAGTCAATTTTCTTGAGCAGTTTTGGGATCGCATACGCGGGCGCGGCAAATAAATATTTTGGTTCAAGCGCGGCCTGGGCGTATCCAACCACCCTTGCAAGCAGTTTGAGCTTGTGACCCTCCGCATATGCGCGCGACGAGATCACAACTGCCGCCGCACCGTCATTCATGGTCGATGCGTTGCCAGGGGTTACTTTGCCATCGGCTTTAAACGCCGGCTTCAATTTTGCAAGCGACTCAATTGACGTATCTTTTCTTGGGCCTTCATCTGTTTCCACAACTGTGACTTCACCCTTACGCCCCGGAACTTCCACCGGGACAATCTCATCCTTGAACTTTCCCGCTTCGATGGCCTTGACTGCCTTCTGGTGACTCTCGAAAGCGAATTTGTCCATCGCCTCGCGCGTGACTTTGCACTCGTCCGCGATAAATTCGGCGGCCATGCCCATACCCCAGTTTTCGAAAGGATCCCACAGGCCATCGTTCAGCAGGGCATCAGTCATTTGTTGGTTGCCAAATTTCAACTCACCCAACCGCCCGTTGACCAGGTACGGCGCGCGGCTCATGGACTCGAATCCGCCTGCGATGAACAAATCGCCATCGCCTGCGCGGACGGCCTGCGCGCAAATCATGGCGGCTTTCAAACTTGAGCCGCATACTTTGTTCACTGTGGTCGCGCTGACAGTATTGGGTATGCCTCCAAAAATCCCAGCCTGCCGCGCGGGCGCCTGTCCCAATCCTGCCTGCACAACGTTGCCCATCAACACCTCTTCCAAATCCTTGGGATCGATCCCCGCGCGTTCCACTGCGGCCTTCACTGCAATCGCCCCCAGTTTTGGCGCGGGGATTCCGCTCAACGCGCCCTGAAATTTTCCACTAGGTGTGCGCACGGCGGAAAGAATTACGGCTTCCGTTTCTTTGCTCATGGTTGCTCCTTGTGTATGTTTTGTCACAATTATAGCGTGTGCAGGGATGCAGGCATAGTAAGAAATGTCACATCTTATGGCGCTCCAGCAGGCGCGCTGAATAATACTTTCCAGATGCCAGTCGATTCCTCAAGCACACCGCTTTCTTTTGTTGCGATGAGCACCCAGGTGCGGCCCGGCTTGAGGGGCGCGGGGGTATTGTCATTATTAAGGAATTGAATTGGACGGCGCAAACCTGTTTCCTGCTCGTATGCCCCGGGTTTTGTGCTCCATTGAATGTTGTACATCCTGCCGTCGCGGAAGAGTACCGCGTCCCCGATCCTGCCTTCTTCAAGGTGAATGTCCAAATTTGTCGGCGAGATCACTTCATGGTTGGCAAAGAGGACGATAACGTTTTCAAAGTGCAATTGGCGGCCATTTAAACGGTCTTTATCCGGGAATAAAACGCCGGCGAGGTTTTCAGCGGACGTATCCACGTAGCGGAGCCAGCCCTGATATAGCGGATCATAAACCCAGCCCGATTGATTTAGGTAGGAGATATACACGTTGATCTTCGATGCGGGCAGGCCGCCTTCGGGCGGTTCTTCTGAATATATATTACTGGCGTATTTGAAATCAATATCTCCAGTGTTTCGTTTGTTCTGGCGCGCGATCTCTTTCATTTCTTCAATGTCCAGCATGTAACCGCCGCCTGAAAGCTCATGAGTGACAAACGCGCATTGCGGAATCCGCTCCAGCACTTCCGGCGACGCGAACGCGTAGATGAGGCATGAACTCTGGAAGGATCCGCCAATGTGCGCGTAAAGCAACCTCCCTGAACGGACAGGTCCGACCTGCGCGATTGGCAGATAAAGCGGATTGGGAGTTGGAAATGTCTCGGACAGGACCAGCCCAGCGTCCCGGGAAAGATCGTTGCCGGTCATTTTTATCCAGCTTGTCCTGCCCGTCGCGGGGTCAAAATTGCTGTCAAGTTTTTCATCGCCAGTGTTTAGTGTTGTCAAAGCCATGTTTGCTGGCAGGAGGATTTCAATGGTATAGTCCTGTCCTTCCTGCACATTGAATCCATAATACCCGTTTGTATCCGTGGTTGTGTTTTGTGTGAGGTTGCCGTTTGCATCATACAAGTTGACGCATATTCCTCCGATGCCGCGTTCATCCACATCGAGCAATCCATTTTTATTTGCATCGAGCCAGACTTGGTTGCCGAGAATGACATCCGTTTGCTGGAAAGGTCCCTCGCGCACCGCGCAATTTCCTGTGACAGGAATTTCAGGGTAAGGAAATTCTCCGTAGAAAGCGGTGAGGAAACGCGTTGCACCTTCGGTGATGAAAAACTCGAATACATATGGCGCGAACGATAGCCCTGCCTGTGGACGCGCCGTGGCAGGGAAATGGGAAATGGAAACAAGCAGGGCAGGAGTTTTCAGTAATTTTGGATCAGCGACGGGCAGCCCGGTGAGCGGGTTGATATCAGGCGGAAACTCACTTATCTGGGCGCTGGTCTCTTCCAGGGTAGCGGTCACAAGTGGAGTGGGCAACTGCGTGCTGTTATTTGTAATGACAGGATTGTCAGTTTCTTCTTTGACGGGGGAACAACCGCTTATCAGCGTGGTGCACAGGATAATTAGCAAAGCCAGGGGCGGGAATAATGCCCGCCCTCGAACGTGGTTATTTGAATATTGCAATCATAAAGCCTTCAACTGCCAGGTTGCGATGTCCATACGTTGACTTGATTGCGGCCGGAATGTTTTGATTTATAAAGCGCCTGATCGGCTCGCTCCATTAATATTGAAAGACTGCCACAGGATGCGTCAAGAGAAATAACCCCGAGGCTTACGGTCGTAGTAATGACTGCGTTATTGGGAAGGGCTATTTTGGAGTTTTGAATTTCAATGCGCACACGTTCGGCAATGTTTGTTGCTTGTGTGAGGGTTGTCTCCGGCAATAAGACTATGAATTCATCGCCTCCATATCGCCCAAAAATATCCACATCCCTTAATTCATGCAAACATATTTTTGCTATCTCGGATAAAGCTCGATCACCTGACGAGTGGCCGAAGCTGTCATTGACTGTTTTGAAGTTGTCAATATCCAACATGATCATTGCCAGCGGACGTTCAAAGCGTATCGCACGTTTGAATTCGCGTTCTGCCAGTTCGTAAAAGCGCCGACGATTGTAAATGGTCGTTAAAGAATCTGTAGAGGCGAGCTTTTGCGATTGAGCAAAAAGGCGCGCATTTTCAAAGGTAATTGCGGCATGAGCAGCCAGCATTTCCAGCAATTCCTGGTCGTCTTGTGTATATGCCTGGGGATGATAACTTTGTGCCGAGATCATGCCAATGATCTTGCCCTTCAACTTCACAGGCACTGCCAGGATGGTTTCAATTTTAAGGTTATCCCCATAAGGCTCAAATTTTATGCCGCTCGATTCTATTTGCTCAATGTTATTGAAAAGCACCGACTTTCCACTATGAACAACATATCCTCCGAGGCCATGGTCCGCGAAGTAGGACGGCGGCGTAACCTTTTGGTCAAGTTCTTTTACATAAAGCGGGTGTATCTTGTTGCTTGCTTCATCATAAAGATCAATGATAAAGTCCTCACAGGGCATGAGTTGGCTGGCGGCAAGATGGATCGCGCCGCAGACCTGGTTTATGTTAAGGCTGGCGCTGACCTCCTGCGCGGCGCGATATAGGATCGTACGTCGTTTAGCGGATAAGACGGCAGATTCGTACAGGAGCATGTTTTGAATAATCAAGGTGGCAAGCGCGGCAAAGGAAATTAACGTTTCGACATCTTTGTGATCAAAGACCTGATCCGAGCCAATTTCGTGAACAAGGATAAGGACCCCGATCACGCGGCCATCGGCCTTGAGTGGGATTCCCATCGATGATTTAACAATGCCTGGTTTGAACGTGGGCAGGCGACCGTCCCATGCATCATAGTTGTTGACAATTAAAAATTCCCCGCTTTGCCATACTTTTCCTGAAAAGCCGTTTCCTTTTCTGATGGGGACACGGGTAATATCTCGAAACATCCCCATGGAAACTCTGGTATTAAGTTGTCCGGCCTTCTCATCCACCAGATCAATTTCGCCATGCGTTGTATTTACGATTTGTCCCGCTGAACGGATGATATTTTCAAGTAACTCATCCAGGTTGCGATTTGTGAGTAAACCAAGGACAACGTTTTTTAAAATATCTTCATACGTGTTTGTAGACATTAGACTCATTTCCCGGGTGGAAGGCAATTCGATTTTATAGTATAGCACGTACTTTCATTTGTACCTAATAAAACAAAAAATGAAAAAATGTTGTTTTCTATTTTGTCGGCCTCTCTGATACAATGCGGGTGATAATATGCGGTCAAATCAAGTTGTCTTGATATCAAGAAATATGAAAAGATTGGGATACTGAAATGACAATAAACGATAACATAAAACATGTAAAAGTATTGATTCTTGGGTCGGGCCCGGCAGGCTATGCGGCGGCGCTTTACGCGGCACGTGCGGAGCTTCAACCCGTTGTGTTAACAGGCATGCAACTCGGCGGACAAGCCGCCCTGACACATACCATCGAAAACTACCCTGGTTTTCCTGAAGGCGTAGGCGGGCCACAGTTGGGTGAATTATTTCAGAAGCAGGCCGAGCATTTTGGCGCCGTGACTGAATTTGACCTTGCCAACGCGGTCGATCTTTCACAACGTCCGTTTAAGGTCACTACGGATAACGGTGAATATAAAACCGATGTTTTGATCATTGGAACGGGCGCCAACCCGATCCATCTGGAAGTCCCAGGCGAAGTTGAGTTGACGGGACGCGGCGTCTCGTATTGCGCCACCTGTGATGGCTGGTTCTTCAAGGATAAGAAGGTTGTCATTGTAGGCGGCGGCGATAGCGCGCTGGAAGAGGCATTGTTCATCACGCGCTACGCGTCCTCTGTGACCATTGTCCATCGCCGCGAAGAACTGCGCGCCAGTCCGCTTTTGCAGAGGCGTGCCAGGGAACATCCAAAGATCAGTTTTATTTGGAATTCGGTAGTGACAGAAGTCCTCGGTTCGAATAAACTTGAAGCCTTGAAGCTCAAGAATGTAAAGACCGGCGATGAAAGCCTGCACGAAACAGATGGTCTCTTCATCTTCATCGGTCATACGCCAAATACGCAGATGTTCAAGGGGCAATTGGAGATGAGCGATCTGGGTTACATCAAAGTCAACGATAAGATGGAAACAAGTGTGCATGGCGTGTACGCGGCAGGCGAGGCCGCGGACCCGCACTTCCGCCAGGTGATCACATCTGCGGGCATGGGCGCCGCGGCTGCGATTCAGGCGACGCGTTATCTCGAAGAGCAGGAGCAGTGACCGGGTCCAGAAAGAAGCGGACAGGATCTCCCATATCCTGAACTGGTAACGGAAAGTTCTGTTGGTTTTTCGTCAAATCGTTGTTTGTGTATCTAAAAAGTGCTAGAATATCTTTTAGTCATTCGTACTTTTGGATAGAATAAATCTTGTCTCGCGTATATTGGAGGAAACATGAACAAAATCTCGATTATTGGCGCAGGTATGACAGGCTCAACAACCGCACATTGGTTGGCAGAGCGCGAACTTGCCGATCTGGTGCTGGTGGACGTCATAGAAGGTATGCCGCAAGGAAAGAGCCTGGACATGCAGGAAGCATTGCCCATCATTGGTAAGGATGTGGAGATCGTGGGCACAAATGATTACGCGGCCACAAAAGGCTCCGATATTATCATCATCACAGCGGGGTTGGCACGCAAGCCGGGTATGAGCCGGGACGATCTTTTGACAAAGAATGCCGAGATCGTTGGGCAGGCCGCAACAGAAACATTAAAGCATTCACCCGATGCTATTTACATCGTACTGACCAACCCGCTCGATACGATGGCATATCTCACCATGATGCTCACCAAACTACCGCGCGAACGCGTGGTGGGGCAGGCGGGCATTTTGGACTCCGCGCGTATGCGCGCTTTTGTTGCGATGGAAACCGGCGTGAGCGTGGAAAATATTAACTGCTATGTTCTTGGTGGACACGGCGATGAGATGGTTCCGCTTACGCGACATTCAAACGTTGCCGGCGTTCCTCTTCGGGACTATTTGCCTGCCGATCGTTTAGCGGCCATTCTCGAGCGGACGCGTAAAGGCGGCGGGGAGATCGTGAATCTGTTGAAGACAGGCTCAGCCTTTTATGCCCCATCGCTGGCCTGCACGCAAATGGCGGAGGCGATTCTCAAGGATAAGCATTTGATCGTCCCATGCGCGGCTTATATGGATGGCGAATATGGCCTGAAGGATATGTTCTTCGGTGTTCCAGTCATGCTTGGGCGCAAGGGTATCGAGAAGATCGTTGAGTATAAACTTGACGATGAAGAGAAGGCTGCTTTTGAGAAATCTGCGGCAGCGGTAAAAGAAACGCACGATGCCTTGAAGAAACTGGTAAAGATTTAAGTGCATAGTTGTGTTGCGTAACCCATTAATTACGCAACACGCATTACGAATTACTTGAAAAGGAGTTAATCATGATCCTGCACGAACAAATTTCAGCTCAATTGCCTGCATGGCGCGAACGAATTAAATCACTTGGCAAGGAGCATGCCGATGTGGTCGTAGAACAGGTCACCGTTGGGCAGATCGTCGGCGGTATGCGTGACATCAAATCGCTGCTCACTGATATCTCATTTGTGGATCCGGCACATGGCATCCTTTTCCGCGGTATGCCCATTCCCGAAGTGTTGAGCAAATTGCCCAAAGGGCGCGGTAACAGGATTCCGTTGGTGGGCGGTTTTTACTATTTGCTCATGATCGGCGAACTTCCTACTAGAGAGCAGGCCCTGGAAGTGGAAGCCGAATGGGCGAAGCGTGCCGAACTCCCGGATTACGTTTACAAAATGCTCAAGGCGATGCCGAAGGATACGCATCCGATGATCTTGTTTTCGCAGGCGGTAATGGCAATGGCAAGAGACTCAGCCTTCACGAAGAAATATCACGAAGGCATGAAGAAGGATGCCTACTGGGAACCCGCGCTGGAAGATTGCATAAACCTGACCGCGAAACTTCCCCTCATCGCAGCGTTCATCTATCGCTACAAGTACTTTGGCGAGAAAAAGAAACCCAAATACAACCCCAGATGGGATTACGGTGCGAATTTTTCGAAGATGATGGGTGTATCGGACAGGAAAGGCTACGCGGAACTTGCGCGTTTATATTTTATCCTGCACTCAGATCACGAGTCCGGAAACGTCAGCGCACACGCTACTCATCTCGTAGGTTCCTCGCTGGCTGACATCTACTTTGCATTCTCGGCTGGCCTGAGCGGTTTGGCTGGCCCTCTGCATGGGTTGGCGAATCAGGAATGTTTGGGCTGGCTGTTGGATGTCCACAAGAAGTTCGGCGGTGTCCCCTCACGCGATGATTTATATAAATATGCCTGGGATACGCTCAACAGCGGAAAGGTGATTCCGGGCTATGGTCATGCGGTCCTGCGCGTACCCGATCCGCGCTTCACGGCGCTGATGGAATTTGCGAAGGCGCGCTTCTCCGATGATGATCTTGTCCGCCTGGCGGATATGGTCTTCGACGTTGTGCCGATCGTTCTTAAGGAACAAGGCAAAGCCAAGAACCCCGCGCCAAACGTGGATGCCATCTCCGGCACATTGCAGTATTACTACGGCGTGCGAGACTTCGATTTCTACACTGTTTTATTTGGCGTTGGCCGCGCCCTTGGCGTGACCACCAACTACGTGTGGGCGCGCGCCCTGGGTCAACCCATCGAGCGTCCGAAATCACTGACGACAAAGATGCTGGAAGATGTAGTTGCGAAGGCGGCTCAGCCTGCGTAATATAAGCCTGTAAAAATAAAATTCCCGAAACCGAAGTTTCGGGAATTTTTCTGTTATGCCTTATCTTGTTTTTTGTGATCATCTGTTGCGAGATTAAACTTTACAAGGTGTACAATCCGCGCTTTATCTCGCAAATACCAGGGGACAATTTGACGGGCATCCTCGGCATTCTCTGCTTCTACAATAGCCCAGCCTGTGTGGTCATTATCCTTGCAACCCCACTCAAAATGATGTAGATAACCTGCGGCATATAGATCTTGTATGACCTGTTCGCATTTTTCAACGGGGTGAGGTGATTCAATAATAAAGCGTTCCATGGTTTGCTCCTTTACCAGTAAGTAAATGTATTATAAAACTTATTCATATGATTTGCAATCACTAAAATCCTAATAGCTCAACAGTCAATCCATCTTTGTGCGAATCTGCCCCATGTTCGGCGTTATTCATCAACCAATATTATACGGGATTGGCGCGTCGGGCGTGGTAAGTCTTTGCAGATGCGCGTCGAGATGTTCATTTTTGGTTGTATAATTTTTATGAGCTTATCTTTTGTAGGGAAGAAAAGCAAGGATTGGGATGTTTGTTATGTCGCAGGAATTTCTCGACGAACGCAAACACATGGTGGAACGCCAACTCCGTGTACGCGGGATAAACGACGCGCGCCTGCTGGCTGCGTTTGAAGCGATCCCGCGCCATCTCTTTGTACCGGAGGAGACGCGGGAGTCGGCGTATGAAGATTATCCTCACCCGATCGGTTTTGGGCAGACGATCTCACAGCCTTACATTGTCGCTTATATGACCCAGTCGCTGGGACTGACCGGCACGGAACACGTGCTCGAAGTGGGAACAGGATCGGGCTACCAGGCGGCGATTCTTTCCTCCCTTGTGCGTGAGGTACACACCATCGAATTGATCCCAGCCCTGGCAGATCGCGCCGCCCATACATTGACCGGTCTTGGCGTGACGAACGCTTTCATCCACATCGGAGACGGATCTCTGGGTTGGAGCGAGTCCGCGCCGTATGACGCGATCATGGTCACTGCCGCCGCGCCGCGTGTACCCAAAAGTCTGTTGGATCAACTGGCCGACCACGGACGCATGATCCTGCCCGTGGGCGAACGCGGATTCCAGGTGTTGGAATTGTGGACGCGCGAGGGAGAGTCATTCTCGCAAGAGACTTTATTGCCTGTTGCCTTTGTTCCCCTAAGGGGGAAGGAAGGGGTGTGATGTCTGTGGGGAGTCTATCGAAGCGCAGGGATGCAGATACGCCAGTCAACCTACCAGATTGGGAATTGGAAATCCGCAAGGCTGTGCGGTTTATGCGAACAGAACTTACAGCATAATCAAGTGTTTTATTATCATGTTGACAGTATTTTTCACTTTAGCAGTATGGAGAGTAAATTATGATCACAATCAAAGATGTGCAAGAGGCTCGTCCCAGAATTGAGTCCTTTATTCGGCGCACGCCCTTATTGCCTAACTGTCGACCTTGAGCACATCGTGGAGCGTGCAGGCGTAAGAAATTGAAAACGGAACAAGAAGAACCTTAACAACCGGAACCTTGAGCACATCGTGGAAAAAGAGGGTA
>Ga0315273_10011543_pt1 | contig 11307 bp, 8 predicted proteins | sample YL17G02_0_MG_FD_205753 | JGI IMG/M metagenome (GOLD analysis project Ga0315273, IMG submission 205753) | Sediment microbial communities from Yellowstone Lake, YNP, Wyoming, USA - YL17G02_0 | ecosystem: Environmental > Aquatic > Freshwater > Lake > Sediment | place: USA: Wyoming | collected...
TTTGGCTGAAGATCCAAACGCCCCGCTCCTTTTCGCTGCTGATCCATCATTTAACCCGGGTGTGGTTGGATTGGCTGCATCCCGCCTGACCGAGACGTATTATCGTCCAGCGATTGTCGCCCAGAAAGGCGAATATTTTACACGTGGTTCGTGCCGGAGCATTCCGGAATTCCACATCACACACGCCCTGGACCAATGCGCTGAGCTTATGGAACATCACGGCGGGCACGCCGCTGCAGCAGGATTCACGGTGCGCAACGAAAACTTATCCCTCCTGGTCGACTGTCTGCGAGCGCTAGCAAAACAGGAATTATCGCAACTGGACCTGCGTCCCACTTTGTCTGCCGATTTAGAACTGCCGCTTTCGGATCTCAATGTAGAAATCCTGAAGTATTTAGAAATGCTCGAACCCACTGGCACGAAGAACCAACAAGCTGTTTTTATATCAAGGGATATCAAATTAAAGAACAGCCGTGCGGTGGGAAAAGAAAATGCCCATCTTAAACTTACCGTCACCGACGGCTATATCACCTACGATGCGATCGCCTTCCGCCAGGGTCATTGGCTAGGCCAATTGCCCGACAAGCTGGATTTGATGTATACATTTGAGATTAACGAATTCAATGGACGCTCTACCCTCCAGCTTAATGTGCGTGATCTAAAGCCAGCCGGATCGCCCGATTAAAACGAAAACACCCCTCAATCTACAAATCGATACTTCAAAAGCGTCCATACCGCTACAAAAGCATCAGAGAACTTGATTTTCTTCCCCTCGTTGTAATCTCGCGGGTTGAAACGGATGGGTACTTCGAAAATTCGCCATTTGCGCTTAAGCACTTTAGCCGTAAATTCAGGCTCAAAGTCAAAGCGCCGGGCGTTTATGGTCATTTCTTCCACCACCTGACGGCGGAAAACTTTATATCCGGTCTCCATATCCGTCAGGATATTGTTGTAAAGCACATTGGTCATAAAAGTCAAAAGTTTATTCGCAACCATGTGCCAATACATCGTCGGACGGCGAGCTCCCCCTAAAAAACGCGATCCATAAACCACATCTGCATCCTCTTCAAAAATGGGTTGAAGTAAATTTGGGTACTCACGTGGATCGTATTCCAGATCGGCATCCTGGATGATGATTATATCGCCCACAGCATTCTTAAAGCCGGTGGACAAAGCTGCTCCTTTGCCCTGGTTATGCTCGTGCAGGATCACTCGTATTAGGCCACTGCTCTCTAACGTTTTCAGCAACTGACAGGTTCCATCTGTTGAACCATCGTCAATCACCAGGATTTCATCTACAATCCCTGTTTTTTGTACACGTTTTAGAATCTCTTCAATCGTACGTATTTCATTGAAGACTGGGATTATTACTGTGATTTTCATTCCCGCAATTATACTTGGTGGTTGCGGGTCTTTAACCCCATTATTTCGAAGCAACATTCCGCCTATCATAAATGGTAAGGGACTTGCCTCCAGAAAACAGCGTGCTATAATCGTAAGCGTTTAATCCATCCATACCGATTTTACCCACAATGTAAACAATGGGAGTAATCATCATGACTGTTGCACATCCTAAATCCGCAGCCGGTACAACGCATTCCTCTTCAGGGGGAAGTTTTAAACCAAAATCGGTTACTCGGGTGGAGGATACTGGTCTCTCGCAATTGTGGCTCCAGGATCTGGCGCTCAAAATCCTTTATTTTCAAGGTTACATGAGTGGGTTTAAAGTCGCCGAAGAGATCGCTTTGCCATTTGCTGGAGTGGTCGACCAAATCCTGGATGCCCTCAAGCGCGAAAAATTCGTCGAAGTGAAATCCACTCAGCAAATGGGGCTTGGAGAAGGGTCTTACCAGTACGCAATAACCGGGGCGGGCATCGCCCGGGCACGCGAGGCCCTGGAACGCAGCCAATACGCGGGTCCCGCGCCTGTCCCGCTGGAATCTTACAATGACTCGATCCTACGACAGAGCCGAAGTCGCACCAACATCACTGCACGTTCGCTACGCCAGTCGCTTTCCCAATTGGTGCTGTCAGAACATACTTTCCAGCGCATTGGACCAGCGATCAACTCGGGCACATCCATCTTCCTTTATGGTCCAGCAGGCAATGGCAAAACCAGCATCGCCCGCGCTATCGGAGGTATGATACTGCGTGAGAGCATGTATATCCCTTATGCCATATATATTGATGGACAGGTCGTGAAGCTGTACGACTCGGTGAACCACCAAACTGCCGGCGATGAAGACGGTCCTCCGTCCAGCACGGGCGGTTTACGTCCCGGCAGCCGCCGCGACCCGCGCTGGCTGCGCATCGGCAGACCCTTTATCGTCGTGGGCGGTGAGCTGAACCTGGCAGGGCTGGACCTGGTTTTTGACGACGTCAACAAGTTCTATGAAGCACCATTCCAGGTGCGAGCTAACGGCGGTATCTTGCTTATAGACGATTTCGGCCGCCAGCAAGTGCGACCACGTGATTTATTGAACCGTTGGATTGTACCCCTGGAAAACCGCATCGACTACCTGACGCTGCACACCGGCCGGAAAGTAGAAGTGCCCTTCGATGTGCTGGTTGTTTTCTCTACTAACTTACCTCCTAAGGACCTGGTAGATGAAGCCTTCCTTCGCCGCTTACGCCACAAGATTGAGATCGGTGACCCCTCTTATGAGGAATTCCGTGAGATTTTCCACCGGGTATCGGCCGCCAAAGGTGTAATTTATAGCGATCAAGGATTGGCTTACCTGCTCCAAGAATGGTACATCAAACGCAACAGGAAATTGCGCGCCTCCCATCCTCGCGACTTGTGCGACCAAATCTTGGATATTGCTCACTATCTGGGTGTTGAACCAGCCATGACAACCGACCTGCTCGATCGCGCCGCTGAGTCTTATTTCGTAGAATTGTGATGTTTAACCAACTGCCTCATCCAGCGATTTTTGCCCATCGCGGGTCAAGCGCCCATGCGCCAGAGAATACGCTGGCTGCTTTCGAGCTCGCCCTCCGTCAAGGTGCAGACGCTATTGAGCTGGATGCCAAATTGACCGCTGACAGACATGTGGTGGTGATCCATGACCCAACTGTGGATCGCACTACTGAAGGCACCGGTCGAGTTAAAAATTTGACTCTGACCGAGTTACGCAAGCTGGACGCTGGCAGTCATTTCGACTTTGCATTTCGGGGCGAGCCTATTCCTACTCTGGATGAGGTTTTCAAAGCGGTGGGCCAACTGTGTTATATAAACGTAGAACTAACCAACTACGATTCGTTAACTGACAGTCTGCCAAACAAAGTAGCCGCTCTTGTGAAACGCCACAAATTGTATCGCCGGGTAATATTTTCTTCTTTTAATCCATTAGCCTTGATCCGCATTCGCAGACTGCTTCCAGAAAGCCCGATCGCCTTGTTGGCTCAGCCGGGCAAAAGCGGAACCTGGGCGCGTGGATGGCCTGGCCGGTTAATCGGCTATAACGCTTTACACCTAGAATTTAGCGATGTTACGGCAACCCTGGTTGAGGGCCTCCATCATCGAGGTTGCCGGGTGAACGTATACACCGTAAACCAGGTAGATGAAATGCGTCGTCTTTTCGCCATAGGAGTGGATGGCGTCTTCACCGATGACCCGGTGTTGGCGCGCCAGGCACTGATCGTAATAAATCACTGATGATTAAATAAAAATGGAAATAACTGCTGACGATATCATGGTTGTGTGCATCGCCCATCAGGTTAGGGATGGCGAGATTGTAGCTCAAGGGCTGGCGACGCCGCTTGTGGCAGCTGCTTACCTGCTGGCTCGGCAAACGCATGCACCCGGTCTTTATTTCGCATCAGCCATCGGACAAGGCGTTTGTAGCCAGCCTGCACCCCTCAGCCTGACGAACGTCGAGAGTCTGTGGCTTGGGCGATCATTGAACAACATCGGGTTTGTGCGCGTAGCGGCTGACGTGCTACCTCGTCTTAGACCGAAGGAGTTCTTTCGTCCGGCTCAGATCGACGCCGAAGGGAATTTCAATAACATCGCCTTCGGTGATGATTACCTCCGGCCGCGCATGCGCTTACCAGGCAGTGGTGGCATACCCGACGTGACTACTTATATCAATGACATCCATTTGTATGTGCCACGTCATTCCCGCGTCACCTTTGTCCCTAAACTGGACTTTCTCTCAGGCCTGGGGTATCATCCAGCACGCAGCCAGGGGAATGGACCGCTCTACCTGGTATCCGATATGGGTCAATTTGACTTTGCTCATGGCAGGATGAGACTAACAACTTATCATCCTGGGGCTGATGTGAAACGCATTCAAGCCCGTACCGGCTTTGAGCTCGAGATAGCCCCAGATTTGCATGAAACGCCGCCACCTACGGTGGACGAGCTCCGCCTGCTTCAAGAAATCGACCCGTTAGGCATCCGAAAGCTCGAAGGGTTAGGAGGGGCCGCCCGCCGGCAGCTTTTGCATGAAATTATCCGAATGGAGACTTTGGCTTAGGATTGGTAAATGGACTTGTAATGACTTCCAAAACCCGTATCCTTTTTATTTTCCTTTTATTCCTGCTGGCAATTAACCTAGTTTCCGTAGGACAGGCTTCACCGAACTCCCAGCTGCCAAAGCCCGCTGATCAAGCCAGTGCCTTGTTAGAGAAATTGACCCCTGAGGAGCGCGTTGGGCAATTGTTCCTGGTTACCTTTACTGGGACGGATGCTGGACCGAACTCTGAAATCTATAATCTGATAGTCAACCATTATATAGGCGGTGTAGTGCAACTTGCCTCGAACGACAATTTTATTTCTGGCGGGCAAATATTGAACCAGGCTCTAACACTTAATCGCCAGCTACAGCTGGACCGCTGGTCAGCTTCACAGAAAAACCGGACAAACCCAATTACCAACGAAACTTTCACTCCTTCCTTTATCCCGCTTTTCATCGGCATATCACAAGAAGGAGATGAAGCAACCTATGACCAGATATTAAGCGGTCTGACTCCGCTGCCAAACCAAATGGGAGTAGGCGCCACCTGGAACCCAGACCTTGCCAACCAGGTGGGCAGCGTGACAGGCAAAGAGCTCTCTACGCTGGGTTTCAACATGCTGCTTGGCCCGTCTCTAGATGTATTACAAAACCCTCACATCGAAGGCCCAACTGACCTGGGTACCCGCACTTTCGGCGGAGACCCCTTCTGGGTCAGCCAATTGGGTAGTGCGTATATTACGGGTGTGCACCAGGGCAGCAATGGGCGAATGGCAGTGATGGCGAAATATTTTCCAGGGCAAGGCGCAGCGGACCGCCTTCCAGAAGAAGAGGTTTCCACTATTATTAAAACCTTGGATCAGCTCAAGACCGGTGACTTGAAACCGTTTTTTGCCGTCACCGGGGACGCTCCATCGCCAGAGGCAACTACCGATGGTCTGATTGCCTCTCACATCCGCATTCAAGGGTTCCAGGGTAACCTGCGCTCGACCACCCGCCCGATTAGTTTCGATCCCCAGGCATTTAACCTGTTGATGAGCCTGCCACCGTTGGACACCTGGCGCAAGAACGGTGGAGTAGTAATGAGTGATAACCTCAGCAGCCAGGCAGTGCGTCGATTTTACAATGTGAACAGCCAGGCTTTTGATCCTGTCCGGGTAGCGCGCAGCGCATTCTTGACCGGCAATGATTTGTTATATATGACCGATTTTTCGTCGGATGCAACACCCGATTCAAACACGGCAGCGGTGAACACATTAGTCTTCTTCGCTCAAAAATATCGTGAAGATACTGCCTTTGCCAAGCTCGTAGATGAGTCTGTCCTGCGCATCCTGACCCTTAAATTCCACCTTTATAACGGTTTTTCTCTTGTCTCGGTGTTACCCTCACCTAGTATTTCTGACCAGGTTGGGAAGGCAGGCCAGGTCACTTTTGGAGTCGCTCAAGAAGGCGCTACATTGATCAGCCCAGACCAGGCCAGCTTGCAGGAAGCCATACCTGACCCGCCTAATCTGAGCGACCACATTGTCTTTATCACGGATGTATTTACTGCTCAGCAGTGCAGTAAATGTCCAAACCAGCCGCAGTTGGGTCTCAGAGAATTCCAGGATGTTGTGATTCGCCGTTATGGCCCCTTGGCTGGACGTCAGGTGAATCCCTCTTACCTTTCTTCCTACTCTACGGAAGATCTCCAGCAAATGCTCGACTCCAAGGAGGGTAGTTCAGATATCGAGCGTGATTTAAGCCGCGCAAATTGGATCATTTTCTCTATGCTGGATACTCAACCTGGCATTCCTTCTTACACTGCTTTGAGCCGTTTCCTGGCCGAACGCCCCGACTTGTTTCAGCAGAAACGTCTGATCGTGTACGCATTCAACGCCCCCTACTTCTTGGATGCCACTAACATCACAAAACTAACTGCTTACTTCGGTATGTACAGCAAGGCCCCACAATTTGTGGATATGGCTGCTTATCTGCTTTTTGGAGAACGGCGCGCCCAGGGAGCTTCACCGGTGTCCATTCCAGGGGTAAGATACGACCTGAATGAAGCTCTATTCCCAAATCCGAACCAGGTGATTCAGCTTGAACTGGATCAGCCTACTCAACCCATTACGGATACCGCCACCGCTCCCGCCCCCACCAGCACGCCTATCCCAACGCCCATTCCATTTAGAATTGGCAATTTGATCCCAATCCGTACTGGCACTATCCTGGACCACAACAACCACCCCGTGCCTGATGGGACCCAGGTCGAATTCATATTTAGCGTGGGAGGCGAACAGAACAGCACCAGCCAGTTGGAAACGACCGCCAATGGCGTAGCTCACACCAGTTATCAAGTCACATCTTCTGGCGCCCTGGTAGTCCGAGCTATAAGTGAGCCAGCTACCAAATCAACTACATTAAAGTTCGATATCCCCTCGCCAGACGGTGTGACCATTACTCCCTCTCCAACTGAGCAGCCAACCCGCACCTCGACCCCCTCTCCAACGGTCACTTTAACTCCGCCTCCCAGCCCACTGCCGCCGGTTAAGCCATCCAACCTCCCCCACCTGGCAGATTGGTTGATCGCTCTCATGGTGACTGCCACCATCGCCTGGTCCACTTACCGCCTGGCTGCCCTGATCGGCCAGGTTCGTTGGGGGATTCGCGCCGGCCTCCTGGCATTGATTGGAGGGCTATCTTTCTATAGCTATCTGGCCTTACAATTGCCTGGTAGTGAAAAAGTTTTGCACGGTTCCATCGCGCGAGGGGTATTCCTGGCCACCTTGATAGGGGCCGGGATAGGATTGTTGCTTGCCTTGTTGTGGAGGTCGGTCGGCTCTAGAAAACCAGAAGAAGAATAGCGGCACTGCCATCGGACAGGAGTGTTACCGAAGGAGAGTAACGACCAGGCTCAGTAACACCAGCCCTACTGAAATCCAAACCAGGGCTCGCTCAGTTGGCGAGGAGAACAAATCTACCATGGTGGGGGAAGGCAATGGAGCGCGTGGGCGGATAGACGGATTCCAATCACCCAGCAAAGCCTGTCGGAACGCTTCAACATCCTGGGGACGCTCATCAGGATGCAGATTCATCGCCCATAAGACAGCTCGCTCTGTCCTCAAGCTGATATCGGAGTTAAACTGGCGAGGCGGCATCAAGTTTTCAGGATGTAAAAACCGCTCGCGCGCCTCTACCGGGGGGTGATTGGTTAGCAGGTGATATAGGGTGGCTCCAAAAGAGTAAATATCACTTCGACCATCGGTATGACCTGAATCCCCACCGTATTGCTCCAGCGGCGTATATAATGCGGTGCCGCGGCCTTGAAGAATAGTAATGGTAACTTCCTCGGATGCCAGTATCTTTACCAGCCCAAAATCCACCAGCTTGAGAATGCCACTTGGAGTCAATTTTAAGTTACCGGGCTTGATATCGCGATGAACAATAGGCGTATTTTGACCGTGGAGATAGATCAGGGCGTCGGCTAACTGGTTTGCCCAGCCAAGCACATCGCGCTCTACTAAAAAATTACCTTTTTGGCGAGCTTCGGTCATCAACGTGCGCAGGTCTTTTCCAGGTACGAAATCCATCACCAGGTAATCGCGGCCGGCAATTGAGAAAAAGTCAGATACTTTTGGCAGATTAGGGTGATCCAGGCGTGCTAAAACAGTGGCTTCGCGCAAGAACTGTTCACGGGCTTCCTTGAGCAAGTCGGCAGGCAGCGTGCGATCATGTTCGACTTCCTTAAGCGCGCAAAGACGGCCCTCCAGACGCAAGTCGTCTGCAAGGTAAATGCTGCCCATTCCTCCCTGGCCGATTATCCGGCTAATCCGGTAACGGTTACGTAAAACCTCCCCAGCTCTTAAAGGAGTGGGCATAGACAGAATATCCAGTTATCCTGATCCACCGGACGTTTATTCAATCGGTGAGCCAGGAGATCGGTTAAAGACATAGGGCGATTCCATAGCGGCGTATTATGTGTTATTATACCTTTAGAGGCTCGGAAGTTGGAGAAATACAACGAAGAAGCACCAGTTTTAGTTGCACAAGCTGGTCCTTTGAATGGACAGCGCTGGACGCTTCGCGATACGATCCTGGTTGGTCGTGAGGCCATTTGCAACATCCGGGTTACTGACCGCCAGGTAAGCCGTTTACATGCCCGTTTTACCTTGACCCCTAAAGGGGTGACACTCGAAGATCTAGGTAGTAAGAATGGGACTCACCGCAATGGGCAACCCATTAAAGGATCCGTCCTGCTCCAGGACGGAGATGTGATCCAGGTCGCATTGGCGCAACAGTTTATATTCTTGGGCTCGGATGCAACTTTGCCGCTCAATGTTGAAGAGTTAGATATCCAGGTGTTACCACCAGCATTTATATCCGCCCAAATCCAAACTGGACTCCTGCGGTTGGAAAAACGCTCCCGGCGGGTCTGGATCGGGGATGAAGAAGTCCTCCCGCCCCTTTCAGCTTCTCAATTTCGCCTGCTTGAATTATTGTACGAACAACAAGGGCAAGTGGTATCTCGCCAGGATTTAATCGCCAATGTATGGAAAGAAGAACAAGCGATTGATGTTTCCGAGCAGGCACTCGACGCTTTAGTAAGGCGTCTGCGCGAACGCCTCACCGCCATCGATCCTACCCACCTTTATATTGCCACCGTACGGGGCCACGGGCTCAGGCTGGATAACCCAGTTGTGGCAACCAAAGATTAGAAATTAATGAATAGCGATTGGCACCCGGCAATGATGATCGGTTTGCCAATCGCCAATCCCGATCAACTGATCACTGTCTTATAGCATTCTCCATCGAAAAACGCAAGGCCAGACGATTAAGTGCCTGGATGCTATCAATTAATTCCTTATCGTCGCTGGATTGCGCCTGAGCGGCAATATTGGATAGCGCGTCCAGGAATTCGGGGGTGATTTCAGACCGGTGCTCTTCTAACAATTTACGCCGGGCGTTATCATCAGGCGCGTCCAACAGCTCTTCGATCAAGGTCACCTCAGGCGGAGGCGCGCTCGCCTGCTGGAGTACATCCACAACCTCTTGATATTTTCCTAATTTCTCCAGGTCACCTTGCTTGCGCGCAGCTTGCATGGCAGAATCTAATTCTTGCAAAAAGAACTCGTCTACCACAGACAGGTTTTGCATCATCGCCTCACTGATATTATCAGCCTGAGTGATAGAATTTAATAGATTTTTAGATTCCTGGGCACGTGCTGCCAATTGCTGGTCGATTTCCCGAGTCATTTCTAACAGCTTCTCGCGCAAAGCAACCAGGCGGTCCCGGCCATCGCCTCGCGCCCGGTCTATTCGCTCACTCAACAATTGAAAGAAGGAATAATCCATACGGAAGCGTGCCAGACTGACCAGAGCTCGTAACCGGGTTTCATTCTTAGCTTCGATCACCAGCTCGAGTAGTTTTTCGCGCGGTAGATCCTTACCAGCCGCTTGCAGTTCTTTGATCACTGCTTCGATCTCCTGGGCTTGAGATTGTAATTGACGACCAAATGTCGTGACAGGCAACAAGCTTTCTTGCAATTGCGTCAACTGGTGCGCCGATTCCTGATCACCACCCATGAGAGAAGCGTCAATCAAACGCCGCAGCAAACTAAAAAACTCGGCATCGATTAATATATCCTCCTGTCGAGCCAATTCTATGCGCACGTCTTCGGAGGCATTCATCAAGCGCTGGATCAGTCCCAATCTTTGCTGTTGAGCCTGGATCATCTCGCGCGTAATTCCGTCCGCCTCTAATACGCGTTCTACCAGACCTTGCATGGTCAAGGTAGATTGCGGGTTCAGCAAATAGCCTTTACGTTTCTCCTGAGGCAGTTTACTCAATATCTGATTAATCAGGCTGCCAATTAGACGCTCCTGATCATTGCGTGGTAAGCCGATTTCAGGAGGAACATAAGTGAGCAGCAGCTCCTTATCCGCGTCGTGGTAAACAATCGGGGTGGCCGCGTTCCCCTGGTAGCCACAGTTTGGGCATTGGATCAGGTTATAGGCGCCTGAAAGGAGTCGCTGTTTGGCTGTAGGATCAAAATAATTGTCAAACAATTGCTCAATATCGGCCACGATCGGTTGTCGGCAGTTTGGGCAGTTAATGCGTGTTTTTGGCATACGTGATATCCTTTTTTATAATGGTTTAGTTATTCCGCTTTCCATCCCTTGGCAGCGAAAAACAAATGCGTGCTCCTTCGCCGGGCTTTGGGTCTACCCAGATGCGCCCCCCATGCGCCTCCACCACAGCCCGGGCGAGATATAACCCCAAACCAGCCCCTTTCGTGGTACGCGAGGCTTCAGAGGCGCGGTAAAACCGGTCAAAGATGTGCGGTATGTCACTGGTCGCGATGCCAGGACCCTGATCGGAAACACACAGGACAACCTGCTCGAGGTGTACACGGCCATTAATGGTAATCTTTCCACCACTGGGTGAATATTTAATGGAGTTGGAGATCAGGTTTGAAAGTACCTGGGCCAACCTGTCTTCATCCCCCATGATCACGGGGAAATTGGTCGGAAAATCAACTTCGATCGAGTGGACTTTGGACTGAGTACGGAACCTTTCAGCAATCCGATTGGCCAGCATATCCAGCGATAAGTCAGCCAGGTTGATCGACAGAGCACCTGCCTGTAAGCGGGATGCATCCAATAAATTTTCGATCAATTCTGTCAGGCGGTCAGCTTCCTCTTCGATCACCTCCAGGCTATCCTTTACGATCTGGCGCTCCCAAGAAGCGTCCTCACGGCGCAAAGTACTCACATACCCCTTAATCAATGCTACCGGAGTTTTTAACTCGTGACTGACAACCGAGATAAATGTGCTCTTCAGCTCCTCGGCTTCCCGAAAGCGAGT
>Ga0315273_10011544_pt1 | contig 11307 bp, 8 predicted proteins | sample YL17G02_0_MG_FD_205753 | JGI IMG/M metagenome (GOLD analysis project Ga0315273, IMG submission 205753) | Sediment microbial communities from Yellowstone Lake, YNP, Wyoming, USA - YL17G02_0 | ecosystem: Environmental > Aquatic > Freshwater > Lake > Sediment | place: USA: Wyoming | collected...
GAACGAATTCGACGTTACGCTGACCGACCGCGCGCTCACAAGCAGCGCGGCGGCCTGAGCAAATGTAGAAACTCCAGCGGCGGGTCTTCAGACCCGCCAACTCCCGCCGGCCTCACTCCGCTCGCAGCGACACCACCGGATCCACGCGGCCCGCCCGGCGGGCTGGCCCGAGCGCGGCGACCACCACCGCGACGATGAGCAGCGCCGACACCGCCACCCAGGTCAGCGTGTCCGACGGCGTAACGGTGAACAGCAGGCTGCGGATGACGCGCACCGCCGCCGCCGCGCCAAGCGCCCCGAGGGCCAGGCCCAACACACCGAGACCAATCGCCTGTCGGAGAACCAGGCCAACGACCTGTCCCGGCTGAGCGCCCAGCGCCAGGCGGATACCCATCTCGCGGATTCGTCTCGCGGTCGAGTAGCGCAGGACGCTGTGTACGCCAACCGCGGCGAGCACGACGCCCACGACTGCAAAGACAGCGGCGAGAAATGCCACCAGCCGCGGGATCGCGATGCTCTGCCAGAACAGGTGTTCGAGTTCGCGCGCGCTGACGATGGCGCCACCGAGCGCACGCGTTTCCCTCGACACGCCCGCGGGTAGCCCGGCCGTTGTCCCCGCCGTTCTCACCACCAACGTGTAGGACCATGGCCGCTGAAGGTGTGGCACGTAGATCTCGGTCAGGGGCGGCCTTCCGGGGCCGTTGTGTCGCGGATCGGCCACCACGCCGACGATGCGCGACGCGGGAGTGCGACCCACGCTCACGCCCTTGCCGATCGCGTCTTGACCCGGCCAGAACCTGCGCGCCATCGCTTCATTCACGATCGCCACGCGCGGGGCCCCTTCGCGATCGCGGTCGTCGAACCATCGCCCCGCCTTCAGTCGCATGCGCATGATCGTGAAGTAGCCGGGGCTCGCCGAACGCACATCCGCCATGAGCGGCTTGCCGTCGGCCGGCTCGGAACGGCCCTGGATGTGGATGTCGCTCTGCCCGCTCCGGCCGCTGAGCGCCGAGTTGTTCACGAACCCTACGGCCACCACACCCGGAAGTGCGGCCACGCGACGTTGCAGTTCCTCGGTGAAGCCGAGCGTTTGCCTGGCGCCGTCCGACAGGACCACCACGGGCAGCTGAGAATCCGCCACAGTCAACCGTCGTCCGCCCCCTGGCGGCGGCGTCACCTTCGGGTCGTTGAACTCGAACGCGACGACCCCCGCGGGATCGAAGCCCAGATCAACCTGGACCAGCCCCACGAAGCTGCGGACGAGCAGGCCGCCGCAAACAAGCAGCACGAGCGCCGTTGCGAGCTCGGCGATGACGACGACGCCGAGCGGGCGGCGCCACGTCCGGCTCGAGCCGCCCGACCCTGCGGCGCGGCCCAACGCGCCCATGCTGCCCGCTCGCGAGCAACGCACGGCCGGAACGAGGCTGAAGGCCATCGCCGAACAGGTGGCGACGCCAATCGCGAACAGCAGCACGCGATAGTCGATGGCAACCTCGCCGAGCCTGGGGAAGCCCTCGGGCGCAAGGGCGAGGAAGGCGCGAACGCCGACCTGCGCGACCAGCAGGCCGAGTATCGCCGCCACGCCGGCGAGGAGAAAGCCCTCGACGAGCAGTTGGCGCACGACGCGCAGGCGTCCGGCGCCAAGCGAGATGCGAATGGCGAACTCGCCTTCGCGTGCGATCGCGCGGGCGAGCAGCAGGTTCGCAACGTTGGCGCACGCGATCAGGAGCAGCAGGCCGGCGCCGCCCAGGAACGCGAGCAGCGGCACGCGCAGCGGGCCGGCGATGTCGTCGCTCAGGCGGGCCACGCGGAAGGCCTCGCCCTTGTACTCCGGCCAGCTCCGAGCCAGTTGACTCGCCACGAGGTCGAGCTGCGCCTGCGCCGTGTCCAACCCGGCCCCGCGTCTCAGCCGACCGACGACGGGCAGGAAGTACGCCCGCGAGTTCCGGGCGCTGTCGTTGCGCTCGCGGGTGAGCGGAATCCAGGCATCGGCGGGCCACGGGTTCGGGTACGGAAAAGCGAACCCGGAACCGAGCACGCCCACGATGGTGGCCGAGATCGGATTGAGACGGCCAGACACCGTCTGCAGCAGCGTCTGCCCGACGACTGCCCGGCTGCCGCCGAACCGGCGCACCCACAGTCCGTGCGTGATCACGACGACGGGTGGCGCTCCGGGGCGTTCGTCGGCGTCCACGAGGCTGCGACCGAGCACGACCGGCGCGCGCAGCGCGCGCAGCAGTGACGCCGAAACGTCCCGCGCCAACAGGCGCACGCGCACGTCGCCGCCGGGAATCTGCAGCGTCTCGCCGTACGCGTACGTCGCGACTTCCTCGAATGCCGGGCAGCGAGCGCGAATCGCGGCGAACTGCTCGTAGGAGAGCGTCATCCGGTCGAATCGCGGCGGGTCCGTTTTCCAGATCGCGACGAGCCGGCCGGAATCGGGAAACGGCAGGGGGCGCAGCAGCATGCCGTCGGCGGCCGCGAAAATCGCGGTGCTCGCGCCGATGCCGATGGCGAGCGTGGCGACCGCCACGGCAGCGAAGCCGCGATCCCGCGCGAGCATGCGGAGGCCGAAGCGCAGATCCTGGCGCAGCAGGTCCCAGTGTTCGCACGGCGCCGTTCTCAGGAAGTCCGCGATCGTGCGCAGCCAGAGGCGGGCGAGGCCGCGGCGCCGCTCGGTGGCCGCCGTGTCCTGGCGCTGCTCCTCGAACGTGCCCTCCATTTCCTCGCCGAACTCGGCGCGAAACTCGAAAGGTAGCAGCCGCAGCAGCGTCCGGTAGGCGCGGGTTGCGAAGGAGTGACGGCTCATGGCTCCGGCCTCGGGTTCCCGCTTCAGCCTTTGGGCTGACCGGGAAACCGCCAACTCACGTGGTCCTGGCCTTCCGGAACAGCGTCGTGGCGCGCGCGGCGTCCAGTGTGCGCTCGAGGCGGTCGGCCTCGGCCTGCGCGACCGCCCGGCCGAGCGGCGTCAACCGGTAGTAGCGGCGGCGCGGATCGTCGTTGCGCACGGGCGCGCGGGTTTCGACGACGAGGGCGTCGGCGAGCAGCCGCTTGATGATGCCGTAGAGCGTGCCCGTGCCCAGTTCGACGGCGCCATCGGTGCGCGCGGCGATGTCCTTGATGATGGCGTACCCGTGCCGGTCGCTGTCGGCGAGCGACACCAGCACGTGGAACAGGGCGGGCGTGAGCGGAAGGAACGAGCGCGAATCGTCGGACATGATCGGCCATCCTCTATGACGCGTCATGATACATCACGCCGCGACTCATGTCAATGACGCGCCCGACCGAGCCCGTGGGGCCGCTCGTTTTGGCCCACCCGACCCGCAGCCCCGGCCGGCCTGCAAGAAGACCTGGCGCCGCCGTTCAAGAGACTGAGAGAATGTACAGACGCGCTGTTCCGCCTGGAGGTGGCTGTGATTCGTTGCCTGTTGATCGCCGTGGTTGTGGTCATGTGGCTCGGCGGGGCCTGCACGAACAAGGGCACGCCCGTCCCGGATGGTCGGGGCTTTGGTGGGCGCGGCGCTGTGCCGCCCGCCCAAGCAACGGTGATCGCCCGCTACGCGGCCGCCCCTTCCGCTCCCGCGCGCCCCGGAGGGCCAGGGGGCCGGGTGGAGAGCGCCGACAAGGGCGAGCAGGTTCCGGTGCCTCAGGAACGGAAGCTGATTCGCAACGCCAGCGCGAGGCTCGAGGTCCGGTCGGTGGACGCCGCGCTCAACCAGTTGCGCGCCCTGACCGGGACGTCGGGCGGCTACGCGACCGAGGAGAACCGGTCGCGCGATGAGTACGGCGTCGGCCGTGGGGCCATCACCTGCCGTATCCCGGCAGGCCGGCTCGACTCGCTGACCGCACGCCTGACGGAGATCGGAACGATCGAAGAGGTGCGCATCTTCTCGAGCGACATCACCGAGCAGTACTTCAACCTGGAGATCAGCCTCCGCAATCGGCGTGTGCTCGAGTCGCGCCTGCTGGCCCTCGTGGGGCGACCGGGGAACAGATTGTCGGAACTCCTCGAGACCGAGCGCGAGCTTGCCCGCGTGCGCGGCGAGATCGATCAGATGGAAGGACGGCAACGCTTCTGGGACAACCACGTGGCGCTCTCGACGCTGTCGGTCACGGTGCACGAACCGGCTGCCGCGGTAGCGGGCGCCGAGGGCGGGCCGTGGACGACGCTGAAACGGTCGTTCTCGCAGGCCGCGGACAACTTCATCGATGCCGTCGCCGGTATGATCGCCCTCACCGGCAGCCTCGTGCCCGTGGTCGTCGCGCTCGTCGCCGGCGTCTGGATCGTCGCTCGTCTCTGGAGGTGGCGGCGCCGACGCCGGACGGCGCGGGCGTTCCGGACGCAGCCGGCCGCGTAGCGCAGGAGGGCGGGGCTTCAGACCCGCCGACGCCTCGCCGGCATCACCGGCTTGCCGGCAGTGCCTTCACGACCTGGAACGTCCGATCGTGGACTTCCGAGATGTAGAGCGGGCGCCGGGCATCGTGATCGGTGCCGAGCGTGAAGGTGCCGGCCACGCCGGCGATCGGCGTCCCGTCGGCGATCAGCCGATCGAGATACGCCTTGACGCCCGCACGCGTGTACCCGCCCCGCAGCACGGCATCCCGCAAGAGGCAGACCGCGTCGTACGCGAACGCCTGGCCGTAGTCAGGCGGCCGACCCGTGCGTTCGCGGAACCGCATGGCAAACCGCGCCGCGCGCGGGTCCGCCTGGTCGAGCGAATGGAACTGCGACACGCGCATGCCTTCGGTCAGATCCGGGAGCGCGTCGATCAGCGCGAACTGCGCGAGGTTGAAGCCCGGCGTCAGCTGGCCGAATTCGTCCGAACGGTCGGCGGCTGCGCGCGCGGTGAAGTCGCCGCGCCGCATGCGGTCGGAGGCCTGGAGGATGGCGTGCACCGGTTTCAGGATCCGCCGGCGGAGGATGAAGGCCGAGAACCCGGTGGCGAGAAGGACCGCTGCACCGAGCAGGAAGACCGCGACGAGGCCCCGGGCCGCCGAGCGATTGAGGTGCTCGACGACCGCCCGCAGCTTGTCGAGCTGCAGCCCGTTCAGCTTCTCGACCTCGTTTCGAATCTCCTCCTGCATGAAGATGTAGAACTGCCGTGCAATGGTCCATGGCAGTGCGACCACCACGGTCGAGGAATCAGCGTCCACCGCCGACCGGTGACGTCGTCAGGCCAGGCCGGCCTTCTTCATGACCCGCGCGATGTCGTACTGCGCGGAGCGCGGCCGGCGCGCGCACATCCGGTTCGCCTCCGCGTCGTTGGTGAATCGTTCCTTCGCCGGGTCCCACGTCAGTTTCCGTCCGAGCCTCATCGCGATCCAGGCGGCCGCGCACGCCTCGAGGCTGCGCGCCGCCTGGTCGACCGGCGCGATGGGATCCTCCCGCCGGCCGATGGCCTGCAGCCAGTTCAGGTAATGATCGTCGCTCGCCGGCCATCGCGTGTCGGCCGGGCCGAAGGGCGCCCTGAGGATGCGCTCGTCGCTCGCCTCGAGCGCCCTCGGCTTCTGGGTTTTCGCGTCCTTCGCGTTCGGGTCGCTGCTGGTCACCTGCTCCGCGCCCCGCGCGCAGAACACCCAGCCGTCGGTCCCTTCCCAGCGGATGCCGTTCGGGTACGTGTCGTCCATCACGAGGAGCGCGCCGCTCGGGTACGCCATCTCCACGTGGTACGTGTGGTGGACCGTCCAGACGTCGTTGGTCATGAAGGCGGCGCGGGCCTCGATCTGCGTCGGGCCGCTCAACTCCATGCCGATGCCCCAGTGCGCGATGTCGACATGGTGCGCGCCCCAGTTGGTAATCATGCCGAGGCCGAAGTCCTCGGTCGTGATCCAGCCCGGTCGGCCGTAGCCGTCCTGCGGGTGCACCCGGTCTTCCATGTACGGCTGCTGCGGGGCGGGGCCGAGCCACGTCTCGTAGTCGAGGTTCGGTGGCACCGGTTGCATCGCCGGCGCCTGGCCTTTCGGCTGGTCCCGTCCGATGCCGATCCGCACTACCTTCACCTGGCCGATCCGGCCGTTGCGCACCGCCTCGCTCGCCACGCGGAACGTGTTCCACGGCTTCGACGAGCGCTGCTGGCTACCGGTCTGCAGGATCCGCTTCTTCGCGCGCACCGCCGTCCTGAGCGCGATCGCCTCCGCGATGTCGTAAGTCAACGGCTTCTGGACGTGAAGGTCCTTGCCCGCCAGCACCGCCTCGAGCGCGACGAGCGCGTGCCAGTGGTCGGGCGGCGTCACGATGACCGCGTCGATGTCGGGCCGCGCGAGCAGCTCGTGGTAATCGCGGTACGCCTTCACCTCGACGCGGCTCTCGCCCTTGCCGCGGTAGTACTGCGCGACCTCGGCCCGGGCTCGCTCGAGCCGCTTCGAATCCAGATCGCACACCGCCACCATGCGGCAGAGGTCGTGCTTCATGGTGCCGCGCATGTCCTCGATGCCCATCCGGCCGCAGCCGATCTGCGCGACGTTGATGCGGCGGCTTGGCGGCGTCTGGTTGCCGAACAGGTACGTGCGCGGCAGCACGAGCAGGCTCGCCGAGGCGGCGAGCGACGTCTTCAGGAACCGGCGGCGAGACGCGTCACACTCCCGACCGGCGCGCTTCTTCATGGCAACTCCCTGATCTTGATCGTCCGGAACGACACGCGGTTCCCGTGGTCCTGCAGCAGGATGTGTCCCTTGGGCGATTCGCCGAACTTCGGCCAGATGGTGTACTTGCTGTGATCGACCAGCGCGCGCCACATCTGCGTGCCGCGCTCGTACTCGACGGTCTTGAACCCGTTCAGCCAGTGCTCGACGTGGCTGTCGCGCACCACGATGCGCGCACGGTTCCACTCGCCCACTCCGTTGGAGCGGACGTTCTGCGGCGGAATCAGGTCGTACAGGCCCGCGAGCTTGCGGTTGCCGTTCACGCCCGCCTTCGCGTCTGGGTGCACCGCGTCGTCCAGGATCTGGAATTCACACCCGATCGAAGAGCCCTCGCCCTTATTGAGGGTGGTGTCCACGAAATACTTGATCCCGCTGTTGGCGCCCTTGGTGATCAGGAACTCGACGACGAGCTCGAAGTTGCGGTACTGGTCGGTGGTCACGATGTCGCCGCCCGCCGCCGACTCCCGGCCCTCGGCGTCGAGCACCGAAAGGACGCCGTCCCTGATCTCCCAGCCACTCGGCGGGAACCTGTCCAGCTTGGCGCCGCGCCAGCCGGCCGTCGTCCTGCCGTCCCAGAGCAACTTCCAGCCCTCGCGCGCTTCCCGCTCGGTCAGCGTGTTGCGAAGGTAGTTGAACTGCGGCGTCGTCCCGCGGTCCGGCGTCCGGCTGCGCGCGAGATCCGTGGTGAGGATGCGGATGTTCCTGAAGCGGATCGATTCCCCGACCTTGGACGTGTCGTTGCCGATGCCGTGCACCTGCAGCGCGATGATACCGCTCGGTGTCAGGTCGTCCACGATGTTCGTGCACTCGACGCCGTTCAGCCACGTGCGGATGGAGGTGCCGACGGCCTCGACGCGGAACGTGTTCCAGTCGCCTTTGCGCAGCGCCTTTCGGGCCGCATCCTGGCCCACCAGCGTGTGCAGCCACCCGCGCCGGGCCTCGTCGTACAGACCGCCGCTCCAGGCGCGGTCGGAGGGATCGATCTCCACCTGGTAGCCGTGGACGCGCCCGCCCTTGATCGCCGGGTCGGCGATGCTGCGCACCTGGACGCCGCTGTTCATCTCGGATTCGATCTTCGCCTCGTACTCGAGGATGAAATCGCCGAAATTCCCCTTCGCGCACAGGAAACTGTTCGGGGAACCGAGAACCGCGCGTCCGACGATGGCGCCGTCCTCGACGGTCAACGACGCGGTGCCGTTGCAGGGATACCAGCCGTCGAGCGTCCGTCCGTCGAACAGCGGGCGCCACCCGTTCTGCGCCTGGGAGGGCAGCACCATGGCCGCAAACGCCACGGCCAGGATCCAGGAGGTCGTCATGCGGCGTGTTGGAAGATTCATGCTGCGGATTATGCATCCGGCTCGGGCGGTTCAACAAGAATCGTCCATCGCCCATGGGCGTGCTGACGCTAGAATAGCCTTGCCTCTCGCGCCGTCATGACCCGGCCCGACGCCGCACGGACGCACCAATGACCACAACGACTTCCCGGGTGCTGGGATTCGCGACCGGCGTCGCCGCGCTGGGCGGGTTCCTCTTCGGCTACGACACCGCCGTCATCGCAGGCGCCGTGGGCGCGTTGCGGGATCATTTCCAGTTGACCGCGGTCGAGCAAGGCTGGGCGGGCGCGAGCGCAATCTACGGCTGCCTGCCCGGCGCGCTGGCCGCCGGGTTTTTCGCCGATCGCTTCGGGCGCAAGAGCCTGCTGCTTGCGTGCGCGGTGCTGTACGCCGCCTCCGGGCTCTGGTCCGCGTTCTCCACGACGTTTCCGAGTTTCCTGCTGTCGCGTTTCGCCGGAGGGCTGGCCATCGGCATCTCCTCGATGGTGTGCCCCACCTACATCGCCGAGATGGCGCCGGAGCGGCGCCGCGGCGTTCTCGGCACGCTCTTCCAACTCGGCATCGTCGTCGGGATCTTCCTGGTGTTCTTCGTCAACCAGCAGATCCAGGGACACGGCGACGCGGCGTGGAACACGAGCGTCGGGTGGCGCTGGATGCTCGGTTCCGAGACGCTTCCGGCGCTGCTCTTTCTCGTCCTTCTCGCGCGGGTGCCGGAGAGCCCGCGGTGGCTGGCGCTTGGCGGCAACGTGGAAGCGGCGCGGGCGGTCCTTGTTCGCGTGGCCGGTCCGGTTGACGCGCCGCGGGAGCTAGCCGCGATCCTGGCGGCCGGAAGCGAAGGCCGGGCGCCCTTCTCCGCGATCTTCGCCAAGGCGCAGCGCCGGCCGATGACGATCGCCGTTGGGCTCGCCGCGCTGAGCCAGGCGTCTGGCATCAACGCGATCATGTATTACGCCCCGGAGGTGTTCAAATCGGCCGGCGCGACGACCAACGCCGCGTTTGCCTCGTCGGTCTGGGTGGGCGCCGTGAACCTCGCGTTCACCCTGGTCGCGCTCGCGCTGATCGATCGCCTGGGCCGGCGGCCGCTGCTTCTGGCCGGCGCCGCCATCCAGACGGTCGCGTTGGCGCTGGTGGGGCTGTCGTTTCGCGCGGCCGACCCGAGCGCCGGCACGCTCGTCGCGGTGCTCGTCTACGTCGCCGCCTTCGCCGCCGCCATGGGTCCGATTCCCTGGGTGCTCATCAGCGAAATCTTCCCCGGCCCGATTCGCGGACGCGCGGTGGCTGTCGGCGTCGGCACCATCTGGGCCGCGTGCCTTGTGGTGGCCCAGAGCTTCCCGGTGCTGAACCAGCGCCTGGGGCCGAGCGTGACGTTCTGGATCTACGCCGGCTGCTCGCTGCTCAGCGTGCTGTTCGTCTTCGCCCTCGTGCCCGAGACGAAGGGGCGGCGCCTCGAGGAGATCGCCGCGTCATGGAGCGCGCCGTGAAGACGGTCGTCGGCATCGACGGCGGCGGCAGCCGCACGCGCGCGGTCGTGGCCGACGCCAGCGGCGCGATCCTCGGTGCCGCATCCGGCCCATCGATCAACCCGCGGCACCACGACGGGGCCACCATCGCGGACCGGCTGGCGGACCTCGTGCGGCGCGTTCGTCCGGCCGGCGCGTCGCTGTCGGCGGCGTTCCTCTCGCTCGGGGGCGTCTCGACGCGTGCCGATGCCGCCGCGGTGGAAGCGGTGGCCGCGCGCGTGGAGGGACTCCACGCCGTGCCGGTCCTGGTGGACAACGACGCGCGCGCCGCGCTGGTCGGCGGGCTCGCCGGCCGCCCCGGCATGGTCCTCATCGCGGGCACAGGGTCGGCGTGCCTCGGCGTCGCCGCCGATGGCCGCCGCCACTGGTGCGGCGGTTGGGAGCACCTGGCAGACGACGCGGGGAGCGCGTACTGGATCGCGGTCGAAGCGATACGCGTCGCGGTGCGGGTGGAGGACGGACGACTGCCCCCAAGCGCGCTGCGCGACCTCGTGTTCGACCGCTGGCCGCTGGCCGAACCGCGCGCGCTGGCCGAGCGCCTGTCGCGGCCGGACCTCGATCGCGCCAGCCTCGCGATAATGGCGCCGGATGTCATCGCGCTGGCGGCGGCCGACATCCTGGCGCGATCGATCGTCGAACGGGCGGCCATTCACCTCGCCCGCCTGGTGGAGGTGACCGCGTCACGGCTGTTCGAGCCGGAGCCGTCCGAGCTGATCCTGACCGGTGGCCTCGCCAGGTCCGGCCCGCCCTTCACGCCGTTCCTCGTCTCGGACATTCAGGTGGTGGCGCCCGGCGTGCGCATCGTGGAGCCCGAACTGCCGCCGGTCCTCGGCGCCGTGATCGAAGCGGCCCGGATGGCCGGCGTGGAGACATCGGCCGCGTACCTGGAACGGCTGCGCGGGCAGCCCGTGGACTTTTCATGAGGTTGTCGACCTACGCCCGGCGCCCGGCGCTCGACGTTCCCGGCACGGCGGGACAGGCCTGGAGCGGTTGGAGCGCGGTCGGCGGCGAGTTGCGGCAGGCGGCGCTGCAGGCCCGCTCCGCGGCCGGCACGCGTGGCGACCGCGTCGTGCTGGCGATCGAGTGCAGCACCGGCCTGCTGCCCGAGGTGCGCGAGCGCCTGCAGCAGGCACTGGCGCCGGCCCTCTGGGTTGACACATCCGACGCGATGCGCCCGCCGTCCGGGATCGATCGGATCGCGGCTCCCTTCCTCGGCGGCGACGATCCTCTCTTCGGCTACCTGTCGGATCTCACAATCGACGCGTGTCTCGATCCCGCCCGCCTGTCCGCGATCCGGGAGCAGATCGCCGCGGCGACGGGCCTCATCGTGGTCTTCGGCACCGGCGCGTTCCGCTTTGCGGACGTCGATCTCGTCGTGTACGCCGACATGCCGCGTTGGGAAGGACAGTTGCGCCAGCGCCAGGGGCGCGTGGCCAATCTCGGCGTGCAGAACGCGGGCGAGAAGGCCGCACTTCAGTACAAGCGCGCGTTCTTCGTCGACTGGCGCATCGTCGATCGGCTGAAGCGCGAATCGCTCCACCGCTGGGACTACCTGATCGACTCGACCAGCGAAGGCGAGCCTCGCCTGGTCGCAGGCGCCGCGCTCCGCCGTGGGCTCGAGCTGGCCGCGCACCGGCCGTTCCGGCTCGTGCCGTTCTTCGATCCGGCGCCCTGGGGCGGGCAGTGGATGAAGGATGTGTGCGGTCTCGACCGGACCGTCGCCAACTACGGCTGGTGCTTCGACTGCGTGCCCGAGGAGAACAGCCTCGTCTTCGCGTTCGGAGACATCCGCGTCGAAGTCTCCTCGCTCA
>Ga0315273_10011546_pt1 | contig 11305 bp, 4 predicted proteins | sample YL17G02_0_MG_FD_205753 | JGI IMG/M metagenome (GOLD analysis project Ga0315273, IMG submission 205753) | Sediment microbial communities from Yellowstone Lake, YNP, Wyoming, USA - YL17G02_0 | ecosystem: Environmental > Aquatic > Freshwater > Lake > Sediment | place: USA: Wyoming | collected...
ACCATTGCAAAATTTTCGGTGAGCCAGGCTCCTATTGTATTTTCTGCTCCCAGAAGATCAAAGATAACTCGTTTTTCAGTATGATCGGGACAGGCAGGATAACCGGGAGCCGGTCTTATCCCCTTGTACCTAAGTTTCAGTAATTCGTCAACCAGAAGATTCTCCTCTTTTGCATAACCCCAGTATTCCTTTCGGATCTTTTCATGAAGCCATTCAGCAGTAGCTTCGGCAAACCTGTCGCTGAGTATCCTTATCATTATTGTAGCATAATCATCCTCCTTGTACTTATCAAATGCCTCATTATCAATAGATACAGTCACAACAAACGCCCCGATGTTATCTGTCAGTCCTGTGCTCTCAGGAGCAATATAATCAGAAAGGGAGAGATTAGGGACACCTTTTTCTTTTGTCTCCTGGTTTCTTAAAAACCTGAATACCGATTTTATCTCCTTTTTACTTTTATCGGAGAAGACTTTAACATCATCCCCATGAGAAACTGCAGGGAATAACCCAAAGACAGCTTTTGCTGTCAGAAGTTTCTGATCGATCACTTTCTTAAGGTACAATTGTGCATCATCAAACAGCTTCCTTGCCTCGGCTCCTTTTACAGGATCACTAAAAATTGCAGGGTACTTACCCGATAATTTCCATGCAAAGAAAAAGTAGGTCCAATCGATATAGCCCTTAAGTTCATCCAGATCTATATCATGGAATACGTGAAGTCCGGGCTTAACTGGTTCAAAAAGTTTAATTGCCTGCCAGGCTGTAACATATCTATTCCCCCTTGCTTCACTTAATGAGAGAAGATTTTTTTCAGTCTGACGCGAACTATGGTCATCCCTCAGCTTCTTATACTTTTCTTTTATTGAGGAGACATAAGAACTGTTGTCTTTCTGAAGCAGGGAAGAGAGTACTCCGGCTGCTTTTGAAGCATCTTTAACATGAATAACACTGTTTGAATATGCAGGTGCCACTTTTACTGCAGCATGTATCTCCGATGTTGTTGCCCCTCCGATAAGCAGAGGAATGTTGATTTTTCTCCGTTCCATTTCCGAAGCAACATGAACCATCTCTTCGAGAGATGGAGTTATTAATCCGCTCAGGCCTATAATATCAACTTCCCTATGTAAAGCAGTATCAATGATCTTTTCGGCCGGTACCATAACTCCAAGATCGATTATCTCATAATTATTGCATGACAAGACAACCCCGACTATATTCTTTCCGATATCATGAACATCTCCTTTGACAGTTGCCAGAAGAACCTTTCCTGCGGTTTTCTTCTCCTCTCCTTCGCTCTCTCTTTCAATATAGGGCGCTAGTTTTGAAACCGCTTTTTTCATCACCCTGGCACTTTTAACAACCTGGGGAAGGAACATCTTTCCCGATCCGAAGAGATCTCCCACCTCGTTCATCCCTCCCATTAAAGGTCCTTCAATCAGCTCAATTGAACGGCTGAACAGAGGCCTGGCCTCCTCAACATCCTGTTCAATAAATTCATCCAGTCCTCTTATAAGCGAATGCTTAATCCGGTCAATAACAGGCAGCTGACGCCAGGCATCTTCCTTCTCCTCTTTTTTTCCTTCGTTCTTTATCCCTTCGGCAAATTTTACAAGTCTTTCAGTGGAATCTTTTCTCCTGTTCAGTACAACATCTTCAACAAGATGAAGAAGCTCAGGCTGTATTTCGGTATAAACCTGCAACATGCCAGGATTAACAATCCCCATATCCAGTCCGGCTTTGATAGCATGGAACAGGAATACAGAGTGTATTGCCTCCCGGACCTTGTCCGTGCCACGAAATGAAAACGACAGGTTGCTTATTCCCCCGCTCACCCTGGCATAGGGAAGGTTCTGTTTTATCCATTCTGTTGTTTTAATGAAATCAACAGCATAATTGTTATGCTCTTCAATACCTGTAGCAATAGCCAGTACATTAGGATCGAATATAATATCTTCTGGCGGAAATTGAACTTTGTCAACCAGAAGGCGATAGCATCTTTCAGCAACATTTATTCTTTTTGCCAGTGTGTCGGCCTGTCCGGCTTCGTCAAAAAGCATAACCACGGCAGCCGCTCCGTATTTTCTTACTTTACGGGCATGTGAAAGAAAGACCTCTTCACCCTCCTTCAGGCTGATGGAATTTACAATTGATTTACCCTGGATGCATTTAAGAGCTGCTTCTATAGTGTTCCATCTGGAAGAATCGATCATCAGAGGCAGCTTTGAGATATCCGGTTCGGCCATGATCAGATTAACAAACTTCACCATTGCTTTTTCCGAATCAAGCATAGCCTCATCCATGCAGATATCAATAACCTGCGCTCCTCCCTCTACCTGATTCCGGGCAATTGTAAGTGCCTCATCATATTTTTCCTCGCGTATAAGCCTTGCAAATTTTATTGATCCTGACACATTGGTCCGCTCACCAATATTCACAAAATTTGTTTCGGGTGTAATTGTAAGAACTTCAAGGCCGCTCAGCCTGGTATATTTCTTTATTTCAGGCTTTGTTCTTGGCTTATATCGTTTTGACGCTTCCGTTATTTCCCTGATGTGCTGAGGAGTGGTGCCGCAACAACCTCCGATAATGTTTACCCATCCCTCTTTCATAAAATCCTCTGCAATTGAGGCCATAAATGTTGCCGACTGATCATATTCACCAAACTGGTTGGGAAGACCTGCATTAGGATGGACCGAAACATAAAACCCCGACTTCAGTGATAATTCCTCAACAAACGGGCGTAACTGCTCGGCTCCCAGTGCGCAGTTGAGTCCTATACTAAGGAGAGAGAAATGAGAAACCGATACCATGAATGCTTCGAGAGTCTGACCAGTTAAGGTCCTCCCGCTGGCATCGGTGATTGTACCAGATACCATCACCGGCAGTGTTATCCCTTTCTCCTCAAATACCGAATCAATAGCAAATAATGCAGCCTTGCAGTTCAGAACATCAAATATTGTTTCAACAAGAAGGATATGTACGCCACCGTCAATCAGCCCGCGGGCCTGCTCAGAATATGCCTGAACCAGTTCATCGAAAGATACTGCCCTGGCGCCAGGATCGTTGACATCCGACGACATTGATGCGGTACGGTTTGTTGGCCCCAGTGTTCCGGCTATATAATGCTCTTCCGGTTCACCGGTTTTCTCAAATTCACAAATTGCTTCAGCAGCAAGATGTGCCGACTGAAAGTTCAGGTTATAAACCTGGTTCTCCATTCCATAATCGGACATGGATATCCTGTTGGAATTAAATGTATTTGTCGTAATTATATCTGCCCCGGCTTCAAGATACTGACGGTGAATGACTTTAATTATCTCAGGCTTTGTAATGGACAACAGATCGTTATTCCCCTTCTGAAGTTTAGGATGATCCTTAAACTTATCACCACGGTAATCATCCTCCAGGAGCTTGTGTTTCTGGATCATGGTCCCCATTGCTCCGTCGAGTATGAGGATTTTTTCATTGATCGCAGCTTCAAGAGATTTTTTCATCACTATATTACTTTTCGGCCTGTATTTACTATAAAAACATCAAGATTGCGAAGTTGTTCCCTTAAAGTGTAAAGTCTCTCAAGATTTACCACTCCGATCACATATTTATAAAATCTCCCGCTAAAGTATTCCGACACTTCTTCAAATCCAAATAAATCCTTATCCTTTTCATCATTATATCTTAAGTACACCTCCAGTTTGTGGTCGCGGGTGTATTTTGATACTGTTCCCTGACGGAACTTTTTATATTCATACCTGTAACCGTATGAGTTTGCAGATATGTCGGAAAGAACTGCGCTACCCGTTGCATGTCCCCCGGCTCCCTTTCCGCTGAAAAACTGCTTGTCGGCAAATGCGGCTTCTGTGATAACTCCATTATATTCGTTATCAACATTATACAAGTATTTATCCGATGAAATAAACCGCGGTAGGACGAAGCTGGTTATTGTATTTTCATTTGTCTTGCCGACATAAGGCACCAGCTTGATTTTAAGTCCCTTTTCTTTAGCATACTGGATATCAAATCTTGAGATAGTATTTATCCCGTAATGAAAGACCTGTTCCGGCTTAAGAAAAAGGCCGTAGGCATGACCGGTAATTATACAAAGCTTATACTTTGCATCCCAGCCTTCAACATCAAGAGTCGGGTCCGATTCTGCAAAGCCTTTTTCCTGCGCCTCTTTTAAAGCATCATCATATGGCAACCCTTCGTTATGCATTTTTGTGAGGATATAATTTGTGGTTCCGTTAAGAATCCCGCGTAAAGAGTAAAGCAGCTCATTATCATAATACTCCTCAAGATTCCTGATAATAGGAATGCTCGCCCCTGCAGAAGCTTCATAAAGAAGGGATACTTTATATTCCGCCTGCATATCGACAAGTTCCTTAAAATGTTTCGCCACCATCATCTTATTGGCAGTCACAACATTTTTACCACTTTTCATTGCTGTAGTGACTATATTGAATGCTTCATCCGGGTCATTAATTAACTCAACCACAAGGTTGATTGAGGAATCACTCAGGATATCATTCTTATCGAAGGTGAAATTTGACATCGCGATCCTTCTCTTTTTTGTGCGGTCTTTTACACAAATCTTCACAATATCGGCTTTGAACCCTTTACTGCTGTTCAGCACATCATGCAGTCCCTGGCCAACGCAGCCATAGCCGAATAACCCAATTCTTAATTTTTCCTGTGTCATTTCTATAGTACCTGCTTAAATGCCTGTTCAAAATCGTTAATAATATCATCGATATGCTCAATTCCCACTGAAACTCTGAAGAGACCGGGATCGATACCGACTGCAAGCTGCTCTTTAGCAGAGAGCTGCGAATGAGTGGTGGCAGATGGTTGAATTATAAGTGTTTTGGCGTCTCCAACATTTGCCAGGTGACTCACTAATTCAAAATGTTCCACCAGTTTTACAGTTCTTGATTTCTCTGCTTTAAGGATAAAACTCAGCACTCCCCCGGCTCCTTTCGGCAGATACTTTTTGGCAAGTTCATGATAAGGACTTCCAGGCAGACCAGGATAATTTACCTTCTGAACTCCCGGTTGTGCATCAAGCCATTTTGCCAGGGCAAGTGTATTCTGAATATGACGTTCCATCCTCAGGGAAAGGGTCTCAAGTCCCAGTAAAAGCAGAAAAGAGTTGAAGGGGCTGATAGAAGGACCAAGATCTCTTAATCCTTCAACACGTGCCTTTACTATGAACGCAATATTCCCGGCAGGCGAAGTTTGAGAAAAAATTTCACCGAATATTTTTCCGTGATATCCTTCTGCAGGTTCAGTAAAAACAGGAAAGTTACCGTTGTTCCAGTTAAAATTGCCGGCGTCGGTAATTATGCCCCCTATACTTGTACCATGTCCTCCTATCCATTTTGTTGCAGATTCCACAACAATATTGGCGCCATATTCAATCGGACGGCACAGATAACCGCATGCACCGAAGGTATTGTCGACAACAAGCGGCAATCCATGTTTGACAGCAAGTTTTGAAAAGGCTTTAAAATCGGGGATCTCGAAGCCCGGGTTACCTATTGTCTCAACATAAATGGCTTTTGTTTTTTTATCAATAAGTTTTTCGAATGATGCGGGGTTAAGATCTTTTGCAAATCGTGCTTCAATTCCGAAATTGGCAAATGTCACTTTAAACTGATTATGACTTCCTCCATATAGAAATGGTGATGTGATAAAGTTTTCTCCGTTCTTAAGTATTGTCGTAAGTGCAATGAACTGTGCTGCATGTCCGGAAGAGACTGCCAGGGAGGCTACTCCTCCTTCGAGGGCCGCTACTCTTTTTTCGAAAACATCTGTTGTAGGGTTATTTATACGCGTATAGATATTTCCCCATTCCGCCAGGTCGAAAAGATCAGCAGCATGCTTTGCATTTTTAAATACATAAGATGAAGTCTGGTAAAGAGGTACAGCCCTCGACAGGGTCTCTTTATCGGGATGATGACCGGCATGTACCTGAAGTGTTTCAAATTTTATTTTTCTGTTTTTCATTTTATTTAATTTTAAATTTTACAAATACCGGATAAGCAGATACAGGTATCTTTTTTAGACTTCCGGTTGTTTACCTGGAAAATGACTAATGGTAAATCTAAGTTATTACCGACACATGCACATAGGCATGAGCGGCATGATGAATTTGTTGTGTGTCAGATGAATCGAATTCATGGTTTCAGTGTTAAATTTTTATCATCTCCCGGCTTTCCGGGATTAGGTTTTGGCACCGTTATCTTAAAATTCAGGATTGGTTGCCAGGGTTTCGCAGAGCCTAATCTCTTCACCCTTCTTAATAAAAACCAAACACCCTTTTTAAGGAAGGAATATTTGATTTGTGGGGTCAAAGGTAAAAAGAATTTTTGGAAAAACAAAAGAAAATGACACTAACCCCTTGATTTCCTCCCCATAACCTGCTTTTTTGCCCCTCAACCTCCCTAAAGGGGGGCTAATGCTGTTGTCACTCCGGGTTAAGGCCCCCCTTTAAGGGGGCAAGCACATTAACAATCACTGAATTAGCCCCCCTTTAGGGGGGTAGGGGGGCAAAAACCACGGGAAGTGAAGTGTTTGGGGGCAGAATAAATAAATATTTACCTTACTTTTGTCTTACAAAACAGTTGAATGATGCAGAACAATCTTTTCATTTACAACAGCCTTTCGAAGAAGAAAGAACTTTTCAAACCCCTTCATCCTCCATTTGCCGGCATATATGTATGTGGTCCGACTGTATACAGTAATGCCCATCTCGGACATGCCCGTCCTGCAGTAACCTTCGATTTGCTGTTCCGTTATCTCACCCATGTCGGGTATAATGTGCGTTATGTCAGGAATATTACCGATGTCGGACATCTTGAGAATGAGACTCTTGGAGAGGGAGAAGATCGTATTGAAAAGAAAGCCAGGCAGGAACAGCTCGAACCAATGGAAGTTGTGCAGAAATATATGAACACATTCCGCAGAAACATGGATCAGCTTAACACCCTGGATCCTTCAATTGAACCAAGAGCAACAGGACATATCATCGAACAGATTGAACTCATTAAGATACTGATCAAAAGCGGCTATGCATATGAATCAAACGGCTCTGTATATTTCGATATACTGAAATACAATCAGAAGTACAACTATGGAAAACTGTCCGGAAGGGTTTTAGAAGAACTCATAAGCAATACCCGTGATATCGATGGACAGGAAGAAAAACGGAACTCATTCGATTTTGCTCTCTGGAAAAAAGCAAGTGCAGAGCACCTCATGAGATGGCCCTCCCCGTGGAGTGATGGTTTTCCCGGATGGCACGTTGAATGTTCAGCAATGAGTATCAAATATCTTGGTGAGGAGTTCGATATTCACGGAGGAGGAATGGATCTCCAGTTTCCACATCATGAGTGTGAAATAGCCCAGTCAACCGCTGCCCTGGGAAAAGAATCCGTTCATTACTGGATGCACAACAATATGATCACCATTAACGGGCAGAAGATGGCCCGTTCGCTTGGTAACTTCATCACTCTCGATCAGCTTTTCAGCGGTGATCATCCCCTGTTAGAGCAGGCTTATTCGCCTATGACCATAAGGTTTTTCATCCTGCAGGCCCATTACCGGAGCACCCTTGATTTCTCAAATGAGGCACTCCAGGCTGCTGAAAAAGGATTCCAGAAACTGATGAAAGCAGCGGAGTCTCTCAATAAACTCAAACCATCAGATAATTCAACAATTGATGTAAATAAATTGATTGAAAAATGCTATGAGGCACTTGATGATGATCTTAACAGTCCTGTTTTGCTATCACATCTGTTTGAAGGAGTGAGATTTGTAAATTCAGTAATTGATGGCAGCGAAAAAATCGATGATACCGGACTGCAATCATTAAGGGCACTATTCGGCACATTTATTTTTGAGATACTCGGATTAAAGCATGAAACACCCGGGATGGATGATGAGAAACTGACCGGAAAGCTTATGAACATTATCATTGATTTAAGGCAGGAAGCAAAAAATAATAAAGACTGGTCCGCGTCGGATAAGATACGAAACGAACTCAAAAATGCGGGGATCGTGCTGAAGGACCTTAAGGATGGAGCGGAGTGGGAACGAGAGTAATACATATCGGCTCCACACCACTTGGTGGTGACTACCCTATACGGATCCAGTCGATGACAAATACAGATACTCTCGACACAAAAGCGTCTGTTGCACAATGTATAAGGATCATTGAGGCGGGAGCGGATTATGTAAGACTAACGGCTCAGGGCATCAGGGAGGCAGAGAATCTGGCAATAATAAAAAAAGAGCTGCGAAAAGCCGGTTTTGAAACGCCTCTGATAGCTGATATTCACTTTAATCCCATTGCCGCCGAGACAGCTGCCCGGCTGGTTGAAAAGGTGAGGATAAATCCGGGGAACTATTCTGATAAAAGAGCATCCTTTGAAAAACAGGAGCTTACCGAAAAGGAATACAATGAGGAACTTGAGAAGATCCACACAAAACTGCTCCCTCTTATAAATATATGCCGCGAAAATAAGACTGTTATACGTATAGGAATTAATCATGGTTCTCTCTCCGACCGTATTATGACCCGTTTCGGGAACACGCCGAAAGGGATGGTCTTCTCAGCTTTGGAGTTTATTAAGATCTTCAGGGCAGAAAACTTCAGTGACCTTGTTCTTTCAATGAAATCATCCGACACTTCAGTAATGATTGAAGCTACCCGGATGCTTGTAACCATGCTGCAGAGCGAAGAACTATCGTATCCTCTTCATCTTGGAGTGACTGAAGCCGGGGAGGGTGAAGACGGCAGGATCAGATCGGCTGCAGGAATAGGCGCCCTGCTCGCAGAAGGGATTGGCGATACAATAAGGGTCTCATTATCGGAAGATCCGGAAAAGGAGATCCCTGTTGCCAGGAAACTTGCCGGTTACTATCCCAGAGAAGTATCCCATTCAGCTACCGATCAGCCACTGAACTTTAGAACTCAATCACCGAAACCTGAAATACTAAGGAAAATAAATGGTCCGCTGGTAGTCTCAAATATGACATCTTCTCCTGAATCAGATCAGTCAATATATAAGAATGCCGGGTATACAGTTGATGCGGGAACAGGTGAGATAAAAAATAACGACGGTTCGGCAGATCTTATAATGGTTAAAAACTGTCCTGAAAAAATCCCTGAAAATGCTTCCCTGGTTCTTCCTTACAGGATATGGTCTGAAAAAAGAGAAGCTGACAGGTTGTATCCTTTATTCTCGCCGGAGACGTTTCATGATAGCGCTTACAGATCTGAGAAACTGAATGTTTTGCTTACAGGTTCTCATTTCAATATTGAATATCTTAAAGCCCCTGATCCGGATACAACTCTGATTATTTTCACTTTTAATCCTGAAAAAGAGAGGTATGCCGCTGATTATTTTTATAATTCTCTTGAAAAAAACAGGCTGAAACATAATATAATCCTGAATCCGGTTTTCAATGAAAACAACCTGGAAGATCTTCAGATTAAAGCTTCATCGCTTCTTGGCCGTTATGTTATTGACAGAAGGGTTGCAGGGATTTGCATCACCAATACCGGGGAAGTTGCTTTCAGAGACATCACTGCTCTTTCCTTTTCCATACTTCAATGCACTGAAACACGTATCACACGAACTATGTATCTCTCGTGCCCGACATGCGGACGTACAAAATTCAATCTCCAGGAATCTGTTAAAAAGGTAAAAGAGGCTACAGGGCATCTTAAAGGGCTGAAAATAGCTGTTATGGGATGCATTGTAAATGGCCCGGGTGAGATGGCAGGATCTGACTATGGATATGTAGGAGCCGCCAATGGCAAAGTACATATTTACAGAGGAACTGTACCAGTACTGAAAAATATTTCTGAAAAAAATGCTGTGGAGGAGTTACTTAGGGTGATCGAGAGAGATCAAGCCAACCTGTAATCGAGTTGCTTCTTCTGAAGATCAGCCTTCACGACCTCAATATTAATACGGTCACCCAGAGTATAGATCTTACCTGTTGACCGTCCTTTAATGCAATAGTTCTCCTCATCGTATTCATAGAAATCATCAGCAAGTTCCCTGATATGGATCATTCCCTCGCACTGATTTTCAACTATCTCCACATAAATCCCCCATTCCGTAACCCCGGAAATAACTCCTTCAAACACCATCCCGGTTTTATCGCTCATGTACTCAACCTGTTTGTACTTCACTGATGCTCTTTCAGCTTCAGCAGCCAGCCTTTCCATTTTTGATGAGTGGTTACAAAGCTTTTCATACTTATCCTGGCTTCCCGGATTATCCTGAGCAAGATAAGCAGACAAAAGCCGGTGCACCATCATATCCGGATAACGGCGTATTGGTGAAGTAAAATGAGTGTAATGTTTAAATGAAAGTCCGTAATGACCAATATTGTCAGTTGAATAGATCGCTTTTGCCATGGACCTGAGAGCGAGTGTTTCAATAATATTCTGCTCCTTTTTCCCGGCAACAGAGTGCAGCAGTTTATTCATTGCCTTCGGAAGTGATGTATGATCATCTTCGATCAGCTTATAACCAAAACGGGTTATGAAGTGGCTGAAGTTGCTTATCTTCTCCGGATCAGGTTTGTCATGAATACGGTAAACAAATGTTTTTCCCCTCAGCTTTTTGCCGACATATTCTGCAACACGCTTATTTGCCAGTAGCATGAACTCCTCAATAAGCTGGTTGGAAGTGCCCATTTCGCGGAATTTTATCCCCAGCGGCTTACCTGCCTCATCAAGATCGAACCGCACTTCAATCTTCTCAAAAGCAAAAGCGCCCGATGCAAATCTTTTTGTACGGAGCTGCTGGGCCAGCCTGTGAAGTAAAAGGACCTGTTCCTTCATATCACCGTCTCCCTTATCAATCACCTGCTGGGCTTCAGTGTACGAAAACCTTTTATCGGAGTTTATTACTGTCCTTCCGAACCATTCATCAATAACTTCAGATTTATCGTTCAGTTCAAACACAGCCGAATAGGTAAGTTTATCTTCTCCGGAATTTAGTGAGCAGATATGATTTGAAAGTCTTTCAGGAAGCATCGGGACTACCCTGTCGACAAGATAAATAGATGTAGCCCTTTGTTTTGCTTCTTCCTCCACCAATGAGCCCATTTTAACATAGTGTGTCACATCTGCAATGTGTACTCCTACTTCCCAGTTGCCATTTTCGAGCTTTTTAAGAGAAAGTGCATCATCAAAATCTTTTGCGTCCACGGGATCGATAGTAAATGTGGGTATCTTGCGGAAGTCGCGACGAGCCTTAATATCATTTTCTGTGATCTCACCCGG
>Ga0315273_10011547_pt1 | contig 11305 bp, 4 predicted proteins | sample YL17G02_0_MG_FD_205753 | JGI IMG/M metagenome (GOLD analysis project Ga0315273, IMG submission 205753) | Sediment microbial communities from Yellowstone Lake, YNP, Wyoming, USA - YL17G02_0 | ecosystem: Environmental > Aquatic > Freshwater > Lake > Sediment | place: USA: Wyoming | collected...
GGCGTCACGCGCTCCTCCCGCGTGGTCGTCACGATCCTGTCGCCGGAGGAGGCGAAGAGCAAGAGCCGCGAGGCGATCCAGAAGGCGGCCGCGGACCTCGTGCAGATCATCCTCAAGCAGCGCCAGAACCTCCTCCTCAGCAAGACCCTCCACTCGCTCCTGCTGACCAACGGGAACGCCGTGGTCCAGGAGCGGGAGCGGTTCGCCGACGTTGTCACCCGCCAGGAGGAGGTCCGCGCGGCGAGCGGCAAGGTCATCGAGTTGATGAAGGAAGCCGAAGGGACGTTGGGCGCCATCCCGATGCGCGGCGTCCTCGAGGTGCTCTACGAGAATGAGATGGTCAGCGCGGTCCAGCAGCTCCGCAAGGTGGCTGCCCCCGGGGCCGGCGACAAGCCCCTGGAAACCCTCACCGCCGCCATCGGAACCGAGCGCGTCATTCTGACCCGCCTGACGGGCCGGGCCGATCAGCTCCGCGTCTCCCTCGAGAACGCGGCTCTCCGCGACGTCTTTGCGCTCCTCGACGAACTCCAGCGCGAACAGAAGAAGATCCGCAACCAGACCGAGACCCTGGCTCAGGCCGCCCAACCGAACCAGCCGCTGGCGAAGGACCAGGACAAGCTCGCCCCGAAGGTCGTCGCCCTCAAGGAGCTGCTCTCCGAGCAAGGGCGCCTCGCAGTCCAGTCCGACGCCCAGCAGTCCAAGCGGTTCGACGACGCGGCCGGCATGGTCGACAGCAGGAAGATTCGTCCCAACATGCTGCTCTCCGCCGCGAAGCTCGGCGAGGGCAAGCTCGCTCCCGCGTTGCCCGTCCAGGACACGATCCTGGCGGACCTCAAGGCCATTGGGGACTTCCTCCGCGCGCCCATCGCGGCCTCGGCCGCCGAGAAGCTCAAGGAGCTTCAGGAGCTGATCTCCGACGCCAAGGAGAAGACCGACCGCCTCGCCAAGCTCCAGGCCGCGGTCAAGGAGGTCAGCGAGGAGATGGAGCGCTCGAAGGACACGCGGAGCGACAAGGGCAAGGAACTCGCCCAGAAAGCCCAGGACCTACAGGACACCCGCGACAAGATCGAAGACTCGATCGAGAAGCTCGCCAAGGACCTCGCGCTCTTCCCCGAAGTCCCCGCCTGCAACGAGCTGGTCCAGCAAGTCACCGAAGTCTTCGAAGACGTCAAGCAGGCCGCCGGCAGCGAGAAGAAGAAGGAGGCCGACGAGATCGCCGTCGACCGCGACGAAGGCATGCTCGATGCCCTCGGCAAGACCAAAGAGCGCATGGCCGACATGGAAAAGTGGCTCATGGATAAGCCCGACGACGTCGTCTGGAAGCAGGAGGCGTGGGACAAGAACGAGATGCCCAAGATTCCCATGGTCGATCTGCCCGAGAAGCTCGAAGACCTGGTGGGCGACCTCGTGGAGAAAGAGAAGGAACTGGACGACAACGCCCAGGACACCACCTCCAACGCGGCCACGGCCGATATCCCCGCAGGCTGGGACGTGGCCGACGGCCCGATCAGCAACTGGAGCGCCAAGGGCGCCAGCGGCAACGAGAAGCCCAATGCGAACGAAATGGCGGGCCGCTCCGGCGCGGGCCGCGAAGGCCAGGCCGACGGCGAAATGGTCGAAGGCAAGGCCAAAGACCTCGAGGGCCGCGAACCCGAGACCCGCCGCACCCGCGACCCCTTCGGCGACGGCCAGATCGAGGAGGAAGAGGGCTCGAAGGCCAAGGCCAAGGCCACCGGCGGCGGCAAGCAGTCGGGGACCGGCGGCGAAGGCGGAATGCAAGGCTCCGCACCCGCACGCAACGAACTCCAGATGCGCGACATGGAGCGTCGCCAGCGCAACCTGCGCCGTAACACCGAAAGCGTCTACTCCAGAGCCAGCCTCATGTATCTCCCGACAGGCGAGCTGGACAAGGCGGTCCTGCTGATGGCGAAAGCCGAAGAGCAGGCCAAATCCGGCGACTATTCGGGCTTCTCGGAAACCCAGAAGCGCATCGTCCACGCGCTCCAGAATACCCAGCGGCAGCTCAACGGCCAGGGCGCGGTCGCGATGGACCGGCGCCAGCGGCTCCCGGGCGACATGAAGGAAGAGATGTACAACGCCCGCGACGAGCCGATTCCCCCCGAGTACGAGCGCCTCGTCGGCGAATACTATAAGGCCGTCGCTATCGGTGCCTCCAAGTGATTGAGGGAAAATTGAAAATTGTCAATTGCCAATTATCAATTGTCAATTGCCTTGCCGTTCTGCTGTCAGTCGCCGCCGCCGGCGAGGACTGGAAGGTCCAGCGTGAGTACCGCCGCGTCCTGACCGGCATCCCCCGAGAGGACACGGTTGTTTTCAGCTTCTGCGACGGCGGCCATCCGACCAACGACCTGGTGGTGATGGATGCGGCAGGGACGCGGCTCCCGGCGGCGTTCCTGTGGGGGAAGCACGGCGGGACGACCTGGATCGCCACGAGCACGAGCAAGGCGCAGGGCGACATCGCGGTCTACTACGGCGGCGGCGCGGGCAACGTCCCGCCCGCGCCGGCCTGGACGCCCAAGCTCAGCCTCCTGCTCTACACCATCCCCATGCCGGCCGGCGCACTCGAGAAGTTCAACCCCATCGCCGCCGGCTTCAAGCGCGAGAACCTCTACGGCATCGGCTTCGTCGACAAGATCTGGCACGGTGCCAACCCCTTCGGCCCCGACACCCATTTCGCCTCCGGCTACATCGGCTACCTGAACGTCGAGCAGGGCGGCCAGTACAGGATCTTCACCGCCTCCTGCGACGCTTCGTACGTCCTGCTCGACGGCAAGCCGCTGGTCTCGTGGCCCGGCACCCACGACGTGGGCGGCGGGCTCGTCGGCCAGCACGGCGCCACCGTTCATCTGAACAAAGGCCAGTACAAGATCGAGTACTACCACGCGGTTGCGGAGGGCGAACCGTTCATGATTCTCGGCTGGACGCCGCCAGGCGAGAAGGGCTACAAGCTCGTGCCCGACAGCGCGTACTGGCACACCCCGAAATTCAAGGCCGGCCCTCCCGAGCGGCGCGGCGGCGGGCCGGTGGCCGCCTTCGACTGGGCGCAGGTCGATCAGCTTCTCCACGACAAGGATCGCTCGGGCCAGGCCGAGTCGAAGTCGCACCTCGTGAAAGACCCCGAGGAAGAGGCCAAGGAGCGCAAGGAACGCTGGGAGAAAAGGGACCGCAAGGAGGATCTCAAGCGCGACCCCACGTATCAGTTCACCCACGTCGCCTTCACCAGCCAGTGCCGCAACCTGGCCACCCGCGGCAAGGTGCTCTGGGACTTCGGGGACGGCATCCGAGCCGACTTCTCCGCGACCGAAGTGAAAAGGGCCGTCGAGCACATCTACGCCGGCAAAGGGCCATTCACCTGCACGATGCGCGTCGCCGGCGAGGACGGCAAGGAAACCGACCGCTATGCCGGCGTCGTGACCCTTTCGCCGATGGAGAAGAACTGGACGATCCAGGACACCAAGGCGGTCAAGGAGTACGTCGCCGACATCGTGGCCTCCGACTGCTCGACGGCGACTGCCGCCGTCATGGATGCCTACTGGGAGCTGGTGGAGACCGAGGAGAACGTCGAGCGGATCGCGCCGTTCCTCGAAGCCTACGTGACGCGGTTCGGGGCGAAGGGCAGTTCGTGGTTTCCAGCCGACCGGCTGGCGCTCCTCCTGTCCGTCAAGAGTCCGGAGCGGGCGCTCAAGATCTACACCGAGTTGGCCGCCAGCTCCGCGTCCGCCATCGAAGCCGCGCGCTGCCAGATGGAACGCATCGAGATCATGCTCCACAAGCTCAAAGACCCCGCCAGGGCGCTGGCGGAGGCCGAGCGGCTGAAAGTCAACGGCAGCTGCGGCGAGGTGCGGCGGATCGCGGCGGTCAAAGTGGGCGACGTCTACCGCATGCAGGGCGACTTCGAGAAGGCCGAGGCCGCCTACCGCGCCGTCCAGGAGATCACCTATAGCCACGCGACCACCAAGGACGAGAAGAGCGCCATCCCCGTCCGCCAGGGCGGCTTCCTGGAGACCGTCGCATCCCACGTGCAGAAGGGCCACCTGCGGGCCGCCCGCGAGGCCCTCGTCCGCTGGGCCATGGAAGACCCCATCGGCTACCTGGGCGGGGACCTTCCCCTGATGACGGCCAAGTACTTCGACAAGATGGGCGAGCCCGACCGCGCCCTCTTCGAGCTGGAGACCATCAGCAAGATCAACCCGCTCAGCCCCTATCTCCCCGACATCGAGCTTCTCATGTCCCGCGCCTACAAGAAAAAGAGCGACTACAACAAGGCCCGCGGCCTCTACGACAAGGTGCTGCGCGAATACCCCAAGAGCCGCGCGGCGCAGCAGGCCATTCACGAGGGATTCTAGGGAATTGAAAATGGCAAATTGTCAATTCTCAATTTTCAATTCCAGATGCCTTGCCGTCTGGATGGTAGCCTTCCAGGTCTCTTGCTTCGGCGCGGCCAGAGAGTTGAGCAACCACTTCCAGGACAAGCCGGACCCGGGCTCCGGCGGCGGCATCTCGGTCAAGGTCAGCCCCATCGAAGGCCTCGAGGACGCCCTGGTGATCGAGGCCACCGAGTACAAGGTGTATGCCGCCAACGTCGATCGCCAGGCGGGCACGGTGTCCCTTCGAGGGCTGCCGCCCGGCAGGTACGACGTGATCCTGAAGTACGTCGCCAAGATCTACGAGGGCGTGACCCTCGAGGAGTCGGGCAACTTCGTCAAGCTGTCCAAGGCGGACCTCGACAGCCTCGAGGGCGTCATCTGGGTGAGCGAGGACTACTTCAACAAGAAACAGATCGGGCGGCTGGGCGGGAACGGCAAGATCATGAAGCTCGTGGTCGAGGAGATCCGCGACAAGCGGACCTTCATGCCCGATGGCACGGAGATGAAGGACACGATGATTCGGCGCCTCGACCTCTGGGAAATGCGCAAGACCGGCCAGGTCTGGCAGACCAAGAACTGCCGCAACCTCTTCCGCGAGGAGCGTCCGACGCCGTACGGCAAGGGCGCGTACTGCCAGTTCTACTACGTCGAGGCGCTGGGCGGGGCCCGCGTGGGCGACTCGGTCGTCACGCTCCCGCCCTTCGACGCGGCGGCCGCGAAGACTTCCCTGGCCCCACACTTCTACCGCGCCACCCACCAGGAAAAGCAGAAGAAATAACCAAAGGAAGATTGGATGGATGGATGATTGGATGACTGTCAGACATCCATCCATTCATCCAATCTTCCATTCATCCAGTCCTGGAGCACACATGGCGATTCTTCAGGTCACAGATCCTGCCGGCAACAAGGCCACCGTCAAGCTCCCCGACGAGCCGGTCCTGATCGGGCGCGGCCACTCGTGCCAGGTCCGCTTCCAGGATGACATGGTCTCGCGCGAGCACGCGCGGATCGAGCCGGGCGAGGGCAGTTTCGTCATCAGCGACCTCCAGAGCGGGAACGGGACGTTCGTCAACGGCGGCCGCATCGAGCGCCACGTGCTCCGCTCGGGCGACGAGATCTCGGTCTCCGGCTTCAAGCTCATCTTCCTGCCGGATTCCGCCGCGAGCGCGGCTCCCGCGGAGACGCCGGCCGCTCCGCCCGCCGCGCCGCCGCGGCCCGAGCCCCTCCCCGAGGCGAAGCCGGAGCCGCAGGCCACCGCCAAGCCCGACGCCCCGCCCGAGCCGAAGCCCGAGCCGCCCGCGGCGGCGAAGCCCGCCCCGCCCCGGGAAGCCGTTGTCGACGAGCGCGCGGTCGAAATGATGAAGAAGGCGACCACCGCCATCCGGGCCGAGGTCGGGAAGATCATCGTCGGCCAAATCGAGGTGCTCGACCAGGTTCTCGCCGCCATGCTCTCCCGCGGCCACTGCCTGATGGTCGGCGTCCCCGGCCTCGCCAAGACCCTCATGGTTCGCACGATCTCGCAGGTCCTCGACCTCGACTTCAAGCGCGTCCAGTTCACCCCCGACCTGATGCCGTCGGACATCACGGGCACCGACATCCTCGAGATCAACGAGGCCACCGGTTCGAAGAGCTTCCGCTTCATCCAAGGCCCGATCTTCACGAACATGCTGCTCGCCGACGAGATCAACCGCACGCCACCCAAGACCCAGGCCGCGCTGCTCGAAGCCATGCAGGAGTACAGCCTCACCGCGGCCGGCCACACGTACGAGCTGCCCGCCCCCTTCTTCGTCCTGGCCACGCAAAACCCCCTCGAACAGGAAGGCACTTACCCGCTCCCCGAGGCCCAGCTCGACCGCTTCATGTTCAACGTCCTCGTCGACTATCCGAGCGAGGACGAGGAGCAGTTGATCGTCAAGCGGACGACCTACCGCAGCATGGAGCGGCCGAAGAAGATCCTCGGCATCAACGACATCCTCATGCTCCAGAAGATCGTCTGGCGCGTGCCCGTGCCCGACCACGTCATCCGCTACGCGACCAGCCTGGTCCGGGCCTCGCGTCCCGGCGAGGGGGCGCTCGACTTCATCAACCAGCGGGTCCAGTGCGGCGCCGGGCCGCGAGCCTGCCAGTACCTCATCCTCGGCGCCAAGGCCCGATCCGTCATCGACGGCCGCCTGGAGGCCACGACGGACGACGTCATGGCCTGCGCCATCCCGGTCATGCGCCACCGCATCTTCGTCAACTTCAACGCCCTCTCCGAAGGCGTGACGCCGACCGATGTCGTCCGCGAGCTGGTCAAGACCGTCGAGCCACCGAGGGACCGGACCCCCATCAAGCGCACCTATACGGCACAGGCCCCCATCCTCGAAAAAGAGATGAACCTGCCTGCCGACGCGCCGGTCGAGGGCAAACTGGATCTCGACTCCATCCGCCGCATGCGCCTCGCCAGCGCCCGCATCTGCGACGAAGTCCAGAAGGTCATCATCGGCCAGACCGCCGTCCTCGACGAGATCCTGATGGCCATGCTCTCGCGCGGCCACTGCCTCATGGTCGGCGTCCCGGGCCTGGCCAAGACCCTCATGGTGCGGACCATCGCCCAGGTGCTCGACCTCGCCTTCAAGCGTGTCCAGTTCACGCCCGACCTCATGCCGTCCGACATCACGGGCACCGATATCCTGGAAGAGGACCAGAAGACGGGCCAAAAGACGTTCCGCTTCATCCAAGGCCCGATTTTCACCAACATGCTCCTCGCCGATGAGATCAACCGCACGCCGCCGAAGACCCAGGCCGCGCTCCTCGAAGCCATGCAGGAATACAGCGTCACCGCCTCGGGCAAGACCTATGATCTCGATCTGCCCTTCTTCGTCCTCGCCACACAGAACCCGCTGGAACAGGAAGGCACCTACCCGCTGCCCGAGGCCCAGCTCGACCGCTTCATGTTCAACATCTGGGTCGATTACCCCGCGGAGGCCGACGAGCAGGTGATCGTCCGCGAGACCACGCGGCTCCAGAAGGCCCAGCCCCAGAAGGTCATCGGCCAGGCCGAGATCCTGGCGCTCCAGGACATCGTGCGCCGCGTTCCCGTGTCCGATCACGTCGTCAAGTACGCCACGCGCCTCGTCCGCGCCACGCGCCCCGAGACCGAAGGCTCGCCGCAGTTCATCCGCAACTGGATCTACTGCGGGGCGGGACCGCGTGCGTGCCAGTACCTCATCCTGGGAGCCAAGGCCCGCGCCGTCCTCGACGGTCGAGCCAACGTTTCCTGCAACGACGTCCGCTCTGTCGCGCTCCCGGTCATGCGCCACCGCATGTTCACCAACTTCAACGCGGACAGCGAAGGCGTGTCGACCTCGCAGATCGTCCAGAAGCTGCTCGAGGCGGTTCCCGAGCCGGGCGAGAAGGACTACATTCCGACACCCAAGCGGCAGGAGGCCGTCGCGCGGAAGCGTCCCGAAGCCGCCGTCGCCTACACGTCGGAGTCCGCCGACCGGCGAGCAAGTGCCCGGAAGGCCGAGAAGAAGATCGACGTGGCGCCCGCCGCGGCGGCCCAGATCGAGCCGCCCAGGTCGGAGCGGCCGGAGGCCAGAGGCCAGAGGGGCGAAGGAAAAGCCGAAGAAGCCAAGCCCTCCGGCCTCGTCCCTCCGGCCTCTGGCCTCGGGACGCCACCTCCACCGCCCCCGCGCCCGGCTGTCGGAGGGGCCACGCCGCCGCCACCCCCCAAGCCTGGTCGGGAAGAGCCGCCGAAGGAGAAGGAGGACAGCGCCGATGAGCGCCTGGCACGGAAGGCCCGCCGCTTCCATCGGCACTTCCGGCGCTGAAACGAATGCGATTACCGCTCAACTGCCCAGCGGCAGGCGAGTTCCGGGTTCTTTCTGCCCTGCTCTTGCTCGTACTCCTGCTCGTGCTCCCCTCGTCCCGACGTTCCGCGTCGGGATGCCCTGTCTTGGACGCCCTGCGTCCTTCTGTGAGGCCCCCTACTCCACGGTTCAGGGAGAACGCGGTGGGTCCAAGATCCGGCGCACAGCGGACATCCCTCCGCGGAGTGTGGGGAAGAGCACGAAAGTGCTTCCGTCCAAAGCTACGGTGATGTATCCAGTGCATGTTTGAGGTCACCACCACGGGGGCAAGCCCCGTGGTGGCAGAACCAGCGAGGCGCGGATTACGTAACCGTAGTTCCGAACCGGAGTACCAAGGAGCCATGTCGATGAGAGCATATCCCTGGGTTCTGCTTTTGGGAGTCGCCATCATGTGGGATTCGGCCGCGCGCGGAGGGGAAAACCTGTTTGCTCACGATAACCTCGTGGCGTGGTGCATCGTCCCGTTCGACGCGAAACGACGCGGCCCGGAGGAGCGCGCGGCGATGCTCGAACGGCTCGGCATCAAACGCCTCGCGTACGATTGGCGAGGCGAGCACGTCCCCACCTTCGATGCCGAGGTGGATGCCCTCCAGCGCCACGGCATCGAATTGGCCGCGTGGTGGTTCCCGACCACGCTGGATCGCGACGCGCAGACCATCCTCGCCGTGCTGGAACGCCACAAGCTCAAGACCCAGCTCTGGGTCATGGGCGGCGGCGGGCCGACCAAGGACGAGGCGGAGCAGCGCGCCCGCGTCGAGGCCGAGGCCCGCCGCATCCTGCCCATTGCCGAGGCCGCGGCCAAAATCGGCTGCACCGTGGAGCTGTACAATCACGGCGGCTGGTTCGGCGACCCCGAGAACCAGCTCGCCATCATCGGCCAGCTCAAGCTGCCGAACGTCGGCATCGTCTACAACCTCCACCACGGCCACGAGCACCTCGACCGCTTCCCGCAGTTGCTCAAGAAGATGCTCCCGCACCTGCACGCGCTCAACCTCAACGGCATGACGAAGGGCGGCGAGCAAATCCTGCCGCTCGGCCAGGGCGCACTCGACCTCGAATTGCTGAAGACCATTCGCGAAAGCGGCTACCGCGGCCCCATCGGCATCCTGAACCACACGGGCGAAGACGCCGAGGCCCGCCTCCAGGACAACCTCGACGGCCTGGCCTGGCTCGTCCCCCAGCTCGACGGCCAGCCCGCCGGCCCGAGACCCAGCCCGCGGAGCTGGCACCGGCGGTAGACCCGCCGCGGAAATGGCGAATGACAGAATGACGAATCATGACCGTTCAGATGGGATTCCCTGCCCGCGGGTCATGAGGCGCTCTGGTCGCCCCCATTCGGGGGCTACCAGAGCATCGCACAACCCGTGGGTGGCGGCCCCCACGTGAACCGATACGACGAATCATGTCGAATGCCCAATAACGTTTGCGAGGCGAAGGAAGGGCCTTCCCTGGCATTGGTCATTCGTCATTCTCTGCGTTCGCACCTGCACTATGGAGACCGCGATGAAGCTCAGTGTCGCTACGCTTGTTTCAGTGTGGATGTTTCTCTGGCTCTCCGTCTCTCCCGCGAGGGCGACAGAGACCGAGAATCACGACCTTCAGGTCGTGCCCGCGCCGGGCGCCGTGACGGTCGACGGGAAGACGGACGACTGGGATCTCTCCGCCGGCATCTTCGCCTGCGGCGACGTGGAAAACTCCGCTTCCAGCTTCGGCGTCTGGTTCCACGCGATGTACGACGCCGAGCGGCTCTATCTCCTCGCCCGCTGGGTCGACCGCACGCCGATGAACAACCCGGGCAGCTCGAAGGGCGACTACGGCTTCCGCGGCGACTGCCTCCAGATTCGCGTCATCACCGCGCCGAACGTCGACGCGCCCGCGGTCGCCAACCCCGGCCGCGACGACAACGACGCCCCCAGCGCCCGCACGACCCACCTCACCTGCTGGCGCGACCGCGACGGCATCGACGTGATCGACGTCGCCTACGGCCGCCGCTTCAACGAGAGCGGCATCCGTAACGCCCGCACCGAGGGCGCCCAACAGGCATTCCTCGAATGGCCCGACCACCGCGGCTACACGCAGGAAATCTCCATTCCCTGGCGGCTCCTCGCCCGCCCCGGCATCCAGATCGGCGCCGGCAGCCGCCTGCTCATGACCCTCGAGCCGAACTTCACGGTCGGCACCGGCGGGCGTCTGACCATCAAGGACCTCTTCAAGGCCGGCGTGGCGCTCGACCGCGTGTTCACCTTCATGAGCAATCACGGCTGGGGCTACGCCGTCCTGGCCGCGCGGGGGCGTGTCGCGCTTCGCCCCGTCCGCCTCGCGGACGGACGGGAGTTCCCGGTCCGGCTGGACGGCGGCGTGCCTGTCGTCGATTGGACGGGCGTCATCAAGAGCCGCATGCCCGAGGGCTTCGTGCCCATCAAGTTCTCGCTCCCCGAGGATGGCCACGTCTCGCTGAATCTCTTCGCGGCGGACGGGACGGTCGCACGGCAACTCCTGGCCAGCCAGTTCTTCACGAAGGGCGAGCACGAGGTGAAGTGGGACGGCCTGACGACGATGTCGGTCCGCCGCCCGGGCCAGCCGCTGCCAGCGGGCGAGTACACCTGGGAAGGCTTCTATCACACGGGCATCGGCCTGCGCCTGCGCGGCTGGGCGGCCAACAGCGGCTCCGCGCCCTGGCACGGCTGGGGCGCCGACCACGGCAACCCCGTCGCCTGCGCCTCCGCGGGCGACATGGCCTACGTTGGCTGGAGCGGCGGCGAGGGCGACAAGCCGCTCGTCGCCTGCGACCTCGACGGCAACATCAAGTGGAAGAACATCCGAGGCGGCATCGCCGGCGCGACGCTCCTCGCCTCCGACGGCAAGACGGTCTACGCCTTCAACAACATCAAGGCGTACGCCTCCCTCGCCGTCTACCGCCTCGACGCGCGCACGGGACAGTACACCGAATGGAGCGATCTGAAGTCCACCGACCTGACGATGAAAGACCTCTGGGGCGACGCGCCGGGCGCGCCGGAGAGCCCCAGCGGCCTCGCCGCTGCGGGGGGCAGCGTCTTCGTCAGC
>Ga0315273_10011548_pt1 | contig 11304 bp, 4 predicted proteins | sample YL17G02_0_MG_FD_205753 | JGI IMG/M metagenome (GOLD analysis project Ga0315273, IMG submission 205753) | Sediment microbial communities from Yellowstone Lake, YNP, Wyoming, USA - YL17G02_0 | ecosystem: Environmental > Aquatic > Freshwater > Lake > Sediment | place: USA: Wyoming | collected...
CCATTCCCAGGTCCCACATGACCTCGAAGGACAGGGCGAGCCCCGCGACGTAGCGGCCTCGCAGGCCGCTCATGGTCTTCGCCTCCGCGCCGAGGGCGGCGATGGCGCCGCGCACGTCCACCGCGGTGAGGTAGGTCTCGATCGCGGCGCGGTCGGGTTCCTTCGCTGACACCCCGCCGTTCTCGCGCACGCGCGCGGCCGCAGGATGTGTGTAGGCGAGCGGCAGCGGGGCGTCGGAGAACCAGGAGTCGGCGATGAAACGCCCGAGTCCTGAGGGGTTCATGACGTCGCCGCCCCACAGGGTGTCGATGCCGAGGACGGCGTTGGCGACGTGCTCGTCGAAGCGCTCACTCATGCAGCCTCCTCATGGCCGGACCAGAGACGGCGGGCGCGAGCCTCGCAGTACTGGATCGGTGTGCGATCGGACCCGCTGGCGTGAGCGCGGGTGGTGGAGGAGGCAGTCTAGCGTAAGGTGCGCCCGGCTGCCGCCCGGGGGCGCTCAGGCCCGGAAAGCGAACGCGCCCGGACCGCTTCATGGGTTCGGGCACGTCGCTCGGGGCGGGGAGGCCCCGCCCATGTTCCGCCGAAACTAGCGGCGGACCCACCACAGCAGATCGATGAACAGCACGATCGCGCCGACTTCCACGGTCCACCTCCGGTGGGAGGGTGGCGCGCTCTTCGCGCGGTCAACCGTTTGAATCGGCCGTCCGTGGGTTGGCGTCGCGGACGGGGGAAGCGGCGTCCTGTCGCTTCACCTCGTATAGTCGGCAGCCTGAGTCTGGAACTTTAGCTCTTCCTGGCAGGCCCCGGGACGCGCGCGGGCGGGCCGGGTCATCTGCTTGAGCACCACCACGGTGACGTCGTCCAGGGGTTGGTCGGTGAAGGCCTGGACCTTGGCCAGCAGCGCCCGCAGGATCTCGGATGCTCCCTTGCGGGCATGGGCATCGAGCACCTTGCGGACCCCCTCCGGGCCGAACTCCTCACCGCCGTGCTGGGCCTCCGTGAGTCCGTCCGAGTAGAGCACCATGATGTCTCCGGCATCGAGTTCGACGCTGAAGTCCTCGTATCGTGCCCGGGGGGCGACCCCGAGCAGGACACCGCTCTGGCTGAGTTCCTCGAAGCGGCCATCCCGCCGCCGCAGCAGCGGCGGGGTGAGCCCCGCGTTGGCGAAGGTGAACGTGGCGGCTCGCACGTCAACCCTGGCGCAGAGCAGGGCCACGAAGGCCTGCGGCTGGTTCAAGGCCACGAGGTCGTGGTTCAAGGCGGAAAGCAGCTCACCTGGGGCAGCGCCTCGCCGTGCCCGATCCCGGAAGGCGGCGTGCGCCCAGGTGCCCATGAGCGCGGCGGGGATGCCCTTGCCCGCCGCGTCCCCCACGGCCAGCGTCACCACCGGGCCGGGGCTGCGGACGAAGTCGTAGTAGTCGCCCCCGATCGACTCGGAGGAGAGCGCGGCCGCCGCGCAGTCGAGTGAACGGAACACCGGCACCCGCCGCGGAAGCAGGTGCGCCTGGATGGCGCCGGCCTTCGAGAGCTCGCGATCCATGGAGCCGTGCGTGCTTGCCGCCTCGCGCAGGCGCGCGTTCTCGAGCAGGACTTCGACATGTCCGGCGAAGCGCCGTAGCTCTCGCTGGTCATCGAGTCCGAACCAGGAGCCGCCGAGACGCCGGCCCAGCAGCAGGCATTGCCGGACGGCTCCTTCCACGGGCAGCAGCCATGCCACGCCGGCGCGCTCCAGCGCGCGGCGATCGGGCGCGCGCAGTGGCAGGTCCTCGAGCGTCACGATCCCGCCGTTCTCGGGCAGAGCCGCGGTGAAGTCGGTCTCCGGCGGTGGGCTCATCGTCACGCCCGCGCGGGCCACGGTCCGCAGCCCTCCCTGGGCGAACTCGAGCGCCACGCAACCGTCGAGATGGAAAGCCTCGGTCAGTGCCTGGCAGGCCGCCTCGACGACATGGTCGGGGCGGCCGCTGCGTGCGCCGGGGCTGGCGTCCAGCCGTTCGGTGGCCGTGGCCGTGTCGGGGATGAAGCGTGTTCCGAGCGAGCGCAGCCAGCGGCTCGTCGGCCCGGCGACCGCGGCGGTGAGGGCCACGAACGTCAGCGCGCCGCCGGCCAGGCCCGAGCCGAGATCCCGGCGCCACGCGGCGGCGAGCCACTCGCCCGCGACGTAGACGAGCGCGCCCAGCGTGGCGAGCACCACTATCACGACCGCAGTCCGCAGGGCGACCTTGAACTCGAAGACGCGGTGCACACCGGTGGCCCAGGCGAACGAAGCGGGCACGAGCAGGGTGAGGATCACTGCCAGGCGCTCGCCGGGTATCGGTCCGTGGGGCGTGAGGTTCCGCAACGCGACCAGGGTGGCGAAGGGCAGGGCCCCGAGCGCGGTGCCGACCAGCGCCACCCGCAGTCGCCGCCTCGCGTCCGCGGATATTGCACGGCGGTAGGATCCCGCGAACACGTAGAGCGCGCCGAGCAGCCCGAACGCGAACCACAGTCCGGCCATGCCCTGGATCAGGGTCTGCGCGGTCGCGGCGACGGCCCCGAAGACCGGTTCGGCCAGCATGATGAGGAACGAGGCTCCGAAGATGCCCGTGGCCACACCGTAGGCGATGGTGGTGACCGAGCCAAGACGGCCCCGTGGCTGCCCCGACTCTGGGAAGAGGGCGAAGAAGTGGATGAACAGCGCCGGCAGGTAGAGGCCGACGCCCGTGTAGAGCGCGTCGTACAGCGCGCCGGAGGCCTCACTGCGCCAGCGTGGCAGCGGCGCCAGGAACCAGGCGAAGGCCAGGCAGAGCAGGAAGAAGGTGCGCGTGAGCCGGTCACGACGCTCGCTCCAGACCCAGCCGCCGATGAGCACGAAACCCGATGCCACGGCCAGCAGGGCGGCCATCATGCGGCGTTCGCCGTCGGGCTGGGTCATCGGCACCATGCGGATCGTGGCCAGGCGGCGGTCGCGCTCCCGCAACAGGACCATGGGCTCGCCGGGGACGGCGTAGGCCATGGGGGAGCGGGTGAAGGCGGGCTGGCCGGGCAGCGGGATCAGACGATCCCCGGGGGCGAGCCCGGCACGTTCGGCGGGGCCGCCGGGAACGACCGCCACGACGTTCTCGCCCCGCAGGACGAGCCCGGCGTAAGGCTGGAGGGGCAGGCTCAGGGCCGACATGATCAGCGCGGCCGTGACGGGCAGCAGCAACCAGGACAGGAGGGGAGACGAATTGCCGCGATCCATGCGGACCTCCCGGTGTGGTTCGTGTGCCGGGGCGGTGTCGAGGCGGACTTGCGCGGCCGGCGCCACGTACAGGCCGTGACAGGCTACCAGCAGCGGGACGGCTGTCAATGCCTGATTTGCGCGTGATTTGCGCGTGATTTGCCACCGACCGGGGTCGGCCCGGGCCCGGGTCGCTGCGCGGAGTCGGCGCCACCTCGACTCGATCCCCTTGTGGATGCAGGATCGACAACCCGAACCGCTCTGGAGCGGCCTGCTGGCGGCCACCATTCAGCGGCTCGTGAACAGTCCGGGTCAAGCCCGAATCGCCGCGGGCCCCGGAGCATCCCAACCATCCCCACCAACAAGGAGGCATCATGCAGCGTAAGGCGACCGCTGTGTGGAATGGCGGACTGAAGAATGGCAAGGGCACCATCTCGGGCGAGAGCCGGGCCTTCCACGAGCTGGCCTACGATTTCCGCAAGCGCTTCGAAAGCGACCCGGGCACGAACCCGGAAGAGCTGATCGCCGCGGCCCACGCGGGCTGCTTCTCGATGGCGCTCTCGGCCGAACTTGGCAAGGCCGGCTTTGCGCCGGAGAGCATCCGCACCACGGCGGCGGTGACACTCGAGATGTTGGAGACGGGCCCAACGGTGACGGCCATCCACCTCGAGACCGTGGCGCGCGTCCCCGGCGCGGCGGCTACGGCATTCGAGCAGGCCGCCCTCGCCGCGAAGGACGGCTGTCCGATCTCCCGCCTGCTGAAGGCGGCTAGGATCACCCTGGCGGCGAAGCTCGAGTAGCGGACGGGCGCGGTCCGCTGGACATGGCGAGGCCCCGTTCCCTGCCGGGAGCGGGGCCTCGCCGCGAGTGCCGCTGGTGCGGCACGGATCTCAGAAGCCGGGCTGGAGCGAGAGTTCCCAGTACCAGCCCTGGCCGGGCCGGTCGTTCGGGTGTACGAGGTCGGCCTCGCCGATCGCGAAGCCTAGCAGGTTGGCGCGGAAGGTGACGCCGTAGCTCGTCACGGGACGTCGCGGCCCGCCGAGGACCCGGGTCTTCTCGTCCCGCGTCCAGGCGGTGCCAGCGTCGAAGAAGATCGCGGCCTCGATGGGCGGCACTGCCGGAGTGGGGTAGAGCCCGAGGGCTCCGAGCAGCGGAACCCGCAGCTCGAGGTTGGCCACGGCGAGCCGGCTGCCGTAGAGGCGATCGTAGATGGCCCCCGCCGCGGCGTCGCCGTCGGTGAGCTGGTTGCTGAAGGACGCGTAGTCGTAGCCACGCATCAGCCACGGGTCCCCCAGGTAGAGAGGCGAAAGCCGGCCATCCTCAGCGCCCGGGCCATAGCGGCCGTAGTGGAGCGCCCGTCCGGCCAGGATCAGGGAACGGCCCAGCCGCACGTAGCGCCGGTAGTCGGCGAGGATGTCGTGATAGGTGATGCTGCCGCTGAGGCCCGTGACCTCGAAACGGTAGCGCTGACCCAGTATCGGGCTGGTGCCGCCGAAAACGCCGCTGTCCTGAACCAGTGCGACCCCGCCGCTCGCGAGAGTGAGGGATGATGGGTTGTCGTACTTGTTATTCAGGGTCTCGTCCAGGTAGGTCGTGGTGTTGTCGTACTCGATCGTGCGGACCCGGTTCGCGAAGGAGATGTTGCGCACCCCCGCCGAGAACCCGACGCGCGTGAAGCGGCTGAACGGGTAGGAGACGCTGCCCATGACTGCGCGCTCGATCTGCCAGAAGGTGATCTCCTGTTCGCGTACCACGGTCTTACCGTCCAGGAGAACGACTTCCGAGGAGTAGTCCTGGGTGATGTAGGGGATCTGGCTGGCCTGCACCCCCCAGTTCCAGCGCGCGCGCAGGTCCTGGTAAGCCGCCGCCGCCGCGGTGTTGTTCAGGACGTTGCCACCCACATTCGATACCTGCAGCAGGGTCACCAGTTCGTGGTCGCCCAGCATGTCGCTCCAGTAGAGCCCTGCGCCGCCACCCACGCCGACCCCGGAGGAGCCCGCCGCCACTCCCAGGCTCGGCTGGGAGATGTAGTCGAGCGAGAGGCGCGGACGGTAGCGTGCGGACGAGAAGCGCATGGTGTCCACGGCGGCGACCGCGGTGCGCGCAGAGTCCATCCAGGCCGCGCGGACCCGCGGCGAAGGCGGCAGCGTCGCGGGGGCAGCTGTCGGCGAATCGCGCGACGCGCCACGTCCTGCCGCGAGGGAGTCGGGGCCGGCGGTGGGCTCACCCGGCAGCGAATCGCGCGAGGCGTCCGTCGCGACGGGCAGCGAGTCGCGCGGGAGCCCGCTCGCGCGGCGCGACTCGTCGAGCCGGTAGAGCCCGAAATTGCCGGCGTCGTAGGCGCTGAAGACGATCTGGCCGGACTGGCGTGCGACGGTGAGGGCCGGACTGAGTTGCGTGAGGCCCGACGCGCCGGTGAGCAGGCCGGTCAGTTGTTCGACGCGCCCGCTCTCGAGCTCGAGCCGGTACAGATCGGAGATCCCGCCGGGGTCGGCGATGAAGCAGAGGCTGCGCCCGTCTGGGGTCCACTGCGGATTGATGCTCTTGCCGGTCGCGAAGGTCTCGAGCGCGTGGGTCGCGCCGGTCTCCGGGTTGATGAGCCCCAGGCGGTAGCAACCGTATCGGGATCCGCCCGGCGTCGGGCCGAAGCGGTCGGTGACGAACGCGATGCTCCTTCCGTCGGGTGACCACGCGGGCTGAAGGTCGGCCCAGTCATCGTCCGTGAGGCGATGCGCGACGCCGCTCTCCAGGTCTAGCACCCAGAGATCCGTCACACCCCGGCTGAGCGCGGAGAAGGCGATGCGCCGGCCGTCGGGAGACCAGGTCGGACGGAAGACCTCGCCGAGTTCGGGGAATGGCACGCGTCGCAGGATGCGGCCGTTCGCGACCTCCATCACCGCGAGCACGGGACGGCCGCGGCTCACGGTGGAGAAGGCGAAACGCCTGCCGTCGGGGCTCCACTCGCCGCCGGAGTTGATGAAGCCGAGATTCTGCATCTCGGGGTCCACGGTGCTGCGGGTGATGGCCCGCAGCACCTTCCCGCTCGCTGCGTCCGCGAGGTACATCTCGATCGAGACCTGGCCGCGCTCCGAGAAGAAGACGAGCTGCCGGCCGTCGGGGGAGAGCGCCGGGCCCAGGTTCATGCGGCCGATGCCGCGCTTTGTGATCACGAGCGGAGTGGCGGCCTTCCTGGTCGGCTCGGTCCGGCGGGCGAGCGGGTCCTCCCAATCGCGCAGCGCCCGGTGCCAGCCCATGATGACCGAGTCGGCCGGCACGCCGAGCGTCCCCTGCAGCGCCTGGCGGACGTCGCCCGAGCGGCCCGCGGCCTTCAGTACGCGAGCGAGGACGTCCTCGCCGAAGCGGCCTGTCAAGTAGGCCCACAGCGACTGGCCGAAGCGGTAGGGGAAGTAGCGCGAGTCCTCGAGCCGGCCGTAGTTGGGGAGCTTCCTAGTCTGCGCCGCGTCGCGCATCCACATCGCGGTGTGCGGGTCGTCAGCGCCCAGGGTCAGGTACTCGGCCATGCCCTCCATGAACCACAGGGGCAGGTGCGAGGCCGTCATGATTCCCATGGTCTGCGAGCGGCCCTGGCCGACGATGTCGTACTGGAACGCGTGCACCAGCTCGTGGCCGATGACGTGGTCGGTCTCCGCCAGCGGGCCGGCGAGAGGGACGATGATGCGTCGCTTGAGGGCTTCGGTCACGCCGCCCACGCCCTCGCCCAGGTCGCCGTAGATGGCGTTGGTCTGCTCGAAGGCCGGATGGCTGGCGTAGAGGACGAGGGGCTGGCGGCGCGAGAGGTCGTGTTGCAGAGCCTTCGAGAGCCGTGCGTACCAGCGCTCCGCCATGCGCGCCGCCTCGGGCACGATCTCCTGCGTTTCCGGATAGTAGTAGACGTCGAAGTGCTCGGTCCTGAGCACCTGGAAGTCGAAGTGCTGGTAGCGGACCTTGTTCTGGCCGAAGTAGTCCTGGGCGTCGGCCAGCGGGACGCAGAGCGCCGCCAGCGCGAGGCAGGCGAGGACAGGCGCGACCGGACGACGCCACGAAGACATGAAGCGGACCTCCCGCGAACGGGTATGGGTGGATCTGTTTCTTCGTAGGATGATGCGGGGGTGGCTTTCGACGCCTTTATAACGCCGGGGGGCTCCGGACGCCAGCGCGTGATCGCCGTGTGGGTGATACGCGGATGGGAATGGTCACCCGGGCGTGAGCGGCCGGGCGGAATCGCCGCAGCCAGGGACGCATCTCATTCTTTCATAATTCTATGCCCGTCTCCGGGGTGGATGCGCAGGCTGTGGCTCACCCGCCTCGCCGGCGTGCCCTGGTCGCAGGTGCGTGGTAGTCTGCGCCGCGTCTCCCCAGCGGAGAGACCAGTTCCAGCCACCGGCCGCGGGGCAGCCACCGAGGGACACATGGCCTCCAGGCTCGATGCCATCCAGCGCGCCAGCGCGTCCTACATCGAGGAGCTGTACGCGCGCTACCAGGAGGACCCGGGCTCGGTCCCCGAGGAGTGGGGCATCTTCTTCGCCGGCTTCGAGCTGGCGGGCTCCCCGCGGCCCGGTGGGGGCGTGCCCGGCCAGCCTTCGGGCGAGGTCTTCGGTCTGGTGCAGCACCATCGCATTTTCGGGCACCTCGCGGCCTGGCTCGACCCCCTGAGCGACCGCCCGCGCATCCCGCCCCTGCTCGCCCCTGCCACCTTCGGCTTCCAGGAGGCCGATCTCGATACCCCGGTCTCGTGGGAGCCCCTGAAGGGTGGTGGGCAGGGTCCGCTGCGCGGGTTGATCGCTGCGCTGCGCCGGACCTATTGCGACACTATCGGCGTCGAGTTCATGCGCCTGGCCGACGAGGAACGGCGCGTCTGGCTGCAGGAGCGCATGGAGCCTGTGCAGAACCACCCGGCGCTGGACCCGGCGGAGCGCCTGCTCATCCTGCGGCAGTTGACGCTGGCCGACGGCTTCGAGGAGTTCCTGAACACGCGCTACCCGGGCCAGAAACGCTTCTCGCTGGAAGGGTGCGGGGCCCTTGTCCCGATGCTGGATGCGCTCGTCGAATCGGCGGCCGCCTCGGGGGTGGAGCAGATCGTCCTCGGGATGCCCCACCGCGGGCGCCTGAACGTGCTTGCCAACGTCATGAGCAAGCCCTTCGAGGAGATCTTCCGGGCGTTCGAGGCCACCGAGTTGCCCGAGGAAGTCCAGGGGCACGGGGACGTGAAGTACCACCTGGGCTACCACACCGACCGACCCACGCGGGGCGCGGGCTGCGTGCACCTGGACCTCTACTTCAATCCGAGCCACCTGGAATTCGTGAACCCGGTCGTGCTCGGCGCCGTGCGCGCCAAGCAGGACCGCATGGGCGACGCGGCGCGCTCGCGCTGCCTGCCTGTGCTCGTCCACGGCGACGCGGCGTTCGCGGGCGAGGGCATCGTGACCGAGACGCTCGCCATGGCGGCGCTCCCGAGCTACGACACGGGCGGGACGGTGCACATCATCGTGAACAACCAGGTGGGCTTCACCACCTCGTCCGAGGACGCGCGCACCTCGCGCTATCCGACCGACGTGGCGCGGGTCGAGGACGCTCCCGTTCTCCACGTGAACGCCGATGACCCCGACGCGGTGGTGCACATCATCCGGCTGGCGGTGGCTTGCCGGCAGCGCTTCAAGCGCGACGTCTTCGTGGACCTGGTGTGCTTCCGCAAGCGCGGTCACAACGAGCTGGACGACCCGACCTTCACCCAGCCGGTCATGTACCGGAAGGTGGCCGGGCACCCCGCGATCTCGCGGCTCTACGCGGAGCGGCTCAAGCGCGATGGCGTGCTCGACGAGGCCGGGCTCGAGACCCTGCGGGGCGAGCTTGCGGCGGCGTTCCAGGCGGCCCACCAGCGCGCCCGGTCCGGGCGGACCGCGGCAGCCTCGCGTGCGCTGGGTGGCGCCTGGAAGGGGCTCGAGTGGGCCGGCGAGGACTGGACGGCCGAGACCGCCCAGCCTCGCGAGCGGCTCGAGCAGGTGACGCGCTCGCTTGCCGAGGTGCCGCCCGGGTTCCATCCGCACCGCAAGGTCGTGGCTCTGGCGGCCGAGCGCATCAGGATGCTAGAACAGGACCGCGTGGACTGGGGACTGGGCGAGGCGCTTGCGCTGGGCACGCTGCTGCTCGATGGTCACCACCTGCGGCTGAGCGGCCAGGACGCGGGGCGCGGCACCTTCAGCCATCGCCACGCCGTGCTGCACGACGCCGAGGACGGCCGCCTGCACGTTCCGCTGCAGCACCTGGCCGGCGGGCAGGGCCGATTCGAGATCTTCGACACCCCGCTCGCCGAGTCCGCTCCCCTCGGGTTCGAGTACGGGTACAGCACCGCCGATCCGCAGACGCTGGTGATCTGGGAGGCCCAGTTCGGCGACTTCGTGAACGTGGCCCAGGTCTACCTTGACCAGTTCCTGGCGAGCGCCGAGTCCAAGTGGCGGCGCATGTCCGGGCTGACGCTGCTGCTGCCCCACGGTTACGAGGGGCAGGGCCCGGAGCACTCGAGCGCGCGGCTCGAGCGCTTCCTGGAGCTCTGCGCGCGCAACAACCTGCAGGTCGTGAACCCCACGACGCCGGCGCAGCTGTTCCACGCGCTGCGGCGGCAGATGCACCGGCGCTTCCGCAAGCCGCTCGTCATCATGAGCCCGAAAAGCCTGCTGCGGCACCGGGCGGCGGTCTCGCCCGTCCTGGAGTTCACGGAGGGGCGATTCCGCACCGTGATCGACGACGCGGGAGCGCTGGATCCGGCCGCGGTGCGGGGCATGGTGCTCGCCTCGGGCAAGTTCTACTACGCGCTCGAGGAGGCGCGCGCCGCGCGACCGGACCTGCCGGTGGCGCTGGTGCGGATCGAGCAGCTCTACCCGTTCCCGCGCTCGGAGCTCGACGCGCTGTTCCGCCGCTACCCGAACGCCCGTGAGGTCCGCTGGGTGCAGGAGGAGCCCGCCAACATGGGGGCGTGGCGCAGCACGCGCCACCGGCTCGAGGGGGTCATGCCGCCGGGCTGGCGCCTGCGGCTGGTCGCGCGCAAGGCCTCGCCCACGCCGGCGACGGGCAACTACCATGTCCATGTCGAGCAGGAGCGCGCGCTGCTGGAGCGTGCCCTGGCGGAGTTCGGGCCCGCGCGCAGGGCGCCCGCGCCGACGGTGAGCCGGGAAGGAGGAGCGTCGTGAGCTTCGAGGTCAAGGTCCCGCGGCTGGCCGAGTCCATCGCCGACGCCACGCTCGTGGAGTGGCTCCGCGGGGACGGCGAGACCGTGCGCGTGGACGAGCCGATCGCCACGCTCGAGACCGACAAGGCCGCGGTGGAGATCGCTGCCACGGAGAGCGGTGTGCTGCGCCACGCGCGCATGGTGGGCGACGTGGTGCGGGTGGACGACGTGCTGGCCCGCATCGAGCCCGGCGCGGTCGCGGTGGTGACGCCCGCAGAGGACCGCGCGCCTGCCGCCCCGGCCGCCGCCCCGGCCCGCCCGCCCGCGCCGGTGGCCACCCAGTCGGCCGGCCCAGTTGCCGTCCCCGCCCCCCCGGCCGCGCCGACATCGCCGGCGGACGGCCGGCTGGCCACAGCGACCGAGGTGCCGTTTGGGCCCGCCGTGCGGCGCCTCGTCGAGGAACACAGTCTCGATGCGGCGTCCGTGAAGGCGACGGGGCCGGGCGGGCGGCTGCTAAAGGAGGACGTGCTGCGGCACCTCGAGGCGGCGACGTCGTATCCCGCCATCCCGGCCCCGAGCGCCGCGCCTGCCGCGGCCCCGCCGCCCGGTCCTGCCGCGCTCCCGGCGGCCGGTGAGCGCGTTGTGCCGATGAACCGCATCCGGCGGCGGATCGCCGAGCGTCTCGTGCAGGCCCAGCACACGGCCGCGATCCTGACCACCTTCAACGAGGTGGACATGAGTGCGATCGTCGAGCTGCGGGCGCGCCGGCGCGAGAGCTTCGAGCAGCAGCACGGGGTGAAGCTCGGCCTGACAAGCTTCTTCGGGCGCGCCTGTGTCCAGGCGCTCCGCGAGGTCCCCGAGCTGAACGCCGCGGTCCGCGGCACCGACATCGTCTACCACGATTTCGTCAATCTCGCCGTGGCGGTGCAGACCGACCGGG
>Ga0315273_10011549_pt1 | contig 11304 bp, 11 predicted proteins | sample YL17G02_0_MG_FD_205753 | JGI IMG/M metagenome (GOLD analysis project Ga0315273, IMG submission 205753) | Sediment microbial communities from Yellowstone Lake, YNP, Wyoming, USA - YL17G02_0 | ecosystem: Environmental > Aquatic > Freshwater > Lake > Sediment | place: USA: Wyoming | collected...
CCGAGGCATACCAGGAGAAGAACAAGGAAAAAAGCGAGGATGAGGAGCAGATGGAGGAGGAAGAACCGCTTCCGGACGAGAACGGGTCCAGTCCCAAGTCCGGGAAGGGCAAGGGAGGCGATGACTGATGCCGCCGAAAACCAAAAAACCAATGGTCGGGCCAGAGGAGCTGAAGCGCCAGAAGGCGGTAATTGCCGACCTGGAGACGGTGGCACGGGAGGTCTACGACAAGATAGCCTCGGCCCAGGTGCCCGCTATAGGGCTTCCCACGCGCACCAAGGGCAACATCGTTTTTTCAGAGAAGGACCAGGTGTGGAAGTACGGGACGCTTGAGACCCTGCGCACCGCCAAGACGCTCGAGGGCGCCTACATGCTGGCCAGGACCATGTACTCCGTGGACTTCATCAAGCAGATGATAGGCGAGGCAAAGTCGTCGACCCTTCGGGAGATGTACTACATTTCCGAAGGATGGGGGCTGGCCAAGTTCCACGCCCAGGACGAATCCGACAAGCTCATAGAGGACCTGGAGATAAAGACCAAGCAGATGCGCGAGGCCCTGCGGCTTCGGCCTGAAGAGAACGGCGCCTCAATCATAGGCAACATCACCATAGAAGAGGTGAACCGCAAGGGCGAGAAGAAGAAGTTCAACTGCCGGGATGACGTCGGCGACGGCGGATATGGAATTCCCTACAATGTCGAGAAGGAGAAGATAAAGTTCATCGACTGGGACGCAAAGTTCGTGATAGCGATAGAATGCCTGGACGCGGACGAGCCGCTCGTAGTCCAAAACGGCCACCATACAAAGACACCGACGATCGGTTCTTTCGTGGATGCGCATCTTGCCGGACCGGGAATGAAAAAGCTGGGCGATGTTGAGTATTCGTCGCCCAAATGGCCTGTGCAGGTTCTGGCGCTCTCTCCCGGCGGGACGCTCGGATGGCGCCGGGTGACCAGGGTGATGCGCCAGCCGATAAAAAACAGGATGCTCCACATTCGGACCACCCGCAATCGCGAAATCAACGCGACCGCAAGCCACAAAATGGTCGTATACGACAATTCTGGGTTCGGAATCAAGCGTGCAGGCGAGCTCTGCCCCGGGGATCTGGTACCGGTAGCGACCCGTCTTCCTGGTGGCGAGCGAGTGGATGATATCGAAGCTGAGGGGACCAAAACCGATGTTGTCCTCGAGCCGGTCAAGGAAATTACATCCGTCAATCCCTCCACTGATTTCGTCTACGATATTACTGTCGAGGGCGACCATACGTTCACGGCTGGGCGGGGAAATATAATCACGCACAACTGCGGCGGCATGTTCGACAGGCTGGCAGAGAACGGTTTCGACGAAAAGGAGGACGCGGTGCTCGTCCACCTCAAGGGCCAGCCTGCGCGCTGCACCAGGCGCCTCATCAGGCGGCTCAACGACGAGTGCAAGCTTCCGGTGGTGGTCTTCACCGACGGCGACCCCTGGTCCTTCCGCATATTCGCATCGGTCGCCTACGGCGCCATAAAGACGGCCCACATCTCGGAATATCTGGCCACGCCCGAGGCGCAGTTCTGCGGCGTGACCCCGTCGGACATAGAGAACTACAAGCTCCCCTCGGACAAGCTCAACGACCAGGACATCAAGGCGCTCAAGGCGGAGCTTACGGACCCGCGCTTCAAAGGCCAGGTCATCGCGCGCAAAGCGGACGGCCGCGAGATAATGTGGGAGGACGAGATAAAGCTGCAGCTGGAGATGGGCAAGAAGTCCGAGCAGCAGGCCCTGGCCAAGTACGGCCTCAATTTCGTGACGGAGAACTACCTGCCGGAGAAGCTCAGCGAGATCGGGATTCTATGACAGGCCTCATTTATCATTAGGCTTAGCCCAGATCGTTGTGAAACCTTCGTCGTCGTCATATCCTAATATTTCTTTTACCTTTTCTCCATCAAGTCTAACATCAGGCGAGTTCCTCTCTTCAACTGGCCGATACAGCCACGTCCCGGCTTGAGTATTTTCGACCTGATAGCCGAGAGCTTTAAGTTGTTCCTGGATTTCGGTGTTTGGCCGGGTTGGATAATCGGTCCCCCAGAAAGTCTGGTCAAATGGGAATCGGGCCTTTCCTATATTGATATATTTTACGAAATACTCTGGATATGTTTCATACGAATTTGAATACCCATAATAAGCATGGACCAGAGGGGTCAACAATTTTAATACAGATAGAATCCTCTGGAATCGCTTGATTTTTTTCCATCTAAGTTCACTCTCGTCCATCCAGGCATTATCCATCTGGTTAACGGTTATTATTATATATCCAAGAGAACACCCATTGGTATAATACTGATCCCCATTTGGGAAAATACTGATTCCAGCATCATCATTTTTATCTTCTATCATTCGAAATGATAACGATAATTCTGTGGAGGATTGAAAAGCGTTGAATTGCACATCCAGGGTACGGTCGCCCCAATCTCCCTCTTCCAACTCAAACCCACAGTTATAGAAACACCCCAAGAAGGAACTGAGCAAATCCCTCGATCGGGTTATTGGAGGGGAGAACAGTTGAAAATAATGGGAGTACTGCACTTTTTCACATTCCATATGCTAAGTTATCGAGCCTTAATAACATTCGGACCTCATTAACCGCTCTCAACGGCCTCCACTGTAAGACGTAACATGCTTCATAGAATAATAAAACATTCGGCAATCCATATTATCGTGCGAAATCAGCCCCAGCGTCCAGCCTCTTTCTTGAGATCCTGAAAGACCGTCCCGAACTCCGGCAGCCTGCCCAGAAGAAGCCCGCGCAGGTCCTTTGCCCAAATCCCCCTCTTTTCCTCTATGGCTGAAAGGAAGCCTGCGGGAGTGTACTTCAATCCATAAATGCGGAGCTTTTTGTCAACCATTGCTCGACCGGGCACTATTCCCTTCCTTGTCAGGAACCAGATGTCGTAGACGTCCCGGGGCTTGTTCCTGGTCATCACCGCCCGGACCTTCTCCGCCAGCATCTCCGGGGCGGACATGACGTGGATCTCGAAAGCGGGGATCTCCCTGTAAGGCGAGGAGTAGAACAGGGCCTCGGCGGATGCGGGCCTCTCCCGAAGGCTCAGGTTCAGCGCCACCCTGACCAGGCTTTCCCGCCGCCCGTCATAGAGGGGGCCCCGGAACTGGAAATCCATGTTCACCTCACGCGGATATCTTTCGAACCTTCCCGGCACGCTCCCGATTCCCAGTGATTGGGCGGCGCGCATGATCCGGTCCCGCAGCTCCTCCGGGTCGAACCTGCGCTTGTCCAAAACGAGGTCCAGATCCTCGCTGAAGCGGTTCAGCCCGTGGAATTTGTAGAGGGCCGTCCCACCCTTGAAGACCAGCGTCTTCCCATACCGTGATAACACAAGCAGGCATGTATCAAGAAGGTAGTCCTTTTCGGCATTCCGCAAGGGGAGGCCCTTTGCGACCGCCGCCTCCTCGAGTTCCCTCCGAAGCATCATATTCCAACCCCCGCATTATCGATGATTCCCCACTTGCGGACCAGCGCCCCTTTCCGGGGCAGGGCGGAATCCAGGGGGATGGCCACTGGATAAATCCCCTTTGCAAGGCGCATCCACTGGTCGCTTCCCAGCTGCTCAAGCATATATCCCATCCGTTTGGCCGCGGCGATGCTGCCTGTCCGCCTCACGAAATCCGCCAACCTGCGCAAATCGAGCGCCATTTTGCGCTCCTTCATCATCCCGAATATCTCCGCCATGGATATCCGCCTGAGGACGACGGCGTCCACGAGCGCTTTTTCAGGCGTTGCCATGAACACCTCGGATTCCCTCACAACCGTCTTCTCATAGCCGAACAGGGCAGAAGGCGGTATCTTTATGAACTCGATTCTTGCCTGCTGGAAATCTATCACGGCCCGGAAGGTCCTTTTGGTGGTCAGGACGGATATCGCGTGCGGTATCTGCTCCGTCAACCCGTGATAGCCCAACGCGTACCAAAGGGAGATGTAGCCCGGCCAAACGATCCTGGAGGCCACGATGAGCGGGTCCTTGAGGACCGTGTATGAATTCCTCTCGAGCCGAAAGATTCGTCCCTCTTCCACAAGTCGGTGCAGGCGGACCTTGGCATAATTGGGTTCTATGCCGGCCATCGAGGCAAATATGGCCAGGTCGAATACGGGATGCCTTCCCAGCATTTCCATCAGGTCCAGCGTCTTCACATGCTATATCAGGGCCGAGGCGCTATAAATATGTTTTCATGTTGGTTATCATATGTGATAACTTGCATGATAATATATTTATTTGCCATTTCCTGGGCCGGGGAACCGGGCAATCCGGAGGCGGATCGCAAATCCAATAAATCGGCTCACCTGTGCAGTTCATCAGTACCAATCGACCGACTGTAGATTCCCCCATTCCTGAGGCCAACACCCTTTTTATATCCCTAATGAGATTGCATTAATCCCCGTAGGACGGGGAAACAGGAGGCGCCGACATGGTCGAGCTTTTCAAACGCAAGCCCACGCCCGAGGAGATGACCACGAAGATATCGATAGCGCAGGTCAAGCTCTCCAAGCGGGAAGCGCAGATAAAGGACAAGAGGGACAAGGCCCGCGGAGAAGCCAAGGACGCCCTGACCAAGGGAGACGAGCGCGGCTTCCGCGTCGCTTCCAAGGAGTACGGCAGCGCCCAGGGCCAGCTCAACACCGTCGGAACGATGGTGGAGATGTCCCAGACCATGAGAAACGCCCTCGACGACCAGCAAAGCATCACGGATATTGTGCAGATAGGCCAGGAGCTGGCCTACGCGCAAAAGCTCATGGGCTTCGACACCGAAAAGATGGAGCAGGCCATAACCAACATCAAGACGGCCGTTGACAAGGTCAGCACCACCACGGAGATTTTGGGTATCCAGATGGAGGCCCTGTCCAACACCCCCGAATCGTCCAAGGAGCAGGAGACGCTGAAGGCGGAGCTTCTGGCTGAGATGAAGGCCGACGCAGGAGAGGAGAAGAAGCTCGAGGAGAAGATAAAAAAGCAGAAAGAATTGGCATAATTTTCGCAAGGGTGCCGGGTGCAGGGTGCCGGGTGCAGGGTACGACGACGACGGACGACAATTGTTTCGTTTGTCGCCCGGCCCCCGGCACCCGCTCGTCTTACCACACCATCGAGCCGTTGAGGAACGCCCGGCCCTTCTCCGTTTTGGGTTTTTCGAAGAACTTTTCGGCCGGGCCGGTCTCCACTAGTTTTCCGGCCAGCAGAAGGCAGACGCGGTCGGCAAGGCGCTTGCCCTGGGCCAGGTTGTGGGTGACCATCAATACGGTCCCTCCGCCTTCCCGGTATTTCCTGACGCCATTTTCCAGAAGGGCGATGTTGGCGGGGTCGAGGTTGGCCGTGAACTCGTCCAGGAGCAAAAGTTCGGGTTTCAGCACGGTGGCCCTGGCGAAGGCCAGCCTCTGGACCTCCCCGCCGGACAGTGTGGACGCCGGCCTGTCCGCCATCCCGGCAAGGCCCAGTTCATCCAACAATGGCGCGACAAGCCTTCGGGCCTGGCCGTCGGGATAGCCTCTCACCCGCAATCCATAGGTGGCATTGCGCATCACCGAGCCCCGAAACACCACGGGTTTTTGGAGAATCATGGCCATCCTCCGGCGCAGGGCGAGGCTTCCGGTCACCGGGGCGGGCTGGCCGTCCAGGACCACGCTTCCCGATGTGGGCGTCTCGAGCAGCCCGGCGATCCGAAGCATGGTGGTCTTTCCGGCGCCGCTGGGCCCCAGGATGCCGATTATCTGCTTGCGTTGGACCTTTATCGAGGCCCCCGAGAGCGCCTCGACATCCCCGAACCGCCTGGAGACATTGTCCAGCTCGAGAAGGGCGGTCATTTGGGCCCCCTTTCCTGGAAATATCCCATCATATAGTATATCCCGAATGTGATCACAAGCAGTATCAGGCCTAGCGCCCCGGCGTACTCGAAGTTGCCCATGCGCGTCTCGACGACTATGGCGGTTGTAAGTATCCTCGTCTGGTACTGTATGTTCCCGCCGACGAGCATGGCGGCGCCCACCTCGCTGACCGCCCCTCCGAACGCCACCATGACACCGGTCATGACTCCCGAGCGCGCCTCCAAGAGCGCGGTGGCGCGAAGCTGGCGGGAGCTCGCTCCCAGGGCCCGCGCCGTGTCAAGTACCGACCGGTCGACATCCGTCACCGAGGACAGGGTGATGCCGGCCACGAGCGGGATGACCAATATAAGTTGGGCCATTATCATGGCCCAGACCGAAAAGAGCAGATCCAGCCTGCTCAACGGCCCATTTCCAGACAGCAGGTAGAATATGATGAGCCCTGCCACCACCGGAGGGAACCCGTAGAATGTGTACAGCACCGCCTTGGCAAGCCTGAGGCCCCGAAAGCGCGTCATGGCCAAAAGGGTGCCCAGCGGGATGCCTATCAGGCTGCCCAGCAGGGTCGCCACTCCCGAGACGAATAGGCTCCTGACGGTTATCTCCAGGAGCTCGTCCGGCGGTATCGGCATGCCGCTCACCTTCTCATCTTGGTCGGTCAAACGAAGGAACCGGCTCACCGGCTGACCGGCTCACCGGTTCCCCGTTTCCCTCGTCATCAGCTCGCATTGGGGAAGAACAGCTGCATGCCGCCCCGCTTGTAAGCCGCGATTATCTCCTGTCCCTCCGGGCTGATCATCCAGTTTGCGAACTTCAGTGCCGGTCCGGTGTGGACATGGGGCCCGTTGGAGCCGTTCACCGGGATGACGCCGTACTGGTTCAGCAGGTTGGTCTTGTCGCCCTCAAGGACTATCTGGAGGTTGGGCAGGTTCTGGCTGGTGGAGTACCATGTGGCAGAGTCAGACAACGTATAGGCCTTCTTTTCGTTGCTGGTTATGAGCGTCTCACCCATCCCCTGGCTCAGGTTGAGGTACCAGTTGTTGAGCTTGGGGTCCGGGCTGACGCCGGCCTTCTTCCAGTAGCCGAGCTCCTTGGTGTATGTTCCTGAATTGTCCCCGCGCGAGCAGAATGTGGCGCTGGCGTTGTATATGGCCTTGAAGGCCGCGATGGTATCGTTCATCCCCTTTATCTGGGCCGGGTCCTCCTTGGGCCCGATTATCATGAACCAGTTGTACATGACATCCTTGCGCCATATGCCGTATCCATTTTGCACGAAGGTCAGTTCCGCGGCCTTGGAATGGACAAGCAATACGTCTGCATCGCCTGTCTGTCCAAGGGCCAGCGCCTGGCCCGAGCCCACGGAGATGACGCTCGTTTTGATGTTGTATTTGGAATCGAACTTGGGTATCAGGTAGTCCAGAAGCCCGCTGTCCTGGGTGCTTGTCGTGGTGGCCAGAATCATCTTGGTCGGCGCGTTGGCCGTGGATGTCTTGTACAACATGACCCCGGCGACCGCGGCCACGATGAGGATCGCTACGACCGCAATGGCCACGATGACCTTCGTTTTGGAGCTGCCCTTCTCCGGCGGAGGAAGCCCCGCTGGGGGCGCCTGCTTTTCCGCCGCTTTCGAAGCACCATCGTCCCGACCGGTTGGTTCAGACATATCGACACCTACCAGTGTATCAATAATGTTGTATTTAACCAATGCCATAAGATGGTCCCCCAATCATAGATTTAATTAACCAGTGGGCGATTTCCAAGCGATGGCCCGTCCCGCCGACCTGGAATTCCACCAGCCTGCCTCCCTGGAGGAAGCATCCCGGCTCTTGCGCCAGCTGGGGCCGGGGACGATCGTGTACGCCGGCGGGACGGATGTCATTCCCAGGATGAGGCTCAAAAAGATCGCGCCCCGCCACCTGGTGAACATCAAGAAGGTCCCGGGACTGGACAGTATATCCTTCGACGGCCGGATAATTCACATCGGGGCGCTGGCCAGGTTCAACGACATCATAGTGTCGCCTGTCATCCGGCAGCACCTTCCTGCGCTTGCCGATGTCTCGAGGAAGATAGGCTCGTACCAGGTGAGGAACCTCGCCACCATCGGTGGGAACCTCTGCAATGCCGCCCCGTCCGCGGACAGCGCCCCCATGCTCATAGCACTGGGCGCAAGGCTGCGGATATTTTCGCCCCAGGGCCCGAGGGAAACGCCGCTGGAGACGTTCTTCAAGGGACCGGGGTCTGTGCACCTTGTCCGGGGGGAGATACTCACACAGCTGCTGGTCGACAAGCCGTCGCCTACCGTCCGGGCCGCATATCACAAGCACGAGATCAGGGAGGCGCTGGAGATAGCCATCACGGGCGTGGCGGTGGCACTAGACCTGACCGCCGAAGGCGTCTGCAGGCATGCCCGCGTCGTGGTGGCCGCCTGCGCGCCCACGCCTGTCCGGGCCAGGCATGCAGAGGCAATTTTGGAGGGCTCGCGGCTGGAGGCCGATGTCATCGATAGGGCGGCGGCCGCCGCCGCCGGCGACATATCCCCGATAGACGACGTCCGCGGCTGCAGCCAGTACCGGCGGGACATGACGGGCGTCGCCCTCGTGCGGGCGATAGAAATGGCGATGGGGGGTGGCGCGGCATGAGCAAGGTCCTCATCGAGCTTTCGGTCAACGGGGTCAAGCGGGAGCTGGCAGTCAAACCGGCCTGGTCCCTCGTGCGGGTCCTTCGGGACGAGCTGGGTCTTTTGGGGACGCACCAGGGCTGCGGCACCGGCGAGTGCGGCGCCTGCACCGTCCTTTTGAACGGCAGGGCGGTAAACTCCTGCCTTGTTCTGGCCCCGGACGCCGCCGGCTCGGAGATTACGACCGTTGAGGGCCTGGCAAGGGACGGCAAGCTCCATCCCGTGCAGAAGGCATTCATCGAGCGCGGCGCCATCCAGTGCGGGTTCTGTACGCCGGGGATGATAATTACAGCCGTGGAGTTTCTGGGCCGCGTCCCCAGGCCGACGGAGGCCCAGGCAAAGGAGGCCATCTCAGGCAACTTGTGCAGGTGCACCGGATATATCAAGATAATCGAGGCGATGATGGAGGCGCACAGGCATGCCTGAGAGGCTTTCCAACATCGGCAGGCGCGTCCCCAAGCTCGACGCCGAGGACAAGGCGCGTGGCAAGGCCGTATTCGTCCAGGACGTGAAGCTTCCGGGTATGCTCCATGGAAAGATCCTCTGGAGCGCCCATCCCCACGCCAGGATAATCTCGATAGACACATCAAAAGCGCGCGCCCTTCCAGGGGTGGCCGCCGTCATAACAGCAAAAGACCTTCCGGCCCACAACTGCGGGTTCATGAAGGACAACCCGCCCCTTAAAAGGGACAGGGTGCGCTCCCTGAGGGACGAAGTGGCGGCGGTGGCGGCAGTCGACGAGGAGACGGCCGAGGAGGCGGCTGGCCTCATCGAAGTGAAATACGAGGCGCTTCCCGCGGTGTTCGACCCCGAAGAAGCGCTCAAGGAATCCTCGCCCCTGCTCCACGAAGGCTCGCCCGGCAACAGGGTCAACATGAAATACGACTTCCAGGCCGGCGATGTGGAGAATGCGAAAAAGGGCTCGGCGCATATCGTGCGCGACCGTTTCAGGCTCCATTATGTAACCCACGCCTGCCTGGCCACCTGCTGCTGCGTGGCCGACTGGGACCAAAAGGGCAACCTGACAATGTACTCCCCGACGCAGGTGCCGTTCCTATATCAAAAGGACCTGGCGGAGGTTCTGGGGATCCCCGGCAGCAGGGTGCGCGTCATCCAGCCGGTGATAGGAGGCGGCTTCGGCTCCAAGCTCGACCTCTATCCGTACGAGATAATATGCGCCCACCTGGCCAGGGTGACGGGCCGCCCGGTGAGGCTTAGCTTCTCGCGGCAGGAGGAGTTCTTCGCATCGCCCACCCGCCAGCCGGCCATCGTGGAATGCGAGACCGGGGTCGACGAAAAAGGCAGGCTCACCTACAGGGACGCCCATGTGATACTCGACAACGGGGCGTATGTCTCCTGGGGGGCGACGATACCTTACGTGATGATGAACCCGTTCTCGTCGCTCTACAAGGTGCCCAATGTGAGGTTTCGGGCGACAATAGCATACACCAACAATGTGTATGCCGGGGCCTTCCGCGGCTACGGCAACCCGCAGGGGACGTTCGCGGTCGAGACGCAGATGGACGAGCTGGCCCAGAAGCTGGGAATGGACCCGCTCGAGTTCCGGCTGCAAAACTGCAACGAACCCGGGGAGACGACACCCCAGGGAATGAAGATCACCACCTGCGGATTGAAAGAATGCCTCGACACAGCCGCCGAAAAGATAGGCTGGAAGGAGAAAAGGGGGAAGGGGGACGGTGGCAGTGGGCAGTTGGCAGTTGGCAGTCGGGACGAACGCACACAATCCAGGGACTACATTAAAAGGGGCGTGGGGCTCGCCTCGTATTTCCACGTTGGCGGCGGGGCGCGTGTCTACCTGTCCGACGGGTGCGGCGCCATCGTGAAGATGGACGACTTCGGCAAGGTGACTCTCATCACGGGCTCCACGGAGATAGGCCAGGGCTCCGAGACCGTCCTGGCGCAGATAACCGCCGAGGAGCTGGGCCTGCGCGCCGAGGACATCTCGGTCGTCAACTCCGACACCGACATAAAACCCTGGGATGTGGGCGTCCACGCCTCCAGGACGACGTTCATCGCGGGCAATGCCGCAAGGATCGCCGCCTCCAAGCTCAAAAGGATGCTTCTGGAGCAGGCCGCGGCGGCGCTGGGCACAGGTCCCGACGAACTGGACATAAACGACGGCATCATATTCTCAAAAAAGGACCAGAAGAAATCGACACATTATTCCAAGGTCCTGCGGAAGGCGCACTTCACAAAGAACGGGACGGTCCTGGTGGCCGAGCACTTCTACGACCCGCCAAATGAAAGGCAGGACCGCAACTTCTGCGGTAACATATCCGCCACCTACGGCTTCGGGACCCAGGCGGTAGAGGTAGAGGTGGACACCCGGACGGGCAAGGTGAAGGTGATAGATTCCGTGGTGGCCTACGATGTGGGCCGGGCGATAAATCCCATGCTGCTGGAGGGCCAGCTCGAAGGGGCAATCGCCCAGGGCATCGGCTACGCCATCTACGAGGAGCTCAAGTTCGAAAAGGGCGTGCTGAAGAACCCGACCTTTTTGGATTATAAGATACTCACTTCAAAGGACATGCCGCCGGTGAGATGCGTGATGATCGAGACATTGGATCCGGCGGGACCTTTCGGCGCCAAGGGAATAGGCGAGGCGGGCCTCATTCCCACCGCCGCGGCGATAGCCAGCGCCGTGTTCGATGCCACCGGCGTGAGGATGAGGGAGCTGCCCCTGAGCCCGGAGAAGGTCCTCAGGGCCCTTCGGGATCGGCGGCCTTCCGTTCGGTAGGC
>Ga0315273_10011550_pt1 | contig 11304 bp, 21 predicted proteins | sample YL17G02_0_MG_FD_205753 | JGI IMG/M metagenome (GOLD analysis project Ga0315273, IMG submission 205753) | Sediment microbial communities from Yellowstone Lake, YNP, Wyoming, USA - YL17G02_0 | ecosystem: Environmental > Aquatic > Freshwater > Lake > Sediment | place: USA: Wyoming | collected...
GCGCGTAAGGCTTGGGTGGATAAAAAATTCGAGTTGCTCGCCCAGCTTGAAATGGCAAGGAATGAGCAGGTCATCCGATGGAGAATCTTATGATCGGCAAACCAATCTGGGCCGGGTGCCTTGCAGCCATGGTGCTTGGCTTCGCATTTTCCTGTTTCGCATTCATGGCTCTTGCAGACAACATCGTGCAAGAGATAGCGGCAATTCTGCTGGGCATCGCATCGTGCATTTGCCCTCCAGCAGTTGCCTTCACCATCAATAAACTTTTTTCCGAGGAGTAGTCCATGGCCATCTTCAACATTCACCCCCGCAAGGAAACGCCCACCTCTGAAGAGCGTGCGGAACTCTACCGCCTGAGCATCAGCGGGCATACCGCTGGAGCCATTCACGAGCTGCGCGGTGGCGGCACTTACAAGGTGCAGCCCTCCGGCGCCTGGGAGCGCATCAGTGCGAAGAGGCACGAGGTCAAGGATCGTAACTGCGTGCTCAGCTTCAACGCCCCGCACAACAATGGGCGCAGGCGCCGCATTGTGGCTGAGCGCTCGTAGCATGCGCCTTCTGTGCTGTCTTCGTGGCGGGTGCCGGTTCGACGTGTTCCGCGAGGAGGTATTAGAGCCCTCGGCCGAATTTCGCTACACCCGCATTCTTCAATTTGGCAAGTGCCCATGGTGCCACGATCCCCGTGCCATCATCACAAGCCCGGTGAATTCCGAATCCCTGGTATCTCGACCCACTGACCTATTTTCAAGCTCCCTTGAGGCGGCGACGAAATGAAAGACGAAGAGGATGATCCCTACATGCAAGACAGGTTCGGTGGTGCTTCGCTCTGCGCCATTCTTCAAGCACCGAGGCAGCACTGCGAAATGGAGATCGTCGAGGATCTGGCCTTCGCAGTCGAGGAGCTGGAGAGCAACGAGCGGAAGCGGAAGACCGCCACATCGACACACTTCTTCGCTGGTATCTTCGTTGGAATTCTTCTTGCGTCTTTGTTCTTTCTGGCGTACCGAGGATGAGCGTCCGCTCCTGCCCGCATATTGGGCACCTTGAAACCAAGCAATAGCTAGGATCTGTGACGATCCTGTCCATCCCCATGACCCTTGGAGCCAACGTGAGACACCGCAACGAGAGCACGTTTTGGCATACGCCGCGCCATAAGACCATGGTTTGCCCTGAATGTCTCGGGAAGGGTGGATCGCACGACTACCGGGGCGAATATTACGAGTGCGATACCTGCGAAATCCATTGGCGCAAGTGGATGGGCGATGACACCAGCGGAAGGGTCACGCTGTCCATGCTGGGGATCGGCAATCCAAGGCGCCCCCATTCTCACAAGGGGAAGCCGAACCGGCGCTATTGGAAGCGGGAATACCTCAATACTGTTTCCAACTTCCAGCGCTGGAGTTTCGCCGGAATGGATCTCGATAAAGATGCCAGGACGGATGCGCGTAAAGCCACTCAATCGCTGCGGAAGCGATACAAGAACGCAACCGAAACCCAGGCATGATGCGCCTGTCCAAGATCGGCTTGGACTGAAAGGACAACTTGTATTACTCAGTCAATTTTCGCCGCTGGATTTTCGGGTTCATGTGGGATGACAAACCCCGCATCTACCTCGGACCCGTCCTAATCGGCATCGTCTGAAATCCTGTCCATCCTCTGGAACCTCCATGACCCAGTGCAAGCACGAAACCCTCAATATTATTGAAACCGGGGATTGGATCACCGAGCACACGCTTGAGGATGGAGAGTGGTCCCACAACAATGACCCCGGCGGCTACTTCGCCATGATTGAAGTCCGTTGTTATGTGTGTGGGCTCAGTCGTAGGTATTCCAGGAACCGCCTTCCAAAATGGCTTCAGGTCTACTACGACCAAGCCATCAACCCCGTTGATTAATCCTGTCCAGAAGGAGGACCCATGGGAATTCCAGAAGGCTGCACGCCCGCGGATGCGACAGTCCACTGTGACGAACCGTGTTCAATCGTCGATGACAGAATGCGACTCCGCGCCCGTGTCGCGGAGCTGGAGGGCGCCATCAGGCGAGCACTGCCTCTCGAAACCTACTGGCGAGACTACGAGAAGGAGAAGCAAGTTGCCGATACCTTCCCGCTGTCTTCCGCCCTCAACATCACCGGCATTCGCTGACACATACACAACCTGGAGGACAGCATGGAAACGAATTTCACTACAGACACACCGGCGCCGTACTTCTTTGAAACCGGGGGCGGGATTGTCTTCTGTGTCAGTGACGGCGTAGTCTATCGCTGGACTGGCGACAACTTCACTGAAGTAGCATTATTCGTCAATGCAGAGCCCGTATGATACGCCCTCTCGCAAGGCTGGACCCGACGATCACGCATCCAGATGATGCACTGATGCAGTGCATCATCTGGATGCGGGCACGTAACAACAAAGCTCGAAGCACGTCTACGCATTTTCAAGCAATGGCGCTGTCCAGATGCGGGAGGCATCGTGAAGTCTGAAACCCAAACCATCACCGTCACGATCAACCGGAGCGAGGCTTTGGAGATTCGCAACGCTCTGCTGAAAGGCAGGGGATCGGATCTTCGCTTCGAGGGAAAGGGCGCGCAGGATCTGTTCGACCTCCTGGGCGGAAATTTCGAATCCGGCATCACCGGCGTTCACACCCCGCGCTCGTAGCGCTCCTGTCCAGAACCGAACACCCCGAAAGGAACCCCAGCACATGAGCAACGGATGGATTGCAGTAGACCTCGATGGCACCCTCGCCCGTTATGACGGATGGAAGGGAATCGAACACATCGGAGAGCCCATCGCCCCCATGGTTGAGCGTGTGAAACGCTGGCTCTCGGAGGGGCGCGAGGTCCGAATCTTCACTGCCCGCGTGGACGGAGGCGAGGTTGCCATTTCCATGGGCGATCAGAATGGTGTAGCGCACCGCGATATCCCGCAGGTCAAGTGGGTTATCGAGAAATGGTGCATCAAACACCTCGGGCAAATCCTCCCCATCACCAACGTCAAAGACTACGGGATGTTGGAACTCTGGGACGACCGAGCGGTGCAGGTCATCGCCAACGAAGGTATCCCGGTGGGCGCATCCACCCGCGGGCTCTCGTAACGATCCTGTCCAGGACTCACATTCACACACCTAGGAACCACAAATGATCCACACTAGCATAGTAGTTTTCGGCGCCACGCCCGCAGGCATCTGCGCAGCCATCGCCGCCGCGAGAGAGGGCCGCACGGTTTCGCTTGTCGAGCCCGGATACCGCATAGGCGGCATGATGAGCGGAGGCCTGGGCGCTACCGATATGGCGAACACACTCACCGTCGGCGGGCTCGCGGCCGAGTTCTTCAAAGCTGTTTACGACTTCTACGTGTGGACCTACGGACGCACGTCGGCGCAAGTGAAGGACTGCCAGGGCGGCTACCGCTTCGAGCCCGCTGTGGCGGAGGTTGTCTTTGAAGCCATGATCGAAGCGTGCCCCACGCTCACGCTCTACGCGGAGCAAGGCAGCATCGTCTCCTCAGACACTGTGGAGAGCGCAATCGCTTCAATCGAGATGGCAAGCGGCAATGCTTTCTCCGGCACCGTGTTCATCGACGCGAGCTATGAGGGCGATCTTCTCGTGCCTGCTGGCTGCGCCTTCACCTTCGGGCGGGAGGCGCAGGCCGACTTCATGGAGAGCCTCGCAGGCGTGCGCCCATCTGGCGCGTGCTCTGTGCTCGATACAATCGGCAACGGTGACAACAAAGTGCAGGCTTGCACCTACCGCCTGTGCGCATCACAGGCGGAGGACCGTATCCGGTGGACGATGCCGGAAGGGTACGACGCTTCCGCATACGACTTCCTCTCCGAGGTTTTCGCACATGCTGCGCCCGAGCGCGTTTTCTCACTCGCTAATGTGGCCACGTTCGCCAAGATTCCCAATGGTAAAGCGGATGTGAACAATGGCGATGGTATCGCGCTCAACTGGGGCTTCCCACTTGGCACTGATGAAGAGCGGCACACCATCGCCGAGGCGCAGAAGAATTATCAGATGGGGCTCATGTGGTATCTCTCCACTGATGAGCGCGTACCGCAAGCTATCCGCGACGGCGCCAATTCTTGGGGCCTCGCGGTGGACGAGTTCACCGAGTCCGGGGGCTGGCCGTTTCAGCTCTACATCCGCGAGTGCGTGCGCTTGCGCGGCGCCTACGTGCTCTCACAGAATGATTTGACCACGAACACCGTGAAGCATGATGCGATTCATGTGGGAAGCTACCCTATCGACTCCCACCATGTGCAACGTGTCATCAACGATGCCGGGCACTTCCAAGCGGAGGGCAATGTTAACTTCGTTGTTCCACCGTTCGCCGTACCGTATCGGTGCATCACGCCGAAGGAAAGTGATTGCGTGAATCTGCTCGTGCCTGTGTGCATCTCAGCAACGCACATTGCCTATGGCTCGCTTCGCATGGAGCCCGATTATATGGCGATGGGGCAGGCAGCGGGGATCGCAGCATCGCTCACCTGTGCGCAGAGTTACAAGTGCGTGCAACGTGTCAGCACCGCCACGCTTCGGCTCAAGCTCGCCGCCACCGGCGTTATGCTCTCCCCCGAGCAAGTGTTGAAAACGCTCCCCGCTGTTGACGACAAGGACCGGAGAGCGGTGCGCGTGGGTGTGTGGAAGGAGTCCTCGGCCACCCCTGGATTCATTGGGCCGTGCTACCTGCACGATCTCAACGAAGGCAAGGGGGAGAAGAGCGTCACATACAAGCACGCCATTCCGAAGGCTGGCATATATGAAGCCCGCGTCTACTTCGCCGCGTGCGCCAATCGAGCCACCAATGTACCGGTCACTGTGGACGGAGAATTGTGCATCGTCAATCAGCGAGCGCCCAACACAAACGGCTACGCCGTGGCGATCCGAAAAGAGTTTCAGCCCGGGATTCACTACATCGTAATTTCAACCGAAGAAACCGACGGCTACGTGATCGCAGACGCGACGCGCTTTGTGGAGGTGGTGTGATGCACTTCAAGATTGCTCGAATCATGTGCAAGATTTTCGGCCACAAGCCGGGAAAGTGGGAGCCTGACGAGCACTTCACAGGCGTAGAGTGGACTTCCTGCAAGCGGTGCGGCAACCTCGATTCGAGGATCATTGTCCCGGAGCGGAGGCGCGGCATGCGCGGCATGCCCGAAAGGCAGATGCCCACGGCGCTTGCTGCGTCCATTGAGGCGGAGAGCATGCGAGTAATCAAGGCGGCGTCAGTCAACTACCAAGGGGGTAAGTGATGGCTGCTGCATCGAAGATCGAAGTCACAATGAAACTCGACCTCGGCACCATCGCCGCCATTGAGAGCTGTGAGCGTGAGCGCATCATCGGCCTTCTTCTCCGCACCAAGCCTTACGATATCGTCGAGAGCGTGGACGAACCGCAGGGCGTGCGATTTTCAATGCGGAAACTTCAGGCGCTTGTGGCGCCTGCCAAACAAAAGGCGGTGAAGAAATGATCGTATGCCAACTAACATTTATGCGGGTTGATGAGGATAACATGTCAGCAGGGGCACACATGAGCGGAGCCACGCCACGGGAGTCCGCGCTGGTCTGTGCGTTCTTGCGGCGGTATGCAGCAGAGCTGGAGCGTAACATATATTCAGACGAGGATATCGGGCTCTTCACCAGAGGTGCTGTGGATGGTGAGAAATGTTAGAGATGTGCGAGTCGTTCATCACCGGCATCGCTCTCGCATGCATTGCGCTGTGCATTGGGCTCGTAATCAGCAGGGCATGGAACAAGGGGCGATGATGAAAAAAGTTTCGGTTCTGATCTGGGCCTACAATCGCCCCGCGTGGGTAGTGGAGGCAATCGAGTCCGTGCTGCGTCAGCGCGGTGTGGATCTGGAAGTCATCGTGCTCGATAACGGGAGCGGTCCCGAGGTAGCCGAGGCTCTCGATCCGTACCGCGCAGACCCGCGCTTCATCATGCTGCGCAATGAGGTGAACGGCCCCTCCGCGCTTGCGACGATGGCGACGGGCGACTATATCACCAATCTACCCGACGACGACCTACTACTCGGCGATGACTCCTTGCTTCGGCGCGTGGAGATGCTTGAGGCACACCCTGCTTGCGCCTTCGTCTTCTCCTCCGTGCGTGGGCACGATGCGGATGGGAAGGATCTGGGCGTGCTCCCCATGGGGAGCATTGCCCTCCATGATGTGCCGTCCCATGCGGCACCGTTCGACGCGCTCTTTCTAGATTGCTTCGTGCCGTATCCTTCGGGCATGTATCGTAACGGCTTCGCGGTCTGCACTCAGCAGCCAGCAGTGACGTGCTGCACATTGGCTCAGGATTGGGCGCTCTGGCTGCGCCTGTCCCGTGAAGCGGACGCGTGCTACATCGCCGAGCCGACCGTGTCGCTGCGCATACACGCAGGTCAGCACACCGCACGCGGCAACGCAGACGGCGGCTTCGTGCGTGACCACCTCGCGCTGTGGAAGTTCTGGGTCGAGAATGGCCACATCCCCACGATCCCAGACGTGCATCTAATGTCGAGCACCATGGAGGGCCTGCTCAAGCCGCACCAGATCGACTCCGCCCCGTCCCATGGGCGCGTCTATCGCGATCCCGTGGGTTTGATGGCCCAAGAGTGGGAGAAGTTCAAGGGGGTGCTGGAGACCGAGCCTGTGCGGCCTTACGTCACGCTCGTGCTCATCGTGAAGGACGAAAAGGACTCACACGAGGGGCACGTCATTAGGCGCTGCCTGGATTCGTGCGACAGTCTCATCGACAAAGTGGTGGCTGTATTCACCTCCGAAGTGGGCAAAGGTTGGGGGCCGTGCCAGAGCATTGTATCTGACTGGGGCATGGTGCGAGAGGTTCCGATGTCGTGTCGATGCGCCGTATGGGACGGGGACTTCTCGCGGGTTCGCAATATCGCTATGCGGCTTGCTGCGCAGTCCTTCGGCTATAATCACCTCCTGCTCATGATCGACTGCGATGAAGTTTTGAATGCAGACACAGAAGAACTTTGGAAGCGCATGGCGTCGCTCAATACGAACGCTTTCATTCTCCCTACTGTTATGAATGACGGCTCCATCGGGATGCGCGTGAACCTCGTGAAAAACAGTCCTGGTGCGTGGAGCTATGAAGGGGCGATGCACGAGAACCTGCGCTATTGGGGGCACACTCCGAAGGCGCTGTTCCTTGGGGACAAGGGCAAAGCAACGAATGGGCCGCACGTCTCCACTCCCGGAGACGGTGCCCGCTCGCTCGATCCGATGGGCCTGGATCGGGATATCAAAGCCATGCGCGAGCATCAAGACGGCTGGCGTGACAAGTTCTTCTTGGCTATGCTGCTTGCGCACAAGAACGAAAGATTGTCCGACGATGAGGCGCTCGGTCTGTTCTGCGAGGTGGCCATCCGCAAGCTATTGCCGGAGGAGCGCGGTTTCAAGTATACATCGTTACTCATGCGCGGCCGATTGCTTCTCAGGCGCACCGACGATATCGATAGCTCCGCCTTCGCGCACTCCGATTTCGAGGAGGCATACAAGCTCTGCCCCACAAGGGTAGAAGCTCTCGGTGAGCTGGCGCAGATGCACGCGAAGGCAGGGGATTGGCCCATGTGCCGACTCTACGCGCTCGCGTGCGCCAACGCCCCGGAGCCAGACAACCTCGATTACTTGGAGCCACACTGGGGCCGGTGGCGCGGTCTTCAGATTCTAGGCGGAGCCCTCCTCATGCTTGGTCAGTACGTCATGGCGCGGGCCTACTATCACATCATCCTCAAGCGTGACGACGTGCCGCAGGATGTCCGAGACGGCGTGGTGCAGATCCTACAAGAAACGGAGCATATGAAATGAAAGCGATAAATATCTCAACGAACTCAGACGGAAGTGCTGGAGTAGTAGTGCAGCATCAAAAGTTCGGTGCAAGATGGGTGTGCCGCTACTACTCTACCCCGTCAAAATTTGCAGGGATGGCAACATGGCGAAGATGGCGGGATCACAAAGAGATGGGGAACGCCATGTCTATATTTCTCGACGCCGCTGTGCGTAAGGTGCTGGAATGAGTCCGCATATAGTTTGTGCCTGCGTCACCGAGGATCGCCCGGAGTTTATACCGTGGCTTTTGTGGAACTACCACAAGCAAACCTACGTCAACAAAAGCCTGCTCATCATCGACAGCTCTTTGGAGGTACCAGCTTTCAAGACCGATAAAACTGGATGGGTCACGCTTCACGGTGTTGCGCATGGCATGAGCGTTGCCGCAAAGCGAAACCTCGCTCTTGATCTGGCACAAGGCGATGCAATATCGTGGTTCGATGATGATGACTGGCAGCACCCGCAGAAGCTTGAACTCGCGGCTCAGAGTGGTCTCCCGCTCTTCGGCGCCGCTCGCGCTTGGTTCTATAACATCTTTACAGGAGAGGCCCAGCCGCATACCGGCAACGGCGTTCTTTTCAATTCAGCCGTGGTCGATCTGCGGCTGGCGAAGAGCGTGCGTTTCGATGAGCACTTGACCATCGCGGCGGATACGCCATGGTTGCGCGAAGTGACCTCCAGAGCGGGGCTTGCTATTGGCGTTGCTCCGGCGCCTACCCACGCGTGGCTCTGTCATGACGAAAACATGTGTAACCCTGTTGAATCAAAAAAGTGGGGCCGTCGCGTTGACGGCCCCGGCTTCGATTCTGAAACGATGGAGAAGCTTGAAGAGCTTCGACTGCGCTTACTGCATTCAATAATCTTTGGAACTTGATGCATACTCTTGTAGAAAGGTGCGCACTCCTGTGATGGTTGTGGGTGCCAGCTAGACTAGAACTTAATGCCCACACTCGCACGCGCTTCCCATCCAATGCGGCAGGGAAGCGCGTAAGTGTTTTTAGTGGCTTCGAGACCTACCTGCAAGAATGCGATATCGCGCCGCACGAACACACCCACGGACCTATCTCCAAAACTCGACTCGCCATACACGAACCCGGCACACCACTTCAAAACTTTCGGCGCTGGTTTGGCGTCCTCGACTGGGATATCCACGCTCGCGCCTTCGATGATCTCACCATCGGGGCTCGACGCCACCACGCGGCGCAAGCCATCGGGCAAGCGGTAGAGCGTGAGGTCTACCCTAACCCTTTGAGGTAGCTGCAAGGAGCGCAGCAGTGGGAGTTCCATCCCGCTTGAGCCAGGGATTATGGGAATCTCCGCGCCTGACACTCCACGCGGTTGGACCGCCACGCGCACAATCCTCTCCACTACTGCGTTTCGCGGAACGATCTGCGCGGGCTTCGCGCTTGGGTCTGGCTTCTTCTCCAGGACTAGCGAGCCGTCCTCCTGCCTGATCGAGGGTGCAGGCATCTCCACGATCGTCTTGGGCCTCCAGAGCGCCCAGCCCATCCCCAGCCCGGTCGTGAGCGCAACCACAAGGCTTGCGGCCCACGCTACACGAACGCCCTTTTCTGTCAGTGCAAAGCTCATTACGCTCCTCCTTCGTCCTTGGTTCCCGAACCCGTGGCCTGCTGACTCGCAAGGGTTATCTCCTTGGAAGCCTCGTTTGAGGCGATGGTGATTTCTTTCGTTGCTTGTGTCTGGTTGTTCTTCACGTTGTTGGCGAAGCCGAGGGCGATAGTCCACATGCCAGTAGTAGCGCCCCAGTAAATAGGGTCTGCGTGACCCAAGAAGATATAGACGGAGACCCCGCCCACGGTCATCAGAGAGGCGCACCATCCGGCAAGCAGGCCATCGTAGAGCCACACGAGCTTCGTGCTGCTGACACCCTGCCCGGCAGATGGAGTGCTGGCATCACGAAATAACTTCGCCATCCAGAATTCTGCTTTGTTGCTCAGCGTGTCCATGGTCGATCTCCTGCACCGTGTAGACTCTCGGCCCCACTTGTTCAGTCGTTGGGATTGGCCACAGGTGCTCGGTGCCAAATTGTGATGAGAGGGTATTGTCGAACACCGGCCACCATCCTGTCATGTCGAAGCTCGTGCCGTGGGAGATACTTGCTCGCCGCACACGGGAGCCCAAAATGGAGGCATCCGCGCTCGATGATGAGCTGGTCGATGCCCTCCATGAAGGTCGGGTGTTGCATGAGAATTGCCGCGATGGAATCGATCTCGTGGCCGCGGTAGTAAGTGTCCGCGGCCAGGCCTTCAAGGTGCGCACTTGTCTTGCTCGTGCTGCCCACGGCCACATTGAGCGCGGGGCATCGATAACCATACTTCACGAAGATTGGCGTATCGTGGCCGAAGTAGTCGGAGAGAATCTTGCGTGCCTCTTCGAGCTTGTCTTCGACGTACTGAATGTTCGTGAGCACACGTTCGTTCGGCGTGTTATCGATTCCAACGTGATTACCGATCGCGCACATGCTCGCGTCTGGAAAGTGTGTGGTGCCCATGATGCCTCCTAGACAAACGACACGATATCACCGGGGGAGAGAATCGTGTTCAAGTCTGCGGGTGATCCGCCTATCGGGGTGAGCTGGAGCGCCACCACCTGATTAAGAATGGTGTCACTCACAAGGTACACAGGAGGCGGAGTGCCCCCGCCCCAGTGATGCACGTGCGCATTGGTGAGCGGTGAGGGCTCCGTCCACAAAACGGTAGTGACCGTGTACGTGTCCGAACCAATCAGCACCGTTGTGGAGGGGAGCACCACAGCGGGCACCACTTCCTCATAGTGGTAATCCACGCCCGGAGGACCGCTGTAGATGGTGTCCCGCTTCTGCATGCGACCAACCATGGAGATGAGGGAGGTTGCCCACTTTGCGGATTCAAGCGCCACGCGGTTGGAGCGAAGAGCCTGGATCGTGTTCGTGATGGTGGCGGAATCCGGCTCCCACGCGGCCGTAGAATCGAGCAAGAGCTGGTCTGCGTTGGATGCGAGGAACGAGCCAACGGGCGTAGCGACCGACTGGAAGCCGTCGAAGTACTGCACTTGGTCGGAACCATTGCGCGGGTATGTGAAAGGCACGGCGGGTAGCGGATCGATCGGGTACCCGCCCGTCTGATCGTCAAAAAGCTCGGGGCTCCAGAGCTGCTTGCTGTTGCCTGAGGTGGGCGGAGTCACGCTGAGGATGGGCGCATAGAGTGCTGCCATGCTACACCGCCGAGATGGTGAGCACGCCTGAAACGATCGTCACCGTATACTGGTCGGTGGCGTTGGTATCGTCCCAGAGCAGGCCACTGGCGGGGATGTGTGTGCCTGCGATCTCGACCCAATTGGTGAGGGCCGAATTGGGGTCCACCGTGTTGCCCGCGCTCGTGTTGCGCACGATCGTGACGCCATCGTTGAGGATGAGCACGGCGCCCTTGTGGTAGCCGCTCATGGCCGTAGCCAAGTC
>Ga0315273_10011551_pt1 | contig 11304 bp, 5 predicted proteins | sample YL17G02_0_MG_FD_205753 | JGI IMG/M metagenome (GOLD analysis project Ga0315273, IMG submission 205753) | Sediment microbial communities from Yellowstone Lake, YNP, Wyoming, USA - YL17G02_0 | ecosystem: Environmental > Aquatic > Freshwater > Lake > Sediment | place: USA: Wyoming | collected...
CGAATGGATACGCCTTCATTATCTGTACCCTGCCAATTTTCCTTTTGAACTGATTCCTTTGATCAGTGATAATTCCAGGATTTGCCGCTATATAGATATTCCCATTCAGCATATATCGGATAATATGCTGAATTTAATGAAAAGATCACACAACAGAAAAGAAACTGTAGCTATTCTCAATAAACTGCGTAAAGGGATCCCCGGGGCGGCAATCAGAACAACCCTGATTGCGGGACATCCGGGAGAAACTGAAAAGGATTTTCTTGAGCTTAAAGATTTTATTTCAGAATTCAGATTCGAGAGACTGGGTGTCTTTGCTTATTCGCACGAAGAAGATACCTATTCATATAAAGAGTATAAAGATGAAATTCCGGAAGATGTTAAGGAATCAAGAGTTGCTGAACTGATGTCTGTCCAGCAAAATATTTCAGCCGAATTGAATGAGTCTTCAGTGGGCAAGGTTTTCAATGTTATTATCGACAGAAAAGAGGGTAAGTTTTTTGTCGGAAGAACTGAATTTGATAGTCCGGAGGTTGATCAGGAGGTCCTGATCTCAGATATGCATAATCTGAAACCAGGCAACTTTTATAATATCCTTATTACACAATCGACTGAATTTGATCTTTACGGGGAACCGGTTTGATTTTATGTCGGAGTGTCAGTTTTTTCCTGAAGCTCTATCTTTTTCTTCTGAATTTTTATTTTGATCTCCGATTTGGCGCTATTGAATCCCACATTTATGCAATCGCCCTCCTTAAGATTGGCTTTAATAAGTACTTCAGCCATCGGATCTTCGAGATATTTTTGAATTGCACGCTTAAGTGGTCTTGCTCCAAAATTTGCATCAAAACCTCTTTCAGCAATAAAATCTCTTGCAGCAGTTGCTATTTTCAACTGATAACCAAGTGATTTTACCCTGTCATAGAGACCTTTCAATTCGAGATCAATAATTTTGTTGATCTCTTCTTTTCCCAGAGAATTGAACATTATAACATCATCAATTCTATTTAGGAATTCAGGTGCAAATGTTTTCTGGAGAGCCTTTTGCAGTATGCTTTTTGTTTGTTCGTCCCTTGTAGCTTTTCTAGTCGAAGTATCAAACCCAACACCATGTCCGAATTCATTAATTTGTCTGGTTCCGATATTTGATGTAAGGATAACGATAGTATTCCTGAAATCGACACGCCTTCCAAGGCTGTCAGTTAGCTGGCCTTCATCAAGCACCTGGAGCATAATATGAAATACATCGGGATGAGCCTTCTCTATTTCATCGAGGAGAACAACAGAATAAGGTTTCCTTCTGACTTTCTCTGTAAGCTGACCACCCTCTTCATAGCCAACATATCCGGGAGGAGCTCCGACAAGTCGTGAAACAGAGAATTTTTCCATATATTCACTCATGTCGATCCTTACGAGATTATCAGTTGTATCGAAAAGAAACTTTGCGAGAACTTTTGCAAGCTGGGTTTTTCCCACGCCTGTGGGACCCAGGAATATGAATGTTCCTATAGGCTTATTCGGATCTTTCAGCCCGGCCCTGTTCCTCTGGATTGATTTCACAACTTTATGAATAGCCTCATCCTGGCCAATTACACTTCCGCTCAGTTCATCAGCCATATTCAGTAATCGGGTTCCTTCTGTTTGGGCAATCCTCTGAACAGGCACACCTGTCATCATTGCAACAACTTCGGCGACCTTATCTGCATCAACTGTTTCGCGGTTTACGGCAAGTTCCTTTTCCCACTTTTTCTTCTCCTGATCGATCAGATCGAGCAGGTCCTTTTCCCGATCACGGAAGCTGGCAGCTTTTTCAAAGTTCTGATTCTTAACTGCAAGCATTTTTTCCTTTTTGGTCTCCTCAAACTGTTTCTCCAGCGAAAGGATTTTCTCCGGAACAACAATATTTGAAATATGAACTCTTGAGCCCGACTCATCAAGGGCATCAATTGCCTTGTCGGGGAGATGACGGTCCGAAATATAACGGTTGGTGAGTTTTACACATGCATCGATAGCATCATCAGTATAGATCACATTATGGTGCTCTTCATATCTCTCCTTGATATTATGGAGGATATGAATAGTTTCCTCAATTGAAGTGGGCTCAACAATCACTTTCTGAAACCTTCTTTCAAGAGCGCCGTCTTTCTCAATATGCTGACGGTATTCATCCAGGGTAGTTGCACCAATACATTGAATTTCACCCCGGGCAAGAGCAGGTTTCAGCATATTTGCAGCATCGAGTGAGCCGGTTGCTCCGCCGGCACCTACGATTGTATGTATCTCATCAATAAATAGAATTATGTTATCATTTTTTGACAGTTCATTAAGTATTGCTTTCATCCTTTCCTCAAATTGTCCGCGATATTTTGTACCGGCAACTATTGACGCGAGATCAAGAGCAACCACTCTTTTATTAAAAAGCACCCTGGATACATTCTTTTTAATAATGCGCAATGCAAGGCCTTCTGCAATTGCAGACTTTCCAACTCCCGGTTCGCCAATTAAGACAGGATTGTTTTTCTTTCTTCTCGACAATATCTGGGCAAGTCGTTCAATCTCTCTCTCCCTGCCAACGACCGGGTCAAGCCGGCCTTCCTCTGCTGCCTTGGTAAGATCAATTCCAAAATTGTCCAATACAGGAGTATCTGAAGAAGATTTGGAAGAAGGAGGGGTTGACGACTGTCCTTTACCTGGACCGCTAAAACTCTGTCCTTCATCATCTTCGTCCTTGGGATAATCAGCTTTTGAGGTTGGCGATTCAGACTCAACCATTTTGCGGACTGACTGGTAATCAACATCCAGTTCTGAAAGAAATCTTGTTACTAAAGCATTTTCATCTTTTAGTATGGCCAGAAGCAGATGTTCTGTATCTATTGTAGTGCTCTTCAGAGCCTTTGCTTCAAGATAAACCAGTTTAAGAATTCTTTCTGTGCTCCTTAAAAGAGGAATAACTTCATGGTCAGCTACCGGAACAGGACTTTCAACCTTGATGCTTTTCTCAAGAGACCCTTTGAGAACCAGGAGGTCAATGCCCTGATTCATCAGGATTTCGATAGCCACACTCTCTCCGTCCCTGAGTATACCAAGGAAAAGATGTTCAGGACTTATATGACTGTTACCCAGTCTTATAGCCTCTTCTTTGGAATAACCCAGGATATCTTTAACCCTTTGTGAAAATTGTGAATCCATATTTTATTTTATCAATTACAAATTTGAAGAAAACAATCCGACATTCTGTCAGATACATTTTGACAAAAGTACTCATAACTACCTTTTCAAAGTTAGTTTATACATAAAATCTATATGGCAATTTTCGTGCCCATTTATGAACAATGAATGTTAAAAATTCACAACCTAAGAAGCTCGAAAGTAACTAAATTTTGATTACTTTCGTAAATCTAAACCACGGCTTTTAGGTTTATTTGTAAATACTTAATTAATAATCTGTTATGTCAGAGAGAGAGAGAATCATAAAGGTCAATATTGAGGAGGAGATGAAGTCTGCATATATCGACTATTCAATGTCGGTTATTGTGCAGAGGGCATTACCTGACGTGAGAGATGGTCTCAAACCGGTCCATCGCAGGGTACTATTTGGAATGTCTGAACTGGGGGTCCTTTCTAACAAACCTTATAAGAAGTCAGCAAGAATAGTAGGAGAGGTGCTGGGAAAATTCCACCCGCATGGGGACACTTCTGTCTATGATGCCATGGTAAGAATGGCCCAGGAATGGTCATTAAGATATCCTTTGGTCGACGGACAGGGCAACTTTGGCTCAGTCGATGGTGATAGCCCTGCAGCGATGCGATATACTGAAGCCAGGCTTAAGAAAATTGCCGAGGAAACCCTTGCTGATATTGAAAAGGATACTGTAGATTTTCAACCCAACTTTGATGATTCTTTAACTGAACCCTCTGTTCTGCCAACCAGGATACCACAACTTCTCGTGAATGGGGCTTCAGGTATAGCTGTTGGAATGGCAACCAATATGCCACCACATAACATTTCAGAAATAATTGATGCAACTATAGCCTACATTGATAATAATGATATTACAACTGAAGAGATTTTACAATTTGTAAAAGGTCCTGATTTCCCCACCGGAGGGATTATTTATGGTGAACAGGGAATAAGAGATGCTTTAGAGACTGGCCGGGGAAGGATTGTGGTTCGGGGAAGGACCGAAATAGAATTAACACATTCCGGGAGGGAATGTATCATTGTTGATGAGATTCCTTATATGGTCAATAAGGCGGAGATGATCCGTAAAATTGCAGATCTCATAAATGAGAAAAAACTTGATGGTATATCATATATAAATGATGAATCGGATCGCAACGGGATGAGAATTGTAATAATTCTTAAGAAAGATTCCAGCGCAAATGTAGTTCTGAATAACCTGTATAAGTTTTCTTCACTTCAGACATCTTTTAGTGTTAATAATATAGCTCTTGTCAGGGGTCGTCCTAAAACATTAAATACCAAAGACTTGATCCATTATTTTGTGAAGCATCGTCATGAAATAGTAATAAGGAGGACAAAATTTGATCTCGATCAGGCAGAAAAACGGGCACATATTCTTCAAGGATTGATTATCGCAAGCGATAACATTGATGAGGTAATAGCAATAATCAGGGCATCGCAGACTCCGGATATGGCAAGAGAAAGGCTTATGGAACGATTCGCTCTCTCGGAAATTCAATCGAAAGCGATAGTAGAAATGCGTCTTCGTCAGCTTACCGGTCTGGAACAGGAGAAATTAAGAGCAGAATATCAGGAGATTATGACATTGATTGAATACTTAAAGAGTGTTCTTGCAAATGTTGATCTTCAAATGAAAATAATTAAGGATGAACTTCTTGAGATAAAAGAGAAATATGGTGACAAAAGACGCACTTTAATAATTCCGAATGCCGAAGAGTTCAATCCTGAAGATTTTTATGCCGATGATGAGATGGTTATTACCATTTCACATATGGGATACATAAAAAGAACACCGCTGTCAGAATTCCGGAGGCAAAACCGTGGTGGTACAGGGGCCAAAGGAGGAGCCACCAGAGACGAGGATTTCATCGAACATCTTTACATTGCAACAATGCATAACACAATGCTTTTCTTTACAAGAAACGGAAAATGCTACTGGCTGAAGGTTTACGCCATTCCAGAAGGTTCCAGGACTTCGAAAGGAAGGGCTATGCAGAATCTTATAAATATTGAGCCTGAAGATAATGTCAGAGCGTTCATTAATGTTAAGAATTTAAATGATGAAGAATACATTAATAATAATTTCATTGTACTCTGCACTACTAAAGGAATAATAAAGAAAACTTCGCTGGAAGCATATTCACGACCAAGGATCAATGGTGTAAATGCTATTACAGTAAGGGAAGGCGATGAGCTTCTTGAAGCCAGAATGACCAACGGGCAGCACCACATTATGCTGGCGGTCAAATCAGGCCGGGCAATTCGCTTCCCTGAATCATCTGTAAGGCCAATGGGCCGGACCGCTTCTGGGGTAAGAGGCATTAAACTGGCAAGTGAAAAAGATGATATCGTAATTGGCATGATAACTGTTGAGAACAAGGAAAAAGATATTCTCGTGGTTTCTGAGAAAGGTTATGGTAAAAGATCAGATATTGATGGATACAGAATCACTAACAGGGGAGGGAAAGGAGTAAAAACAATTAATGTCACTGAAAAAACCGGGACACTGATTGCCTTGAAAGATGTGACTGATAATCACGATCTTATGATAATTACTCAATTTGGAAATATTCTCAGAAGTCCTGTATCTGCATTAAGAGTAATGGGAAGGGCAACACAGGGTGTCAGGTTGATCAATCTGAAGGAAAGTGATATCATAGCATCAGTGGCCTGTGTACTTGTAAATGAGGAAGAAGCGGACGAGGAGAAAATAATTACAGAAGAAAATGATATAATTGCTGAGGAAAATGGCAAAGAATTTGATGTTTAATAAGTAATATTATAAATTTGGGAAATTTTTTACGGACAATTAAATTAAAATTATAATCATGAAAAAGTTTTTTTTGCTGATAGCAGCCGTTAGTATTTCATTTGGAGTAATGGCCCAGAAGGGCAAGGTTACCAGTGCACTCAATTATATTGACCAGGGAATTCTCGATAAAGCAAAAGAGAACATTGATCAGGCTTTGACAAATGAGAGCACCATGAACTGGTTTAATACTTATTTTGCAAAAGGTAAGCTTTGCCAGGCAACATTTGAATCTGAGAATCCTAAATTCAAAGCTTTTTATACCGATCCACTTGCAGAAGCATATACTGCATATGAGAAAGCAATGGAACTGGATCCAAAAGGGACGGTAAAAAAGAAAATAATTACGGGGATGGTCTATAACTCGTTGGCTGTTAACCTTTATGCTCAGGGAAGTACAAGATTTGAGGCCAAAGACTATGAAGGAGCTCTTAAATCGTTCGAAACACAAATTATAATTACCGAAAGTGATAAATATGCCGGGGTAGTGGATACCGGGATGTACTATAATGCCGGTCTTGCCGCTGTGAATTCAGCTCAATACAATGAAGCTCTTAAATATTTTGAGAAATGTGCTGAAATGAAGTACCTTGGAGTTACACCATATTTCAACATGTCCGAGGCATATCTTAGTTTGGGCGATACAGCTAAGGCAGAATCAGTTTTAGTGGGCCTTCCCGAAAAATTTCCTGAGAATAAAAACGTTATACTGAATTTAATTGATCTTTATATTAAGAGCAATAAAAATGCAGAGGCTCAGAAATATATCAAAGTTGCAAAGGAATCTGATCCAAATAATTATAGTTTGTACTTTGCAGCCGGTATTATATATCTGAATGAAAATAAATATGATGAGGCAATACCTGAACTTATCAAATCTATTGAGATCAAAGGAGACTTATATGATACACAGTACGGACTTGGTGCAGCCTACATTAATAAAGCAGCTGATATGTTTAAGGCAGCTAATGAAATCATGGATGTTAAGAAATACAGTGAAGCCATTGACCAGGCCAACGCTGTTTACGCCAAAGCGCTTCCTTCTATGGAAAAAGCTCTTGAACTTAAACCAGATGATATTTATACAATGAGAAGTCTGCAGGAATTGTATTACAGACTCAAACAAACTGACAAGTACACTGCGATTAAGGCAAAACTTGATGCAATGGACAAGAAATAAAAATTGTTTCATACAATAACAGGAAAGGGATGTTTTTATTAAATATCCCTTTTTTTATTTCTGTCAAAGAATGCAACCGCATCAGTAGGTTAGAAGTTCATTCTTGGCTCGTTAAAAAATATTTCAATTAATAATATTCTATTTTACATAATATTAATTATAGGCAAATATCACAGCTTAATGATTCCTATTCCTGGTCGGTCCGGCAGAACAATTTTCCCGTCACTAATTGTAACTCCTTCAAAGAGATCATTGTCGATCAGAAGATTCCCATCCAGATCGGCCCAGTCAACCAAAGGAGAAAGCTGAGCGGCAGCAGATACAGCACAGGATGTCTCAGTCATGCATCCTATCATGACTTTCATACCTGCAGCCCTTGCCATTTTTATCATGATATATGCAGTACGCAATCCTCCGCATTTCATGAGTTTTATATTTATTCCGCTATAGGCTCCCTGCACCTTCTTAAAATCATCAATTGTCTGAAATGCTTCATCTGCTATTATTGGCAGCGGACTATTCTGCGTCAGCCAGGCAATATCGTCAACTGAACTTTTGGACATCGGCTGTTCAATAAATACAACACCCTTATCTTTAAGCCAGTGCGACATTTCAAGGGACATAGCTCTGTCTGTCCATCCCTGGTTGACATCGACACAAATTGGCTTATCTGTTTCACTTCTTACCGTTTCAATCATCTCCCTGTCATTTCCCTGGCCAAGCTTAACCTTAAGTATCCTGTATGGTGCAGCTTCACTGACTTTTGCCCTGACCACTTCCGGTTTATCTATACCTATTGTAAATGAAGTATTTGGAGCTCGTTCCGGATTCAGACCCCATATCCTGTACCACGGTTGTTTCATAAGCTTTCCTGCCAGGTCGTGAAGGGCAATGTCAACCGAAGCCTTTGCTGCATGGTTTCCTGGAACGAGCTGATCAACATATTCCAATATATCTTCCATTAGGAAAGGACTATTAAACTGAGTCAGATCAACCTTGCTTAAAAATGATCCTGCAGTTTCATGATTCTCGCCAAGGTAAGGCGGCATTGAAGCCTCACCATATCCAACAACATTGTCATATTCGATTTCAGTCAGCATTACAGGTGTCGTACTTCTTGAACTTGTAGCGAGAGTAAAAACATGCTTCAAATGAAGTTCGTAGGGTCGGAATCGTAAGATCATTCCTGAGTTTTTTGCAGTCAATTTATTGCTCTCAAACCAATTAGCATTTCCTGAGGCAATAAATGAAAAACCCGCTCCACCAGCAATAAAGCTGCAATCTTTCAGAAATTTTCTTCTTGTTTTCATAATAACTAACCATTATTATATAATTCCACCCGTCAACTCTCCTACTCTACACCTCTCCCATTCCTGCTCAGATCTTCAATACCATGGATGTTTGATAACAGGTACAATTCCATCATCATTGCCACCACCGATAATTCGTTTTGCTCCTAAAAGAGAATTCATTCTATACCTGTTAAAACATGCTTGTGTCGAGTCAAGACTATTTATCATTACTCTTCCCGAAGAGTTAATATACTCATTGTTACCAATATATATGCCTACATGAGTAACATGTGATGTTCCATTTGCTTTTGAACCGAAGAAAAGAAGATCGCCTTTGTCAAGAAGCCCAAATCCATCTGATATATCAATTGTATTACCATGAAGCGCCTGTAATGAGGCATCTCTCGACAGAATAAGTCCGCTCATAAAATAAACAGAACTCACAAAACCGCTGCAGTCGACACCTTTTGGCGATGTACCTCCCCATAAATAAGGTACTCCAAGAAATGACAAAGCAACACGACAAACGTTCTCAGGCGTATAGTTAATCGTACTTTCCCAGCTATTAAAGTCCATCAGCTCTTTGCTCTCAATAAGACCCTGACGTCTGTCGGGCAAGCTTACTTTTGTGTAAGCATTCGATTCTCCGGTTTTTATAAGAATGCATCCTGCAACAATATCACTGACAACACCCGAGTGATCCGGGGAACTGTCATATATCCATCCAGTATTATTCCGAAAGATTACTCTATCAGACTCTTTCCAGTCATTCATTTCTACCGGAGTCATAAGTTCCAGGGATGACTTTTCAGTCCATGATATATATTTGTCGGGAGTCTGTATTAAAACCCAGGAGTTCTCATTCTTCAGAATTAATACAGGAGTTCCAAGTATTGACTGGGATATCAATTCAGATCTGTGATCTGGTTTTTTCCTGAGGTTAATTACACTCAGTGTTACCAATCCCATATACTTATCATTTCCAGCGGTATCTGGAAGAATTAAGATACTGTCTATCAGTGTTATTCCCCGGTTATTTAAAGTTTTAATTATTTCATCCTTAGCAGGCTGGCATGTGGTTTCGCCGGTGAGAAGTATTGTTCTGTTGTCTATGGATTTTACTTTTATACTACAGATACCGACCCTCTGATCAGGGACCCATTTGGCTGAAAGCTTGTCAATTTCCGATTGGAATTTTATTCCTGCTGATCTGTCACAGCTGATCAGAATAAAAAGTATTCCGGCAACAAATCCGGAAGTATTAATGAGCTTTCCGCAGTTTAATCTTTTCATTGGTGAAAATTAGCTTAACGTATACTACAAATTTATAATAAAATGATTCCCAGGGCAATAAATGTAAAATATTGAATTTTTGATATCTTCATGACTTCAGGATAAGTCATAAAGATACGATTTCAAATTATTTGTTATTCCGCAACTCTGGCAGAATCTGTCAAATTTTCACATAGTTTTAAATTTGATTAATATCTGATCAAAGAATATGTTATTAATATATTCATTAATTCATAAACAAATAAGTTTTATTAAATCTTTTTTTTTGAATTTATACGGCAAGGAAAGTATCTTTGAGATTCATATTCCAAACTAATTATTCATAAAAATGAAAATTATATCTACACTTTTTGCCTTGTTTTATTTATTTCCATCTCCCCAGCTAAGGACTAAAATATCTGAATGGCGCGGCCATGACCGTGAGGGTATTTACAATGAATCAAATCTTCTTAAAACATGGCCTGCAGAAGGTCCAAAGGAGATATGGGCCATTAATAATATAGGAAACGGATTTGTCTCACCCATATTTACTGATGAGAATTTCTTTATAACAGGAGAGATTGATTCAATGGTAATACTTTTCAGCTTTAATCTTAAAGGTGAAAAACAGTGGCAGACAACCTTGGGAAAAGAATGGATGCGATCATATCCCGGCTCCAGGTCAATACCGACAATTGTAGATGATCTGATATATGTTGGTTCCGGTTTAGGCAACCTCTACTGTCTGAATAAATCGAATGGTAAAATTGTCTGGTCCAAAGATCTGATAACCGATTTTACAGGAATTCTGCCCTTGCATGGACATTCAGAAGCTGCACTGGTTCATGGAGAAAAAATCTTCTGGACATCAGGTGGAAAGGTAAATAATGTGGTTGCTTTAAACCGTTTTACAGGTAAACTTATCTGGTCAAACAAAGGATTTGGCGAAACTTCAGCATACAACCCCCCGAAACTTATTGAACAATCAGGAAGAAGCATACTGGTAACCTTTTCTTCATATCACATGATGGGTTTTGATACAAAGGATGGCAAGTTACTCTGGTCGCACGAACAGGATAATTATCCTCCCGAAAAAAGAGCTCCCGGTTATGGCGACACTCATTGCAATACTGTATTATACGACAATGGTTCAATATATTATGCAGCCGGAGATGGAAACGGTGGTGTAAAACTAAGACTATCTGACGATGGAAACAGCATCAATCAGGTATGGAGAAACAAGGGATTTGACAGTTATATGGGAGGAATTGTAAAAATAGGTAATTTCATTTATGGATGCGGAACAGCAACACCTGATCTGCGTTCAATAAATGCTGAGACAGGCATTCTTACTGATTCACTCAGAATTGGAACAGGTGCCGTCATAGCAGCTGATGATATGCTTTATTACTATACACAGAAGGGAGACCTGATGCTCCTGAGTTATAACCAGGGTAAAATTAAAAAAGTCAGTTCGTTCAGGATTAAAGAAGGAAATCTCCAGCATTTTTCGCACCCTGTTATCCATGAAGGTGTTTTGTATCAG
>Ga0315273_10011552_pt1 | contig 11304 bp, 11 predicted proteins | sample YL17G02_0_MG_FD_205753 | JGI IMG/M metagenome (GOLD analysis project Ga0315273, IMG submission 205753) | Sediment microbial communities from Yellowstone Lake, YNP, Wyoming, USA - YL17G02_0 | ecosystem: Environmental > Aquatic > Freshwater > Lake > Sediment | place: USA: Wyoming | collected...
TGTGATTACTTTATAAAATCTTTTTTTATGGTCGTGTACCGAGCATCAATGTCAGATCCACTTTCTTGGTACCGCGCAAAACTGTGATGACAACCTTGTCTCCCGGGGATTTTTGACTGTACAGGTAACCGATCAGGTCATCAAAACGAAGGACTGGTTGGTTGTCAATGGCAATGATCAGGTCTCCACCTGGCAATATATCGGCGGAATTTGGATCAGTATTGCTGGCGATCATGCCTGCCTTGGCAGCCGGACTGGCAGCTGTAATCGAAGTCACATAGGCACCTGTGAATTGGGTCAATCCCAATTTGGTGATCTCATCCAGGGACATCTGGTCAAAGACATCCAGGGTGGAAATGCCAAGATAAGGGTAAATGAATTTTCCAGTCGAGATCAAACTAGGCACGACACGTTTGACAATATTTACCGGGATTGCAAAACCGATCCCTGAATTTGTTGGATCTCCAGTGGCAGTTGTGCCCGATGTACGAATGGCCTGGTTGACTCCCACCACTTCACCAGCCAGGTTCAGGAGGGGTCCACCCGAATTCCCGGGGTTAAGGGCTGCATCTGTTTGAATTATATCGCTGGATGAGTAATAACCTCCACCTGGCGCGGTTGCTGCAGTAGCAGGCAGGGCTCGACCTAATGCTGAAATGATCCCGGTGGTCATAGTGCTGTCCAAACCGAAAGGATTGCCGATGGCTATAACGATCTCACCAACTTTTAAGGAGCTTGAATCTCCCAGTTTCAATGGTTTTAGTTCTGAAGCAGGTACGGTCACTTGAATGACAGCCAGGTCGGCATGTGAGTCAGTTCCGACTACCTTTCCAAAAGTTTTAAACCCAGTAGTGAAATCCACTTCCAACCTGGCAGCACTTTCTACAACATGGTTGTTGGTGACAATATAGCCATCACTGCTGTACACCCAGCCTGAGCCCAGGCCGAGTTCTGCACCTGTAGCATCATAGATCTTGATAGAGACAACACCCTGGTTGACATTTTGATAGATGGATATGAACTGGTTCTGTTCACCTGACAGGCCATTTACGGTCACTCCCTGGGAACTCTGCATCGTGGGAGTGGGGTTTGCCACCTGTTGAGTGGGCAGAAGACTGGTCACCTGGCAAGCAGCCATGCTCAAAATCAGGATGCTGAGGATTGGAATCAATATTTTCTTTTTCATTTTTGATCTCCGTGGGAAGAGCCTGGCAAACCATTATTTGGTTTGGGCAGCCTCTTCCAATAATTTTTTTTGTTTGGATGTAAGCTGGCGTGGGATCTGCACCTTGATGCGGACGAACAGATCACCTTTAACCTGCGGATTCTTAATTTGAGGCAACCCTCTCCCAGCCACCCGGAAGACTTGGTCGGGTTGAGTGCCAGGAGGGATGGTCAAGACCACTTTTCCCGAGAGAGTATCCACGCGGGTTTCTCCACCGAGAATGGCGGTGAAAATGTCAATTTTAGCCTGGGTGTGCAGATCATTTCCTTCCCTCTCAAAAGCCGGGTCATCTGTCACTTCTATCAGCAGATAAATATCAGATGCGCGACCATCCGAGCCTGCCGGACCAGCAGAAGGAACCCGCACCTTGGTGCCGGTACGCGCTCCAGCTGGAAGCTTGACTTCCATAACCCGCTCGCCCACCTGTAACTGGCGAGTGGTACCCTGAACAGCTTCTTTCAAGCTGATAGACACTTGTTGTTGGTATTGGGGAGACATGCGCGATTGGGAGCGCGGCATGCCTGAACGAATGGAACCATCACCAGCAACCCCAAAGATCGAGCGAAAGAAATCAGAGAAAGTGCCGTTTCCAAACAGGTCGTTGATATTGACTTGCGATGCACCCTGTCCCTGTTGAGCGGTCCAATCTCCCCAATTAAAGTTACCCGGGGCTCCGCGCTGCTGCCAATCCGAATAGGATGATCCCAACTGGTCATATCGGGCGCGTTTTTGCTCATCACTTAACACCTGATACGCTTCATTGAAATCTTTAAAACGCTCTTCAGCCTGTTTGTCACCCGGGTTCCGGTCAGGATGGTATTTCATGGCCAACTTCCGATAAGCTTTCTTGATCTCATCGGCACTGGTCTTGCGATCCACACCCAGAATTTTGTAATAATCCTTGTAATCCATTTTTTTCTTTCAACTGTATTCTATGCCGTGTGACCACTTGAAGTCAAGCGTGAAAACACAAATCTAATGTGATTCTAACCTTAATTAACAAGAAAACCTTAAATAGGGCAACCAAGGCATCACCTGGAACCCTGCAATTCTCAAGTATACTCGCTGGATATTGGTTAATATCACACGAAGAAAGATGCAGGCGAAAGGAAAGGGTTGAGATCTATTTGTGTTTACTGTGGATCATCTGATAATGTCCATCCTGATTATCTACAGGTGGCTTACCAGATGGGGTTGACAATTGCCCGCCGCGGGTTGATCCTGATTTATGGAGGAGGAAAGACCGGGTTGATGGGCAAAGTGGCTGATGGCGCCCTGGCGGGTGGTGGAGACGTTATCGGTGTGATCGTTACCAGCATGAACACTCCAGGCCTGGCGCATCCATCTCTATCACGGCTGGAAGTGACTGCAACCATTCACCAGCGCAAAGCACGCATGTACGAATTGTCGGAAGGTTACATCGCCCTACCAGGTGGGTATGGAACCATGGATGAGTTGTTTGAAACCCTCACCTGGGCGCAGATCGGTGAACATAACAAGCCAGTCGGCTTGTTAAACATCAGGGATTATTACTCCTCCCTTTTAACTTTTATAGAACTGGCTGAAAAAGAGGGATTCATTTTTCCTGAGCATCGCCAGAACCTGTTGTGTACCTCAGATATGGAAGAACTACTGGATGCCATGCAGGCTCATGTTTACCCGGCTGAAGCAGTCAAACGCTGGATGCACCAGGAATGATCTTCCACAATATTCTTATTTATTAACTTTGAATTGGATTTTATCTTCAGACTGGTTACCAGCCCGGTCAAGCGCAAGTACACGCAGCGTGTGCGGACCTGGTTGTACTTGCCAGACCAGACTGAAAGGTGCATTTCTGAAATTCCCCACCAATTCACCATCCACATAAATTTTCACTTCAGCCAGGTTCGGGTCGTTCACCAGGGTTTGAAACACGATCCCCTGCTCCTGGGAAAATTGGAACTCTTGACCATCCAACGGTGATTGAATGCTGAGTTCTGGAGCAGCATTATCCACCAGCAACTGGGTGACGGCGATATCAACACTGTGGTCCTTATGCACCACCATCAATCTCAGGACTGTCAGACCGTTGATGGTACCTGTTTTCCAAGTTGCCAACGTTCCTTCTTCCACCGGTTTGGTCACATTATCCCCGATCTGCACCCAGTCTTGCGGATAAAGTCCAAGTCCGTATTCCAAACGGTAATAAGAAAAATCTGCACCAGCTGCTCTGCCTATTATCTGGATATTACCGCGTACATCTGCAAATAAGCCGGGTGAAGTGATGTAAGCATCTGCCAGGGGGGATGGCTGGAGGATGGTATCGTATTCGGTGGGAGGGATCGGGATGCCTGCGTTCTTTGCCCATGTTTCGGCTGAAGGCGGTACGTTCACATACACGCGTTGCTTAATCTGTTCAAAGGGTGTAAAGATCGTGGCGAGGAATCCCGTCTCCTGGTTAACCAGGAAGGATTGATAGAGGGTATCTGTTTGCAAGGGTTCGCTGCCTGAAAGGAAGACTTCATTGACCACATTTGGACACGCGGGGCTGGGCAGCAACCCCGATGGATCACAAACATAAAGGTTGACAATTCCTGTTGGTACTTTCCAGCCTTTTGATGGCAGGTTGCTCACACTTGTCATCATCAGGGCGCGCCAAAGTCCGGCAGCCGGTAGTGACACAGACAATTCGTGTCCGAGTGCATCTCCTCCCAACCAGACAAGTACGAGGCGCTGTGGGGTATAGCCAACTGCCCAAGTTCCACTGCCATCCAGGGTTCGTCCCAGCTTGAATGCCGAAGGACGATCGATCCCGAAGGGATTGGATTGGCCAAAGCTTGCCCAACGAGTTGTTTCGTCGCTCAAAACATTGTTCACCAGGTAAGCCAACCCTGGACTGACCACTGCCTGCTTCTCTGGAAAGCTCCAATCTCCCCAGAGGTCATGATCCACGCCACTCACGTTCAGAACACTGTAGGGTTCAGGTTTGTCTGAATTAAACGCCTGTCCGGTAGCAATGCCCTGGTTTGAAATTGTTGCGAATGCCCCTGCTACTTCCATTGTGGAAACAGAAAGATCAGCGCTTAGTAAACTATTGGAAGATCCTTGCAGTCCAAACGAGTGGACAATATTCCAGACATTATCGGAGCCCATCTGTGATTCGATCTGGGCGGCGGGACCCAGGTAATCATTAACAATAGCGCTCCGCAGGTTCACGGGTCCTTTAAATATTTGATCAAATTCTGGCTGTTTACCAGGTATGTCCCAGCCAAGAGATGCTGGGCTTAGACCGCGTGAAAAACCGGTTAGATAGATGAAGGGGGTCAATACAGTTCCTGCGAGATGACTTGAACCACCCTGTCCGCTGACAGCCAGGACCTGGCCGGTGGTAGTGTCCAGGACCATGGCATTAGCAGATCCCCCGCCTGAGCCTACTCCGGGAGGCAGCGGTGGCAGCAAATTTGCCGTTGGGCAATCAAAAACAGGGGGTTCAACCTGGGCTCCCAGACGATTCAATTGCATCTGCAGGCTGCAGTCCACCTGGGTTTGGAGATCAAAATCCAATGTGGTCCGAATGATCAAGCCACCGCGTTCGATCCGTTCGCGGTTAAATTTCTTTCCTAATTGTGCCAGCACCAGGTTCGTGAAGGTAGGAGCGATATCCACACTCGTGATCGAGGCGGGTGTGATTGCTGGTGGGTTGCCACCAGCCTGAGTCACTTCATCGACATCAGCAAAATTAAAAGCGAGCATGATCTGTAATGTTTCTAAGCGGCGTTGCTCTGCAGACTGAGGAGTGTCCACAGGATTTAAAGCTGGTGCCTGGCTGATCGCTGCCAGCATGGCTGCCTGACTGAGATCCAGGCTGCTGATAGGGATGCCAAAGTAGTACTGTGCTGCAGCTTGTATGCCATAAGCCTGGTGTCCATAATAGGCACAGTTCAGGTACCATTCGATTATCTTCTCACGACCGTATTCTGTTGTGATTTGCCCCGCCAGCAATCGCTCGCGTATGCTCCTCTGGATGGAAGCTGGTTCATTGAATAGCAGGAGTTCTGAAACTAATTTTTGTGCCAGGGTCACATGTCTGTCGGGGTTGCGCCAGTCATCCAGGGTATACCCCGGGTGTTTCCAAAAACCCGGATCGGCAAGAGCCAGTGTGGCGTTTATCAGAGTTGGTGGGATATCTGTAAATATTACATAAGTCCTCGGTTCATTATTTGGGGCGATCGTATGCAAAAGGATCTGTCCACTGCGGTCATACAAACGGGTCGGTTGAAGCAGCACTCCATTGTTAAAGTCAAGCAGAATGGGCAGTATCTCCACCGAAGGGAGACCGCGGGTCAGATCGGCATAAAGCCATGTTCCTGTGAGAATGGCAAAAGCCAAGGCAATGCTGAGTATGAATCCAATTCCAAGCCCAGTGTTAAGGATGCGTTGGGGAACACTTTTTTGTGCATGCTGCCGGCGTTCCCGCCGGTGACGGATTATGGTTGGGATACTAGGCATTGGAGTGTGTCACTGTGAAGGATTTAAATCCTTATTAGACCCAAAGCAAATACATCCACCCGGTCTCACTTTCGAACAATGGCATCCGTCATGCGCACCACACGCAGCATGAATTCCACATCATGCACGCGAACAATGTCAGCTCCACGCACGATCCCAACTGCTATGGCAGCAGCGGTACCTTCCAGGCGCTGGTCGGGGGGCAGGTCAAGGGTGAATCCTATGAAGGATTTGCGCGAAGGTCCCAGCAAAACCGGGTATCCCAGTTTGCGGATCTCATCCACGCGGTTGAGAAGTTCGAGGTTTTGTTCCACGGTCTTGCCAAAACCAATTCCGGGGTCCAGGATGATATGTTCTGCTGGGATACCTGCTGCCAAGGCAAGATCAACGCTCTCGAGTAGTTCATTATTAATGTCCCTCAACAGGTCAATGTACTCCATACCAACATAGCGCCCACCTAAATTTGCCTGCACCTGTGCATTTGCGGGTTTGCTGCGATTATGCATTAGGATCACCGGAACATGGTGATGAGCAATCACTTGAGCCAGGTTTGGGTCTGCCCTCAATCCCCAGACATCATTGACGATCTGGGCGCCAGCATGCAGGGCTTTTTCAGCCACGGAAGCCTTGTATGTATCGATCGAAATGAGCATGGCTGGAAATTCAGCCGCGATCTGTTGGATGACAGGGATGACACGCTGGTTTTCAGTTTCAGCATTCACCGGCTGTGACCCTGGTCGGGTGCTTTCCCCACCGATATCCAGGATATCCACACCCGCGGTTACAAAACGGCGTGCCTGGTCCATGCAAGCTTTCAAACCAGATGGGGCAACCAGAAGTCCATCACCAGAGAAGCTGTCTGGTGTGATATTCAAAATTCCCATCACATAGGTGCGAGCACCCCAGGTCAGTATGTGATCGTTAATTTTTAGGGGGAGCATAAATTAGATGTCAGGCGATCTGATCCAGTGGACGACTGAGCCAGTTTTCAGCTTCACTCATATCTGTGAAGATCTTGATGGCTGCCGAAGCCGGGGTTAATGTCAGTGCCGCGATCTTGCGGATGGCATCTGCCACTTCTTCATTGGCTACCAGGACTGCCAAGCGGATGTTGCGGGCTGCTGGATCACTGTTGACTTCGATGGCTGTATTGATGGCTGCCTCAGAGACATGTTGAACCTTGCGCAGATCGTACAGGTTTCGTGTCAGGCGGTCGGCATCGTCCAGGTGTTTGTGTGAAAATTCCTGCCAGTGTTTAACGGTCGCTTCAGACAGGTCTGCAAATGTGTAATGCATGCCGCCATCTGCGCGACGGACAACGCTGTAGCCGATCCCGGGCACGGGTTGCCAATTGAGGGGTTTGATTTCTGTCATGGGTTACCTCCTGCGTAGGGATTATATCCCATTCGAATTACATCCATGTACGGGTTCACGGTTCAATGTATGGGGATCGATCTCATAACGTGATTAATTCTTCCATATTAAATCTTCCTGCTGCAAGCAGCACAGACAGAGCATCCACAGTCACATAGGGGTTTTGTTTATTCTTGCTAATGCCACCCCAATTTACATCGGAATAGCCACTGATATCCGGCTGGGAGAGGCGGTAGAACTTCTCCATCGCGGGGAAGCCTCCATCTGGCAAGCGCAGGCTTTCAAGGAGGTCCAGAGCGAGTTGGCAGCGTGGGTCATTAATAAAACCCGCTTCTGCCATCACCCGAAGTGCGAACAGGATATCATAGTGCCAGAAGCATGGGTAATGCAGCAGTACAAAATGCTCATCCATGATCCCACCGTCTCTTAGGCGCAAATATAGGTTTCGCTTTAAGAACACTTCCGCAGCCAGTTCGCTGGACCGGAGGGCATGCTTATCTCCACTTTTCTGCGCATACAGAGCCAGGGCGCGCATTGGGATGAGTGACTCCATGAAGGAGGATTTATTCACTTCCGGGCGTTTGTCACAGTTCCAACCCCCATCCGGCCATTGCCATTTCATCAACCGGGCAGTCAGTTCATCCGTACGGGTATCTGCCAACCCGAGTTTGAGTGAATAATATACAGCATTGCTTTCCTGGGAGGCGCAACGACGCATGCGCCCATCGATCAGGCGAATATGTTTGGCATGCTTTTCACTCAACAGCCAGTTATAAGCCTGATCCATCAATGGGCGCAGGGATTCATCCCCTTTTGGATAACCCAGATCTGCCAGTACGGAAAGAACCCAATGTGCCCCCATCCATTTATAGTAAGGGTGATGGGGGAGTTTCCCATCCTGCCAGCAGGCGGATATCAGCGATCGGACCTGGGATGAATTTCTCACCTGCTCGGAAGCTTGTCTGGCTTCCCGGCTTTCTGCTGGATGGTTGAACAGATTTACCTCTAGTTTATAGCGGATGGCAGGTTCATTATTCAGTTGTTCGATCAGGGTTTCCATCTTTTGTCTCCAAGTAGGATTCCAAATAAAACAGGTCTCCACCTGCAACCTGGCAGGATGAGGTCCCAATGCTCTTACCGACCGCATGTACAAGGCTATGTGGATATGGAAAGAAGTTCAAGTGAAGGTCAAAAGTGTATTTATAAGCTCGTTGCTTGGGGGTGACCAGGATCAACCGCTTGCGTGTGACCCGCCTCAGCTCCCGCATGGCTGCCGAAAGGTCTTTGACGTGCTCTAGGGTGTGGGTGCAGACCACTGTGTCAAAACTGTGATCGGGGAAGGACAGCTTCTCCATATTGGCTTCCTGGAACTTGACTTGCGGGTAAGAAATGGGTGTCTGGGGACTTATGATGATATCAACGGCAGTCACTTTTGAATGTTCCGACAGTATATTGGATAGATAACCATTCCCACAACCCACCTCCAGCAAGCTCGTTCCAACCACGGATCTCCGGATCCGGTCCAGGCAGGCTTCGTTCAAGCTGGTGGTTCGTTCGATCAACACATCTTCTACATCTCGGTAAGCCTGTGCGAACCCGGCATCGCTCAATCCCGGTGCCCTGTCTTTCCACTCTGCAAAGATGGAGGCTTTGCTTCCAAATAAAAAAAAGAACATTGGTCGCATGAACCAGCCTGCATCCCGCAAGGCAGGTGGAATCAAGTTGTCAAGAATATAGTGGAACACCAGCGTCTGGCGTCGTGAGATTTTCATTGATGTTGATCATCCTCATCTGGCGTGATTTCTGGAAAATAACGGGTGATACCCCGGCGATCAACGCTGGTTAAGAGTTCCCGCATCTTGATCATCAATACGGGATGTATCAGGTCGGGTGCCAACTCTGCCAGTGGCACCAGGACAAAGGCTCGTTCTTGCAAGCGAGGGTGCGGGATGACTAATCCGGGCTGGTTTATGCTCAACTGGTCGTAAAACAGAATATCCATGTCGATAAGACGTGGACCATTGCGAAAAGTTACCTTTCGACCCAGGCTGGTTTCAAGATTCTTAAGAAACATTAGCAGTTCTTCAGGGGACAACCCGGTTCTACCCTGGATAACCATATTCAGGAAAGCGGGTTGGTCTTCATAACCCCATGGTGGGGTTTCATAAATGGATGAGCGCTTCTTCACCCGGATTTCCGGACTCAAATTTTTAATGGCAGTTTCCAGGTTTACCTGACGGTCTCCAAGGTTTGAACCGAGTGCGATGTAAATGATGTTATTCATGGTCTTGGATAATTATATGCGAAAACCATTAGTGGTTCATCCTGAAAAATGGTCCAGTTGAACATTCCTCAGGTTGCGCTGGGAGTTCCAGGAACACCTTGGGTTCTATGGGATGCTGTCTATTTTGACCAACCACCCATATCCGCATGAAAGGCATACCGGTTTGTGCATGCATAACATTGCGCCGCACCCGGGACAAGTCCATTTCTGCTCTTCTGCATTTACAAAATTAGTGATGCCGATCTTCTTGATAGTGACCAGATTGTTGATTGGGCTGGTTCCATAACGGGTGCGATAGCGTTTATCCAAATGGTTGAGGCGCTCACAGGAGAATTCAGTACACTCAATGCAGAACGTAATTTTCCCTTCCAGCCTCATTTCGCAGTTCTTGATCCGGCAGGTCACACAGGATTTAGATTTGATGGAATCCTCACCCCAGCATCCAGGGCATGCCTTTTTATCCCGGATATAAGCCCGGCAGAGGCGGCAATTGATTCCGCATGGGGCAACAAACAAAGTCTCTGTCCTTGGTTTCATATGGTCTTTCACCCCATGGTTATGTCTGGATCACAGCCTTTCAATGATCGTGGCGGTCGCCATGCCATGACCAATGCACATGGTCTGCAGTCCGTAACGGCCTTTGCGGCGCTCCAATTCATGCAAGAGCTTGGTCATCAAAACTGCCCCGGTGGCACCGAGTGGATGCCCGTGGGCAATGGCACCGCCGTTAGGATTAACCTTGCTCATATCCGGCATTAATTCCGCCGCCCATGCCAGCACCACGCTGGCAAAGGCTTCGTTGATCTCGATCACATCCATCTCTTCCAGCTTCAGGTCTGCTTTCTTTAGAACTTTGTGCGTGGCAGCGATCGGACCATCCAGCATCAAAGTGGGGTCGGAACCAACCACCACCCGTGCCAATATGCGTGCCTGTGGATCGAGGTTATACCGTCCGACTGCATCAGGAGAGGCTATCAGGATCGCTGCCGCCCCATCACTGACCTGGCTGGAGTTGCCTGCTGTGATCACGCCATTTTCTTTGAATGCTGGTTTGAGAGCTTTCATCCGTTCCCGGTCAGGCGGCATGCGCACACCCTGGTCTGTGACAAAGGTGCTCCCATCCGCAAGTTCCACCGGCAATATCTGTGATCCAAAATATCCTGCCCGGATGGCTTCACCGGCTTTCAGGTGGCTGTTATAGGCATAATCATCCAACGCTTCCCGCTTGAGCTGCCATTTCTCGGACATCATCTCGGCGCTGATGCCCTGGTGGACCAGCGAGTGTCCGACCTCCGGCCATTCTGCCGGATAATCGGCTCCCAAAGCCTGGTGCGACATCATTTCTGTCCCTCCTGCGATCACCAGGTCCATATCTCCGGAAAGAACAGCCTGGGATGCAAAATGCAGTGCTTGCTGACTGGAGCCGCACATGCGGTTCAAGCTGACCGCCGGTACTCCCACAGGAAAACCAGCCTTCAAGGCTGCCAACCGTGCCAGGTTACCACCCTGGTCTGCAATGGGTGTTACCACACCCCAGATCACATCCTCAACCTGCCCGGCTTCGATGCCTGCTTTCTTCACCACAGCTTGCATGACCCTGGCAGCCAGGTCCACAGGAGCAAATGGCTGCAGCGCCCCACTCTCTTTACCAGATCCTATGGCAGTGCGCACAGCACTGATGATATATGCTTCGCGGCTTTCTTCCATTTCTTCCTCCTTGGAAAGTTTGACAGGGTTTGTTTTATTTATTTATTCCATTCTTCCTGGTTGGTATATCAAGACAAATCATGGGTGTGAAAATGCTCCACCAAGCAGGCATTTAACCAATTATTCACACGGTGATTATCCAATCCATTTTCAGGAAGGTCCACCACCAGGCTCACAAGTGCCTGGCGTAGATTTTCAAAATGGATTTGGAGGTCGGCATCCTTCG
>Ga0315273_10011553_pt1 | contig 11303 bp, 9 predicted proteins | sample YL17G02_0_MG_FD_205753 | JGI IMG/M metagenome (GOLD analysis project Ga0315273, IMG submission 205753) | Sediment microbial communities from Yellowstone Lake, YNP, Wyoming, USA - YL17G02_0 | ecosystem: Environmental > Aquatic > Freshwater > Lake > Sediment | place: USA: Wyoming | collected...
TGCCAGCCGCGAGGGCAAGTGCTTGCGTGACGAGAAGCGCGGAAGGGTGCGAACCTCCCACTTCACTCGATGTGTCGTCTGACGTCCGGCGAGCCCCAACGGGCCGTACGAGCGCACCGTGACGCGATCGGGTCGACGCACGCCTCGTCGCGTCGGGGACAACGTGGTGGTGATTGATACGTGCGCGTCAACGGGCAGCCGCACTCGATGCCGGGTGGCAACAACGCCCGCGGACGGGGGCCAGGCATCGCGCAGTACCCCGCGAAGTGGCCTACGACCAATGTTGTGAACAGCCAGGACGACGTCGGCGCTCTCTCCCAGTCGTACGGCGTTGACACCCGACCGCGTCATCGTGAGGGCACGCGGCGAGCCCGCAAGTGCGGCGTCGAGCAACGCAATACAGACCAGCACGCCATTGATCAACCAGAAGCCGGCCCACGACTGCACTGCGAGCGCCATCACCGCCACGGAGCTCGCAAGCAGCGCGACGAACCGACCAGTTATCGTCATCGCGGTACGGCGACGCTTGCCAATACGGTCTCCAGTACTGAATCAGCCGTCACGCCGTCGAGTTCTGCCTCGGGACGCAATACGACGCGATGGCGCAACGCCGGGCGTGCCAACGCCTTCACGTCGTCAGGAGTCACGTAGTCGCGTCCCGCCAGCCACGACCATGCGCGCGCCGCGTTGAGCAGTGCGACGCCACCGCGTGGCGACACACCGAGGCGAAGAGACGGACTCTGCCGAGTCGCTCGAACCAAGTCGACGACGTAGGTGGAGATCTCTCGGGAGACGGTCACAGTCGCAATAGAGCGTCGGGCGACTTCGAGATCAGCAGCCGTGGCCGCTGGACGAATGCCGGCCCCGACCAGATCACGCGGATCGAATCCATTCATGTGGCGCGTGAGGACGGCATGCTCCTCGTCGCGACTCGGTACGGGCACCGTCAACTTCAACAGGAAGCGATCCAGTTGGGCCTCCGGCAACGGGTACGTGCCCTCGTACTCGACGGGGTTCTGCGTTGCCGCCACGATGAACGGATCAGGGAGCGGGCGCGATACGCCGTCGACCGACACCTGCCGCTCCTCCATGGACTCGAGAAGCGAGGCCTGAGTCTTCGGCGGTGTTCTGTTGATCTCGTCAGCGAGCAATATGTTGGTGAAGACGGGCCCGGGTTTGAAGATGAACTCCGCCCTGTGCGGGTCCCATACCGACGATCCGGTCACGTCACCTGGCATGAGGTCGGGAGTGAATTGGATGCGCTTGGTATCCATGTTCAGCGCCGCAGCCAGTGACCGCACGAGCAGCGTCTTGGCAGTGCCCGGCACTCCTTCGATCAGCACGTGGCCCCGACACAGCAGCCCAATGACAAGGCCGGTCACTGCAGCGTCCTGACCGACCACGGCCTTGGCGACCTCAGTTCGAACGGCGAGCAGAGCAGCGCGCGGGTCGGCCGTCACGATGGCTGTGACACCTGCTGGCGCGGACACAGTCCTGGTTGAGTCGGTCACGATCGCCGCACCTCCTGCTCAAGGGCGTCCAACTCATCAGCAAGCCGGACGAGGTCATCATCAGATGTCGGTTCGGAGTGAGCGAGGACACGAATCACGGACAGCGCATCGCGATGCCCCCGCGTTTCGATTGCGTGCGCGACTATGTAGAGATCGGCGGTCGCGGGCAGGTGCAAGTCCGTCCGCAACCGAGACATTGTCGCCTGTCGAAGTGCTTCTGCAGCGTGTCCGCGCGCAGAGATCTTGCGGTAGAGCCGCGCTCGTCCTTCAGTCGCTTCGGCCGCGCGTACAACCACAGGCAGCGGCTCGCTCACAACCGGACCGAGAGCCCGACCCCGCCACCAGGCGAGACCGAGTACGACGATGGCGACCTGCGCGAGCGCGAGCCCGACCCAGGTCGGGACCAGATCAGACACGGTGGGACTCGTCGCAGTTATCAAGTCCGCATCCGTTCGTGAGGCGAGGAACCACACCAGGTGCGGACGGGTTCCAAGCACTCCCATGGCGAGCGCGGCGTTGCCGTTCTCCGCCAGATGTTCGTTCGTGAAGGCGGCCGCTGACCCGAAGATCGTCGCCACTGGTCGCCCGGACTTCGATCCCAGAGACAGGAGTGATGCCCGGCCGTCGACGGGGTAGCAGGCGGACTGGACCTCGAGGACGGGCAGGGTCGATCGGGAGCGATACGTGACCCCACCCATGAGGGCATTGCCCGCGCGACTCGGCACCGACGAGGAGCACTGCGGCTCGACCACGTCGCCAGCGGCGAACCCAGACACCTCGACGTCGAGTGCGAGGCCGTTGAGCAGCTCGGGCCCCGGTGTGAGCAGAACTGTGTGTGCCCGAGCTGCCGCGCTGAGCATCTCCCCGAGTCGCTGTTGCGCGTCGGCGTCGGACTGCAAGCCCTGGGTCACGACCAGCAGCGTCGCGTTGTTGAACCTGTCCAACTGCGCGAGCGTGTCGCGAAGTGTGGTCGTCTTGTGCACCGTCACGCCCTGCGCGGTGACCAGACGACTCAAGGCTCGCGCGCCACTGGGATCGGTGGCTTCAGGGTCGAGGTAACCCAGCCGGGTGGACGATGCGGCCAACGCCGTCAACGCCGCAAGAACGGCGATCGCGAGAACCGCAACGATGAGGCCGCGGTTTCTCCGCACTCGGTTTCGTGTGGAGGGTGCGATCACCGTGGCGCTCATCGGCTTGTCACCGGTACGGCGCTCCCGGCACGGCGCGAACGTGCTGAAGTCGCGATGGCCGAGTCGAGGGCCGTCATGCGCGCATACGTGTCTGCGTCGACCTGATGTTCGCCGTACCACGACGCATCGAAGGTTCGAGCAGCTTCGTGCAGATTCACGGCTACGTCGGGCAGAACTCGGGCCGCCGCGTTCGCGGCCTCGTCGGCCGTACGACCTTGGCGACTTTCGAAGACTGCCCGCTCTTCGAGTTCGCGGACAACCGCGCGCATCCGTTCGCGAATCGCATCACGGTAGCGGCCGCCCTCGGCACACTCGTCCGCGAATCGACGATGCGCGGCTGCCGTTTGCGTCGGTTCATCGCCGAACAGCATCGCCTGCGATTTCCCGGTCTGCCGTAGCGGGCCGAGTCGCATGCGCAAGACCGCCAGGAGCCCGACGATCACGACCACGATCAGTGCGATACCCAACCAGCCACCGGGTGTCGATGACGACAACCGGCCGAGCCAGTCCTGAATGTGTTCGATCGCCCAGTTCAGGACGCGGGTGAACCACGGCTCACCATCTCGGTGATATGCGGGGTCGCTGAGTTCCACTCGCGCCTTCGCGGCGGCGGCGTCGCGTCCGAGATCGATAGGAACCAAGTCAGAACCGCTGCTCGACGTTTTCCGGCCGGGTACTGGCAGCCTGGAGCAGGACCAAGTCCAAGGCCTCCCGTCGGATCCGTTGATCGACGTACAACAGGGCGGTCACTCCGGCGGAGAACGGCTGAACCACGATCGAGGCCACGAGCGTGCCGATCGCCGAACCGACCAGATAGACCCACGGGATCGCCGTCGGGTCCGAGGCAGTGAAGAGGCTGACGCCGCCGATGACTGCGAACGGGATGGCGACCACGGTGGCGATGATCCCGCCAATGATCGCTGCGAGGAGCTCGATTCCGAAGATTCGCCACCACGCGGGGCGTACCAGGCGCATGGAGCGGCGCATGGAGGCGATGACGCCGGTTCGCTCGAGCATGAGTGTGGGCGCGGCAAGGGACCACAACACCCACAGCCAGATGGCCACCGGGATGAGGACCAGCACCAGTAACACACCCAGTGCCACGCCGACGCCGCCGAGCGTCACCCCACTCACGACGGCGATCAGGACACCCGCGAGGAGGATGCCCCACGTTGCCGCTGCGATCAGCACGGTGAGCCCCAGCAGCCGAAGGAGTCGACCGCGTGCCTCGGACCAGGCCTGGCCCGCGCTGATCCGGCGACCGAGGACGGCATGCCCGATCAGGATGGTGAACAGCCCGGTTGCGATTACTCCGATGAGTAGGCCGACTCCCGAGGACACCAGATCCAGAAGGGACGAACTCAGTTGGGCGCCGGTGTCCGCCGAGGTGGTCGGCGACTGCACCCCGTCGCCCAGCGAATCCGTCCAGTCCTGGAGGGCTTGGTTCAGTGAAGACCAGGTGAGGACATCGGTGAGGAAGCGGATCGCGGCCGTTGCCACGGCCAGGACGACCGACACACCCAACACAGCACGTGGGTTTGCTCGGATGTACGCCACTGCGCCGTCGAGGATTTCGCCCAACCCGAGCGGTCGCAGCGGGACTATTCCCGGCTTGGGAGCCTGCGGCGGCGGTGCGTAGGCGCCGTAGGAAGGTCCGTTTTGAAGTGCGACTCCCGGCCCGTACGGCTGGTCCGGCCCGGGAGCCACAGGCGGGGCGGACGGGTCCGGGCCCGCGGAGCCCGAGGGGCCGTAGCCGCTGGGAGCGGTCCACATAGGCGGTTGAACCGGTGACCAGCCGGGCGCCGATACGTCCGCGCGTGGGGCCGATGACGAGTCAGCTGACGAGTCCGAGGCCGTTTCTGAGGTCGAGTCCGGGGACTCGGACGGCGGCGACGCCGGCTGGTCGGTCATCTCGCCACCTTGTCCATCCGACTGGATTCCTGCGCCGGGGCCCCGACTGATTCATCGTGCCAGAGATGAATCAGGGTGACGTGGGTCGAGGTGCCATCCGGACTAGTTTCGGGTCAGGAACTCACGAGGCCCGCGGACCGTCTTGTTCGCGTGATCACAATGAAAGCGCGCATAGATGGCACGATGACCACCGTGAAGGGTCGCGTGCTGGTCGTCGATGACGATGTCGCCTTGGCTGAGATGTTGGGCATCGTGCTTCGAGCTGAGGGCTTCGAAGCCATTCACTGCGCGGATGGGGCCAAGGCGATCGCGGTCTTCCGGGACTCGCGCCCGGACCTGGTCCTGTTGGATCTCATGCTCCCGGGCCGGGACGGCATCGACGTCTGCCGCGCGATTCGAGCCGAGAGCGGCGTACCGATCGTCATGCTCACGGCCAAGAACGACACGATCGATGTTGTCGTGGGGCTCGAAAGCGGCGCCGACGACTACGTGGTCAAGCCCTTCAAGCCCAAGGAACTCATCGCTCGCGTGCGTGCCCGGCTGCGCCACAACGAGGAGGCGGGCCCGCAGAACCTCGCCATCGGGGACCTCACGATCGATGTCGCCGGCCACACCGTCAAGCGCGATGGCCAGCCGATCTCGCTGACCCCCCTTGAGTTCGACCTGTTGGTCGCGCTGGCGCGCAAGCCATGGCAGGTCTTCACGCGGGACGTGCTCCTTGCTGATGTGTGGGGCTACCGTCACGCTGCCGATACTCGGCTGGTCAACGTTCACGTCCAGCGACTGCGATCCAAGATCGAGAAGGATCCGGAGAACCCCCTCATCGTCATCACCGTGCGCGGTGTTGGGTACAAGGCAGGACCGCCGTGACGAAGGCCGCGACGCCCAGCAGGCACAGTGGGATCGTCGCGGCCGTACGCGGGGTGCGCGCGGCGTGGCGTCAATCGCTGCAACTGCGAGTCGTGTCGACCACCCTGCTCTTCTCCGTCATGGTCGTCGGACTGTTGGGTGCGTTGCTGCTCGCTCGGGTGAGTGCCGGTGTCGTGGACGCGAAGGAACGCGCGTCGGTGACCGAAGGCGAAGCCGGTCACGCCGAAGCGCAGGGGATCTTGGACGCAGCCGATACCGGAGCCACCACGCCCTCAGCGACCCAGTTGGTCGATGCGGTCGCCACCTCGCTGGCCGGACGAGCCGGCAACTCGGGTCTGTACGAAGTGCTACTCCTGTCGACGGGTCCACGAACGGGCGCCGAGGCCCCGGAACGTGGAACGAACCTGGTTGCCGAATCGAGTGTTCCGAACGACTTGCGTCAACAGGTCGTGGCGGAGCGACGCATCGCGTGGACCTACACCGAGCTTCGCTACCTGGACGGCCGGGTTGTGCCCGGGTTGGCCGTCGGATCGACGTTGTCCGTCCCAGGAGTCGGGCTCTACGAGTTGTACCAGCTCTTCCCGCTGACCCAGGAGCAGGCAACTCTCGACCTCGTCCGCCGAGTGCTGGGAGTCATTGCGTTGCTGCTGATCGTCGGCCTCGTCGCCCTGGCATGGCTCGTGACGCGCCAAGTCGTGACCCCCGTACGACAGGCTGCGCAAACCGCTGATCGACTGTCGTCTGGCCACCTTCAGGAACGGATGACGGTACGCGGCGAGGATGACCTGGCTCGACTGGCTCGCTCGTTCAACGCCATGGCCGCAGGTCTGCAGGAACAGATTCGTCGCCTTGAATCGCTATCGCGTTTCCAGCAGCGATTCGTCTCCGACGTGTCGCATGAGTTGCGTACGCCGTTGACGACGATCCGGATGGCCGCTGATGTGCTCTACGAGGACCGCGACACATTCGATGCAGCGACCTCACGGACCGCTGAGTTGCTGCAAACCCAACTCGACCGATTCGAGGCATTGCTCACCGACCTGCTGGAGATCAGTCGGTTTGATGCAGGAGCGGTTGCACTCGATGTGGAGCCCATTGATCTGCGTCTCCTGTGTCGGCGTGCCATCGAAGCCGCGCAGCCATTGGCGGACAAGCGATCTACCGAAATCGTGTTCGAGGAACCGGAGAGCCCCTGCGTGGCCGAGGCCGATCCCCGGCGGGTGGAGCGGATCGTGCGCAACCTGCTCGTCAATGCCATCGAACACGGCCAGAGCCGACCGGTGACGATCTCCATGGCAGCGAGTGAGCACGCCGCGGCGATCGTCGTGAGGGATCACGGAGTGGGCCTACGTCCGGGGGATGCATCACTTGTCTTCAACCGCTTCTGGCGGGCCGACCCGTCGAGGGCGCGCACGCTCGGAGGTACCGGGCTGGGCCTGGCGATCTCGTTGGAGGATGCGCACCTGCACGGTGGCTGGCTGGAGGCGTGGGGCGTCGCAGGTGACGGCTCTCAGTTCCGACTGACTCTGCCGCGCATTGCGGGTACGGAACTCACCTCGTCACCAGTTCCGCTCGAACCTGCGGACGGCTCGACTCGGGTCCCGCTGCCCACGCGAACCGCACCCCGGCCTTCCTCCGTTCCGGCGGAGCCGTCCGCGCAGGACGACGCAGCGCACGCTGTTGTGGCAGAACCGGTAGGTGAGTCTCGTGCGTAAGACGATGGCACTTGCTCTGGTCTGCGGCTTTCTCGCAACCGGCTGCGCATCGGTCCCGACCTCCGGACCGATCCAACAGGGTGCCGTGCTCGACACCGGCCGGGATGACCAGGTCATCCGGGTGATCGCCCGACCGCCGCGCTCGGGCATGACCCCGGTCGAGGTTGTGAAGGGCTTCCTCGAGGCAAGCGCGGGTGGTGCCGAGGGGTTGACCATTGCCCGCGAGTACCTCACCGCCCGTCGCGCCGACTCGTGGGCACCTGAGGTCGGGGTACGGGTCTATGACGACGCGGGTCTGACGTTCGAAGAGCGTTCCGCCCGTGGAGTCGACCTGTCGGGCGGTCTCACCGGACTGATCGACGGGCGCGGCGACTACTCACTAGCGGCACCTGCCCAGGTACTACGCGCGAAGTACGCCCTGGTGAACGTCGCTGGAGAGTGGCGCATCGATGTGTGTCCCGACGGATTGATCTTGTCCGGCGGCGACATCGCGCGCGGCTTCCGCACGCTGCCGACCTACTTCCTCGATCCGACCTTCTCGACGTTGGTCCCCAACCCGATCACCGTCCCAGTCGTGGGGGCCGGTCTGGCCACGACGGTCGTACGGTCGTTGCTCAAAGGGCCGACGGCGTGGTTGGCACCGTCGGTCAAGACTGCCTTCCCGGAAGGGACCACCCTCGCAATCGACTCGGTACCCGTCGATTCGGGGGTCGCGCAGGTCGATCTCACCCGCGAAGTCCTGAGCGCGGATGACAAGACACGTCAGGCGATGTCAGCGCAACTGGTCTGGAGCCTGCGCTCCCTTACTGACGTCACCGGAGTGCGCATAACCGTTGCTGGGCAACCGTTTGCGGTCCCCGGGGTCAGCGCGGTGCAGCCGACAAGTTCATGGGCGACGTATTCGCCCGACAGCCCCACCTCGACGACTTCGTCCGATTCGCTCTTTGTGGCCGCGAACGGTGCAGTGAGTCGACTCGATGTCGGTGTCGCAGGCGAAGTGACCGCACCCAAGACTCCGCTGGCGCCGCTCCCGGGGGCGGCAGGCAAGCCTGGATCTTCGTGGTCCGGCCCGGCCGTGTCCGTCGATGGACGCCAAGTCGCAGTTCTCGGCCGTGATGCGACGACGTTGTGGAGTGGCCGGATCGGCCTAGGTCAGCCGCTCGTTCGCCGAATCACCGGCCTTCAGTTGTCGGCACCTTCGTGGGATCGCTTCGGTGGACTTTGGACGGTCGATCGGGATCGCGGTGTGAAGCTCATCCGTGTGGGTCGGCCGGTGCTCAACATCCCGGTCCTCTCGGTCAACTCGAGTCAAGGCCTGGCCGGACTCAACGCCTCGGACGTCGTGGGCATTGCCTTGTCGAGCGACGGGATGCGCGCGGCCCTGCAGGTGCGGCTGGGCGGTCACACGTTGGTGGTCGTGGCACGAGTGGAGCGACGGGGTGACGACGTGCGCCTGGCTGACCCCCGCCGGATCGAGGCCGCTCTGACCGATGTCACGGATGCTGCCTGGGCGTCGTCCACAGATCTCGCGATTCTTGGTACGTCTGGAGCGGCTGAGCCGTCGCTTCTGGTCGCCGACTTCGGCCCGACGACGAGCCGTGTCGCGTCGCCGCCAGCCGGGGCCGTTGCCCTGGCCGCGGCACCGCAGCGACCCCTCGCCGTGGCCACGCAATTGACGGGTGCGACTGCCGGGGGTCGAGTAGGCGCGAGTGAGATCTGGATCCAGGTGGCTGGCAGTTGGGTCCTTCGAGCGGGAGGAAGCGACCCGGCGTACTAGCGACCGCCCGTCCGGCAGTGCGTGCCATGTGCCCAGGGCATCTGTGGTCCACACGTCGGTCCGATCGGTGCCGGAAGCGACTCGCAGTCCCCGAGCCTGGGCCGATGCCTCCTAACGGTTCCAAGGCCTTCTGGGCGGCCGCCGTCGATCTCGTCGCTGCCCGCGACTGTGTCGGATGTGGCGGGCCGGGCACCCTGTGGTGTTCCCGCTGCTCGAGACGTCTCTCTGGCGAACCGCGGGTCACCGAGCCGACGCCCCGACCTGCCGGTTTCCCCGACTGCTGGTCGGTTGCGGCGTACGACGGTTCGGTTCGAGAGGTGTTGAGCGCCTTCAAGGACCGCGGCCAGCGGCCGCTTCTGGCGCCGCTGTCGCGGGCGTTGGCGCGTGCGGTCACCGCCGCGATGGAGTCGCCCCCCACGCCCGAGTCGCCGTGTCTGCTCGTACCCGCACCCTCGAGTCCGGCGGCCGTCCGCAGGCGCGGAGTGGACACGATGGCCTTGCTAGCGCACCGAGTCGGCACCGAGCTGACCCGCGTGGGCGTTGACGTCGTCGTGGTCAATCCGCTGGTCATCACGCGACTCGTGGTCGACCAATCCGGACTCGGGGCAGCCCCGCGGTGGCGAAACGTCGTGGGATCCATGAGTGTGGACCAAGCGTCGCTGGATGAATTGGGGTCGCCCTCTGCTCGGGACGGATCGCGTCCGAACATGGTGGTGCTCGTCGATGACGTCGTGACGACGGGAGCGACGCTGACCGAGGCCGTACGTGCCCTGCGTGCCGTGGGGGTTCTCCAGATCCGGGCGGCCACCATCGCGGCGACTCGGCGGCGGGGGGCCCACGCGGACGTGTGACATTGGTGGGCGTTTCCCAGGTTCGCGGACTACCGTGAGGGTATGGCACCCGCCCGGGTCCGTGGTTGCGTCCACCGGACTTTCCGTCGCGTTTCGCGCACGGAAAGCCGGTTTGGGCAAGCCGATGCCAGCCGCAGGCGAAACGGTCCACGTAAGGCGACTTCTTGTCGTTCGATCACGGTGCGGCTTAGGAGTAAGACCTGCCTCAGCAACAGTCCCGATGACCGTTGTGCCGAGAGAAGGCCAGTAGTGGCAAGGAAGCTGCGAACGTCTCAGCAGGCGAATGTGGGGTCGAAGACCAGGTCGGCCGGGTGGGTGCCAGCCAGCGTGTCGAGGATCGGTGTGCAGCGCGCATCGATCGTCGACGTCAGTCACGAAACCGTGAATAGCGAGGGGAGATGCCGTGAACCAGAACCAAGTCGACATCGTTGTACGTGGTCGCCATCTTGAGGTCTCCACTCGCTTTCGTGATCACGCCACCGACAAGCTCTCCCGGCTCGACCGCTTCGGCGTTCCGCTCAGCCGAATCGACGTAGAGGTGTCCAAGGAGCTCAATCCGCGTCAGTCCGACCGTGCCTACGAGGTTGAGTTGACCTGTCGTGGCCGTGGTCCGGTGATTCGCGCCGAAGCAGCCGCCAACGACAAGTACGCCGCATTGGATGTCGCCTACTCCCGACTCGAAGAACGTCTACGCCGAGCGGGGGAGCGACGTCGGTTCCATCGCCACGGCCGGGCGGCGACTGCCTCCGCCTCGTCCGCTGCGCCACCGCTCGAGTCCGACGAGGTGGTCGGCGCTCGGCTTTCCGTGGTCGACGACATGCCACGCGTATCGGGCTCGGCGCACACCGCGAACGGTTCTGCGCCAGCCACAACGGGTGCAGATGACGTGGACGACGTCGTCTACGCAGCTGGACCCGTCGTCGTGCGCGAGAAGACGCACAGAGCAGGGCCGATGACCGTTGAGCAGGCGCTGCACGCCATGGAGTTGGTCGGGCACGATTTCTTCCTCTTCATGGACGTCGACGAAGGGTGCGCGACCGTGGTCTACCGGCGCCGTGGGTTCGACTACGGCTTGATCAGATTGCACGAGGAGTCCGACGTCGACGAGTTGGCCGAGAACGCGTGAACTGAACTCACGCGGCTTCTGTGCGTGCCATGATGCAGCGCGGGAGGCTGCTTCATGGTGCGAGTACTCGTGGCGGATCGAGCGCCGATCTTCAGGCGTGGGCTCATCGAAGCACTTGCTGGTGTCGCTGGCGTCGCGGTGATTGGTGAGGTTGGCGACGCGAGTTCCGCGTCCGCCGCGGTGGTACATCAGTCGACGGCCGGCGACCCCGTCGATGTCGTATTACTCGATCTCCAGCTCCCCGATGCGGGCGGCGCAGTTGCCTGTCGTGCCTTGCGTGAGACGTCACCGGCGCCGTACGTGCTCGTGCTGGCCGAGGGTGCCGACGATCCGGGCTTGGCCGAGGCCGTGC
>Ga0315273_10011554_pt1 | contig 11302 bp, 9 predicted proteins | sample YL17G02_0_MG_FD_205753 | JGI IMG/M metagenome (GOLD analysis project Ga0315273, IMG submission 205753) | Sediment microbial communities from Yellowstone Lake, YNP, Wyoming, USA - YL17G02_0 | ecosystem: Environmental > Aquatic > Freshwater > Lake > Sediment | place: USA: Wyoming | collected...
TGTTCCACCTCGCAATGTCGCGTTCAAAGTCAGCGATCAGCTTCTCAGGCGTGGAGAAGGCGTACCTGCCTTCCTTGCCGGCAAAGTGACGGTGATCACCCTTGCCTGCCTCGTTGTCGAACCTCAGAACACACTCACCGGCCACGACATAGGCGAGCCGGTACTTGAACGAATGGATCGAACCGGCGAGAGGCTCCGGCACTCGCCACAGAACGAATTCGGCGAACCAAGGCAGCCCGCTGAACCGAACGCTTGGCCATCTTCAATGTCAAAGCCACGCGTGCATTTGCTCCTCGGTCAAGTTGCCGCCGCAGACAATCACGCCGACCAGGGCGCCTTTGAACGTCTGAGGCGACTCCAGCATCGCAGCAACACCGACTGCGGCCGATGGCTCCGCCACCACGCCCACGTGGCGGTGCAACAGTTTCATGGCACGAACGATCGCCGCGTCGCTGACCAGCAACGCGCCATCGACCAGGCCCTGCATGTCGTGCAACGCCTGCGGGATCGGCGTTCGTATGGCGATGCCATCGGCAATCGTCGACACGCTTGAATGTTCGATCAACCGTCCCGAGCGCCAGGAGTCGACCATTGCGCTCGCACCTTGCGCACCGACAGCGAAGACCCGCGTTGCCGGCGAACGTGCCTTCATGACGTGGGCAACACCGTTGAACATCGCGCCGTTGCCGAGTGCGACGAGCAATACGTCCAGGCGCTCAGGCAAGCGCAACAGCTCCAGCCCGATGCTGCCTGCACCTTCCACGGTCTCGATATCCAGGCTGTCGACCACCAGTCTTGCCGCGCCTTCGCCGGCGACCCGCCGGGCCTCGACTCGAGCAGCATCGAAGTCTTCACCGAACAAACGCACATCGGCGCCCAGAGACCTCATCCGATCGACTTTGAGCGGGTTCGAATTTCTGGCGGCGAAGACAGTTGCCCGAACCGCGCGCCGCCGCGCCGAATACGCGATGGCCTGTCCGAAGTTTCCAGCGCTGGCACAGACGACCTCAGAGCCCGCAGGCACCTTCGACATGTAGAGTTCCGAGCCACGCCCCTTGAATGACCGGATCGGGTTCATGGTTTCGATCTTGACCACTACCCGGGCCCCCAACTCCGCCGAAAGAGCTTCGGATTCAAACTGGGGGGTGTTCAGGAACTCCGGGCCGATCACTGAAATGGCTTGCTCGATTCTTTCGATCGAGATGCGAGCGTCTCTGTTCATGTTGTCCGATGTGGGTGGAAGCGCAGATCGCCTGGATTGAAGCCGCCCGACGTTTGAGTTCAGCCGCGCCCGGAGGCCGCAGCCCGGAGCGCGTCTGCTGGAACGCCACGTTAAACCGCACTGTGGCCGCGTGGCTTGCGCTTGACTGGCTGTTTTGCCAGCCACTCTTTGAGTGCGGCATTTACGCGCGTTTGCCAGCCTGGGCCGCTCGCACGAAGGGCGCCGACGACCTCTTGATCCAGGCGAATGGCAACTTGCTGCTTCGCCGGCTTCTTGCTCGGGCCACGCGTTCTTCGGAGCGCCGCGATCGTTGCGCTGACGCCGCCACCAGGAGTGGCGACTGCTTTAGACCAGTCGACCTTGGTCTTTCCAGCAGCCCGAGCGATGGCATCGGCTTTCGCGGCTGCGATCTCGGAGGGGCTAAAGTGAGATGAAGTAATCGTTGGTTTCTTTGCGATCGGCATAGCGGCAGGATATGAGGTGCGCGGTGTCATCACCGCGCGGGGTCCAGATCAAGAAGACAACTCTGCCTTGCCACACGCCCAGGCTTTGCAGCCGAAGTTCGCCTTAGCGTTCGCGATCATCTTCCACCGAGATCATCGGGCGGTCGAAGACGGGTTCCAGTTCCGCAAGATCAATCTTGTGCTTCCTGATGTTTTCCCGTCGCTTCGGCTCATCCCAAGTGATCATGCTCAGACTGTATATGCAGTCTGACGGTCAGTCAATCCACTTGTAGATGCGCTTTGATGGGCCAGCGCCGAAGCGCATCGGTGCGGTCTGACGTGGAGTTGAGCGGCCGGAAACGGCAAGACAGCTTCGTGCCGCACGTGACACATGCGGGCCTGCTTGTGGTGTCGCCGGGCACGTAGACCAAGCACCGCCCATTCGCCAAACACGCTGCCCGGCCCATGTGTGACATGCTTCCAGCCGCGGTTTCGCCACTGTTTCAGCGAGTTAAGAACTGCACCCCCAGAGTCAATGACATGGGCCTCGGTGTCATTCGAGGCCCGCGGCGAGCGAAGGGAGATCAGCTCGGCGACAAGCTCGAGTGTGCGGGTGAACGTATGCCCAGAGAACTTCCGGGCCACCTCAGCGGCTTCGATCGATGTGCCCATGGCATTCATCATTTCGCTGAGCACGCGCGTCGTGATGTGCTCGCTGTCCACCACGACCCCATCGCAGTCAAGGATGAGCAGCTTGAACGGGGAGCTCTGAAGCCTTTGCATCACGCCTGGCGCCTTCCATGCGCGGCCGCAACCGGCTCGCCCTGTGAAGCCGCGAATGAACCGCGAGCGTGGCGTGGCCCGGCCGCGAAGGGATGCTCGATGCAGGGGTTGTGGCCCTGCCTCTTCACTGAACGGTTTCTCCGCTCCAGCGATCCCGGGTTGCCCAATACGGGCACTTCGGACACTTCTCTCCTTCGGGGTAGTCTGTGCCTTCCTCGTGCGGGCAGCCGATGATGCGATCGGCCACGACGACCGACTTGGCACCGTGCCCTTCGATGAAGCGAACAATGGCTTCAGTGATTTCCGCATCGGCCCTGACGTCGGTGGTTTCCGACCACCATCGTTCGAGCACGTCCGCTTGCAGGCCTTCGCGTTCCATGACGCCGACGGCGACTTTGGTGGCGCGCCGGGCGTCCGGTCCGTAGAACGCCACCGTTGCGACGGGGTAGCCGCGCATACCCCTGGAGGCCTTCTTTGCGAGCTTGTCTTTGTACCACTGAGCCTTGAACGACATGTCCACTCCTTGAGGGCCTCGATGCTTGAGGGCCGAAACGTCCTGCACACCGTTGTGCGGTGGCATGCGCGCCTGTTCTGCACCGCGTTGAAACACCGCGCACGGCGAAAACCCGGCGCTCGCCCGTGGCTGCGTGTTCAGCGCAGCACCGCGCTCCTTTCGGCCTCGGCGATCAGCGCCGCCGCGTCCTCTTGAAGCAGGAATCCTTCGGCCATCGCTTGCACCGCGGCCTTCTTCACCGCCGCCACATAGGCATCGTGCGAGCCATAGCGTTCCTCCAGCGACGGGCGCGGGTCGCCGCTGGCGCGCCGCTGCTCGAGGTTGCGCGCGAACGGAATCATGCCGCCTGCGTAGTAGCAGATCTGGTCCTTGTGAAAGCCGCCCGCCGCGACGTTCCAGCCCAGGTAAGTGCCGAGCGGCGCGCCCAGCAGCACCACCGGCACGCCGCCGACTTCGTTGCCGTCGGCATCGACCTTGGGCGCCAGCATCTTCAGGCTGCGCTTGATTCGCGGCGGCGCAATCGAGGCGATGCCCGAGCCATCGAGCGCATTGAACTGCGGGCCCCAGTCGTAGTCGTGCACCGGCATGATGAAGCCCGGTTCGGGTGCGCTGGCACGCAGGCCCGGCAGCGTGGGAAAGCCGATCGCCGCCTTGTTCGCTTCGGCGAGTTGCCCTTGCGCCAGCGTCGGGTAGCGGCTCGGCGGCGGTGGCGTGCCTTGCATGACCCAGTTGCGAAAATGCACGCGCAATGCATTCACCGTCTGCGTATGCGGCACCGGATTGGCCGGCAGCACGCCGCTGCCGAAGTTGTTGCCCGGACAGGCGGCGCCGGTCTTGGGCAGGCCGACTCCGGGCAGGCTGCTGTCGAATCCGCCCGCGCCGCCGCCGTGGGTGGTGCTGGCAATGTAGTAGCGGCGTACCGTGTCCGGCAGGGGCAGATCGGCTTTTGCATCCGCGCCCACCCACTCCGGCGTGAGCTTGAGCGCCCACACTTCAGCCGAGCCGAAATGCTCGATGACCTTGGGGCAGGTGCGTGTCGCCGTGCAGCGATCGAGAATGCCCGCGGATGGCAGGCCACGCACCGGGTCAGGGTGCGGCAGCCACCACTGCGGGCCCTCGCTGCCCGCCTGGTACAACTCCATCGCACCATCGGGCTGGGCCCAGCGGAAATTGAGCGCGATGCGGCGCCCGGCGATGATCGGCCACATGCCGTCGTGCACCTGGACGCCGTCCTCGGCACGGTTGAAGCCGAGGTGCAGCCAGCCGCGCAGGAAATTGCCCGACTGCGAAATGCCGCGCGTGATGCTGTGCGAGATGCTTCTGGCAATCGGGTTGGGGGTGCCGGCATCATCGGCAGCGGCCTTCTTGAAGAACGCGCCGACATCGCGCCACGCGGCAAAGCCCACGCCCAGCACATAGGGGTCGGCGGCGGTGAATACCACCTGGTACAGGCGCGCGGCGTCAAAGCCGTTCTTCAGGCAGATCTGCGTGGCATCCGGCGTGCCGGGAAAGGGATTGTTCGCGTCGCAGCGCGCCCAGGCCCAGTCGCCGGCGGGAATGCTCACTTCATCAAACACCTCGCCACGCTGGTTCTCGCCGCCGCGCGACACCAGTTTTGCTTTGCTGGTGTCAAGGCTCACCGGTTTGTAGGGCACCGGATGGAACAGCACGATCAGGGGTTGCGAGGCCTTGCCCGAGCGATTCGCGATGCGGCCGAACACCTCGCCGCTGATGGGCACGCCGCCCGGCCCACGTGCTACCGGTACCTGCAGGAACTGCATGCCGCTGACGCTCGCCGTGGGCCGCACCACCGTGGCGCCGCTGTTGTCGCCCTGCCAGGCGCCGGCGAGCATGACATCGCCGAAGGCGCGCTCCTGCGGCGCGAACGCAAACACGCGCCCGCGGTTGGGCACGTCGTGCCACATCAGGCCACTCGCTTGCGCCATGTCGACCGGCTTGTGGATGAGGAACGAGGAGACATAGCGCACCTTGGCGTCGGCATCCTTCGCCAGTTCGATGTCCTGGATGATGGCGTTGCCGGGAAGTTTCGGGTCGAGTTCGCCAAAGGCGCGGCCCGCGACCTGCTCGTAGGCGATGGCCCCAGCCGGGCTGCCCGCGGGCATGGGCAGCACCTCGTCGATGACGATGCGCGTCACGCGTGCACCGACCGGCCCGCAACACGCAAGTGCGAGTACGCCGGCAGCGAGCGCGATCGGGATGGTCTTCATGTTGTCCTCCTGGGTGCTCTGCATTGCTGGACACCTTGACGCAGCGGCTGTTGCGCCCTTTCACACCTTGCACCCACGCGCGTCTGCGGCGCCCTCGAATGGTCAAGCGCAAAGCGCGTCTGCTGCGCCCTCGAGTGGTCAAGCGCAAACAGTGCGGGGCCCATCGTACGCGTGCGCATTCGATCCGTTGAACCTTCACAAAGTCGCACGCGCACCGGACCACGGCACCGGCTTGAGGTCGATTGCCAGAACAATGTGTCGTCTGGACACGGTCATTGCCGGGGCTGCCGAGTGCCACCGAACGTTTGCGGTCAGCGGCACGCAGCGGCAGCGCCGGCTTGGCGAAATGCGCCGAGATGCCAAATGCGCTACCCGTGCGGCGCCGGCAGTTCGTGCAGTGGCACACACCAAACATCGACGGCTCACCGGCGACAAGGAGTGAGGCGCCACCACAGGCACAAGAAGCGCAACGTTGCATCGGGTGGAGTTGACCAGAAGCCTGACGTTCCGATTGAAATGGGGGCAGCGCCCGCGGAGCCTGTGCTCTCGCATGAAGGCTTGTGTCGCATGATTTCGCTGCCGCCACCGAAACTTTCGAACAAGCTACCGCATGGCAAGTGACTCAACGCCGAAGACGTTTCGGCCAACGCATGACGGTGCTGGCGCCACAGGCCGCGCCGTCACTCATCAGACCCCCACTTCACTCCTGCGAAGATCACGTACACGATGAAGGCATTCAAGCAGATCGCTCCAATGGCGAACACGAAGACGAGCAAGTGCTCCCAAAGAGGAGAATAAAAGAATTCTGTGGGAAGCGCGCCGAGGACCGCCCATTCGGGCAGGGTCGCGACCGCGAAGCACCAGCCCATGCAGCCATGCCCGATCGACTCGGCCAGCGCGAGGCTGCCCGCGAGCAAGGCGTAAGTCCCGGCGACGCTCGCTGCCAGCATAGAGAAACGCAAGCGCATGTCGTCAGGTTCCCTTGCGATCGGGGAGCAGGTGCAATTGTGTCAACGCCCGGCCATTCACTCGTGCTGCTTCGAGGGTCTCGACGCGTTTCAACGTGTGAGCTGAGCGGCCAGTGCCGCCTGGCCGCTCAGGGCCAAATGCTGAACCGCCCGGAGCGGCCAGCCGGTGAAGGCCCGCTCGAGCGCAGGGTTATGGTGCGTCTCGCTGGCGAAGCGCGAGCAGCCGGTCGACGGCACACACGATGCGGTGGCCATCGCTGCCGCCGCTGGGCCAACAGTTGGCGAGGATCAGCAGGAGATTGACCGCCGTGAACACCGCAACCCCGTAGCCAAGCTCCGGCGACGGCAGTGCACCAAGAAGCATGAGCGATGTGGCCACCAGGACAACAGTCTGGCTGACGACGCCTGCAGCGCTGTAGGCCACCTCGTGTCCGGCGCTGGCCGCCTCATCGGCGATGCAGCAAGCGCCGCCGGCGGTGAACAGCAGAGCGTGAACTTCAAGCGACAGCAGCCGTGCGACTACCGCGTGACCCGCTTCGTGGACAAGCGCGAGTGCCGAGACGGCTGCAAGACACCAGGCGAACAGTTCCACGGCAAGATTGCTTGCTGTGAAGCAGGTCACGATGCCGGAGGGAACGGCGATTCCGAGGCCCACACCCGGGAAGGACCAATGGAACCACAGGGGTATCCCAAAGAGACGGAGTGTCAGCGAAGGACCTGGGAGAGGCGCTTGCGGCATTCGTGCAGTCTAGCGTGACTGCCAAGGGGCCTGCCGCAGGCAGGCCCGCTTGATCTGTGGGTTGGGCCGCCTACTGCACAGGGGCGCCAACGGCAGGCCACCAGACCCGGGCTGGCGACAATGCACCGCTCACCGCCAGACCGGGCCTGTTGGCCTGCCGTTGGCGCTGCCCTTGAGCGAAGGGTTCGCGCTTTGCGTTGACCACCGCGCGGGCCTCTGCCCACTTGCCCACAGCCTGGCATGCCGACGATCAAGGAACTCTCCCCAGAGACCTCATGGTCCTGGTCTTGGAAGATGCAAGGCGCCTGCTTCATGGAAGCCACGATACGTTGCCGCGAGTGGTGCAGCAAACAGAACAATGAACACGAGGTTCAGCAGTGCGTTCTGCCAAAACCCAGACCATAGCGAGAACGCGGTGTCTGGGACAAACCACGCTGCGACAGAAACGGCAATGATTTGCCAGCCCTGCCGAGCCCCGCGGGCGAACAGGCCACGAACGACCAGCAACAGCGCCAGACCCCAACCAAACATGACCGCTCCCAAAACAGCGTGCACAAGTGCAATGTACTCAACCGCGTCGGAGCCAAATGCGGCGATGCGCTTGACGTCAGCGTAGACGAGCAACGAGAAGCCTTCGCGCGTGAAACCAGGCGCAAGAACCAGGACGAGGCCGAAGACCATGACACCGACAGTGACCAGGAGTAGCCACCGCGACCAAAACGGGGAGGGCATTGACTGCGTATTCACACCAAGCACCTACCGTTTGACAAGAGCAGCACGCAACGGCGTGACGCGCATGGCCCGGAATGAAATGAGGGCGATGCGCGGCATGCCGTTGCCTGTTCACTCGATGGAAGGGTTGGGCGCAACCGCTTCAGAAGGGGATACCGGGTTTCCCGTCTTGGCAGTATGGGCACTTGCGCTGAAATACGTCAGTGCCGTTTGCGCCATAGACATGGCCGCAGTCGGGCACTTGGCAATCCATTCGGTAGGCCAGCTGCAAATGGTCTGTGCCTGCGACGCCCCGATTGCCACCGCAGCGCTGGTTGTTCGGATTGATGTAGCCAATTTGGGTTGTGGGCGTGGTTCCGGATCGGAAGGGTGTGGTACTCGGTCCGATCAGGCGCCAGAGCCGCTGTACGTCAGCGATGCTTCGAAGCCGAACGGTCACTTCGCCCCTGGCGTTCTCACTCACTGAGTCAAAGTGATCCGCCAGAAGTTCCTTCGACCAGTGGCCCGCCTGTGTTGCAGGCTTGCGAAAGCAGAAGAGCAGCGAGCCTTTGTTCGTGATGAATGAGAAGGGTTGTTCTTGATGTGCGTCTTCGAACCTGAAGTCGAGGACTTCCCCCTTGCGCATGGGGTAGCAGTTGTAGCGCGGGTCCTCGGCGGCCAAGCCAACCAAATACCGAAAGGCGTCTTTCGTCTCGTTGTGGGCGATGTGCTCAACCCATTCACGATAGTGGGACGCATTGCGCGCTTCAGTGAGCATGTGGGTCTCCTATGACGCGCAGCGTTTGAGGCGAGCCGCCGCTGGAGGCGCAGCCCGGAAGCGGCCTGCTCGACCGAGAGGTTGGTCGTCGCCGCCCTCACGCAGCCTGCTCGAGCGCGAGGTTCCCGTCGATGAACTTCAGGTTGAACTTTAGCCTGTTGATGCGCCAGCCGCTGTCCGTGGCCGAGAGGTCCAGTTCGTCGGTGCCGACAAACCTGCGGGACTTTGCCTCGACCGAGATGCCGCTGCGGTGATGCAGCGCGATCCCGTAGCACCGCACGCTGGCGGTCGATCCGCTGATGGCAGTCCGGAAGTTCCCCACTTGATGGTGGACGTGACTCAAGGGCTTGAACCCGTCGGCCCAGGCTGCGGCGACTTGCCGCGGCGTCATGGTCGCAGGGTCTCCGCCAACCATGGAGGTCATGTCGAGGACGAAGGGATCGGTGAAGCAAGATTCAAGCGTCGGCCAGTCTCGTTCGTCCGTGGCGACGAACATCTTGACAACAACATCTTCGACCTCCTGGCGGACTGCAGGAGCTTCCGGGCTTGTGGGCATGGAACTGACTCCTTCGCGCTGGAATATGCCGGGCCGGCAGCCTGCGACGCCTCACACTCAAGGGAACCAACCGTTCCGAGTGCCGAGAGGTCGCCCATCGCAGTTCGTTTCCATGACTGTACCGCTCCGGTTCTGCCGCTCAAACGGCATGCATCTCGGAGCAGTTGTCGCGGCGAGATGGGCTGTCTGAATCCTCCCGGATCAGCCGTCCCGATTCCGATGCCCGATTGGCCCGCGCCGTCGCCCCCCTATGGCGCTGCCCGGATCCGCGCGATTCCCGTGCGTGCGCTTCGCTCCTCCGCCCATCGGGAACTCCCTTCAGCTCTGCCCTTTCGGGTGATGGCTGCAACGATATGGCACGCCTGCAATTCTCGGTACGGTACCCAAACCGAGGTAACGTCGGGTCTGGCCGCTGTCGCCCAGGTAACCGATCACCCGCCCGGCCGGCGCCGGGCACTCGTCGATCCACTCATCACCCTCCTTCCACTGCCTTCTATTCGCCGAGCCTGACCCGCCGATTCTGCGCCCGGCCGTTGGCGGCGGCGAACACCGCCCATGGGTGGCTGGCCCGGGCCGGCGCGCGCAGCCCGATCGAGCGCCTCGGACGCTGCCGCTACAGTGTGCCGTTTCGCCGCCCGCGCGCGGCTTTCGATTCATGCCCATGAACCTCTTCGCCAAACACGGCCACTCCTGGTATCGCGAGCGCCTTGCCCCGCCGGTCGCGGCACCGCGCATCGTGATCGACACCGACGCGGCGAACGAGATCGACGATCAGTTCGCGTTGGCCTGGGCCCTGCTGTCGCCGCGACAACTGCGCCTGGAAGCGGTGTACGCGGCGCCGTTTTCGTTCGACCATCAGCGGCGCGAGATGATTCGTGCGCGCAACGCCCGCGACGACCCAGGCGCGGCGAGCCCGGCCGACCTGGAACTGGTGCAGCAACACGCCGCGCGCCTGGACCACGCCCAGCGCAAGGGCTGGACGCTCGAAACCCTTGACCTGGCGCCGTTCAATCCACCCGACGTCGGCATGGAGCGCAGTTACCAAGAGATCCTGAGGGTGTTCGAGAAGTGCGGCGTCGCCCCCGGTTCGCGCGTGCATCGCGGCGCGCCCGGCTACCTGGGTGCCCTCGATTCGCCGCAGCGCAGCGAGGCCGTCGAACATCTGGTGCTCACGGCGCTGGCGAGCCCGCCCGATGACCCGCTCTACGTCGTGGCCATCGGCTGCCTCACGAACGTTGCCTCGGCGCTGCTGATTGCCCCCGAAATCGCGGAGCGCATCGTCGTCGTCTGGACTGCGGGTTACCCGTCGCACGCGCCGCAACCCAACTTCGCGTTCAACCTCGAGCAGGACATGGCCGCGACCAGGGTCGTGCTCGACAGCGGCGTGCCGCATGTCTACCTGCCGGGCTATCACGTCGGCGCCCAGTTGCGCCTGACTTATCCGGAGGTCGAGCGTTACGTTGCCGGGCGCGGCGCAATCGGCACCTATCTGCACTACCTCTACACGCACAACCCCCTGTGGGAGTTGTTCGGCATCTACACGCTGTATGCCCACAGCTGGGTGATCTGGGACATGATCGCGATTGCCTGGTTGCTGAACCCGGCGTGGGTGGCCAGCGACCTGACGCCCACGCCGATGCTCGGCGCCGACCGTCGTTGGCGCACCGACCCCGCGCGCCACCCGCAGCGTGAGGCCTATGCGGTGCAGCGCGATGCCATCTTCGCCGACTTCTTCCGCAAGCTCGAAGCGGCGCCCTGAGCCCTGGGCGGCGCGGCCAGGCGCGCTCCGCCGCTACCGAAGCGCCCGCTCCAGCGCCTCGAACTCGGCGTCCACTTCCGCGATCACATAGGCCGACAGATAACACGCCACGCGCTCGCGCACATGCGCGATCAGCGCGTCTTCGCTGTGTTCGCCCGACCAGTCTTCGCCGTCGCCCCCGGTCGCGGCGCGCCGCCCCGACAGCGCTTGCCATTTGGCGCACCAGGTCACGGCCCACAGCCACATCGCGGCGCGCAGCGGCACGAGCCAGGGCCGCCACGCCGCGGCGGCGTCGAAATGCCGCGCCCACACGTCGCAGGCATGCACCACCTGCGGCACGCTCAGCTCGGCGTAACTCTGCAAGTCCCAGGTCGTCGACGTGAACAGCGTCGCATGCGCCAGGTCCAGCGGCGGTTCGCCGTAGCGCGCCTTCTCCAGGTCGACAAGCACCGCGCGCCCGTCGGCGCGCAGCACAAAGTTGCCGGGGTGCGCGTCAAACGCGATCAGGCGCCGCGGCGGCAACTCGAGATTGCGAATCGCGGCGTCGAAGCGCTCGAACGCCGCGGCAATGGTCTTGCGGCTGCGGTCCTCGATCACTGCG
>Ga0315273_10011555_pt1 | contig 11302 bp, 7 predicted proteins | sample YL17G02_0_MG_FD_205753 | JGI IMG/M metagenome (GOLD analysis project Ga0315273, IMG submission 205753) | Sediment microbial communities from Yellowstone Lake, YNP, Wyoming, USA - YL17G02_0 | ecosystem: Environmental > Aquatic > Freshwater > Lake > Sediment | place: USA: Wyoming | collected...
TGCTGCTCGGCGGCTGGGCCTCGCGCAACAAGTACTCGCTCGTCGGCGCCCTGCGCTCGGCGGCGCAGATGATCTCCTACGAGATCCCCATGATCCTCGCCCTGCTCGGCGTGGCCATGGCGGTGGGCTCGTTGAGCCTCAACGCCGTCGTCGACGCACAGGCCGACTACCGCTGGCTCGCCTTCTACATGCCGTTCACGTTCATGCTCTACGTGATCGCCGCCATAGCCGAGCTGAACCGCGGTCCCTTCGACCTGCCCGAGTCCGAGTCCGAACTCGTGTCCGGCTACGGCACCGAGTACTCGGGCATGAGGTTCGGCATGTTCTTCCTCAACGAGTACGCGGGCATGACGATCATGTCCATGGTCGCCGTGACCCTCTTCCTCGGCGGCTGGCACGGACCGTTCGAAGACCTCATCGTCATCGGTGGCGTCGCCGTCGTGCCCTTCGTCTGGTTCATGATGAAGACCTACCTGCTGGTCTTCGCCCTGGTCTGGGTGCGACTCTCCCTGCCGCGCCTGCAGGTCGACCAGCTCATGGCCTTCGCCTGGAAGATCCTCATCCCACTCGGCCTGCTGAACATCGCCGCCACGGCCGCGGTCATCCTCTGGGTGCCGCGCTGGAAGTGGGGACTGCTGATCGTCGGCTGGGTCACGTTGGTGGCCTTCGTCGGCCTCTTCGACCCCATCCTCAAGTGGCGCCTGCGCAAGCAGCGCGAGCGCGTGCCGGTGGTGACTTCCTGATGCTCGGCATGCTCAAAGCCATGCGCACGACGTTGCGCCACCTGCCGATGCGCAAGATCACCGTGCAGTACCCGGAGCAGCGCGACCGGCTGCCTGAGCGTAGCCGCGGCCTTTTCCGGGTCGTGATCGACCCGGCGAGCGGCGAGCCGCGCTGCCGCGCCTGCACGCTCTGCGAGACCAACTGTCCCGTCCAGGTGATCCGCGTCAACTACGCGTCCAAGTATCAGCTGACGGTGCCGAACGTCGCCCGCGTCGCCGCGCGGCGCCTCGAGGCGCAGCCGGGCGTCGACCTCAAGAAGCTGCAGCCGGTGCTCGACGACTTTCACGAGCACGGCACCGGCCTGATCGCCGTGCTGCAGAACGCCCAGCAGGTGTACGGCTACCTTCCGCGTGCGGGGCTGCAGGAGATCTCGCTGCAGAGCGGCGTCGCGCTCTCGCAGATCTACGGCGTGGCGAGCTTCTACAACCAGTTCCGCCTGTCACCTATCGGCAAGCATCTGATCGACGTGTGTCACGGCACCGCCTGCCACGTCGCCGGCGCGCAGCAGATCAGCGAGGCTCTGGAGGAGGAGCTCGGCGTAGCCGCCGGCAAGACGACCAAGGACATGCTCTTCACGCTCGGCTCGGTCGCCTGCATGGGCGCCTGCTCGCAGGCGCCGGTGATGCGCATCGGCGACCAGACCTACGGCAACCTCACCCCTGACCGGACGCGCAAGATCATTCGCGACCTCATGCAGCAGGTCGGGGCCCAGAAGGGGTGAGACGGAGTCCCATGAGTGACGACATCACAGTGAACACCGGCACGAACGGCGACGACGCGCAGGCTGCCGCGGCGCGCAACGTCAAGGTGAAGCCGGCCGCAGACGGTCGCCTGCGGGTGACCGTCTGCGCCGGCACGGCCTGCGTCTTCGCCGGCTCCCTGGCCGTGCACGACGCCTTCGCCGAAGAGGTCGAGGCGGCAGGGCTCGGCGACAAGGTCGAGGTCTCGATCATCGGCTGTCACGGCCTCTGCTCGCAGGGGCCTGTCTCGGTCTGCTCGGACGAGACCTTCTACGGCAAGCTGCGTCCGCAGGACGTCAAGACGGTGGTCGACGAGCACCTCAAGGGCGGCACGCCGGTCGAGAAGCTCATGTACAAGGACCCTGCGACCGGCGAGATCGTGCGCGACTGGCACGAGATCGGCTTCTACAAGCAGCAGACCCGCATCGCCCTGCGCAACGTCGGCCTGATCGACCCCGAGAGCATCGAGGAGTGCATCGCCCGCGGTGGCTACGAGGCGGCGCGCATGGCGCTCACCGAGAAGACGCCCGAGTGGGTCATCGAGCACGTCACCGACTCGGGCATCCGTGGCCGCGGCGGCGCCGGCTTCCCGACGGGGGTCAAGTGGGAGTTCGCCTACAAGAGCCCGGGCGACGACAAGTACCTCATCTGCAACGCCGACGAGGGCGACCCCGGGGCGTTCATGGACTGTTCGATCCTCGAGGGCGACCCGCACGCCGTCCTCGAGGGGATGATCATCGGCAGCTACGCGATCGGCGCGCACGAGGGTTACGTGTACGTGCGCGCCGAGTACCCGCTGGCGGTGAAGCGCCTCACCAAGGCGATCGCCGACGCCGAGGCGCGCGGGTTCATCGGCGGCGACGTCTTCGGTACGGGTTGGCGCTTCCACCTGCAGGTCAAGCTCGGCGCCGGCGCCTTCGTCTGCGGCGAGGAGACGGCGCTTATCGCCTCGATCGAGGGACGCCGCGGCATGCCGCGCACGCGGCCGCCGTATCCGGCCGTGTCCGGCCTGTGGGGCAAGCCGACCAACATCAACAACGTCGAGACGCTGGCCAACATCCCCTGGATCATCCAGCACGGCGCCGACCAGTACGCGGCGTTGGGCGCCGAGCACAGCAAGGGCACAAAGGCCTTCAGCCTGGCCGGCAAGATCGTCAACGGCGGCCTCGCCGAGGTGCCGATGGGCTCCACGCTGCGGCACATCATCTTCGACGTGGGTGGGGGCATCAAGGACGGCCGCGAGTTCAAGGCGGTGCAGCTCGGCGGACCTTCCGGCGGCTGCCTGCCGGCCTCGCTGCTCGAAACCACGATCGACTACGAGAGCCTCGCCGCGACCGGCGCCATCGTCGGCTCCGGCGGCATGGTCGTCGTCGACGACCAGACCTGCATGGTCGACCTGGCGCGCTTCTTCCTCGACTTCACGCAGAAGGAGAGCTGCGGCAAGTGCGTCCCCTGCCGACTGGGCACCAAGCGCATGCTCGAGATCCTCGACCGCATCCGCGAGGGCGACGGGCGCGAGGGCGACATCGAGACCCTCGAGGAGCTCTCGCACTACATCATCGACGGCACCCTGTGCGCCCTGGGCGGCACCGCCCCCAACCCCGTGCTCACGACCATCAAGTACTTCCGCGACGAGTACGAGGCCCATGTCAACGAGAAGCGCTGCCCGGCGGGCAAGTGCAAGGCGTTGATCACCTACTACATCGATCCCGAGGCCTGCACCGGCTGCACCCTGTGCGTCAAGAAGTGCCCGACCAACGTGATCACGGGCGAGAAGAAGCAGCCGCACGTGATCGACGTGACCAACTGCATCAAGTGCGACACCTGCCGCCAGGTGTGCAAGTTCGACGCCGTCAAGGTGCGCTCGGGGATCGAGCAGCCCGCCGGCGTGGCCGGAGAGGCGTGAGGCGAGATGGCGACCACCGCTGAGGACGTGATCCGCGCTCAGGCGGAGCGCCCGGACCAGATCGCCCTGACCATCGACGGGCAGGAAGTGCTCTGCGATCGCGGCGACACCGTCCTAGAGGCCGCGCAGCGGGTCGGCATCCACATCCCGACGCTGTGCTACGAGCCGCGCCTGCCGGCGACGGGCGCCTGTCGCATCTGCCTCGTCGAGGTCGAGGGCGCGCGCAAGATGGCGCCGAGCTGCTCGACGGCGGTGGCCGAGGGCATGGTCGTGCGCACGCAGACCGACAAGGTGCGCGCCATGCGCCACCTGTACCTCGAGCTGCTGCTCAGCGACCACAACTCGTTCTGCACGCCGCCCTGCCGCGACGCCTGCCCGACGCACATCAAGATCCCGCAGTTCCTCGACTACATCGCCCACAAGGACTACAAGAACGGCGTCCGCAAGCTGCGCGAGGACCTGCCCTTCCCGTCGGTGGTCGGGCGTGTCTGCCCGCGGCCCTGCGAGGGTCCCTGCCGACGGCAGCTCGTCGAGCACCCCATCACCATCTGCTGGCTGCATCGCTTCATGGGCGATCAGTGCATCGACGAGGAGCAGACCGGTGACCTGCTGCTGCCGGTCGAGCCGAAGGCCGACACCGGCAGAAAGATCGCCATCGTCGGCGGCGGGCCCGCCGGCCTCGCCGCCGCCTTCTACGCCCGGCTCGAAGGCCATTCGGTCAAGATCTTCGAGGCCTTGCCGAAGCCCGGCGGCATGCTGCGCTACGGCATCCCGAGCTATCGCCTGCCGCGCGACCTGCTCGACAAGGAGCTCAACATGCTCTGGCGTCTCGGCGTCGAGCTCCAGGTCAACACCCGCCTCGGCGCCGACTTCCAGCTCGAGGAGCTCTTCGATCAGGGTTTCGACGCCGTGTTCCTCGCCTTGGGCGCGTTCAACTCGAACGAGATGAACATCCCGGACGAGGACGCCGACGGCGTCGTCACCGCGGTCGACTTCCTCGGTGAGCTCGAGATCACGGGCTCCGTCCACGTCGGCGAGAAGGTCACCGTGATCGGCGGCGGCTTCACCGCTATGGACGCCTGCCGTACCTCGATGCGCAAGGGCGCCAAGGAGGTCACCTGCCTGTACCGCCGCTCGCGCAAGGAGATGCCCGCCCACCACACCGAGGTCGACGAGGCCGAGGAGGAGGGTGTCAAGCTCGAGCTCCTGGTCGCGCCGGTGCGCGTCATGACCGACGACGCCAACAAGGTCACCGGCATCGAGGTGCAGCGCATGGAGCTCGGCGAGCCGGACGCCTCCGGCCGTCGCCGCCCCGTGCCGGTGGAGGGCTCCGAGTTCGTCGTCGAGTGCGACCAGGTGATCGCCGCCATCGGTCAGTACCCCAAGCTCGACGGCACCAGCGAGGAGCAGGGCGTCAAGCGCACCAAGTGGCGCACCATCCAGGTCGACGACTGGACCTTCCAGACCGACGACCCGCGCGTGTTCGCCGGCGGCGACGTCGTGCTCGGCGCACAGACGGTGATCCAGGCCGTGGCCCAGGGCAAGAAGGCCGCCTGGAGCATGGACGCCTACCTGCGCGGCGTGGACATGCCGGATGTCTCACGGCAGCTCGCCGAGCTCAAGGCGTCGCCCTTCCTCGCCGCCCTCACGAACAAGACCGACCTCGATCCGCGCATCAGCCGTTTGGCCGAGATCCCGCCGGTGTTCGTCGACATGACGACCGACGTCGCGCATCCGTCGCCACCCGCCGAGATGCCGAAGAGCGAGCCCGAGGACCGCAAGACCAACTTCAAGCAGATCGAGCAGGGCTTCCCCGAGGAAGAGGCGGTCCGCGGCGCCGGGCTGTGCCTCGACTGCTACTGCCCGGCGAACGGCAAGTGCGACCTGCAGCGGTACTCGATCGAGTACGACGTGTTCAAGAACCGCTTCCACGGCGGCGCGGCTCACGACTACCCGGCGGACTTCCGCCACGACTTCATCATGCGCGAGCCCAACCGCTGCATCAACTGCGGCCGCTGCGTGCGTGTCTGCCGCATGGAGGTCGGCTCGAGCTGCTACGACAACATGGGCCGCGGGTTCGACACCATCGTGTCGACCGCCGACAACCTGCCCTTGCAGGTGGTCGGCTGCGTCTCGTGCGGCAAGTGCGCCGAGACCTGCCCGACCGGCTCCATCGAGACCAACCCGCGCCTGCTCGCCAGCTACGACCTCGACGAGAGCCGATGCATGTTCTGCGGCGAGTGCGTCGAGGTCTGCCCCTACGACGCCCTCGAGCAGGCCGACTTCTTCGAGCTCGCCGGCTACAGCCGTACGACGATGGCGCGCGAGTCGCTCTACGTGCGCGAGCCCAGTCCGGTCGACCCCCTGCGCGAGACGGTCACCGACCTGATCCCGCACGTGCGCGACGGCGTGCTCGGTGACGGCTGGGTCTGGGAGCCTATCCAGGACGACCCGATCGACCTGGGCGGCGGCAACGGCGACGGCAAGGGACTGAGGAGGGACTGATGCCGGGCGGCGACTTCCATCCGTTCTTCTTCGTCGTCATCGCGGCGTGGATCCTCGTCTGCGGCCTGGGCGTCGTGCTCTTCCGCAAGATCGTCTACAGCGCCGTGTCGATGGTCTTCTGCTTCCTCGGCGTCGCGGGCGCCTACGCCCTGCTCAACGCCGAGCTGGTCGCCGTCATCCAGATCCTCGTGTACGTCGGCGCCATCTCGGTCGTGATCCTGTTCGCGATCATGCTGACCGAGGCGCAGGGCAACGAATACAAGCTGTTCTTCAACCGGCAGAGCATCTTCGCCGCCCCCCTCGCGGTCGCCGCGGCGGTGATCCTCACGGTCTTCCTCGTCTCGGCCGAGGTCGCGGACGTGGGCGAGACGTCGGTGAACCTCGGCCTGCGCCAGCTCTCGGCGATCCTCTTCAACAGGTACGTGTTCCCGTTCGAACTCGTGTCGCTGGTGCTTCTCGCGGCGATGATCGGCGCCATCGTGCTGGCGCGCGGCGAGGGTGAGAAGCCGTGAGCGCGCTCGACTGGTGGCTGCTGCTCGCCGTGCTGCTGTTCTGCATCGGCGGCTTCGGCGTGCTCGCGCGGCGCAACACCATCCTCATCATCATGAGCCTCGAGCTCATGCTCAACGCGGTCAACATCGCGTTGGTCGCCGTGTCCCAGTTCCGCGTTGGCAGCCAGGGCGCCGGCGTGCTGTTCGCGCTGTTCGTCATCACCCTCGCCGCCGCCGAGGTGACCGTCGGCTTGGCGATCGTGATCGCCAACTACCGCAACAAGCGGACCGTCCAGGCCGACCGGTTCGACGAGATGAAGGGCTGACGGAGGCGCGCTCGTGGAGGGGACCGAGTACATGAAGATCGCCGTCGCGCTCATCCCGCTGCTCCCGCTGCTCGGCTTTGTCGTGACGCTGCTGTTCGGCAAGCGCTTCTTCGGCGCCAGGGCGCACCTCCTGCCCGTGGCCCTGGTCACGGCCTCGGCGGTGCTCTCCGTCTACGCCTTCGAGTGGGTCTTCCGTCATCAGGAGGAGCCGTTCGTCTGGAACGCCTTCACCTGGATCGTCGCCGGCCGCTTCGAGGTCGCCTGGGGCTTCCAGGTCGACACGCTCACCGGCATCATGCTGCTCGTGGTCGGCGTCATCGGCATGCTCGTCCACTACTACTCGATCGGTTACATGCACGGTGACGAGGGCTACTACCGCTTCTTCGCCTACCTCAATCTGTTCATGTTCGCGATGTTCGTGCTCATCCTGGCGAACAACTACCTGCTGCTCTTCCTCGGCTGGGAGGGCGTGGGCCTGTGCTCGTACCTGCTCATCAGCTTCTGGTTCGGCAAGAAGAGCGCCAGCCAGGCCGGCAAGAAGGCGTTCCTCGTCAACCGCGTCGGCGACTTCGGGTTCACGTTGGGCATGTTCCTCATCTTCGTCACCACCGGCACCCTGCAGTTCGCCGGCGTGTTCGAGAAGGGCGAGATGATCGGCGCCGGCACGCTCCTCTGGATCTGCCTGCTGCTCTTCACCGGCGCCGTCGGAAAGAGCGCCCAGTTCCCGCTGCACGTGTGGCTCCCGGACGCCATGGAGGGCCCCACGCCGGTCAGCGCGCTGATCCACGCCGCGACCATGGTCAACGCCGGCGTGTACATGGTCGCGCGCTCCTATCCGCTGTTCGTGCACTCCGACACGGCGATGCTCGTGGTGATGATCGTCGGCACGTTCACGGCCATCTACTCGGCGTACATCGCGATCACCCAGAACGACATCAAGAAGGTGATCGCGTACTCCACCGTCTCATCGCTCGGCTTCATGTTCCTGGCGCTCGGTGCCGGGGCGTGGGCGGCCGGCATCTTCTACCTGTTCGTGCACGGCTTCTTCAAGGGCTTGCTGTTCCTCTGCTCGGGGTCCGTGATCCACGCCATGGGTGGCGAGCAGGACATGCGCAAGATGGGCGGGCTGCGCAAGCGCATCCCGCTGACCTTCTGGACGATGCTGATCGGCGCTGTCGCGCTCATCGGCGTGTTTCCGTTCGCGGGCTTCTGGGCCAAGGACGAGATCCTCGGCGGCGCCTTCGTGAGCGGCTACTACGTGGTCTGGGCGGTCGGCATCGTCACCGCCTTCCTCACGGCCGTCTTCGCCTTCCGCCTCGTCTTCATGACCTTCTTCGGCGAGTGTCGCGCCTCTGAGGAGGCGCAGCGCCACATCCACGAGTCGCCGCTGGTCATGACGCTGCCGCTCGTGCTGCTCGCCATCCCGTCGGCCGCGCTCGGCGCCTTGGCGGGCTGGCCGCCGGAGGCCGGCTGGATCCACACGTTCCTCGAGCCCGTCTTCTTCGACGTCGAACACGAGGAGTTCGTGTGGCTCGGCGTCGGCGGCGGCCTCATGGTGTTCTCGGTCGCCGTGGCGTTGCTCGGCGTCTTCGTCGCCTACGTGATGTACCTCGGGCGACCCGCGCTGCCGGCCCGGTTGGCCGAGCGGGTGCCGTGGGCCTACCAGGCCTCGCTGCGCAAGATGTACATGGACGAGGTCTACGAGGTCGCCCCGATCCGCAGCACCATCGCGTTCTCGCAGTGGCTGTGGACGGCCGTGGACGTCAAAGTCATCGACGGCGCCGTCAATGGCCTCGCCTGGGTCTGGGAGAGGTTCGGCACGGCGCTGCGGCCGCTGCAGACCGGGCGCGTGCAGAACTACGCCTTCGGCATCTTCGCCGGCATGGTCGCGCTCCTCGCCGTGGTCGGCTGGGTCTGGGGGGTCTGAGGGGATGGGGTGGCAAGACCAGATCGGCTTCCCGATCCTCTCGGTCATCACCTACCTGCCCCTCGCGGGGGTGCTGCTGATCCTCATTCTGCACGGCCTGCGCCGTCCGCTGGCGAAGCTCGGCGCGGAGGGCGCCACCGAGGGCGCGACCGCTCGGCAGAGCTGGTGGCCGACCACCTACAAGGTCATCTCCCTGGTCGTGACCCTGGCGGCCTTCGGCCTCGCGATCTGGATGCTCTTCGCCTTCGACAAGAAGAGCCCCGCCCTGCAGTTCGTCGAGGACTTCACCTGGGTCGAGCGCTTCAACATCCACTACGGCTTCGGGGTGGACGGCATCGCCGCGCTGATGATCTTCCTCACCACGCTGCTCGGCTTCATCGTGATCATCGGCAGCTGGAACTACATCAAGGATCGCGAGATGGGCTTCTTCATCTCGCTGCTGCTGCTGCAGACCGGCATGAGCGGCGTGTTCTGCGCCACCGACCTCTTCCTGTTCTACGTGTTCTGGGAGGCCATGCTGCTGCCGATGTACTTCATCATCGGGATCTGGGGCGGGCCGCGAAAGATCTACGCCGCCATCAAGTTCTTCCTGTTCACGCTGGTCGGCAGCCTGCTCATGCTCGTCGCCATCGTGGTCGTCGTGTGGTACGTCCAGAGCCACGGTGGGGTGTTGACGTTCGACATCCGGGCGCTGAGTGAGGTCGTCTACCCGTACCACCTGCAGTTCTGGGCCTTCGCCGCCTTCTTCCTGGCCTTCGCCATCAAGGTGCCGATGTTCCCGCTGCACACGTGGCTCCCCGACGCCCATGTCGAGGCGCCCACGGCGGGCTCGGTGATCCTGGCCGGCGTTCTCCTGAAGATGGGCGCCTACGGCATGCTGCGCTTCTGTCTGCCGTTCTTTCCCAACGCCGCCATCGACTTCGTGCCCTTCGTCGTCGCGCTCTCGGTGATCGCCATCATCTACGGGGCGGCGGTGTCGCTCGTGCAGAAGGACCTGAAGAAGCTGGTCGCCTACTCGAGCGTCAGCCACATGGGCTTCGTCACGGCGGGCATCTTCGCCTCGATCGCGATCGCCGACAACGCCGTGGGCATGGAAGGCGCGATCCTGGTCATGTTCAGCCACGGCATCCTCACGGGCGCCCTCTTCCTCCTGGTCGGCTACCTGTACGAGCGCACGCACACGCGGCAGATCGCCGAGATGGGCGTGCTCGCCAAGCCGCTGCCGCTGCTCGCCGGCTTCTTCCTGTTCTTCACTCTCGGGTCGCTGGGACTCCCGGGGCTGAGCGGCTTCGTGGGTGAGTTCCTCAGCCTGCTCGGCCTGTTCGAGTACTCGCACGCCTTGGCGGCGATCGGCGCCCTCGGCGTTATCCTCGCCGCCTGCTACTTGCTCTGGATGTACCAGCGCGTGATGTTCAACGACCGTGGCGACGACGACGTGACGCCGGCGTTCTCGCTGCGCGACCTCAGCGCCCGGGAGATCGTCTCGCTTGTGCCGCTGGTCGTCTTCGCCGTGTGGATCGGCGTCTACCCGAACACGTTCCTCGACTTCCTGCACGTCCCGGTCCAGCACATCCTCGACCAGGTGGTGCCGTCTCTCGAGAGCGCCCGGGGCGGCGCGCTCGCCCAGCTGATCGAGGCGACCAGGGGGCTGTTCTAGATGCCGAACAACACGATCACCGTGATCCTGCCCGGCATCGTGGTCGCCGGCACGGCGCTGCTCGTCTTCCTGGTCGACATGTTCGTGCGGCGCAAGGAGATCCTCGCCTGGATAGCGGCCGCCGGCCTGGTCGCCGCCGCGGCGGTCGCCACGGGGCAGTGGCTCGAGATCGACGACGCCGGCTCGGTCTGGCGCTATCTGAGCGGTGAGGGCTCGGCCCTCTTCGGCGGCCGCGCGGCCGAATCAGGCTTCAGTTCGATGGTGGCGCTCGACAAATACGCCTTCTTCTGCACGCTGCTGTTCTGCGTCATCGGCGTGCTCACGATCATGCTCTCCGACGCCTACATGAAGAAGCGCCGCGAGGCGATGGGCGAGTTCTACGGCCTGCTCCTGCTCGTCATCGTCGGCATGATCGGCATGGCGGTCTCGATCGACATGGTCGCCCTCTTCGTCGCCTTCGAGCTCATGTCGTTGCCGACCTACGTGCTGGCCGGCTTCCTGCGCGGCGACGAGCGTTCGGGCGAGGCTTCGCTCAAGTACTTCGTCAACGGAGCCTTCGCTGCGGCGATCCTGCTGTTCGGCCTCGCGCTGCTGTATGCGGCGTCGGGACAGACCAACTACGCGAGCATCGCCGCCAGCCTCAGCAACCTGGGCGCCGACGCCGAGAGCGGCCTGACGATCGTCGCCATCGTGCTCATCGTGGTCGGGTTCGGTTTCAAGATCTCGGCCGTCCCCTTCCACGGCTGGGCTCCGGACGTGTACGAGGGCGCGCCGACCCCGGTGACCGCGTTCATGTCGGTCGGCGTCAAGGCCGGCGCCTTCGTCGGCTTTCTCAAGCTCTTCACCGTGGCCGCCGTCGGCCTGGGCGACATCTGGACGGCGGCGCTCACCGTGCTGGCGGTGCTCACGATGGTCGTCGGCAACGCGCTCGCCCTGCCGCAGCGCAACCTCAAGCGCATGCTGGCCT
>Ga0315273_10011556_pt1 | contig 11302 bp, 11 predicted proteins | sample YL17G02_0_MG_FD_205753 | JGI IMG/M metagenome (GOLD analysis project Ga0315273, IMG submission 205753) | Sediment microbial communities from Yellowstone Lake, YNP, Wyoming, USA - YL17G02_0 | ecosystem: Environmental > Aquatic > Freshwater > Lake > Sediment | place: USA: Wyoming | collected...
CCCCACGCCCGGCCTCCGGCCGGCCGGGGGGAGGGAACCGGAGGCGAAGCGCGCATGCAGCGCCGTGATTGCGGTCCCTCCCCCTGGAGGGGGGAGGACAGGTGGGGGTGGACGACGGTGTCCGGCAGGCCGGGGGGAGCGAACCGAGATGAACCGGCCCAGCGGGACGCCCGATCGAGGAAAGTGCGCCAACGTGCTGCATCTCCGTCACCAGGAGTGGGCGAGCGCGGCCGCGGGGCACGCCGCCACGCACCGCAGCTCGGGTCGGCCGGTTGCCGGCTTGCACGGCGCGCAGGAGTACTTGATCCGCTTGCGGTGCCCGTCCTTGACCGCGCAGACCGTGTCGTCGTAGTCGTCGACGATGATCTCGAGGACGCCGGCCGGACAGGCGGCGATGCAGGGGTGATCGGCGCACTTCACGCACCCGTCGGTGTCGACGGTGATGAAGAAGTCGCCCGAGCCGTCCTTGTAGCCGAAGTTCGCGAGCATGTCGCCTCCCGGTGGTCCTACTCCTTCGACTTGACGTAGAGGACGCGGCCGAACAGCGCCGCGCCCAGCGCGCCGGCGATTTGGCTGTCCATGTCGGTCTTGAGCGCCTTGACGCCGAGCTCCTTCTCGAGCCGGCTGACGACGCCGGCGTTCTTTCCGATCCCGCCGGTGATGGCAAACTCCTTCTCCATCCCGATCCGATCGAGCAGCGAGCACACGCGATGCGCCATCGCCGAGCAGTAGGCGGCGAGCACGCGGTTCTTCGGCCAACCCGCACGCATCAGCCCCGACGCCTCGCTCTTGGCGAACACCACGCAGGTGCTGGAAACCGGCGGTGGCTCCTCGTCCACCGACAGCGACAGGGAGCCCACCTCCTCGATCGGCACCGAGAGGAGGTCGGCCATGACCTCCATCCCCCGCCCCGTTCCCGCGGCGCACTTGTCGTTCATCAGGAACGCCTGCACCTTGCCCTTGTCGTCGCAGTGGATCGCCTTGCAGTCCTGGCCGCCCATGTCCAGCACCGTGCGCACCACCGGCCCGTACATGAAGTTGGCGCCGCGGGCGTGGCAGGCGATCTCGGTGATCGCGCGCTGCGCGAACGGCACGTTGACCCGCCCGTAGCCGGTCCCCACCACGAAGTGGACGTCCGGTATCGCGAGCCCGGTCCCTTCGAGCGCCCACTCCATCGCCTTGCGGGCGCTCTCCGGGCTGTCCGAGCCGGTTCTCATGTTCGAGTAGGCGTAAAGCTTGCCGTCGGCCATGATGACCGCCTGCGAGCTCACCGAGCCGACGTCGACGCCACCCGAGAGCACCTGCGCAGCGCGGGGATCAAGCTCGGGGTCGTGCCAGTTGTACTCCTTCCAGCGCCAGTACTCGACCGCCATGGTCATCCCCTCCCTATGCCCGTTCGTTGACGCGCTCGGCCGCGATCAGGGCCGCTCCCAGCGCCCCGACGAACTCCGGCTCGGCCGGCACCAGCACCTCGGTCTCCAGGGCGCGCTGCATCGAGTCGATGAAACCGGGGTTCCGCGCCATCCCCCCGACCAGCGTGACGTCCTTCTGGAAACCCACCTTGCGCACCATCGAGGTGATCCGCGAGGCGATCGCATCGTGCACCGCCCGCGAGATGTCCTCCTTCGGCGTCTTGGCGTGCAGCAGCGAGACCACCTCGCTCTCGGCGAACACCGTGCACTGCGCGTTCATCGGCACGGTCTTCGACGCGCGTAGCGACATCCGGCCCAGCTCTTCGACGCCGACCTCGAGCGCGCGTGCCATCGCCTCGGTAAAGGTGCCGGCGCCCGCCGCGCACTTCTCGTTGACGGCGAAGTCCTCCACCTTGCCGTGGTCGCCGCAGCGGACGGCGCGGCCTTCCTCGGCCCCGACGTCGATGACCGTGCGGGCGGTGGGAAACAAGAAGCACGCGCCCTTCGCCGCCGCGCCCACCTCGGTGACCAGATCGTCCGCGCCGGCGACCTCCTTGCGCCCGGCGCCGGTCGCCACCACGCATGCGATTCCGTCGCGCCGGATGCCGCCGGCGGCCGCCAGCACCTCCGCCCAGAGCTGATCGAGGGCGGACCCGGTGTCGAAACCCGCGGGCGCGATCCGCTGCGCCAGGTTTCTGCCGTCCTCGAGGAGCACGAGCTTGATCGTCTTTGCCCCAACGTCGATTCCTGCCGTGATCATGCGTTCACCCCCCGCCGTTCCCGTACCGATTTCACACCGCGATGCGGCGCAAACCGAGTGTCTCCATGAATGTGTCGATGCGCGCCTGGGTGCGGCCGCGGTCGAACTCGCGCTCGTCGCCCATGTTGCCCTCGAACGTCATGACCGGGAGACCGGCCTCGATCAGGGCAAGCCGGTTCTCGGCGATGCCGATGGTCAGCCCTTCGCAGCCGCGGTTGTAGTGCAGCATCACGCCGTCGACCTTCCACTCGCGGGCGATCCGGATCATCATCTCGCTCTTGAGGTGCGGCGAGTAGAAGTGCTGCCACTCGGGCTTCGAGAGGTTCCACTCGGCGAGGACGCGCAGCGCCTGGTCGCGACTGGTGAGGGCGATGCCCTTCTCGATCGGCGTGGTGCGCGGTCCCCACGTGCCGTCCTCCTTCACCTCCCACATCCCGATCAAGGCGAACGTGTAGAGCGAGCCCACCGAGACGCAGCCGAACTCCTCGAGGTAGCGGAACACGTCGAGGAACGCCCACGGCGGCTGCGTGTCCGACATCACCCGGCAGCGCTCGTTGGCCACCGCCGCGATGCCGTCCGCGACCCGCTCCTTCATCTCGTCGCGCAGCTCGCGGTAGAGCTCGACAACGCGCGGGTCGTGTTTCATCAGCGTGCCGAACACGTACAGGGAGTACATCGACTTCTCGTCGAGCGGCGCCGGCACCGCCTTGTTGAGGGCGCAGACCTCGGCCCACAACGAGGTCGAGCGGCACTCGTTCTCGATCGCCTCGACGAGCAGCGCATCGTCGTAGGTGCGGCCGGTCACCTTCTCCAGCCACTCGATCCCGTCGTGCAGTTGCCCGACCACGTAGTCGAGGCGGTTGGCGTCGAGCTCGCGGTGGGGACCGACCGAGACGTCGACGGAGAAGAACGGGATCTCCGGCTCCATGTCGGTCACCACCTGGTACCACTTCGAGTGGCTGCAGCAGATGTGGTCCTGCCAGATGAAGTCGGGCTTCGGGAACGGCCCGCCGAACGCGTAGCGGTCGAGGATCAGCGAGCCCCAGTAGTTGCGCATGTACGAGCAGAGATCGCGCGCGTAGCCTTTCTTCTCGGTGGCCTCCATGCACTCCTGGGAGAACTTCCGGTCCCAGGCGATGCTGGCGGCGTACGGCTCGCTGGTGAGGCTGTAGACGTCGCGCCCGAGGCCGGCCGGGACCGCGCCGAAGCTCCACGCCCCGCCGGCCCAGCGCAGGGCGCCGCGCTCGCGCGCGGTGCGGTACTCCTCGTAGTACGCCTGGCGCAGCTCTTTCGCCTTGTTCCAGCACTTCAGGGGTCGCGTCGGATACTTGCCTGTCGCCGCCATCTCGTCACCTCTCGTCTTGCCTGCCGCCTCCCGCCTTTAGAACAGGTCGGCCTCGAACATCTCCTCCTGCCGCAGCATCTCGAGGAAGGCCTCCACCCGGATGCGGAACTGGCCGAGCGGAACCGTCACGTCGAACTCGAGAAAGAGGGTGATGATCCCCTGCGCCTCCAGCGCCTTCTTCAGCGCCGGGATGTCGAGCTCGTGGGGATCGCAGAACTTCTGCTGGATGAGGATCGCCCCCTTGGCGCCGTACTCGCGGGCGAGCGACAGCACGTGGGGAATGCGCGTGCGCACCGGCCAGTCCTTGCTCGGACAGGCGGGGCGATCGATGTAGCGGGCCGCCAGGGCCAGGTTCAGATCGCCGTTCGGCTCCACCTCGTTCCAGAAGTAGCGCGTGCCCGTGCAGTGGTCGTCGGTCACGACGATCGCCCCCAGCGACTCGACCATGCGCAGGAACGGGATGTCGTCGTCCTCGCTGCCGACGATCATCACCCTGATGTCGTCGCCGCGCGGCAGCTTCCGCCCGGGGAGCCGAGTAAGCAGCTCCTTGAGCGCCTGCGAGTGCTCCGCCTTGTCGACCATCTGGTTGGAGATGACCATCTCCATCGCCTCTTCGCCGGTGAGCGGCGGCGGCGACGACTTGCGCAGCTCGTACACCTGGTTGAGCAGCCGGCGGCTCTCGTTGTAGACGTCGATCGAGCGCCGGAGGCTGTCGTCGGTGATCACCTTCCCCGTCCACTCCTCGATCGAGCGGCGGAACGTCGCGATCTCCCCCGCCAGGTACGGGTACGCCCGCGGGCTCTGCACGCCGTGCGGGAACGGCAGGTAGTAGGAGTACTCGATCGGGACGTGCTTCTGCCAGCTCGTGAACGCCTGGCGGATGTGGAGGCAGCTCTGGGCGATGGCGATGCCGTCGAGATACTCGTAGCGCCCCTTGAGGCCTTGCGCCAGGCAGTCCCGGCAGAACGGGCAGAACATGCCGAAGATGTGCGGCTCGGTCACGTCCTGCGGCTCGTGGCTGCCGAGGATGCGGACCGGCAGCACGCCGGCGGCGTACGGGATCTCCTCCGGGAGATAGGTGCAGAAGTAGCCGAGCACCTTGCCGCCGGTGCGCTGCTTCCAGTCGCGCGCGTACTGGTGGCGGTCCTTCTCCCACTGCACGAACCGGTCAAACATCGCGCTTCCTCGCTTTCTCGCGGCCACCACGGACGGCCGGCCGGGGCAGGTATCCCTCCAGGAACAGCGTGATGAGCTCGTCCGCCAGCACGTCGCCGGAGGTCCCTCGCTCGGCCGGGTACCACATGTAGATCCAGTTCAGCATGCCGAACAGGTAGAGCGTGGCGAGGCGCGCCTTCACCTTCGTACCGCCCGCCTGCGCCCCGACGGCCTCGACGGTCTCCAGCGCGATCCTGAAGTACTGGCGCCTGAGATCCTGGACGCGCCGGTAGTACTCGCCGCCCAGCGACTCCATCTCGTGCGCGCAGACCTTGAGCTCGTCCATCCTGGCGAGGAAGTGCTCGAGGTGGTTGGCGATGAGCACGCGCAGCCGCTCGCGCGGCTCGGTCACCGCCTCCAGCTTCGCCTTCAGCGCGCTGACGATCGAGTCGAAGGTGTGGAACTGCAGCAGAAACAGCAGCTCCTCCTTGGAGGAGAAGTAGTGGTACAGCCCGGCCAGGCTCATCCCGGACTCGCCAGCGACCTGGCGGATCGTCGCCTGCCCGTACCCCTCGCGCGACATGACCCGCGCCCCGGCCGCCAGCACGTGATCGAGCTTGCGGTCGAAGCCACTCGTCCGGTTGATCGTCCGGACGGACGGCCGTGCGGGCGCAGCGACGCGCCTCGCCCTCTCGCTGCTCCGGGTGCTCCACTGGTCGGTTTGTCTGGCGGCGCGCATTATCGTCCGATCGAACGTTCGTTCGATTCTTGCACCCGGCGCCACCGTTGTCAACCCTGGTCAGATCTCGCGACTGCACTATGATGAACGCAGTAGAAGCAGCGACTGTCGGGAGGAGGGCGCGAGGTGGACCTGGGACTCCGCGGCAAGGGCGCGATCATCACGGGCGGCAGCGTCGGCATCGGACGGGCGATCGCTCTCGAGCTCGCCCGCGAGGGGTGCCACGTCGCCGTCAACTACCGTCGTCACGACGAAGAGGCGCGAGAGGTGGTGGAGGCCGTTGAGCGGGAGGGCTGCAAGGGGCTCGCGGTCAAGGCCGACGTCGCGAGCTTCGCGGACGCCCACGCGATGGTCGAGCGGGTTCGCGAGACGTTCGGCCGGCTCGACATCCTCGTCTGCAACGCCGGGATCACGTGGGACGGCGTGATCTGGAAGATGACCGAGCAGCAGTGGGATCAGGTCATCGCGGTCAATCTCAAGGGCTATTTCAACTACAACCGGGCGGCGGCGATCGTCTTCAAGGACCAGAAGTCCGGCAAGATCGTCAACATCTCCTCGATCAACGGACTGCGCGGCAAGTTCGCACAGTCCAACTATGCCGCCTCGAAGGGCGGCGAGATCGCGCTCTCCAAGTCGCTCGCCAAGGAGCTGGGGAAGTTCAACGTCAACGTCAACGTGGTGGCGCCGGGGATGGTGCTGACCGAGATGATGGAGGCCATCCCCCAGGAGTTCACAGCGACCGCCATGGCCGAGACGGTGCTGGGACGGTTCGCGACGCCCGAGGAGGTCGCGCACCTGGTCGCATTCCTCTGCTCCGACCGCTCGCGCCACATCACCGGCGAGGTCATCAAGATCGACGGCGGCCAGTACATTTAGGAAGTCGAGAGTCGAGAGTCGAGAGTTGAGAGTCGAGAGTCGAGAGTTGAGAGTCGAGAGTCGAGAGTCGAGAGCTGAGAGTCGAGAGCCGAGAGTCGAGAGTCGAGAGTTGAGAGCGAGGTGCCAGCAACCAGTCAGGCTGACCTGTGGGTGGGTGGGGGAGGCTCTGAACTCTTGACTCTTGACTTCCCCAGGGAGGGACGATGCCTCGTGTAGGGGTCATTGGAGTGGGGCACGGCAGGTTCGGGCGGCGGTCGGACGCCACCGTTCAGGAGCTGGCGTTCGAGGCGTTCCGCCTGGCTGTGACGGACGCCGGCATCGATCGCGACGAGATCGATGCCTCGGTCGTCGCCGCCGTGCCCGAGTATCACAAGCAGCGCTCGGTGGCGGGGGTCGTGCAGGAGTACCTGGGCCTGACGCCGCGGCCCACCTGGCTCACTGAGGTGGCGTGCGCGTCCGGCAGCGCCGCGATCCGCACAGCCTGGATGGCGATCGCTTCCGGCATGCACCGCGTGGTGGCGGTGATCGGCTGCCAGAAGATGACCGAGCTGTCGACCGCGGAGATCCTCGCGCTGATGGGGCGCGTCGGCGAGGTGCAGTGGGAGTCGGTGTTCGGCACCACGTTCCCCGGCTACTACGCGATGTTCGCGGCGCGCCACATGCACGAGTTCGGTACCACCCACGAGCAGATGGCGAAGGTCGCCGTGAAGAACCACCGCTACGGCGCCATGAATCCAAACGCCTTGTTCCAGAAAGAGATTACGTTGGAGAAGGCGCTCGCCTCCGAGCCCGTGGCGTCGCCGCTGTGCGTCTACGACTGCTGCGCCAACGCCGACGGTGCCGCCTGTTTGATCCTCGCCGAGGAAGGCAGGGCCAGGGAGCTGTCGGAGCGTGTCGTGTGGCTCGACGGCGTCGGCTGCGCGACCGCCTCGATGTCGGTGCTGCGCCGCGGCGACCTGGTGGGCCTGCCGTCGGCGCAGGAGGCCGCCCGCGCGGCGTACCGTCAGGCCGGGGTGACCGCCGCCGACATCAAGGTCGCCGAGGTGCACGACTGCTTCACCATCGCCGAAATCATGGCGTACGAGGACCTTGGCTTCTGCGCCAAGGGGGAGGGTGGGGCGTTCATCGACGCGGGACGCTCCGCGATCGGCGGCGACGTCGCGGTCAACGTCGACGGCGGCCTCAAGGCCAAGGGCCACCCGATCGGCGCCACCGGGGTCTCGATGGCGTACGAGATCGTCACCCAGCTCCGCGGCGCCGCCGGCGCCCGCCAGGTGCCGGACGCCGGCGTCGGCCTCACCCACAACGTGGGCGGCATCGGGCAGTACACCTTCGTGCACGTGTTCAGGAGGGAGTGACGCCATGTTCTCCTGGTTCGGCAAGGTCAGCTTCGTCCCCTACACGAAGGTGTCGGACTTCGCCGTGCACCTCAAGGACGGCCGCCTGATGGGGTCCTGCTGCAAGGGCTGCGGCCTGGTGTCGTTCCCGCCGCGCGCCGACTGCTCGCAGTGTCTGGCGGCTGAGTTCGACTTCACCGAGTACAGCGGCCGCGGCACGATCTACACCTTCACGACCATCGCCGCCGCGCCGACCGGCTTCGAGGACGTGGCGCCGTACACCGTGGCGGTGGTCGACCTGGAGGAAGGCGGACGCCTGCTCGGCTGGATCGGCGAGACCATCCCGCCCGCGGAGGTCCGCATCGGAGCGCCTGTGCAGGTGGTGCCGCGCCTGTTCGAAGAGCTGCCTTCGATCAGGGTGTACTACACGGTCGAGCGGCCGGGCACGACCTGGGGCAAGGCGCCGGCACCGCACGTCGGCCAGCCGGACGCTTCCGTCAGGTCGCCGAGGTGATGGCTGCTAGGCCGCTGCAAACCAGTCAGATAACAGTCTGCCGGGGTACTACTTTCTTGCCACAGTAGCCGCCGCCTTGAACGCTTCGGTCACGACGCCGCCGACCGCGTAGTAGCGCCGCAGCTCGGGCGCATACACGAGCGGTCTGATGTTCTCCATCGCGGGCAGCCCGTTCTCGGCCAGCGCGCCTTCGTCGACCTTGACATCGACGATCTCACCGATGAACTGCGTGTGCGAGCCGATCTCGACCGTCCTCAGCACTCGGCACTCCAGCACCATCGCCACCTCGGCGACGTAGGGTGCATCGACCAGCCCGCTCGGCACCGGCGTCAGGCCGCAGGCGGCAACCTTGTCGACATTCCTCCCCGACGCGGTTCCGAGGTAATCGGCGATCGCCACCTGCTCCGCCGCCGGCACATTGACGGTGAACGCCTGCCGGGCGGTGATACAACCGTGCGTGTAGGTCGCCTTGCGCAGCGAGACCGCAACACATGGCGGCTTCGAGCAGCACACCCCGGCCCACGAAGCCGTCATCAGGTTGGCGCGACCGTGTGCGTCATAGGAGCCGATCACCCAGACCGGCGTCGGAAACACCAGCGTCCGCGCTCCCAGCGACCTCTTCATGCCACGCCCCCAGCGCCAGCCGGCGCCCATCTCTTCGCACCCTCACACAGCAGGATCGAACGGTCAAGGCCTTCGCCCCGCTTGCCCGTGAGCGGGCGCGGGGCTAGCATCTTGGAACCGTGACCCGGTCTCGGACTTCTACTGCTCTCAGCCCATCGCTTGCGGGCGAGGTGTGGGGCGGCCTGGCGGCGATGCTGGTGGCCCTGCCCTCGGCGATCGCCTTCGGTCTCGTCATCTTCTCGCCGCTCGGGCCCGAGCGCGCGGCGCAGGGGGCGATCGCCGGCATCGTCGGGACAATCGCCATCGGCGTCATCGCCCCCCTGTTTGGCGGCACACCCCGCCTGATCTCGGCGCCCTGCGCGCCGGCCGCAGCAGTGCTGGCCGCCTTCGCCGCCGAGCTGGCCAGACGGGAGGGAGGGGACGGGCGCGCCGCTCTCGACCCCGACAGAGCCGTCCTTCTGCTCATCCTCGTGGCGCTGTCTGCGGGCGGTCTTCAGCTCCTCTTCGGCACCGCCGGCGGTGGCCGGCTGATCAAGTACATCCCCTACCCGGTCGTGGCCGGGTACTTGAGCGGCGTCGGCGTGCTGATCTTCCTGAGCCAGTTGCCCAGGCTCCTCGGGCTCCCGACGGGGACGAGTCTGGCGGCCGGCCTCGCCTCGCCGTCGCTCTGGAACCTCCGGGGTCTGCTGGTCGGTCTCGTGACCGTGGCCGTGATGGCCCTGGCGCCGCGCGTCACTCGCGCCGTCCCCGCGCCGATCCTCGGCCTGGCAGGAGGCATCGCGACCTATTTCGGGCTCGGCACCGCCCGCCCGGAGATGCTCTCGCTCGCGCACAACCCGCTGGTGATCGGCCCGATCGGCGCGGGCGGTGGGTGGAGCCTGGCCGGGGTCGTCGCGCGCTGGAGCTCCGTCGGCCAGCTCGGCGCCGCCGACGTGCAGCTCATGCTCGTCCCGGCGCTGACGCTGGCCGTGCTGCTGTCGATCGATACCCTCAAGACGTGCATCGTCGTCGACGCCCTCACACGCAGCCGCCACGACTCCAACCGGGAGCTGGTCGGGCAGGGCCTCGGCAACCTCGCTGCGGCGCTGGCAGGAGGCGTCCCCGGCGCGGGTACGATGGGCGCGACCCTGGTCAATATCTCGAGCGGCGGCAGGACTCGGGTCTCGAGCGTGCTCGAAGGCCTCTTCGCCGCCGCCGCGTTCGGGCTCCTTGGCGCGCTGGTGGCGTGGGTGCCGCTGGCCGCGCTGGCGGGGATCCTGATCGTCGTCGCCTCCCGCATGGTGGACCGCAACGTCTTCCACCTGCTCGCGCAGCGTTCGACGGTCCTCGACTTCGTCGTCGTCGCCGCCGTCGTCGTCACCGCCATCGCCAGGAGCCTGATCGCAGCCGCGGGGGTGGGGCTCGCACTGGCGATTCTCCTCTTCCTGCGCGAGCAGATCCGCGGCAACGTGGTCCGCCGCAAGACTTACGGCGACCACACCTTCTCCAAGAAGCGTCGGCTGCCCGACGAGGCGGCGGTGATCGAGCAGAAGGGCGCTCAGACCGCGATCTGCGAGCTGCAGGGCAGCCTCTTTTTCGGCACTACGGACCGCCTCTTCACCGAGCTCGAGGACGACCTCAGGACGAGAAAGTACGTCATCCTCGACATGCGCCGCGTGCAGTCCGTCGACCTCACCGCGATTCACCTGCTCGACCAGATGGAGGCGCGGCTCGCCGAGCGCGACGGCACCCTGATCTTCAGCCACCTCCCCCCGAACCTGCCGACGGGGCAGGACCTGCACGTCTACTTCGACCAGGTGGGTCTGGTGCGACCGTCGCGCCGCGTCAAGGTGTTCGACGAGCTCGTCGATGCGCTCGAGTGGACGGAGGACCGCCTGCTGGAGGAGGCCGGGCTGCTGCATGCGGGCGACGAGGTGCCGCTCGCCCTGCACCAGATCGGGCTGCTGAAGGGGATCGACGAGGAGGCGTTGCGCGCCCTCGCCTCCTGCACCGAGGAGCGCTCGTTTGCGCCGGGGCAGGAGGTGTTCAGGCCGGGCGACGCCGGCGACGAGATCTTCCTCATCCGCCGCGGGGACGTGCGGATCGTGCTTCCGCTCGCGGGGGGGAGGCGCCACCACCTGGCCACGTTCGGCCGGGGGGACTTCTTCGGCGATATGGCGTTCATCGTCCCCGCGGCGCGTTCGGCCGACGCCGTCGCCTCGGTGCCGACGGACCTCTACACGATCTCTCGCGCGCGCTTCGATGCTGTCGCCAGCCAGCACCCGATGTTGGACCGCAAGGTCTTCACCCGCCTCGCCTGCGCCCTGGCGATACGCCTGCGCCAGACCGACACCGAGCTGCGCGCCCTCGAGGAGTCCTAGCCTTCGTGGCCGTTCTTCTCCTGCAGTGCCTTGAGCACCTTCTCGGCGGTGATCGGGAGCGAGGTGATGCGCACGCCGACGGCATCGTAGATCGCGTTGGCGATCGAGCCGAGCACCGGCACCATCGAGCCCTCGCCCACCTCCTTGGCGCCGTACGGCCCGCGCGGCTCGTAGCTCGGC
>Ga0315273_10011557_pt1 | contig 11302 bp, 6 predicted proteins | sample YL17G02_0_MG_FD_205753 | JGI IMG/M metagenome (GOLD analysis project Ga0315273, IMG submission 205753) | Sediment microbial communities from Yellowstone Lake, YNP, Wyoming, USA - YL17G02_0 | ecosystem: Environmental > Aquatic > Freshwater > Lake > Sediment | place: USA: Wyoming | collected...
GTCGGCGCCGAAGGCTGTAGAACGCCACGACGCGGGGCACGTTCAGGTCGTCCTGCGCGGGCACGCCGCCGAAGACTAGCTCGTTGAGGCAGACGCCCGCGGCGAGCATGGATAGCTCGGTGGAGCCTGCCGGGATCGGCGCGTCCGGGATCGTTCGCATGAGGTCGAGTGCCGCCGCCACGTTGGGCGCGCGCTGCACGACGATGCCCGCTGGGCCGGCGAGTGCGAGGAGCACGCGGAGCTGTTCTCCAGGGGCTCCGAACCCGCCGACGGCCTCGAGGGCCGCGCGGGCGTCGCTCGGGCTGTTGAGGTGCACCACGAGCCAGGCGTTCTCGCGGCCCGGCGCCAGGCAGCCGAGAGCTAGCGCGGGCGCGCCGGGCAGAATCGGCTCGTAGGCCACTTTCTCGGGATTGATCGTGGCGGCGAGGCAGTCGTGGCCGCCGAGGAGCCAGTGGCCGCCGGGGCGCGTGGGGCCGTGGAAATCTGAAGCGAGGATCGGAACGCCCATCGCCGCGCCACCGGCCTTGAGGAAAGCCGATGCGACGGGGGCGTGGCCTGCGCACAGGTCGACCAGAAGCGTCAGCTCCCTGCGGCTCAGCGGGAAGGCGAGGCCCTGGCGAAGGTACCGTCGCTCACCGAGTATCGGGCTTGGTCGATCCATCGTCGCGAACCTCCTGTTCGCCTCTGCTGGTGTACTCAGCCCATCCTAGGGCAGCAGCCAGTGCTGGGACCTTGTAAGCCGCCTCCTCGAGGACGGCGCCGGAGACGCGTCCGACCAGGCTCCCGCGCTGGCGGATCTCGAAATCCTCGGTCGCGCCCGGCTCTGCCCTGTAGTAGCCGGTCTCGCAGGGTTCGCCGTACTCGTACTCCAGATAGCCTTGGCCTTCCGGGTCGGTCCACGCCGAGCCCCACTTGCCGCCCCAGGCGAAACCGTGCTCGACCTTCTCCTTGACCTCCTTGGCGAGGGCCGCGCGTTCCTCGGCCGACAGCTCGCGTGGCCCGACGACGTGCAACGTGACCTCGCGCGCCAGGTGGATGACCTCCTCGCGGATGCCACAGGTGGGACACACCCTCGCGCGCTCGACCGGGAAGTAGTGGGCGCCATCGGCGTTGTGGGTGCTGAAGGTGACCGAGAGAGCGCGCAGTTCGCTGACGAGTTCCACGAGCAAGTCCCCTGCCGCTATGTCCGAGCGGCGGGTGCTGATGCGGACGCGGCTGGTGGCTGCGTCGGGGAAGTCCACTTGGAACACCTGCGCGGGCGCCAGGTTGGTGGGGGCCGGCCCGGTCGCGGCCGGCGGGCTTCCGGGGGCGTGGGGGGGCTCGGCCGTTCTGATTCGGCCCGCGATCGCGCGGCTGGCGACCGACGCGTGGCCGACGCGTTCCGCCGCGAGGTAGTGCATCAGCCGGCGATCGGTGATCGAGCTGAAGACACCAGAGCGTCCGTGGCTGTGGCCCGCGGCCACTACCCGGTGCCCCTGCTTGCGGGCGAGGCGGTTGACCTTCAGCACGTCCACCCCCGCCGTCGCGCACATGCCCGCCGTGGCCCGCTGTTCCGGGATGATCAGATCGGTGATCAGGGCCGGAGTGGCCTGCTCGCTCGTCCAGTACCACATGCCCTCGCTCCCGCCGAGCTGGCGGCAGATGAGCTCTGCCTTGGCGAGGGCGCGGCCGGAAATGAACACGTCGGTGCCGCGGATCACGCGCGCCTCGTCGTCCTGTGTGAGCAGGTAGCCCGCAGGGTGCTGGACCATGCGCTGGTCCTCCTCGCGCACCCATTGGATGGCGTGGGTCACCTCTCCGCACCGGTGCCCCATGTCCTTGTAGGGGAGGCCGCCCTTGTGCGTGCGGGCAAGTCCCAACTCAACGGTTTGGGCCTGGAGGGCCTGGACGATCTCGCTCCAGTCCGTGTTCGCGGTCACGAGCGCCTCATGTCCGTCGGCGTCGGAGTCCCCTTCCGTGAACTGCTCGAGGGCGACCTCTTTGTCGTCGAGCATCCGGAGGAGGTCTGGGTCGTGGATGTGGTCCTCGATGATGCGGCGGACCACCTGGCGTGCCGGTCCCCGATACCCCTCCGCCACGTCGCGCTCGATCTCGAAGGGTTGTCCCAGCCCTGGAACGATTCGGAGCTTCGTGTCCATACTCGGCTCTCCTGCCTGGTGCCGGCGAAGGCATGGGTCTTGCCGCGGTGGTGGCCGACGCAAGGCGCAATTGTGAGCATCGATCGAAGATTGCGCTTGACATCGCTGACCCATGGCGCTATAAGAAGGCTCAAAACAAGCCGTAGCGTCTGGTTCGCCCCTCGCCCCACGATTGGTCATTTAACTCGGAAACACGCGAATGTCAAGCGAAAAGAGCGAGGTAAAATCATTACCCAGAACGGATAGCCTTGGCCGGAAACATGCCGGTCAAAAGTCTTTCGGAATGTCCTCAAACGCGCAGTATGGCGTACTTTGCAACATGAAGGCATGGGAAGGAGGTGCGAATGGTGCCGCGAGTCGGTGCCCCGACTTCCTGAGAGAGAAGTCCCCGTCGCCGGGCAAGCGCGGTCCTCTCGCAGGGCGCAGGAAAGCGCGCGCCCGTTCGCTGGCCCTGGGCCGTGGACAAGGAGAGTCCTCATGAAGATCGAGATCCGGCTGAAGGAGGCGCTCGAGCAGATTAAGCAGGGTTGGGACGGGACGATACAGAGTCTATCCAAGGAAGCGAAGGTGGACCGTCACACGATCAAACGGCTCTGCACGAACGACATGACCAATCCCCCGCTGGAGGCGATCGGGAGGCTTTGTGGCTGGCTGATCGGTCACGGCTACCCGGCTGATCGCCTCCCCCAAGCTCTCTTTGCCGCGCAAGCGGACAAACTATGGGACATCCTGTTCCAGTTGAAGCAACTGACTTTTTACCTTGGCGAGTATAACCGCGTCGAGGAGCGATACCCTGCGAAGTTCTGGATTTCTCGCAGAGACGCATGGGTGGCCGCACAAGTCATTGAGCATGTCTCAATGCTCGATAGCCGACCCTCCGGCCAGAAGACCCGATTGCACACAGAATATGTGCCCTTCCACTTCGGCTCCCCGGATGCCCAGGTCGCCGAAGAGCGGTTCAAGGCGGACAAGGCCAATGCCAGGGAGATTTTCAAGACGATGCGATCCCGACCTTCCAAGCACGGGACCATGATGATCGGCTCGCAGAAGGTGAATTATATAACGGAATACTTCATCGCGGATCTCTTTAACGTGCAAGCCTTTACAACGCCCGTTGACAGGTGCAAAGTGCCATTCTTCCTGATCTATCGCCCGTTCGATCGCCAGATGAGTTCTTGCTGTGCGGGCACGAAGCTGCCGGGCTCGAGGAAGGAGACCAAGCCAGGGATCTACTACCGCGACGCCGCGGGCGAATGGGTGGGGTGTCCTTGGGTAGAGGAAGCCCACGATGCAGGGATCACCATAGTCACCTATGACCCAGGCACCGGCAACATCGAGTTGGCCACGCTGGGTCTGTCCGGACTCGGAACAGCCACACTGGGAACGAAGCTGGTTCAGGACGGCCAGCTTTTCTGGCGCATGACCGATACCACGCCCAAGAGCCAAGACCGCAGCGTGGCCGTCTTCATCAGCCGCATGAGCTTCAAGCGGCAAGGTTCCGGGGCCAACGATGACTCCTTGCAGCTCAGGACGTTCGACGTCGTCCAGATTGACGGCAAGACGCTCACCAGGTGTCTCAGGAGGGACTAGCGCTGAGGCGGGCGTAGGCGGCGAGGGCGGCTTCGCGGTCGGATTTCATCTGCGCGATGAGGGAGTCGGCGGAGGGGAACCGCATCTCATCGCGCAGCTTCTGGATGAAGTGGACTTCGATGTCGCGGCCGTACAGGTCGGTGTCGAGGCCGACGAGGTGGACTTCGACCACGGGGGATTCGGGGGGCCAACTGAACGTCGGACGAGTCCCGATGTAGGTGAGGGCTGGGTAGCGCTGGCCGTCGATGTCGGAGTAGGCGGCGTAGATGCCGCGGGGGGGAAATGCCTCGTGGTGGAGATCGAGGTTAGCGGTGGGGAAGCCGAGGGAGCGGCCGACCAGGTGGCCCTGGACGACGGTGCCGAGGAGGGAGAACGGGCGGCCGAGCATGGCCGCCGCGGTGTCGAGGTCGCCGCGGGCGATCGCGCGGCGGATGGCCGTGCTGGAGATGATCTTGCCAAAGTCTCCGAGGAAATCTTCGGAGATTCCCAAAGTCGCCGAGGAAATCTTCGGAGATTCCCTCGGAGACGTTGCGGAGACTTTGGCGTAGAGGACGGGCGCGGGGGAGCGGACCTCCAGCAGCCCCTGCGCCTCGAGGGAGCGGAGGTAGGCGAGGTTGCCTGCGCCTCCGCGGCCGAAGCTGGCGTCGTAGCCGAGAACGATTCGGTCGGTCGCGAGCCAGTCCAAGAGCACCCTGTGGACGAAGTCGTCGGGGGACATGTCGGCCAGGGCGGCATCGAATTGGAGGACGACGGCCACGTCGATGCCGGCGCGCTCGAGGAGCGCAAGGCGATGCCGCAGCGAGGTGATGCAGAGGACATCGCGAGGTCCGACGACGGACTTGGGCAGGGGATCGAAGGTGACCGCCACGGCGTGGCCGCCGACATGGCGCGCCCACTCGACCGTGTCGGCGAGGATGGCCTGGTGTCCGCGGTGGACCCCATCGAATGCGCCGATCGTCGCGACGTGGGACGCGAGGCGAGGGAGTGGCGAGAAGATGCCGCGGACGATCTGCATGGGGCACGCGCTCGGTGAGGGCAGTAAGCAGTCGGCAGACGGCATTCGGCAGTGAAGAACAGCATCCCAGAGCCTTTTCTTTACTGCCGACTGCTTCCTGCCGAGTGCCGCCTGTTCTTCATATCGGCGACTTCGCGGCCATAATCATAGCCGGTCGGGGCGCCGGAAGCAAGTGACATGAAGCGGCGGGCGATAGGCCGGATGAGCCAAAGTATCCGAGGAAATCTTCCGAGATTCCCTCGGATACTTTGACGGCCCGCCGCGGGTGAAGGCGTGCGGTGTGCGGCTGGCTAGGACGTGGAGCGGGCGGTGGCGAGTTGAGGGACGGTGAGGACAGTGCCGGTGCGGAGCGATTCGGGGTCACTGGGGTCGGGGAGCTTCGCTCGGTTGGCTTGGTAGAGCGTACGCCACTTCGAGCCGTCGTGATAGACCTCGCGGGCTATCTGCATGAAGCTCTGGCCCGGCTTGACCTTGTAGGTCTGGGACGTACCAGGGGTCCCTGTTCGGGTTGGGGTGCTCGATGTGGCCTTGGGGGGCGTGGCGTCCGGCGGCGTCGTCGAGGCGGGGGGGAGTTGAGCAACCCCTGTCGTCGGCTGCTTGGGCGCCGGCGGGATGAGCGCGGGGATGACGAGCTTCTGGCCGATGCGCAGCGACTGCTGTGGGATCTTGTTCGCGTCGAGGATCACCTGCCACTTGGCCTCGTCCTTGTAGTAGAGGCGGGCGAGCTTGCGGTAGGTGTCGCCCTTGGCGACGACGTGGGTGGCGAGCGGCTTGGCCGGCCCGGCGGCCTGTGTGCCCTGGTCGGGCGGGTTCTTGGGGAATTTGATCTCGGCCTGGCCGGTCTTGGTGTCGGTCCTGTCGTTCTTGTGGTCGGCCTTTGTGTTATCGGCGACGAGCCCCTTCGTGGAGTCCGGGGGTGTTCCGCCGGAGTTGATCGTGGCGCGGTTGGCTGTCATGCGGTCGGTGGGTATCATGGCCGCTGGGTTGACGGGCGAGGGCCCGCCGCGGGCCGGGCTGGGGTGCTCGTCCGCCCTGTCGGCCGGGGTGGCCGGCTCGACGGGGGTCGTGGCCCTCGTGGTGGCGAGATCGGTGGCTGGGGGCCTTTGCGGGACGTTGGCGAGGTCGTCCTCAGGCTTCGGATTGCGCCCCCAGATGATGACGACGAGGACCATGAGAGCCAGGATCACCAAGAGCGCAATCTTCGCATCCTTCCGCATGAGCGGTCTCCTTTCGGGCGCGGTAGCCGGCCCAGCCGATTGAGGCATAGACATTGGACAGTCTCTTTGACGGGGAGAATGCTACGGGGAGGACGATATACTTATAGCGCGTGGACCGGGAATGTCAAGGGGAAAACTGCGAAAGTTTCTTACTTTGTTGAGATTTTCGCGCCGGCAGCATCCCTCCCGAAGGCTTCATGCCTTCCCTCCCGAAGGTGCTTTTCGCGAATAGCCTTCGGGAGGGGGTGGTATGAAACCTTCGGGAGGTCGGGGGAGGCAAGAGAAGACCGCCTGAAGGCGGAACTACAAACGCCGTCCGCCGTACGGCGGACGGGACTACATACGAAGGCCGCTCAGGCCTCGGCGGCCTTGGCGACGCGGGCGGCGGCGCGAGCGGCACGCTTGTCTTGAGGCTCCTCGCGGAGGATGAGGATCGGGGCCGCGATGAAGATGGTCGAGTAGGTGCCGGCGATCATGCCGAAGCACATGGCGAGAGCGAAGTCCTGGATGACGCCACCTCCGAAGATCAAGAGGGAGATGACGGCCAGGAACGTGGCGCCCGAGGTGATGACGGTTCGGCTCAGGGTCTGGTTGACGGCGTTGTTGATGAGGTCATGGTCGACGTCGCGCTTGCGCTCCTTGCGGCGGTTCTCGCGGATTCGGTCGAAGATGACGATGGTGTCGTTGATCGAATAGCCGATGATGGTGAGCAGGGCGGCGATGACCGTGAGGTTGAACTTGCGGCCCATGACGGCCAGGAAGCCCATGGTGATAAGAACGTCGTGGACGAGGGAGGCGACGCCGGCCATGCCGTACTTGATCTTCTCGAATCGGAGCCAGACGTAGGCGATGATGGCGAGCCAGGCGGCGACAACGCCGATGATGGCCCAGAGAAGCAGCTCTTTGGCGACCGCCGGGCCGACCTTGGTGACGCTGGGGATGGGGTCAGAGAGGCGGAAGGTGTCGGTGTCGGCGCCGATGCGGGTGGCGAGGTCGTCGGCCTTGGCCGTCGGCGCAGTGATCAGGATGGTCTGAATGTGGCTGCCGGATGCCTGCTCGGGCGGGAACTTGGCGGTGGCTTCGATGTTCCAGGCCGTGAGCTTCTCGTTCACCTTGTCGAGCGTGACGGGGCTCGTGAGGTTGACGGCGAGAACCGTCTGCTCGGCGGTCTTGGAGCGGACCTCGATCCCCGGGGGAGCCAGCTCGTCCTTGAGGACATCCTTGACCGCTGCCGTGAGGCTGAGGGCGGAGAACGCCCTTTCCACCTGAGCGCGGACGCTCATGGGGTCGGTGAGGCTGCACTGGAGTTCGAACACCTTGTACTCACCCTTGCCCACTTCGTCATCCTTCGGCGTCACCCGCCACTGGCCCTCGACAGATTTGAGCTGGGCCTCCAGGTCGGACAGGCGGACGGGGCTGTCGGTCTTGACCGTCAGGTTGGTCGGGTAGGTGGCGTGGACCGGCCCGGCCTTGAAGGACTTGTCGGCGATGGCGGTGGGAGCGCCCGCCTTGATGGGTTCGAGGGCCTTCTCGAGTTCGGCCTGAAGGGCTTTGGGGTCGAGGGTCGGGGAGGCGGTCTGGAACGTGGAGTTCTTGCCGTCCTTGTCGGCCTTGTCCACGGCGGTGAACGCGTAGCCCGGCGCCTTCTTCTCGAGTTCGCTGAGGGCGATGGGTTTGGGGGTAGAGAAGGTGGCCTCGCGGGTCGTGGGGGGGACGCGGGTGTCCGTCGTGACGTCGAGGATGATGGCCTCCGAGAGGGAGGGGATTCGGATTTCAAACTCGTAGGAGCGGCGGCCGGCGAATGCGCCGGCTCGCTGTGTGGTGGAGATGAGGCTCTGGACCTCGGCGTCGGCGAACTCAGGACCGGCATCGTGGAGGCGACGGGTGATTTCCTCGGCGTCCATCTCCTGGTTCAGGGCGATGTGGAGCATGGTGCCGCCCTTGAAATCGATGTCCCAGTTGTTGCTGCCGCGGGCGATGAAGACGACCATCCCGATGGTGATCAGGACGGCCGACATGCCCATACTGAGGTAGCGAAACTTCATGAACGGGATGTTGGTGCGCTTGAAGAACTGGAGCATCGGGATGCGGGTCATGAAACGCCGCCAGATCAGAATGTCGAAGATGACGCGGGTGACCGTGACGGAGGTGAAGAGGTTGATGATGAGACCGATGGTGAGGGTGAGGCCGAAGCCCTTGATGGAGCCGGTGCCGATCCAGTAGAGGATGACGGCGGTGATGATGGTGGTGAGGTTGGAGTCGAAGATCGTGGTGAAGGCCCTCCCGAAGCCTTCGCGGACGGCGAGACGTAAGGGTTTCTCCGTGGCCCCGTGCAGCTCTTCACGGATGCGCTCGTAGATCAGGACGTTGGCGTCGACGGCCATGCCGACGGTGAGGGCGAGGCCGGCGATGCCGGGCAGGGTGAGGGTGCTCTTGAAGAGGATCATGATGGCGACGAGGATGAGGACGTTGAGGACGACCGCGAAGTCGGCGATGAGGCCCGCGCCGAGGTAGTAGACGGCCATGAAGAGGACGACGAGGATGGTGCCGATGACGCTGGCCCGGATGCCCTTGGTGATGAGGGCGGAGCCGAGGCCGGGGCCGACGGTGTTCTCGTTCTCGAGTTCGAGCGGGGCAGGGAGGCTGCCGGCCATCAGGACGGTGCGGAGGTCGGCGGCGGCCTTGTCGGAGAAGTCGCCTTCGATGATGGCGTCGCCAAAGATGCGGGTTCGGATGACGGGCGCCGAGTCGCACGTGCCCTTCTGGTCCTTGACGATGTTGAGGTCCTTGTCGCGGACCGTGTTGAGGATGATGGCGAGGCGCTCGTTGACGTGGTCGCCGGTGACTCGGGCGAACTCCTGCTCGCCCTTGGGGCTGAAGGAGAGGCTGACCGAGTAGCCTGCGAGGCTGCCGCCCGAGCCGGGCGGATTGACGCGGGTGCTGACGATCTCGGTGCCGGTCATCTCCTGCTTGTCGCTGACGAGGACCTTCTCGTCGCGGCTGGCGCCTTCGCCGGCGTGGGCCTTGATGGTGTACTCGGTGTAGCCGGGCGGGGCGACGCCGGTCTCTCTCCAGGTGTTGTGGGCCTCGGAGTTCTGGCTGGCGACGATGCGGAACTCGAGGTGGCCGATGTTCTGGATGATCTTCTTGAGGCGTTCGAGCTCGGCCATCTCCTGGCCGGGGAGCTGGACGAGAATGCGAGCGGTGCCCTGGGCCTGGATGCGCGGCTCGCGCAGGCCGTGGATATTGATGCGCTTCTCGATAATGCTCTTGATCTCTTCCGCGCTGGCGGCCTGGTGGCCGCCGACTTGGACGATGCGGTAGAGCAGCTCGGTGCCGCCGCGGAGGTCGAGGCCGAGGTTGAGGCCGCGGGAGACGACCTCGATGGTGCGTTCCTCGATCCGCTGGTTGGAGTCGCCGGAGACCTCGCGGACGGAGAGTTCCCGCTCCTCGCGGTAGTGGAGGAAGCTGGTGAGCCAGACCGCGATGTTCGTCCTCTCATACGAGACGACCTGGCGGAGCGAGGGGTCGATCTTGCCGTCGGCTCCGTAGGTGTCGCGCACGGTCTCGATGGCGTACGGGGTGTCGCGGTAGGGGAAGAAGACACCCAGGAAGAAGAGCGTGGATAGGAAGACCAGGGGCGCCCGCCAGACGAGATTCTTCGAATCGCGCGGCAGGCTGTCAACCAGTCGGCTCAAGAAACCTGGCATGATGCGGGTCTCCACTCAAGGGTTACTTGTTCTCAGTCTTGTCCTTGCCCTCCGCCTCCTCGGACGGGACGCGGCGGCTGATGCCCGACTTGCTGAGCAGGACCTCGCAGTCCTCGGCGATCTTGAGCTTGATGTCGTGGTCTCGGACCAGGGTGACAATGCCGTGGATGCCGCCGGCGGTGATGACCTTGTCGCCTTTCTTGAGGGCTTCGAGCATGCCCAGACGCTCGCGCTGGCGCTTGCGCTGGGGGTGGATCATCAGGAAATAGATGATGAGGAACATGAAAGCCATCATGATCAGGAAGCTGTAAGGGCTTCCCGACGAGTCTCCCGAAGGCTGCTTCTTCGCGGCCTCGGCGAGCGGGAGCAGGTTGGTCCAGAGGGCGATGGGGTTCATTGCGTTCAGCTATCCTCCAGTTTTGTTGTACCGCCGCCATCTTGGCGGCTGCCAGTCCGCCGTACGGCGGACTGGCGTTACAATTCAGACCCTAGAGCGCCGCGCCTGCTTTCTTCCAGGAACGCGCGCTTGAAGTCGGCGTATCGGCCTTCGAGAATCGCCTCGCGGCACTGGCGCACGAGGCGCTGGTAGAAGCGAACGTTGTGTATCGTCGTCAACACGGCCGCCGCGATCTCGCGCGCGATGAAGAGGTGCCGCAGGTAGCCGCGCGAGACGTGGCGGCAGGCATAGCAGTCGCACGTCGGGTCGAGCGGACGCGGGTCCTCGCGGTAGCGCAGGTTTCGCAGCCGCAGCTTGCCGCCCGGGACGAAGGCGGTGGCGCTTCGCGCGTTGCGGGTCGGCAGCACGCAGTCGAACATATCGATTCCGCGCTCGATGCACTCGACGAGGTTCGCCGGCGTGCCCACCCCCATCAGGTAGCGCGGCTTGCCCTCGGGCAGCCGCGGGACGGTGGCGTCGAGGACGCGGTACATCAGGTCGTCGCCCTCGCCGACGCTGACGCCGCCGACGGCGTAGCCCGGGAAATCGAGGTCGACGAGGCGCTCGGCGCACTCGGCCCTGAGCGGCTCGAAGACGCTGCCCTGCACGATGCCAAAGAGCGCCTGGTCGCCGGGGCGGCCGTGGGCCGCCTGGCAGCGCCGTGCCCAGGCGACGGTGCGTCGCATGGCCCGCTCGGCCTGGTCGCGCTCGCACGGGTAGGGCGCGCACTCGTCGAAGGCCATGATGACGTCCGCGCCGAGGCGGTTCTGGATCTCGATGGCCCGCTCGGGCGTGAGGCGGACGAGGTGGCCGTCGATGTGCGACTGGAATTCGACGGCGTCGTCGGTCACGCGCCGCAGCTCGGCCAGCGAGAAGACCTGGAAGCCGCCGCTGTCCGTGAGGATCGGCCGGGGCCAGCCCATGAAGCGGTGGAGGCCGCCCAGGCGGGCCACGACGTCCTCGCCGGGCCGCAGATGGAGGTGGTACGTATTGCCAAGGAGCATCTCGACGCCGGCCGCCTCGAGCTGGTCGGGGAGAAGGGCCTTGACCGTGCCCTGGGTGCCGACCGGCATGAAGGCGGGGGTGGCGACACGCCCGTGGGGCGTCTCCAGCCAGCCCGCCCGCGCGGAGCCGTAACTTGCATGAATACCAAAGAACGGTCGCGGCGTCAAATCCGGGCCTCGCTCATCATCGGA
>Ga0315273_10011561_pt1 | contig 11301 bp, 9 predicted proteins | sample YL17G02_0_MG_FD_205753 | JGI IMG/M metagenome (GOLD analysis project Ga0315273, IMG submission 205753) | Sediment microbial communities from Yellowstone Lake, YNP, Wyoming, USA - YL17G02_0 | ecosystem: Environmental > Aquatic > Freshwater > Lake > Sediment | place: USA: Wyoming | collected...
GGAGGCGGAGATCTCGGCTGACCGGCGCAGCCAGGTGGGGACGGGGGACCGGAGCGAGAAGATCCGCACCTACAACTTTTCGCAGAGCCGGGTGACCGATCACCGGATCGGGCAGAGCTGGCACAACCTGTCGGTCATCCTCGACGGTGACCTGGAGGCGATCGTCGACGCGCTGGCCGAACACGAGCGTCTCCAGCGCATGGGCCAGGCCGCCACCGGCGCGACGCGCTGACGGACGCATGATCTCTCTCTCCTCATCGCGGCGGCGCGCAGTCGCGGTCATCTCTCACATCTCCCGCCGGTTGGCGAATGCGGGGGTCGAGCGCGCCCGGGCCGAGGCGGAGCTGATCGTGCGGGCGGCGGCCGGCCTCAGCACCGAAGAGCTGATCCGCGACCCGGAACTGTTGCTCTCCGAGGACCAGGCGAGGTGCTGCGATGAGTGGGCAGCGCGCCGGGTGGCGAGGGAACCGCTTCCCTACCTGGTCGGCACGGCCGAGTTCTTCTCACGCACTTTCCTGGTGTCTCCCGCGGCGATCGTGCCGCGGCCGGAGACCGAGATCCTCGCCGAGGCCGCCCTCGAGCGGGCCCGCGCGTTCGGGGCCTCGCTCGCGGTTGATGTCGGGACAGGAAGCGGCGTTCTCGCGGTGACGCTCGCGAGTGAGATCCCTGACCTGAGGGTCATCGGCACCGACATTTCGCTGGACGCACTCCGTTTGGCCGCGAGGAACGCGGAACTGCACGGGGCTAGCGCGCGGGTGCTGCCGGTCTGCTGCGACCTGCTTGCCGCGGTCGGCCGGCCGGCGGACTGCGTGGTGGCCAACCTGCCGTACATCGCGCGGGACGACTTCGCCGGCCTCGAGCCAGAGGTGCGCGACTACGAGCCGAGGATCGCGCTGGATGGGGGAATGGACGGGCTTGGGATCATCAGGCGGTTCAGCGTACAGGTATGCGACCATTTGCACAAAGGGGGGTTCGCGGCGCTGGAGGTGGGCGCAGGGCAGGCCGAAGAGGCGGCGAAGCTGCTGACCCGCGGCGGTCTGTGCGAGATCGAGGTGCTGCCCGACTACGCCGGCATCGAAAGGGTGGTGATCGGGTGGCGCCGGGGGCGGTGATGATGGTGGTCGTCAAGACAGAAGTGATCGAGGTTGACCCACAGGAGCCGGACCCTGTTGTCATCAGGTACGCGGGCAAGGTGATCGAGACCGGCGGCATGGTGGTGCTGCCCACCGATACGGTTTATGGATTGGTGTGCGACTCTCGCAGCCGGGAGGCGGTCGAGCGGATCTACCGGGTGAAGGCGCGCCGGCGTGACCTGCCGCTGATTCTGCTGCTCCAGGACATGTCGCAGGTGGCCGAGTACATCGAGGAGGCGCCCGAGGGAGCGATCCGCGCGATGCAGCAGTTCTGGCCCGGCCCACTGACAGTGGTGCTGCGAGACGAGGGTGAGGAGACGAGGCCGGTGCGCGCGGGGAAGGACACTGTCGGCCTGCGATTGCCAGCCCACATGGTGCCGCGGCTTGTGGCCCGCGAGGTCGGCGTGGCGCTGGCCAGCACCAGCGCGAACCGAAGCAAGCAGCCTCCTGCAACGAGCGCGCAGCAGGCGGTGGAGCACCTCGATGGACTGGTGAACATGGTGCTGGACGGAGGCCCAACGCCGCTGGGCCAGGAGTCAACAGTGGTGAGCTTCACGGGGGAGCGGCCGCGGGTGTTGCGCGAGGGCGCGATCACGGCAGAGCGGCTGCGCGAGGTGGTGGGCGAGGTGGATGTATAGGGCGGCTTCCTCTGACCCACGGGGGCTGCCAGCATGTCGGCTCCTGGCCGTCGAGCATGTGGTATACTTGCGGCTAGCGGCGGGTCCGGGAGGTAGGCATGGTCTTCAAGGCAGTGATCCACGATGCGGAAGAGGGTGGCTACTGGGCTGAAGTGCCTGCGCTTCCCGGTTGCGTCACCCAGGGCGAAACGCTCTCAGAACTCCGCGACAACCTGCTGGAAGCGATACGAGGGTGCCTGGCCGTGCGCAAGGAACTGGGCAGAAGCTGAAGCTCCTGCCCTACGGGGCCCGTGCCTAACATCTCAGCGAGGAGGGCGAACCAGTGGCCGACACACTCGAGACGATCCTCAAGCGACGCAGCGTCAGGAAGTACCAGCCGAAGCCGATCACGGACGATCACTTGCACACCATTCTGGAGGCCGGCCGTCAGGCGCCCTCGGCCGCCAACCGCCAGCCGTGGCATTTCGTGGTTGTGCGGGAGGCGGAGGAACGGAAGAAGCTGGCCGAAGCATGCTCCGGGCAGACGTGGCTGGCGGATGCGGCGGTGATTATCGCCGGCATTGGCAAGCCGGGGGTGAACGAGAAGTGGCACCCGGTTGATGTCGCCATCGCGATGGAGAACATGATCCTGGCGGCGACATCGTTGGGGTACGGCACCTGCTGGATCGGCGCATTCGACCAGGCGCAAGTGAAGGAGGCGCTGGGCGTGCCGGAGGATATGACCGTTGTTGCGCTGACACCCGTTGGCGTTCCCGCCGACAGCCCGAACGCCCGCCCGCGCATGCCCATGTCGGAGTTTGCGTCGCTGGGGAAATACGGGAAGCCGATGAAGTGAGGCCGGCGAACGGCCAGCCACAGATGGACGCAGATAAGCACAGGTGACGGCGGGCGCCTGGGCGCCCGTGGGAACCAGACTCATACAGCGGTAACATCAAGGCCCCGCACCGGAGTGCGGGGCCTTGCCCTCAGCATGGAGGAGAAAGGGGCCTATCGGCGCTACTCGTCCCGCGCCGTTATGCCCAGCTTGGCCATCCTCTCGCGGATAGGCTTCTGCGCTTCCGGCGCGAGGCGGCTCACCTGCCAGAAAGCGTTGTTGTCATTGATCTCCTTCACCAGTGCCGCGCGAGCTACGCCGTGCAGGCTCCCGACCTGTTCCAGCGTTTGCTCGAGACTGGTCCGCGTGCCTTGCTGTGAGTACTGGTCGAGGACCCCTTCGCCGGCCGGCGGTTCGGTACTGAAGAGCTCGTCGGATAGGTCTGTGTTGTACTCGATACGATTTACCTCGGCGCGCCAGGTGTTCCACAGGCCGTCGGCCTTCCACTTCATCTCGGTCTTCCAGCCAAGCACCAGATGCGAACTTGGGTCTATGGTGACTGTGTCGCTGCTCGTCTTGTCAGTCCCGTCGGTGCGGACCTCGACCAGAAGAGCCTTAGTTCCATCACCAAGCGTGACCGTTTCCGTACGCGTAGGCTTGCCCTGGCGTGCCAGGAGGCGGAGCCGTTCCGGGTAGCTGAAGAGGTCGGCGTCTCGATTCCTCCTACTCAACTCAGAGACATGCCGCAACACGTAGCGGTAGGGCGCGGGATGCCAAGAGAGGGTGGTAGGTTCGGGAAGGATCAGGAGTTCGCGGTCGCCGTGCTCAATCGAAACGGCCTGTCCGGGCGACTCGCAGCGCCGCTTGTCCGGGAACCTGATCTTCACGTCGAAAGAGTACCAGGCGCCCGCGAGTTGCTGTCGTCCAACGTAGTGCACTGTCCTGACCTCGTCCAACGCCCGCGCGGCGGCGGCCAACGCCGCGCCTGCGTCTGTCCGGCGACCGCCTAGCAAGCCGCCGCCAACCAGGAGAACCACGAAAGCGGCGCATGCGGCGGCCAGTCGCGCACGGGCGGCCAGGCCGTGTCCGCGCCCGCGCTCTTGCGAAGGCTTGCTAACTGCAGCCTCCGCAAGAGCCGCTGGGAGGGGCCAGCTTCCCGCCCTTCGCGAGTAGCCGTCCAGGAATCGCTCGGCCGCATCGACCTCACGGCAATCGCGGCAGGAGCGCGCGTGCCATCGCCACGAGATGCTTCCATGGAGACCCTGCCTGTTGGTGAGAAGCGAACTTCCCATCTGGCATACCATAGCATTGCTCCCTATGTTAGGCGTTGATCGGGCACAGCAGAGGCCTGTGAGGAAGGCTCTTCCGCCAGCAGCTCGCGGAGCTTGCGCACGGCCTCGCCCAGACGCCAGGCCAGCGTTCCCACCGGCTCGCCCAAGATATCAGCGGCCTCGGCGAGAGTGAAGCCCTGGAGCTTGCAGAGAACGACGACTCGCGCTTGCTCCTCGGGTAGTTGGCTCAACGCGTAGGCCAGCGCCACGCGCATCGCGGCTCTGTCTGCCGCGTCGATCGGGCCATGCTGCGCGGCGCGCTCGTACTCGTCAAGCAGGCGGCCTCCGCGTGCGGCGTCTCGCCGGTGCGATGCCAGCACCGAGTAAGCGATCTTGTGGGTCCAGGTTCGCAGGTTGCTCTCGCCCCGGAACTGGGAGAGGCGCTCCCAGATCCGCGCGAAGCTCTCTTGGGTGAGATCCGCGGCGGTGTCGGGGTCCCGGGTGAGCCACATGAAGAGGCCGAACAGGTCGGCACGCACGCGCTCCGCAAACTCGCGGGCTGCTCGTTCGTCGCCCGACAAGACGCTTCTCACCAGCCTCTGGTTCACGTTTGTCATACGGCAACCCCGCCTCCGGCCTCTTCCATCATCTCTCGGCCCTGCCCTTTCACTCCCATTGACGCCTGTCAAGGCCGGATTCTTGGGCCGGCTTCTCCTGGGCCACGCGAAAGGCCCCGCACGGAAGTGCGGGGCCTGGTCGTTCATCCTGGCAAGCCGCGGGCTTGCCCTACCGCTAACGCCGTCAGTACCTGAAGTCGCTGTAGTGGTGCCGGATCGGCTCCAGCGAGCTGCCGACCGAGACTATGTACCAGTCGCCGCCGAGCTTGCGCAGCCGGTAGGAGACGTAGACCGTCTGCCTGTCGCCGTCCGGGTCGTAGAACTGGTGCCGGCCGGTGACGAAGAACTCGTGGTTCGAGAGCCAGATCGGATCGTTGAAGGTCAGCGCCACCGTCTGGGTCGTAGCCATCGCATCGGCGGTCATCGCGTAGTAGTCATCGGTCGTGGTCGAGTACTGGTACTCGCCATCGAAGTAGACACGGATGTCCACGTCATCGGTCAGGTGATAGGCGAGCTGGGAGATGTCGCTGTCGTACCAGGCCCGCCGGACATCGCTCAGCGACTCATAGGCGCCCCGCTCGTCCACCCGGTAATCCGTGCCGTAGTAGCGGTACGGACTCACGGGCGCGTAGGTGTACTCGGCCGGCGCGTAGTAGCAGCGCTCCGGGGAGACCCATCCAGGCGACCAGCCCCAGTAGTGGTAGACGGCCGGGTAGTAGCCCGGGTAGTAGAAGGCGAACCAGTACGGGTCTGACCAGTAGTACCCGTAGTAGAAGGAGATCACCGTGTGGTGTCCGTGCCAGCGGTTCTTACCGGCCCAGTATCCATCGGTGTAGCCGTCCCAGTAGCCGTCCCAGTAGTCCGACGGGTGGCGCGGCGCGAACACGTAGACGAAGGTGGGGTCGCCGTGCTGCTTGCGGACATGGCCGAAGCCGACGCTGAGGCGGCTGACACTGTCGCGCACGATGATCGTGGTGTCCGAGGAGATCAGGTTGCCGACGTTGTCAACCGTCGGCCGGCCGCGTGTCAGGCGGCCCCGTTCCTGATTCCGGGTCCTGACCCGCTCGCCAAACTGCTTCTGAGCGCGGTCGCGGTCCTCTGGCTGGACGATCTTCACGTTCCGATCGGCCTCAGGGCCGCGGAAGCGCGCCTCGGGGACGCCCTGAACTCTTCCCTTGCCGCTGGGCGCCGGCGCCTGTTTGGCCTGACCGTTCCCCTGGCGCGGACGGATCCGTTCCTGATCGCGCTGGGTGTCGCGGCGGAGCTGCGGGCGCTCATCGGCGCGAATGCTGTCCTGCGTGTCCGGAGTGCGCCGCAAAGGCTGGGCCCTCGGGCGGTCCTGTTGGGCGGGAGTGGGCTGTTCAACGCCGCGGGGCCGTTCGCGGTTCTGCACAGGGCGCTCGGTGTCGACGCGCCGCGGCTGAGCCTGCGGGCGTTCCCTCGCGATAGGTTGCTCAGGCGCGGGCTGGCGGCTGCGGTCAGGCCGGTAGGCCGGCTCGGGCCGCTGTCGTTGGAGAGGGGTGGCGGGGGCGGCCCGCTGCTGGGGCGCTGCGTTCGACCGGTCAGGGGCCGCTCGCTCTTGCTGCCGCGAGCTGCGATCGTCTCGTGCCGGCTGCGGCCTGGACTGTCGAAGTCCGCCCTGGTTCATCGGGGTGCCGCGTGTCTCCCGGGCGGGCTGCGCCGGCTGGACGGCCCGGCCCCGGCTCTGGTCGGCCTGGCGCCCAGGCTGCCTCGCCTCGACCGCCGGCCTTGTCTGGGTGGCGGCGGAGGGCGCCTGGCGTGAAGTCGAGGAGCGGTCAACCGTGGCCTGTCGGGCATCCCGGTCGTCGCGCTCACGGCCGCCTGGCTTGTCCCGACCTCCGGCATAGAGCGAGGAGGTGAAGGTCAGTGCGGACACTACCAGCAAGGCCGTCAGGAAGCTTCTCACTGCGCGAGCCTGTGTCCAGTACATTCTGGTGCCTCCCTTCAATCGCCGCACGATTCCGGAAAGCTATCTTCGTCCGCCTCCATTGTACCATGAGGGAGCGGGAACCGAAACCCCGCGATTGCACGATATTTCGCCAAGCGAAGTATCTGCCCAGCCCCGCCAGGCCGTGCCGGGATCGGCCGCTGGGGGGCCCAGCGCATTCCCTGCCCCAGGGGGGCAGCGACAGCACGTTGCTGGGGGGTGGGCCGCAGACTGGGACCGAGGATGTTGGCGCTCAAAGGCACGGCCCCCCGCAGATGCCGGGGGGCCGTGTAGGACACCAGACCGATGTATCTGCGAGCTAGAAGGCGACGCAGACCTCGGCGCGGATGACCTGGATCGGATCGGTCTCCGCGAAGTCCTCAGTGCCAGGGACCACGACCTCTTGAGGCGACATGATGTTGTCAACCTCGCGACGCCCGTAGATCAGGTTGGCGCTGACGTTCTCGGTGAACTGGCGAGACACCTTGACGATCAAGACAGGATCGGCGTCCCGCCACTTGTCAGGCTCGGCGACTCCGGTGCTGGAGCCGCCGCTCCCCAACCAGCTCAGGTAGGCGGGGTCATAGCCATCGCCTGCGCTATAGGAGATGCTCAGCGGGGTATTGCCGCCGAACAGGGTCGGGAAGGTAGCGTTGACGTGCCAGCCTCGAGCGATGTTGGTCGGATCGAGGAACAGCGGCCGGTCAACCCAGTTGATGTCGTGCGGGTCAATCTCCGCCCGCGGATGCAGCCGGGACAGCGGCAGGTTGAAGATGTCGGTGTACATGCCCGCGGATCCGACGATCGGGTTGAGCGCGCTCCACCCGCCGCCCGGAATCGCCAACGCGTAGCCGGCATCGACCTCGCCGTACTCGCCCGTGAGGTTGACGAAGTTGTTGCCCCACTTCAGGCCGGCGAGGAAAGCGCTGTCGGAGTCGTCGAGCGGGGTCTCACCGGGATCCTCAACGCCATCGCCGTTGAGGTCGTTGAAGTCCATGCCGGTCGGCCAGTCGAGCAACTGCGCGAACTCACCGTACCAGTCAATGCCGAAGGCCTTACCGGTGAGGTCGCCGCTCCAGCCCTTCTCCTCGTTGAAGCCGCTGGCGAGGTAGGTGCCACCGATCCCCCAGTTGTTGGTGATGGCCCAGTCGAAGGTGTAGATGTTATAGTTGTCCTGTCCGCTGGTCGTCGGGTTAGAGATGACCGACGGGCTGTACATATCGAGCGCGGGCAGGCCGATGGAGCCCGCAGTGCGGCCCCAGAACTGCTCGCGGTCGAGCATACCAAAGGTGGCGCCCCAGGACCAGTCACCAGCAGTCCAGTCGAGCTTCAGTGCCTTGAGGGCCTCCTGGTTGTTGTCGAGGAGCAGACCTTCGCCTCGGCAGAAGTACTGCTTGCCGACGGTGACCTCCACCGGCGCGATGAACTCGCCCCGGTACTTCAGCCAGGCCTGGTCTATCTGGACCACGTCCATGACGCCGTTGCCGGAGAAGGCGATCGGCGACCCTAGGTCCTCGTAGAGGGCGGGGCTGTTGATGCGGTTGGTCAGAGGCCCCGCGAGAAGCGAGACGTTGACGTCGGTCTTGTCGGTCAAGGCGCCGCTGAAGTCAACTCGCGTCCTCATGGTCATGAAGTCGCTGGCCTTGAACGAATCCTTCAGCGCGTCGCTGATCGGGATGGAGCCGAAGCCGGGGACGTTGATGCCGCCGTACGGCGCCACCACACCCGCTTCGCTGAAGTCGAGCTCGGCGAAGAACGGATAGCCGGTGGACTCGACGTCCTGGGTGCCGAAGCCCGTTCCGTAGAGGCCCGCCCGCCAGCTCATGTTGCCGCTGACGGTGATGTCGGGCATCTCCGGCTTCTCAGCGGCCTCAAGATCCTCGACTCGCTTGGTCAGGGCGTTCAGGTCGGAGCGCAACTGCTGCAACTCCGGCGCGAACTCCTTGGCGAGCTTGTCCAGAAGAGCCTTCTGCTCTGGGGTCAGTCCGGCACCGCCGCCGGGTCCCGCAGGTCCCACGGGCCCGGCCGGGCCCTGAATGCCCTTCATCTGCTCCAGGCGCTCCATCAACCGAGCGATTGCCTGCGCGAACTCGTAACGGGTCAGGGCCTGCTTGCCCTTGAAGGTCCCGTCCGGGTAGCCCTCGATCAGTCCCTGCTCGGCCAACGAGTTCACTGCATTGTAGGCCCAGTGATTCGTCGGGACGTCCGAGAAGGGCTGCTGCGCGAAGGCTGGCGCTAGTGCGAGCGCAATGAGCAGAAGGGCACCAAACACGTACCCTACTTTACGCATGTCGTCCTCCTTCAGTAATGGTGCTGCAATTGCGCTGGACCGACACGCGGGGAGGATATGTATGCGAGATTCCTTGTTGCCTCGCCACAGTCTCCCTCACGCCCTCGGTCTCAGCTTGCGAAGTGCTGTCGCCGACCTGGCCGCGCGCCTGTTAGCGCGTTCACCTCCTTCCCGGCGCTCCGTGCCGCGGTGGCCAGCTCCAGCGAACGTCGAATCGGCCGCCGCGCCTGACAAGCAAGCGCGGCTGCCCGAGATATGCCACGTCCATAGGGACCGGTCTAATCGCCCAAAGACCCCACCTGACTGGTTTGGACACACCGCTGGCGGCCTGGTCGCGGTCCCCACCGGGCTGTATTATGGCCCTCGTGCCAACACAGCGCAAGGGGGTCCCTGGGCGGAACCGACCACAAGGCTCGAGAACGGGCACAGAGGCGGCTGAGAGCTTACTGGAGAATCCACCAACCACTAACGAGTCTCGCCCGAGGAAGTGGCTAGGCCTGCGGCCGCCACGGCGGTCGGCGCAGCCGACCTAGCCATAAGGGCGAAACTCGTCAGAGAACCAGCGAACGCCTGACGAAAGACGTTCGCGCAATGTTACTTCATTGCGCGAACGTCCGTAGAGGAGGCCCTCACATGGTCATCGGGGTACCGAAGGAGATCAAGGACGGTGAGCAGCGGGTAGCGAGCAGCCCGGCCGGGGTCCGCGCCTTCTGCGAGCACGGGCACACGGTGCTGGTGCAGGCCGGCGCGGGCACGGGCAGCCGCGTCCCCGACGCCGAGTTCCGCAGCGCGGGGGCGCGGATCATCCGGAGCGCAGCGGATATATTCGCCCGCGCTGAGTTGATCCTCAAGGTCAAGGAGCCCCTGCCGCCCGAGCACCAGTTCCTTCGGCCGGCCAAAGTGCTGTTTACCTACCTTCATCTTGCCTCCTCCCGCGAGCTGACGAGGGCCGTGCTTGACAGCGGCGTCATCGCCATCGGGTACGAGACCGTCCAAACCGATGCAGGCGTCCTCCCACTTCTCGTACCGATGAGTGAGATCGCGGGGAAGATGTCCGCCCAGATCGGCGCCCGCCTGCTGGAGGCGGAGTTCGGTGGACGGGGCACTCTGCTTGGCGGGGTGCCGGGCGTCCCGCCGGCAGAGGTGGTCATTGTCGGCTGTGGGATCGTGGGGATGAACGCGGCAAAGGTCGCCATCGGCATGGGTGCCCATGTGACTATTCTCGACATCAACCACGACCGGCTGAAGTACCTCGATGATGTTCTCGGTGGCAGGGTCATCACAGTCTATGCGAACGCCTACTCGATCGAGCGGGCGGTAAAGTATGCCGATGCGCTCATCGGAGCGGTGCTCGTGCCGGGGGGCGCGGCGCCGAAGGTGGTGACGCGGAAGATGGTAAAGGAGATGAAGAGCGGGGCGGTGATCGTGGATGTAGCGGTGGACCAGGGCGGATGCATCGAGACGACAAAGCCGACCAGTCACTCGCATCCCACCTATGTGCAATACGGGGTCGTTCACTACTGCGTTCCCAACATCCCCGGTGCCGTGCCCCGCAGCTCGACCTACGCGCTGACGAACGCGACGCTTCCCTGGGCGCTGGAGATTGCCGACAAGGGTCTGCCGCGCGCGCTGGCGGAGAACAAGGCGCTGGCGCGGGGGGTTAACATCGCCCGGGGGAAGCTGGTCCACCCGGCGGTAGCGAGCGCATTCCGGATGCGTGCGACACCGTTGAGCGAAATCCGCTTCGGGGAGGAGTAGATGAGAGCAAGACCGGCGGCCAGGCCGAACCTCCTCGCACTGCCATCGCGGTCCGACCACGCCGAGTGGCTGAAGGCTAAGCGTCGGCAGTTCACGCGCCTGCTAGGCGGCTTCCCGAGCAGGGGACCGCTGAACGCTGTCCTGCTGCGGCGGGAGGAGCAGGCGGACCGGATCGTCGAGTGGATCAGCTACGAATCGGAGCCGGGCGATGTCGTGCCGGCGATCGTACTCATGCCTAAGCATCGCACTCCGCCGCTGCCGGCGGTGCTGTGCCACCATCAGCACGCCGGCAAGTACGACCTCGGCAAGAGCGAGGTCGTCGGCTGGGCAGGGAACCCGCAGCAGGCCTACGCGGCCGAGCTCTGCGCTCGAGGCTACATCACGCTCGCCCCGGACACCATTGGCTTCGAGGAGCGCAGCCACCCGCGGCTTGGTGGGCAAGAATACGAGCGCTTCCTCGCCCATGAGCTGCTGCTGAAAGGACTCACGCTCCAGGGGAAGATGATCTGGGATGTGATGCGGGCGATGGATTACCTGCAGTCGCGCCCGGAGGTGGATGCGAGTCGCATCGGAATGGTGGGGCATTCGCTGGGGGCGATGGAGACGTGGTTCTCGATGTCGGTCGAGCCGCGGATCGCCGTTGGCGCGGCGAGCTGTGGGACAACGACCTATGCTGCGGTGCTCGCCGCCGAGTGGTACCACAACCACGGGTTCTATCTGCCGGGCGTGCTGAAGTGGGGCGACATTCCCGAGATCGTCTCGATGATCGCGCCGAGACCGTTCCTGATTCTCGCGGGCGAGCAGGACCGGGGGTTCCCGGTGGGCGGCGCGA
>Ga0315273_10011563_pt1 | contig 11300 bp, 8 predicted proteins | sample YL17G02_0_MG_FD_205753 | JGI IMG/M metagenome (GOLD analysis project Ga0315273, IMG submission 205753) | Sediment microbial communities from Yellowstone Lake, YNP, Wyoming, USA - YL17G02_0 | ecosystem: Environmental > Aquatic > Freshwater > Lake > Sediment | place: USA: Wyoming | collected...
GCGGAGCGGAGGAACCGGGACGCGTTTCGGGACCTGCTGGCGCGCCGCTTCTCCTCCCCTTCGGGAACGACGACTCCGGCAGCAGCGGCGGCGGCGGCGGCAGCAGCAGCAGCTCCTCCTCCTCCCCCCTTTCCCCCCCTCGCCCCGCGCTGCCGCTGGTGCGAGGCCCGGCGCTCCCTGGCCTCCGAGCCGGCGTTCATCGCGGTGCAAGCCAACCTGGAAGGGTCGACGCCGCGGGAGCTCTTCGAGGCCGCGCTCTCGGAGAGCGAGGACGCGTTCGAGGCGGCGAGGGCGGCGCTGCTCGCGGCCGCGGCGGCCAAGGGGCTCTCTCCGGCGACGGCGGGCGAGCGCGGGGAGGGAGCGCGCCCGCTGTTCGACGCCGCGGCGGACGAGGCCGGCGGGGCTTCAGCTTCCGCCCCGCCCGCCGTGCGCGCGCTCGTGTGGTCGGAGCTGGTCGCGGGAGGGCGCGACGCGTTCTCTGCTGCCCGGCGGCGACAGCAGCAGAAAGGGGGAGAGAGCGGCGAGAGAGTCGAGCTGCTTCAAGGGCAGCGAGGGCAGCAGCAGGGCGAGGGGAAGAAGAAGAGGGGCAGGCGCGGCGGGGAAGATGATGAACGCGTCGACGAAGACGACGGCGGCGACGGCGGCGACACGAAGAAGCACCGGCGGGCCCGGAGGCGGTCGGCTGACGAGGAAGAGGAGGAGGGGCAGCTCTGAAGAGTTTTTTTTGCGTTTTTTTTTCAGTTTTTTTCATTGCAACTCACTCACTTTTCAAAGAAAAAAAAACAGATATATTCTCTCTCTTCTGCACTCGCCCTCCTCTGCGCACTCTCTCTCCTCCACCCTAAAGAAAGAACGACAAGCACTCCCTCAGCACCCTCCCTGCGGTTTCTCTCAACAAACTGCGTGCAAATAACAAAACGCGCAAGAAAATAAAAAGAGAAAAACTAGAAAAACACGCTTCGCTTTCAACTGAATGACACTGAGATGTTCGGGTTTTCCGCGACCAGCTTCCTCATGAAGCCTCCGAGGTGCGCCCATAATTCCGGAGTCAAAGGCGGCGCATCGGGGCCTCGGGAGAGCCTCACATCTCGCAGGCGGGGGCAGCCCTTGATCAGGATGTCGAGCGTGGCGTAGATCTGTCGGTTATAGGAGAGTTCGAGGCGCTCGAGCGACTGCAGCTCGCCGACGAACGCAGGGACGGTGCGGAGGCCGCAGCCGGCGAGGCCGAGGGCTCGCAGAGATTTCATCTCCCCGAGCTCTGCAGGGAACGCCTCGTCTTGGGTCGTTATCCCTAAATTCTCGTTGACGGAGAGATCGAGTGTCGTCAGTCCCGTGAGCTCGCCCAGCTCTTTGGGCAGCGAAGAAAGGCGGCAGTAGTGGAGGTCAAACTCTTTGAGTTTTTCCAGAGACGAAATCTTGGCGGGAATCGCTTTGATTCAGAAGTGACCTACCAGCGCGAGGCGCCGCAGCTCTGTGAGAGCGCAGAGGGACTCAGGAAAGCGCCTCAGCCGAAAATAAACGCCTTCGAACCCCCCAGGGCGATCGAAGTGCGGATCCAGCACCAGCTCCTCGAGGCTCCCTGCGAGCTGCCCGAGGGAATCGACGTCGGACTCTGAAACGTCGGCGAAGACGCCCTTGACGGCCAACGAGCGAAGCCGGCCGGCGCGGACGACGGAGCCTCGCAGCGACTCCCAGAAAGGCTTTTTTTTCTGCGCGTAGGGGCCGACGCGAATCCGAATTCCGGTCAAAGAAGGGGCCGCGACAGCGACGATCGTGCCCAAGTCCAACGAGCTGAAGTCGTTGAGAGCTCCGCGGAATCCCCCCTCGAAGTGCAGCTTGCGCACCGAGCCGGCTCGCCTCTCGGCCCACGAGATGAACCTCGAGGCGTGGACAACAGGGCGGCGACGAGCCCGCTCCTCCTCCTCCTCCTCCTCCTCCTCCTCCTCCTCCTCCTCCTCCCCCTCTCTCGCCGCTGCTCCCTCGGCTTCCTTTCGAAAGTTAACCTCGAGCGTCTCGTGCAGAGGGCTCGCGTCCTTTGAGCGGTAGAGCTCAGGCCAGGCCCTGCAGACGAGGGGGAAGGTGTGCCTCACCAAGCGCTGGTCCCCGACCGCAACGAAGACCGACACGAGCACATCATTCGGGAGGTCGTTCATGGTCTTCGGGCGGTCGTCGTCGACGGGGAACTCGACGTCGTCGAGCGTCGCGGCGAGCTCGCGGGTGTCGAAGGCTTCGGCCATTGTCTCTGTTGCTTCGACGCTTTTCGGAAAGCGCCGGTGTTATCCCTGTTTTGCTTTACAGACCTCGCTCAAGGGCACGAGAAGACTCTGCGCTGTTCGACGGGTCGACAGGCGGGGAAGAGAGAGAGGGTGACGGAGAGAAAACGAGGTTTTGTTTTTCGGTGCAGTGCGCTTTGTCGTCCAAGACGAGGCGGAAAAAAGTGAAAAAGAGAAAGAAGGAAAAAAACTGTTTTTTCAAAATTTGTTTTTCTCAAAACCTCGAAAAACTCACTTTCCCGCCTAACCTTCTTCCTAGCTTTCTCTTTGCCTCTCTCTCGAATTATCTTATGCTCCTCAGGGGAACGCTCTCCGCGTTCTCCGCTGCTGTTTCTAAGCCTCGACCTGCAGCCGCCCGAGGTGAGAGGGAGGGCCAGAGAGAGAGAAAGAGAGGGAGGGGGAGAGAGCGCAAGGAGAGAACAAAAACGACGGGGGGCATTCGACCGCTGTCCCCAAACAATGCTCACCTATTTTCCTGTCTCTCTCTCCCCTTGCCCCGCCCCCTCACACACAGCCTCCCGCTGCTGTCTCGCGTCCCCTTTCGTCTCCCGCCGATCCCTGAAAGTATCTGCTATGGCGCAAGGTGGGCGTTCGGATCGAGTTCGGAATTCTCTTTTTTCTTTCACGAGCTCCAACAGCAGATCGGCTCTCGCTCAAAAACTTCGACCTCACCCTCGCCCTCGCCCCCACCCCCCTGGAAAAACAGCGCCCACCTCCAAGACCATCCTTGTCGCCGCGGCGGCCCTCCTCGACGACCAGGGCAGGGTCCTCCTCGCCCGCAGGCCGCCAGGAAAGTCGATGGCGGGGCTCTACGAGTTCCCGGGGGGCAAGGTCGACGCGGGCGAGACGCTCGAGGGGTGCCTCGCCCGCGAGCTCCGAGAGGAGCTCGGCATCGAGGCCGACGTCTCATCGATGCGCCCCCTGACCTTTGCGTCGCACGCGTACACAAAGGGAGACGGCAATAACGAGAGCTTCTATCTCATCATGCCGCTGTTCGAGGTGACGAGGTGGAAGGGAGAGCCCTGCGCAAAGGAAGGGCAGACCCTCGAGTGGGCGCCCGCGGGCAAGCTGCGGTCCTTCGAGATGCCGCCGGCCGACCTTCCGCTGCTGGAGGCGGTGGAGGCCGCGGCGATGAAGAGGGCGGTCCCCGCGGTTGCGGACGCGACGTGAGGAGAAGGAGGATGTAAAAAAAAGCGGAAAAAAGGTACCCTCTTTTCGTTTCACAAGAAAAAACAACGCTCCGTCTCTCTCTTTCTCTCTCTGTCTCTTAAGCGACGTCCGCCGCTGCCCCCCTCTCCCTTCCCCTCCCTTCGGGGAGCACCAGCCACGTCCTCACCTGCAGCGGCTCCAGTGTCACCCACAGCTCCTCGTCCGCGCACCCTTTGGAGCACTCGAGGGGCAGCCGAGCCGCCCATCGTCGCTCCTCCCGCCGCCTCGCCGACTCCTTCCGGGCCGCCCTCGGCTCCTCTGGCACCTCCTCCGTCGCCCCTCCGAGGGGGCCGGACACGCTCCAGCTGACCCGCCGGACGTCCGAGAGCGGCTTCACGCCGGGGACCGTCATCTCGAGGGCTGCCCTCCAGCGGACCCCCGGGAGGAGCGCGTTCAGGTCGAGCGAGGCCGGGGCGGCAAAGTCCCCGCCGTCTCCGCCGTCGTCGCCGCTGCGGCTGTTATGGTCGCCGCCGTCGGCAGAGGAGGAGGAAGAAGAGGAAGGGCCCCTCGTTCCTTTCTTCGCCGATTTCTTCTGCAGCTTCTCGCTCGCTCCGAACGAGTGTGCGATCCGGAGCAGGAGGGCGCCCTCCGGCGCCGGTCTCGGGGCCGGGGCGAGCGTCAGGAGGTGGAGCGAGGGAGGGAGGGCCGGGATCGACGGAGGAGAGGTCCAAGAGGAAGCTCCCTCCTCCTCCTCCGCCGCTGCCGCCGCCGCTCCCTCTCCTCCTTCTGCTGCTGCTGCTGCTGCTGCTTCGCCAAACAGGACCACGGCGGGCCTCCCCGCGCGCCCCGCCGCGGCCCTCCTCGCCACCGCCGCCTCATCGCCCCTTCTCGCCGCGACGACGACGTGGTCCCCCGCCGCGACCAGCCCCGCGCACGCGCAGCCACGGCAGCCGCAGGCCGTCTCGTTCAGCGGCTCGGTCACGCCGCGGAAGTCGTCGAAGAGGAGACGGCGGTGCGCCAGCAGCTGGACCTCGCCGTCGACCAACGAAGCGGCGCCCTGCGCGCGGTCGACGACGACCGAGAGCGAGGACAGGGCGGGAGGGGGGCCTCCTCCCCCCTCTCCACCGTCGCCGTCGCCGTCGCCGTCGTCGCCGCCGGCCTCCTCGAGCGACGCGAGCGAGGTCACGGGGTAGAAGTTGCCCGCGACGGGCTCGGTCACGTTGAGCCTCCAGGTCGGCCTCGCGTCGCGCCGGCGGCGGAGCAGCCTGCGGCCGTTGGAGTCCGTGAGCAGCTCCCCGTTCGTCTGCAGGGGCGACGAGTAGACGATGACCACTTCGGTGCCTCCGGACTGGCGGGGGTGGGCCGGCAGGGGCCCCGCGGACCAGGAGACGTGGGCGTCGGCGGAGCCGCTCCAGACGGCGACGTCGACGCTCGCGCTGCCGCCGCCGCCGCCGCCCCGAGGACGAGGGCAGTTTCTTCCTCCCTCGCAGTCGCAGTCGCCGCCGCCTTGGCCGCCGTCGCCGCCGCCGCCGTCGTCGTCGTCGTCGGAGAAGTCCTGACGCACCTCGGCGAGCACGGGCCCGAGGACGGCGTCGCGGGAGACGCGGCGGTAGCCTCTCGGGGGCTGGGCCGCGGCAGACGAGGAGGAAGTCAAAGAGCCGGCGTCGGGCGGCGTCGGGCGGAAGATGTAGGCCCCGCTCGGCGACGCCCCCGGCGCCCCCTCGGCGCTCCCCCTCGCCGCCGAGCCGTCCGAGGCGTTGTACCACTTCGCGGAGAAGCTCATGGGGAGCGCCGACCCGCGGGTGAGCAGTGAGGTCGGCCGCAGCGAGGCGCCGTCGAGGACGAGCGCCGCGGTGTCGGCCCTCCCCTGGCCTCCCGAGGCCCCGCCGCCGGCGCCGCCCGTCGGCGTCAGCAGGACGTCGGGGTGGCGCGGCCTCGGAGGGGGAGGAGTTCCTTCTTCCTCTTCCCCTTGTTCGAGCAGGACGATCGACGCGAAGGACGCCCCCGGGGAGCCCGGCTCGACGGGAGAGACCAGGAAGGTCGCCGCGCCGAGCGGCGGCAGCGAAGGGGTGACGAAGACGAGGTGCGTGTCTCCCGCGGCTCCCTCGTCGCTTGCTCCCGCCGCGACGGCGGAGTCCCTCGCGCGCCTCGCGCCTTTGGACAGCGGCACGACCTGCGAAGGGAGCAAGGCGCCGTCGGCCTCTGCCGTCACCTTCCACGCCGAAGGGGAAGCAGGCACGATCGACGACGACGACGATGACGACGACAACGACGACGACGACGACGACGACGACGACGAAGAAGAAGAAGAAGAAGAAGAAGAAGAAGAAGAAGAAGAAGGCGAAGAAGAAATGGGAACTCGGAGCCTTACCACCCTCTCCTGCGCCAGAGGGTTGTACACGGCGACGCGGAACGGTTTCCGCTCCTTGGAAGCGCCGACGGAGACGTCACAGATGCTGGCGTTGGTGCCGGGGCAGGAGCGCAGTGGAGGGGGAGGAGGGGGCGGCGCCGGCGAGGGAGGCGCGCCGGCGACCTCCTTCGCCGCCGCCGCCGGCCTCGTCGCCGCCCTGAGCGCGACGGCGCCGGCCACCAGCCCCTCCACCGCCGCCCTGCCCCGGGACAGCCTCACCGCGTAGTCGCACGCCACGTGCTGCTGCGAGGTGCCCGTCACGGCGTCGTGATGCTGCCCGAGCGCGACGGCCTCCTCGAGCTCGTCGAGGGCCCGGGCCCAGAGCGACGGCGGGGGCGGCCGCGGCGACGACGGCTCCCAAGAGAGCGAGTCGAGCGCCGCGAGCTGCTTCGCCGCGGCCAGCAGCGCCCCGCTCCTCCTGATGTCGAGCTTCAGCGAAGGGCGAGACGCGAAGTACCCCGTCCAGAAGCACGAGTCGCAGTCCGAGTACGGGAAGAAGTCGTCCCTTTTGACCTTGAAGGCCAGCGCGGTCGGAGCGGCAGCAGCAGAAGAGGGGGCGCCGTCGTCGCCCCTTCCCCCCTCCGCGCTCCGCGCCTTGGCGGCCACGTAGGCCTGCGGGCTCGAGTAGAAGACGTTAACCCTGCCGTCGGCGTTGACGTGGTGGATCAGCCGGTCGAGGTTGCGGAACCACCAGGCCGCGGCGGCGAACTGGAAGTCGGAGCCCATGGTCATCATGACGTCGCCCGTCGCGCCGTCTGCGGCGCCGTCGCCGCCTCCGCTCCCGCTCTCGTCCGCGCCCCCTCCTCCCCCGACGACGGTCTTCGCCAGGGCCCGGGCCGCGGCGACGAACGCGTCGACCTTGGCGGCGACGTTGTTGGTGGCGGGGCCGCCGCAGGTCGAGTCGACGATCGGGTCGTCGCCCTGGCCCCAGTCCTGTTTTTTTTTGTTGAAAGTTTTTTCAGTGAGCCTCTCTCTCTCGCGCGCGCGCTCTCTCGCCCTCTCGCCCTCTCTCGTTCGTACGTCTTGATGCGTACCCAGTTGAACCCGGGCGGAGGACCGTAGTTCCCCGAGGCGAACGTCCCAGCGAGGACCCCGCCGCGGGAAACCGAGGAGGGAGGAGACTCGTCGCCGCCGCCGCCGCCGTCCCCGCCCTCCCAGACCACCTCGAGGTCGCCCTCACTCGCCCGCAGGGCAAGGTCCTGCGCGTCGGCCCGCCCGAAGAACACGGCGTCCATCCCCGCGCCGGCCACGAGGAGGTCGGCGTGCGTCGCCGAGTGGCCGAAGGGGTCGACCTGCCACCCCACCGTCGGGAGCACGCCCAGGTCGGCAAACGTGTCGGCGAGCCAGGCGTGGCCGCGTGCGGTCTGGTCGACCATGTCCTCCCAGAACGCCGCCGCCTCGTCGTGCTGGACCCACCCGCCGTTGACGAACGAGAGCTGCCGCCCCTGCCGCTCGGGCGTCGTCGCGGCCCCCTCGCCGTCCCCGCCCCCCTCGCCGTCCCCGCCCCGGCCTCCTCCGTCCACCCCGAGGACGAGCGAGCGGACGGTCTCGCGCTGCGCCGCCGAGGCCTCGCGCCACCAGCGCGAAAAGAAGGCGATCTCGCCGTACGAGAACGTGCGGTCTCGGTTTTCGGCCAGCGCAGCGACTACGGCGTCGAGCAGGACCGAGACGCCCGCGACCTGGATGGTCTGATTGAGGGCGTAGAGATACTAAGAGCGGGAAAGAAAAGAGAGGGGAAAGAAAGAGAGGGGTGTGAGAACAAGGAAAGAAACGGCGCCGAGGTCGACAACGTCAGAAGGTTGGGGCGGCCAAAAGGAAGAAGAGGAAAACCCTCTCTCTCCCCACCCCCAGCCCCCCGGGAAATTTCCTCTCTTTCCGTCTCTCTCTTCTCACCTGGTCCACCGTCTTGAGCCACCCGGCGTCGTCGTGCGTGTGCGGCACGAGGTGGACGTTGAGCTTGCCCTTGGCGCTGTTCGTTCGAGTTTTGAGGTGGGAAAGCGGGGGCGGGGAGGGGAAAAGAGTTGGGTCAGCGTTGTCGGCGGGGGGTGCTTTGGGCAAGGAGGCGACGATGATCCATCGAAACTCGAAAGAGCGCGTTTCGCCCCCTTTCGATCGACACTTTTGCTGGATTCGAATCTTCAGTGCGTGTCCTCACCGTTTAGAGGTCGTGTTGTAGACGGGAGGGACGCATGTCTGCTGGCTCGCGTCGTCGTCGCGGCGAGAGCGACGATGGTGAGCATGCTCCTCGCGCTGATGGCTGAGATCGCTCCTCCCGTCGCCTCCTCTTTGCAGGAAGCGAAGAGGAGAGAGAGACGAAGCCTTTTTCGTCGACAGCTGCAGCGTGCTCTTCGCGGCGCCCGCTGCGCTCGCCGCGAGGAGCAGCGCGAGGAACAGCGGGAGCAAAGCGCGCGGGCGACTGCGAGGCTCCATCCTTGGCAAGCGGGTCGAGTTTTTTTTTTTTTTTCGAGAGTGAGAGCGCAGAGCAAAACCTTTCCACTTTTCGCTTCTTTTTCTTGTCGACGTCGACTTCGACGAAGGAAGAACCTCTAGTAAAAAATGACGCGCCCCCAGGAGCCAGCAGCAGCTCGCCTTCCCGCCGCCGCTGCCGCGGGAGGCAGAAAGAAGACCAAACGGGACTCTGCTGCGAGGCCGATGAGCTACGCCGAGAAGAAAAAGGTAGGACAGAAAAGCGAAGAGGAGAAGGGAAGCGCGACCATGTGCCGAAGAACCTTCGACCCTGGCCGTCGAATGATGGCTCGTCTTCTCGAACGGCTTCCGCGCGCTCACCTCTTTTCTTTTCTCTGAAACGATATTGTTTACACCAATTCGCAGATGGATAGTCTCGAGAGCTTCCTGTTTGGCGACAAGGGTGAGGCCGTGCGCGACCTCGGGCGCGAGGAGGCGCTCGCGAACGAGGCAGCATTGGCAGTGTTGACGGCGGCGACGACGGCGACGACGGCGGCTCACAGGAGCATTGCCGAGCCTCTGCTGTTCTTCGAGGACCGCAACGGAGGGAAAGCAGCAGCCAACGGCGACGGATGCGACGATGGGGCATCTGCCGCGGCTGCTGCGGCGAGAGTGACGAGGAGGAGCGCGGCAGCAGCGGCGGCGAAGGGAGCAGATGCGACGCCGCCGCCGACGCAAACAGCCGCCGTCGTCAGCGCCCTCCCCCGCTCCTCCTCCGCTGCTGCTCCTTCTCCCGCCGCCCCTTCTTCCTCCACCGCCGCCGCGTGGTCCGACCCCTACGTCGAGACCGCCGTCGTCGACCTTGCCAGCGGCGCCGCCCGCTGGCGCAAGCTCAGGCAGGACGACGAGGGCGAGCGGCGCAACGTCCCCGTTGGCGGCGGCGAGTTTGAGCGCAGGCTGCGCCGGCGCGTGCAGCACTCCTCGGGCAGCAGGGCGCGCGCGTGGGCGAGCCGGGCGAAAGCAGAGGCGGCGAAGAGGGGGCTGAAAGACGCTCGCGACGAAGACGACGACGGGCCCTCGACGCCCGACGTCCTCACCAGCGGCGCCAGCCTCCTCGCGGGCGCTTCCTCCGCCTCCGCCTCTGCCGCCGCTGCGACCGCCGCGGGCTCGGCGCGCCTCGAGGTCTCGCGCCTCCTCGACGCCAACGCCGCCGACGCCTCCGACGCTGTTGTCAGCGCGGTCGACTTCCACGACTCGGGGCAGCTGCTTCTCACAGCGGGAATGGACAAGCGGCTGCGGTTCTTCCAGGCCGACGGCGCCAGAAACTCGAAGCTGCAGAGCCTGTTCCTCCGGGACATGCCGATCCGCCAGGCCGCCTTCTGCGGCGCTTCGGGCAACCTGGCGCTGGCCGTGGGCCGCCGCCCGTTCCTGTACGTGTTCGACCTGGGGTCGGGCAGGGCGGAGAAAGTGCAGAAGCCGCTGGGGAGGGAGGAGAGGACGTTCGAGGCCTTTGCCGTGAGCAAGAGCGGCGGCGGCGGCGGCGACGTCGTCGCCCTCTTGGGCAACAGGGGATGCATCCCCTTGCTGTCGCTCAAGTCGCGCTGCCTCGCGGGCGAGCTCCGCACCGCCGGAGGCACCGTCCGCTCGGCGGCGTTCGACCCGAGCGACGGCAACGTCCTCGTGGCGACGGGCGGCGACGGCGTCGTCCATTCCTGGGACCTGCGCACCCGGCGGTGCCTCGGCCGCAGCAGCGACGAGGGCGCGGTCTCGGGGACCGCGCTGGCCTGCGGCGGCGGGTGGATCGCCGCCGGGTCGGACTCGGGCGTGGTCAACGTCTACGGGAGGGGGCGCGGCGGGACGCTGCTGAGCAGCTCGGACGGCGGTTTGAAGGCAGGAAGGGCCTTGGTTGGGGGCGACGACGGCGGAAACGACGGCGGCGGCGGCTCCTCGCTGTTCCGCTCCCCCGCCTCGGCCGCCCGCCCCAAGCCGGCCCGCTCCCTCCTCAACCTCACCACGACCATCGACACGCTCGCCTTCAGCCCCGGCGGAGAGCTCCTCGTGCTCGCCTCGCGCATGCGCCGCGACGCGCTGCGTGTCTGCTCCGGCGCGGACCTGAAGGTCTACGCCAACTGGCCGAGCTCGAGGACGCCGCTGGGGCACGTGCACTGCGCCGCGTTCAGCCCTGGAGGGGGCATGCTGGCGATCGGTAACGCCAAGGGCAAGTGCCTGCTGTACAGGATCAACCACCTGCCCGTGGTTTGATGGAAGAGAGTGAGGAGGGAAGAAATGAAAGGGGGGGGAGAGAGAGTGGAGAGGACGAAAGAAAAAAAGTAGAAAAAAAGAACGAAATCATTGAACCTCATTTGTCTCTCGCCTTTTCGCCGTTGTTTTTGCTTTGGTCACGAGCGCGTTCTCTTCCTCTTCGCCTGCCGCTGCAGACAGACGACGAATACGCCTGGCTGCCCTGAGAGAATGGCGGACAGCCTCCGCGAGCCCTCCGACCAGACGGCGATCGCCTGGCGCGACGATGCCTTCCTTTCCACCTACCCGCTCGACCGCCGCACGGTCCTCGACTACTTCGCCGGCTCGCCCTTCTACGATAGGAGGTGCAACAACGAGGTGGCGAGGAGCCGGGGGCTGGGCGTAGAGAGCCTGCCGTAAGTTTGGAGAGAGAGTTTTGGTTTGAGATCGAGTTTGCTTTCGAGAGTCGATCGATCGATCTCACCTTCCAACCTCTTCCCCCCCCTCTCTATCTCCATTAAAAACACACACACACACAAGGCTCATGCCCGCGGGCCCGGAGTACGTCCTCGCCGACTGCCAGGAGCCGCACCTCTTCGTCATCCGCAGGCAGCTGCGGGGCGCGCCGGGCACGCAGCCGACGCCGCAGGCGGTCTACTACGTTTTGGACGGCACCGCCTACCAAGCGCCGGCCGTCGCTTCCGTACTGAAAGCCAGGCTCGACCGCTGCCTGTTCTCCGCGCGGAAGGCCTTCGAGCGGATGCAGGGCGACCTAGATCCCTTGCTGAGCACCGAGAGGGAGCTGGAGAGGGCGACCAAGG
>Ga0315273_10011564_pt1 | contig 11300 bp, 13 predicted proteins | sample YL17G02_0_MG_FD_205753 | JGI IMG/M metagenome (GOLD analysis project Ga0315273, IMG submission 205753) | Sediment microbial communities from Yellowstone Lake, YNP, Wyoming, USA - YL17G02_0 | ecosystem: Environmental > Aquatic > Freshwater > Lake > Sediment | place: USA: Wyoming | collected...
GCCCTTACGGTGGTGGACGTAGCGGGTCGCCGGCGGCGTCGACTGGATCTGCACGATGTTCGGCGGCATGACGCTGTTCAGGAGCCAGGTCATGCCCACCCGGAACTTGGCGGCGAAGCCCGGCAGGAAGGAGAGATAGAACCCGCGCCACAGGAGCCAGGCGAACGTGCCCGACAGCTTGATGCCGTAGACGTCGGCGACGGCTTTGCTCATGCCGAGCGAGGCGAGCGATCCCTTAGAAATATAGGCGAAGGGCGTGAGCTCTTTGCCCTCGATCTTGGCGATGATGTTGTCCGCCATCTGCTTCCCTTCGCGCACGGCGAACTGCGCCGTCTGGGTTGCATAATCCGCTGGGTCCTCCCCCGGATTTTCGATGAGCGGAATGAGGGCTGAGTCGCCGAGCGCCCACACGCCCTCGCGCCCCGGCACGCGCATGAAACGGTCGGTCTTGATGCGACCCCAATGCATGTCGAGGCCGAGCGCCTCCACCAGCCGGTGGGGTCCGTTGCCGATGGTGGCGACAATGGTCGAGGTCGGGATGATGCGTCCGTCGGTCAGCTCGACCGCCGTGCCCGTCGCCGATTTGGTGCCGACGCCGGTCAAGACCTCGATGCCGTGAATTTGTAGCCGCCGCGTGGCGTATTCGGCGAGATCGACGGGAAAGCTCGGAAGGATCCGGCCCGCATATTCGATCAGGTAGAAGCGGATCTCATCGGCGGGGATGTTCGGATAATATTTGAGCGCGCGGCGGACCAGTTCTCGCGTCTCGGCCACGGTCTCGACACCAGAGAAGCCGGCGCCGACCACAACGAAGGTAAGGAGCTGCTGCTTCACGTCCGGGTCGAGCGTCACGTCGGCCGTCTCCAGGCAGCCAATGACATGGGTGCGCAAGCGGTGCGCGTCCGCCAGGTCCTTCATCGTGAGCGCATGCTCGGGCAGTCCAGGGAAGCGGTTGAGGTCTACGCCGGTGCCGAGCGCGATCACGAGCTCGTCATAGCCAAGGTCGACGGGAATGCGCCGCGTGCCCTGGACAACGATCACCGATTTCTTGGCGAAGTCGATGCCCATGACTTCGGCCTGCCGCACCTGGAGGTGGCGGAGCAGCTGGCGCAGAGGCACCACCGCGTCGGCGGAATGGATGCTGGCCGCCGCGACCTCTGGCAGGAGCGGCTGGAAGACGAAATAGTTGTTGGCGTTGACGAGCTCGACCTCGAGCTTGCCGCGGCCCTGCCGCTCGAGCGCCTTGGCCGCGAACACGCCGCCAAAGCCGCCGCCAATCACGACGACCTTTTTCTTCTCCACGGGCTGCCCAGGCTTGCTGTTTCGTAAGCCGCATACCTACGCCGATGCGAAATCGCGTCAAGTCGCGCTTTGCCTCACTTAGGAGCCCATTGAATTCCGGTTTCCGGCTTCTGATGTCTGGTTCTGCCGCCGGCGTTGCCTAGGGCAGGTCCTTTCGTTAGGTTCGGGCGGCGAAGCACCCGTAGCTCAGTTGGATAGAGCGTTGCCCTCCGAAGGCAGAGGTCACAGGTTCGAATCCTGTCGGGTGCGCCAATCTTCTCAAGACCTTGTCCCCTGAGGCGCCACTGGCGCTGACAGTCGCGAGCCGCCCCGAGAGGCGCTGGGGCAGGGCGCCCGTAGGCGGTGGCGCCCGCGGTCACGCCTGTGGAACCTTGATGGGGGCCTATGGTTTTTCGCACGCTGGTCGGTTAGTTTCCAGACCCGCGCCAAAAAGGGACATCGCTTCAAGTCCGGGCGCGTGCAACCGAGGAGAACATTCATCATGCGCAGATTTTCTTTGATTGCCGCGGCGGCGCTGATCGCGCTTGTCGGCCTTTCGGCCAACATGTGTGGCGGCGAGGAGCAGAAGGCAGCGCCGGCGACACCTCCGGCAGAGTCAGCGCCGCCTGCCGAGACGCCCCCGGCACCTCCGGCGCAATAGCCAGCACATCCCGCTTCTGGCTGAGCCGCCCGCTCGCGGCTTTGGAGGACTGACTTAGGTCGGCTACGGTCCGGATTTCTTGGCCGTAAGCTGCCTTATTTCAGCGCCTCTGCGGCCTCGAGCACCTGGTCGGCGTGGCGGTCCACCTTCACTTTCCGCCAGACCTTACGGATGACGCCCTTCCCGTCGATGACGAAGGTCGACCGCTCGATGCCCATGTATTTTTTGCCGTACATGCTCTTCTCCACCCACACGCCATAGGCTTGGCAGACCTTGCCGTCCTCGTCGGACGCAAGCGGAAAGGGGAGACCGAACTTCTGTTTGAATTTGTCGTGGCTGGCGACCGAATCCCGCGAGACGCCCACGATTTCGGCCTTCACCTTGGAGAAGTCGGGCAGCGCGTCGCGAAAGCCGCATGCCTCCGCCGTGCAGCCCGGCGTGTCGTCCTTGGGATAGAAATAGAGCACGACCGCCTTCCCCTTGAGCGCCCTCAGCGACACTCTCCTGCCGCCATCGGCCGGCAAGCTGAAATCCGGCGCCTTGTCGCCAACCTCCACGCTCATCGTCTCTCCACCTCAGTCCCCGGGACGTCTCAGGCGTTTGGCCATCCTGATATGCGGCACGGTGTTTTCGTCGAACGGTTCGCCCTGGGCAAGATAGCTGAAGCGCGCATAGAAGCCCTCGGCGCCGAGCCGGGCATTGAGCACGATAAGACCGTAGCCTTCGCCTCGCGCCCAATCTTCCGCGCGGCGAGCAGCCGTGCCCAATCCTTTCCCCCCGCCGGTCCTACGCCACCGCCATCTGACGAAGCTGAAGTGCCTCGCTATCCAGGGGCTTGAGCGAGACGGAGCCCACCACCGCGCCGCGGGTCACGGCGCAGAAATGCCGGCGCCGCGCATCGTCGGCGCGCTCCGCCTCGTCGATGGTCAGCCCGAGCGGCCGGCGCAGAATCGCCTCGCGCAGGGCCAACGACAGGTGATAGAGGTCTGAGCCGCACGGCGCCTCGGCGACCATAATGCCGTCCTCCTCCGCCACGGGCGCCCTCATGGCGTCGCGGCAAGCTGCTCGACCATGGCCCAGATAGCGGCGATCTGCGGCGCGTCCTTGTCGAGATAGTCGAGCCCGGTATAGCCCCACCAGTCCCAGCAGCCCTGCGGATTGATCCCCGTGATCGCCTTCGCCTGCGGGAAGAGGATGACGAGCCGGTTCTGGTCGGCGATCTCGGCGTAGCCGGACTCCTTGATGAAGGTGTCCCCCACCGCCTCCCGCGACTGCTCGCAGCCATGGAGCGCGATATGCACGCGGCAGCCCGGCTCGGCGCAGCTCGGCGGGACATAGACGACCCCCTCGTCGGCGAAGCCGTCGCCGGGCTCGGCGAATGGCTGTTGGTCAAACAGGATGAAACGACCGGCGGGCTCGGCGGAGGCCTCAACCAGCGGACCGTAGATCCAGGCGAGGATCGCCTTGGCCTGCTCGTAGTCGCAGTCGCTCACGTAAGGGGTGGCTGAGAGGCCGCAAGCACCTCCCCCCTGCTCGGTGATGAAGGCGTGGCCGCCTTCCTTCTCCACCAGCGTGAGGTCGCCCAGCGGCACGCCTACCTCCTGGTAGAAGCTCTCCGCCGCCTGCACGACCGGCCGCGTGACGGTCTGATCCTCATTGCCGGAGAAGAGGTAGACGTTGTCGTCGCCAAGGCCGCTAAGCGGATCGATCTTACCGTCTTGGGCAAGCTCCGCGGCGCGCTTGGCGAGAGCCTCCGGGTCGGGAGTGCCTGAAGTCGTCCGCATGCACTGGTTCAGCGCCTGCTGGGCGTTCTGTAGCACCGCCGACGGCCAGAAGGGAACCAGCCGGCTCGCTTGGCTCTCGGCGCAGGCATAGGGCCCCCCGGCCACGATACCGGCCCCCACGATGTCCTTCGAATGGGCAACCTCGATCTGCACGGCCATGAAGGCCCCCGACGAGAGCCCCGAGACCGAGGTGGCGGCGAGATCGGCGCCGAGCTTGGGTAGCGCCTCGGCGGCGAGTCCCGGCGGGGCCGAGAGCGCGAGCCCGGCCAGGAGCGTCGCCGCGGCGATGACGGCGGGCGCTACGGCGGCCTTGTGCTTGTCCATGTCGGACCTCGCTCGCTTCACCATCGAGCAGCATCCCTCGCAACCGCGGCGACCTCGGGACTTCTCGCGGGGCCTCGCGGAACCCCTTTCGAGAACATTCTGTCCCGTGAGGTCAAAAATCTCTTGCATTATGGGACGCGAGGTGCAAATAGCGGCTCGTTTAACTTGAACATCTGCTGGTTGGGGAGGACGCCATGTCCAGTGACGCCCTCTTCCAATTGGGGATGGACTTGGATCATGGTTCAAGCACCGCCCAAACGGAAGAAAAGCTTTCCCGGTGCCCCTCTCTCGACGGGGAGGGACGCAAGGACTTTTTCTGTGAGCGCGATGGGGTCCGTTATGCCGGCACCCATCTCATCATCGATCTCGTTCGGGCAGAGCGGCTCGACGACCTAGAGCACATCGAGCATACGCTCAGACGATGTGTGGAGGTCGCGGGCGCCACGCTTCTGCACATTCATCTTCACCGCTTCACGCCAAACGGGGGTGTATCGGGGGTCGCGGTTCTCGCCGAGTCGCATATCTCGATCCATAGCTGGCCCGAATACGGCTACGCCGCGCTCGATATCTTCATGTGCGGCCAAACCGATCCGAGGGCGGCCATCGGCGTCTTGAAGGAGGCGTTTTCGCCCGGCAAGGTGGTGGTCAAAGAGCATATGCGCGGCAAGGAAATGCATCGATGGAACGCTGGGTCGAAGAGACGCTCCACCGCGGCTTCCGCGTCCGTCTTAAAGCGGACCGTGTCCTCTTTGACAGCGAGACCGAGCATCAGCGGCTGATCATCTTCGAGAATGCCGACTTCGGCCGGGTGATGATGCTCGACGGCGTCGTCCAAGTCGCGACCAAGGACGAGTTCGTCTATCACGAGATGATGGCGCATGTGCCGCTGTTCGCCCACGGCCGGGCGAAGAAGGCGCTCATCGTCGGCGGCGGCGACGGGGGCGTGTTGCGCGAGGCGTTGAAGCACCCAGGACTGAAGGAGGTCACGCTGTGCGAGATCGACCGCAGCGTGATCGATCTCTGCCGCGAGCACTTCCCCGAAGTATCGGCCGGCGCCTATGACGATCCGCGCACCAGGGTCGTCATCGCCGACGGCACCAAATTCGTGGCCGAGACCGACGAGCGCTTCGACGTGATCATGGTCGATTCCACCGATCCCATCGGGCCGGGCGCGGTGCTGTTCACCCGCGCGTTCTACACCGACTGCCAGCGCAGCCTTAAGCCGGGAGGCCTGCTCGTCACCCAGAACGGCCTCCCCTTCTTGCAGGCGGGCGAGCTTGCGCAAAGCGTCTCCTATTTCCGCGGATTGTTCGGCGACGCCTCGGCCTATCTCGGCAACACGCCGAGCTATTTCGGCGGTCCCATGTCCTTCGGCTGGGCCACCGACAACGCCAAGCTGAGACACCACCGCTGCAAGAAGATCGAGCGGCGCTATGAGAAGGCTGGGGCCTTCCCGACGCGCTACTGGCGCCCGGACGTCCATGTCGCCGCCTTCGCCCTGCCCACCTATGTCCGGGATCTGGTGGAGGGATGATCTCACGGCACGGGCCTTCTTCATCCCTCCCCTACAGGGGAGCCGGGTGGGGTGGCGTGCTTCGAGCGCGTGAAGAATCAATTCTAGAACGCCGTCCATCTCTCTATCGATTTGGTTATTCCAGAAGCGGAGGACGCGATACCCGGCCTCCCGCAAGTGTCGGTCTCGAACGACGTCCCGGCGTTGGTCACTGTTGGAGGCGTGCTGTCCACCATCGACCTCATGATCAGTCTCGATCGCCGGCATTCAAAATCGACGACATAGGGTGGAATAGGCGACTGCCGTCGAAAGTGATGGCCGAGAGCTCGCAAGGAACGGAGGCGCACCCAAAGCTTTACTTCCTGAGGCGTCATCCGCCTTCTGAGGGATCGCGCAGTCTCGTTGGCCATCTCGTCCCACCCGGCTGCCCTAGATAGCGCTACGGCAGCCACCCTCCCCTCGCGGGGAGGGATAAAAATGGCACCAGCACGCACCAATCACAATCTTTCCAACTTCGGTAATTCGCCCACCAGCGGGCGGCAATAGGCGTGGAACGCCGCGCTCACATCGTTCGACCCTGAGATGAACGCCGCCGGCACATGGCGCGTGCGGCGCGCCACAGCCGATAGATCGGCGCGGGCGCAGGCGCTGGCATAGGCGTCAGGGTCGCTGCTCGTGCGGAGGATGATGACGGAGGCGGATGTGTCGCCCTTCGCCGCAAGTTCGGCGGCGTAGCGGCCGACGGCGCGCCCCTCATGCGTATCGACTGGCGAAGGCTCGGGCCAGCAGCGCTGGATATAGCCGAACGTGTCGGCGCGCACCCGCGGGGCCTTGCCGCCCTTGGGCGTGAGCCCCGTCTTGACGAGATCGGCGAGCCCGTCGCCGAGCGCGCCTGTCCCTGAAAGCTGCACATTGCCGTGGGCATCCACCTCGCCGGTGCCTTGCATCAGCTTGGGTCCGATCTCGGCGCCGCTCGCGTCGCGAATGCCTTCGCTGACCGCGATCTGGCAGCGGCCGAGCTTGGTATAGACCGCCTCCACATCGGCAAGGAAGGCGTCGGTCGAGAACGGCACCTCGGGCAGATAGATGAGATGCGGCGCGGGACGGTCTTGAGGCACGGCGCCGTTCGCCGCACTCCCGCGCGCCAGCGAGGCGGCGGCGGCGAGGAAGCCCGCATGCCGCCCCATGATGACGTTGATCTTGACGCCGCCGAGGCTCGCATTGTCGAGCGCGTCGCCCATCAGCGCGAGCGTCACGTAGCGCGCGGCGGACGGGAAGCCGGGCGTGTGGTCGTTCTCGAGAAGATCGTTGTCGATGGTCTTCGGCACATGGAAGCAGCGAAGCTCGTATCCGGCCTGCGCCGCCTTCTCGCTCACGATGCGACAGGTGTCGGCCGAATCGTTGCCGCCGATATAGAAGAAATAGCGGATGTCGTTCCGGCGGCAGCCATCGAGGATTTGCTCGCAATAGGCCTCGTCGGGCTTGTCGCGGGTCGAGCCCAGCGCGGCCGATGGCGTGCGACCGATGGCCTCGAGCCTCGCTTTGTTGATCCCGCCGAGATCGAGGAGGCCGTCAGCGCCCGGCTTCACCAGGCCGCGCACCCCGTGGCGCATGCCGAAGATGCGCTTCACCTGGCCGGAGGCGGCAAGCCCCGCGCGCAGGCCTTCGACGACGCCCACCAGCGACTGATTGATGACGGCGGTCGGCCCTCCCGACTGGCCGATCGCCGCATTGCCGGAGAGAAGATCAGGCACGCTCTGTCACTCCTCTATTCGTGGCCGCGCACAATGCCCCCGAGGCTCGCATTCTGGCAAGGCTATGTCGTTCAATGTCGGCGGGCCCTCTCGCTCCATCCCTCCCCTTGATGGGGAGGGCCGGGAGAGGGTCGAAACAAGACGACATGACGAGGTGGCTACAGCCGCAACAGATGAAGGCTGAACAGCTGGTCCGCGTCGGTCCAGGCCTTGACCGGGCGCCAGCCCGAGCATCGCGCAAGCCCCTGGAACGCGGTGACCGAATATTTGTGTGAGTTCTCGGTGTGGATGCGCTCGCCCGCGGCGAAAGCGAAAGATCGGCCATGCACGCGCACGGTCTGCGCGGCGAGGCTCCTAAGGTACATCTCGACGCGCCCCGCGTCCTCGTTATAGACCGCCTCATGGGCGAAGCAGGCAAGGTCGAAAGTCCCGCCAAGCTCGCGATTGATGCGCTGGAGCAGATTGAGATTGAAGGCGGCGGTGACGCCGCGCCGGTCGTCATAGGCGGGCAGGAGAATGGAGACCGGCTTCTTGAGATCGACGCCGAGGAGGAAAGCGCTTCCCGGCCCAAGCAGGCGTGCGGCATTGGCGAGAAACGCTCTCGCCTCGGTGTGGCTCAGATTGCCGATGGTCGAGCCCGAGAAGAAGCCGAGCCGCTTCTTGCGCCCCGCCACCGGGGGTAGCGCCCGCGTCGTGGTGAAGTCGGCGATGAGCGGCAGGATGGTGAGCCCCTCATGCCGCCCCGACAGCCACGCCGCCGCCTCTTTGAGGCACTCGGCGGCGATATCGATCGGGACATAGGCCGGCACCGCGCCGAGCGCGCCGAGCAAGAGGCTCGTCTTGCGGCTCGACCCCGATCCGAACTCGACCAGGATGCGGCAGGGGCCTACCAGCGCCGCGATCTCGGCGCGATGGGCTTCGAGCAGCAGCGTCTCGACCCGCGTCGGGTAATATTCCTCGAGCTTGGTAATCTGCTCGAACAGTTCCGAGCCTCTCGCATCGTAGAAAAAGCGGCAGGGGATGTAGCGCGGCCGCCGCGCGAAGCCCGCAAGCACGGCCTGCGCAAAATCGCTGGCCCCGCGCGCCGCTTGCACGCGTTGGCTGCTCTTGCGAGCGACGGGATCAGCCGGCAGGTGAAGCGAAATGTCGCCCTCCGTCACGCGTCGGACGCGAGGCGCAGGCCGGTGAACTGCCAGCGCTGATGGGGATAGAAGAAATTGCGATAAGTCCGCCGCACATGGCCCTCTGGCGTCACGCAGGAGCCGCCCCTGAGCACGAACTGATTGCACATGAACTTCCCGTTGTACTCGCCCACGGCGCCGGGCTCAGGCCGGAAGCCCGGATAGGGGAGGTAAGCGCTTCCCGTCCATTCCCACACATCGCCGAACATCTGCTGGAGCCCTTCGCCGGCCGGGGCAGGCATCGGCCGCAAGTGACCGCGCCCGAGCGTCTGCCCCTGAAGGGGCACGCTCCCCGCCGCTACCTCCCACTCGAACTCGGTGGGGAGCCTATAGCCGGCCCAGCGGGCGAAAGCGTCGGCCTCGTAATAGCTCACATGGGTGACGGGAGCGGCGGGATCGATCGCGCGAAAGCCGAGAAGGCTCATCTGCATCTTGCCGCCTTCGTCCTCCTCGACATAAAGCGGCCCGCGCCAGTCTTGAGCGCGCACCGTATTCCACCCGTCGGCGAGCCAGAGCGCCGGCGTCGCGTAGCCGCCATCCGCGATGAACCGGATCCATTCGGCGTTGGTCACGCACCGGCGGGCGAGCTTGAAGGGGCGGATCAGCGCCTCGTGCCGCGGCCCTTCATTGTCATAGGCGAAGCTCATGCCCTCGTGACCGATCTCGAAGATGCCGCCCGCGAACGACATCCATTCGAGCGCCGCCGCCTCGCCTGCGCGCACGCCGTGGCCAGCCTCGCGGTAAGCGGGCTTGAGCGGCCCGGCGGCGAACAGGCTCAAAATATCGGTGAGGAGAAGCTCCTGGTGCTGCTGCTCGTGATTGATGCCGAGCTCGATGAGCTCAGCGGCCTCAGACGAAAGCGCATGGTCGAACAGGCGGTCGAGCGCCGCATCGACGAAGGCGCGATAGGCGCGCACCTCCTCGGCCGATGGCCGCGTGAGCAGCCCCCGTTTCGGCCGCGGATGTCTGGGGCCGACGCTCTCATAATAGGAATTGAAGCAATATTCGAAGCGCTCGCCGAAGACGCGGTAACCCGCCAGGAAGCGCTTCAGGAGAAAGACCTCGAAGAACCAGGTGGTGTGCGCGAGGTGCCATTTGGTCGGGCTCGCATCGTCCATCGCCTGGACGACCTGGTCCTCGTCGCTCAACGGCGCGGCAAGCTCGCTCGACAGGCGGCGCGTCTCGAATAGGCGGTCGCGCAAGGAGGCTGATTCGGTCTTCAGCGTGGGCGCGGCGAGGACGGCGTTATGGAGGTTCATCGTCAGCTCCCTCGGCTCGGGCTTCGTCTTGCATAGAAAAGCCCGGGTTCCGCCGAGCCGACGCGCCGCAACCACCGAAACGCGAGATTTAGCAGCTTGTTCCGGCGGGCGGAATGGTTAAGCATGCACAACTCTGTGAGGGACATTTGATTTTGCCGGAGTTCTTCCTTTGCAGCACAATCGTGCCAGAAACGACGACAGTGTCATCCCGTTCGATCGGCGCCAATCGCCGGTCGCGGCCGAGCTACAGCGCGGCGTCTGCCGGCGTTTGCGTGCGCTCGGCCTGTCCGTCGTCACCGAATTGTCGCTCGCCAATGGACGGCGCGCCGACGTGGTGGCACTGTCGGGCGGCGGCGACGTTCTGATCGTCGAGATCAAATCCTGTCTCTTGGACTACCAGAGCGACGCCAAGTGGCAGGATTATCTTCCCTTCTGCGACCGGCTCTATTTCGCCGTGGCCGCCGACTTCCCGCACGAAATTATCCCCACTTCCGCGGGCCTCATCCTGGCCGACCGCTATGGCGCCGAGCTGGTGCGGGAGCCGATCGAGGAGCGTCTTGCTGCGGCCCGGCGTAAAGCCATGATGCTCGCCTTCGCCCGCGCTGCCGCGCGGCGTCTGCAAGCGCACCTCGATCCATCTTGCGGGTTTGAGATTTGACGGTCGCTTCCGCTCGTTAAAGCCTCACCCTGAGGAGGGCGCGGAACGCGCCCGTCTCGAAGGGTGGCCCATGCTTCGAGACGGGCCTTCGGCGCTCCTCAGCATGAGGCTTGAGTAGAGGTAGCGTTATTTCGGCGCGCGCTTGGCGAGGATGCGTTGCAGCGTGCGGCGATGCATGTTGAGCCGGCGCGCCGTCTCCGACACATTGCGGTTGCACAGCTCGTAGACCCGCTGGATGTGCTCCCAGCGCACCCGGTCGGCGGACATCGGGTTCTCCGGCGGCGGCGCCTTGGCGGTCGTCGTGGAGGCGATCAGCGCGTTATAGATGTCGTCCGCGTCGGCCGGCTTGGCGAGATAGTCGACGGCGCCGAGCTTCACCGCGGTGACGGCAGTGGCGATATTGCCATAGCCCGTGAGCACCACGGCGCGTGCCTCGGGGCGCACATCCTTGAGCGCGGCAATGACGTCGATGCCGTTGCCGTCGTCGAGACGCATGTCCACCACGGCGAAAGCGGGGGGACGGCGCTTTAGCGACTTGAGCCCGTCCTCCACCGAGGCGGCAGCCTCGACGTCGAAGCCGCGCGTCTCCATGGCGCGCGCGAGCCGCGCGAGGAAGGCGCGATCGTCATCGACGATCAGGAGCGTGTTGTCCTCCGCGCCAAGACTTGTCTGCGGTGCGAGCGAGGCTTGTCCGGCTTCCATTTTGCGGGCTCTCCTAGTGAATGTTGCTCTGGCCCAGACCCGAGGCGCACGCTCCCGTGGGATAGAGGAAATCTTTTGCATGGCTCTGCGAGGCGATGCCGTAGAGCTAGGCACTTTCGATCCCTTCGGCAAGGCTACCGGCAGCCTATGGCGGCAGCGAGGCGCCGTGGGAGCCGGGTTTAA